>Ga0137403_10007316_pt1 | contig 12483 bp, 8 predicted proteins | sample CZOMad2_1_16fung_FD_122057 | JGI IMG/M metagenome (GOLD analysis project Ga0137403, IMG submission 122057) | Vadose zone soil fungal communities from Angelo Coast Range Reserve, California, USA - CZOMad2_1_16fungal (Hybrid Assembly) | ecosystem: Environmental > Terrestrial > Soil > Vadose zone...
GAAGGCGACCGGCAGTTTCTCCTGAGTGTCTTCCTGATGGAGGCGTGGGACACCCTCGCCGCCGTCGAGGACGGCCTCGCCACGCTCCGGAACGCGGCGGATCCCGCCCCCGTGATCGAGCATCTGGCGGTCGTGACGCATCGCCTTCGCGGCTCGGCCGCCCTCAGCGGCTTTCCGCAGGTGGCCGGTCTCGCCGCCGCGATGGAGGAGGCGGTGGAGCGAGCCGCCGCCACCCCGCCGGGCTCGGATCGCCGCTCGCTCGCGGCGCTCAGCGACATGGTGTTCTGGCTCAAGACGGCGCTCGACGGCATCGGTGAGACGGGTGTCGAGGACGCCGAGGCGATCGCCGAGTCGCTCGCGAGGCTGGTCCCGTCCGCGCCCGGCGCGCCGACCGACGAGACGTCGCGACGGCTTGCCGAGCTCGACCGATTCTTCAGCGACCAGTCGGACGTTCTCGAATACTTCGTGCCGGAAGCGATCGAGCACCTCGAATCGATGGCGCAGTCGCTGATCGCACTCGAGGGCCAGGGTGCGACCGAGTCCGAGATCGCGGCCCTGTTTCGTGCAGTCCACACGCTCAAGGGCGCCGCCTACACCGTCGGCTGCGGAATGATCGGCGACCTCGCGCATCGGGTCGAGGACATGCTCGGCGAGATCCGCGAGCATCAGCGCCCGCTGGATCGAGCCGCGATCGAGACGGTCTTCGCCGGGCTCGATGCCCTCCGCCTCCTCGTTCGGAGCGGCGAGGATCGCGCCGACACGCGCGCCACCGCCTACGAGCGCGCGATCGGGCTGCTCGATTCGTTGCCGGCGATCGGCGCGGGGACGACGCTCGAGCCTCAGCCGAGCGTCGAGACGCTCGCGGCCGAGCCCGCCGCTGACGTCGCGACGGTGAGCTCCGCCGTGACGAGCCATCCGTCGGTTGCGGAGACACCCCAGCACCTCGAGCCGGCGGTCGCCGCCGAGCCCGTCGCGCGCGCTCCCGAGCACGTCACGCGTGGTCCGGATCGGAGCCGCTCGTCTCGCGAGGCCGGCGCGCGAAGGGTGCGTCCGAGCATCCGCGTCAGCCTCGATCGACTGGACGCGCTGATGAACCTGGTCGGCGAGCTGGTGATCACGCGAAGCCGCCTGGAACGCCACCTGGGCCAGCTCGAGCAGGCCGGCGAGCTCCTGTCGTTCACGCAATCGCGCATGACCCAGACCGTCGCCGAGTTCGAGTCGAAGTACGCCGACCGTCTGGTTCCGCCCGCCCGCTCGGCCGGCGGCGGCTCGGCCGAGCCCGGCGCGTCTCCGCTGGGAGATTTCTTCGACGAGCTCGAGTTCGACCGCTACGACGACTTCAACCTTCTCGCCCGCCGCGTGGGCGAGATCTCGAGCGACCTCACGGAGATCCAGCACGAGCTGACCGGCCTGGTGCGGATCGTCCGTGAGGACGCCGGCGGCGTCCAGAGGCTCAGCGGCGAGCTGCGCGGCCAGATCACCCGCGCGCGCATGGTGCCGGTCGGCCGACTCTTCGCGCCGTTCGTGCGAATGGTCCGGGACGGCTCGCGGGCGGCGGGCAAGAGCGTCGTGCTCGAGGTCCGAGGCGAGACCGTCGAGATGGACACCACGATCGTCGAGCTGATGGCCGATCCGCTGATCCACCTCGTGCGAAACGCGATCGCCCACGGCATCGAGCCCGAGGAGGTGCGCCGCGGCGCCGGCAAGCCTCCCCAGGGCACGATCCACCTCGGCGCCGCTCACAAGGGCGGATCGATCTACATCGAGGTGGCGGACGACGGCCGAGGAATCGACGTGGAGGCCGTCGGCGAGGCGGCGCGGCGCGGCGGCTTCGTCACGGCCGAGACCTTGGCGCGGCTCGGCGAGCGCGACATCCTCGACCTGATCTTCCTGCCCGGCCTCACCACCGCCACGTCGGTGACGACCGCCGCGGGCCGTGGCGTCGGCATGGACGTCGTGCGCTCGAACGTCGGCCGCCTCGGCGGTGAGATCGAGGTGCAGACCGAGGCGGGGCGCGGCACCCGCTTCAGGATCCGACTGCCGCTGACCGTCGCCATCGCCGACGCGCTCATGGTGAACGTCGGACCGGAGACCCTGGCGATTCCCGTCCCGGCCGTGAAGGGGGCGATCCACGTGCGCCCGGAGGAGATCCGGACCAAGGATGGCGTCGAGTCGATCGAGATCGAGGGAGAGAGCGTCGACCTCGTACGGCTCGATCGCGTGCTTCAGATCTCGGGGCGCGAGACCGACGGGCCGCTGTCGGTCGTCACCCTCCGGACCGGGCGCAAGACGCTCGCCGTGGTCGTGGACGAGTTTCTCAGCAAGGAAGAGATCGTCATCAAGAATCTCGGCGCCTTCCTTCAGGGCATCGGGCCCTTCGCCGGTGCAACCGTCACCGGGCAGGGGCACGTCGTCCTGCTCCTCGACTCGCTGAAGCTCCTCGAGATGAGCGCCGCGTCCGCCTGGCCGGGCGCCGTCGAGTTCCGCCGCGAGCACGAGGCGATCGCCGCGCCGGCGGCGGAGGCCAAGCGCCGCGTCCTGCTCGTCGACGACTCGGTCAGCGTGCGCAAGTTCGTCGGCGGAATGCTCGAGCGCGCCGGGTTCCACGTCGTCGCCGCCCGGGACGGCGCGGAAGCGCTGCAACAGCTCTCGGAGCAGTCGGTCGACGTCATCGTCACGGATCTGGAGATGCCGCGCCTCAACGGCTACGAGCTGATCCGCGACCTCAGCCGCGAGCCCACCACGTGCGACCTGCCGGTGGTCGTCCTGACCACTCGGGCCGGCGCCAAGCACGTGAACCTCGCGCGCGAGCTGGGCGTCGAGCACTACGTCGCCAAACCGGTCGACGAGGTAAGCTTCGTCCAGCTGATCGAGTCGCTCGCGGTCGCGACGCCGGCGCGGACGGGCGCCTGAGGCGACCATGCCGCGCGTGATCCTGATCGACCCGGACAGGACGGCACTCGCCGCGATGCAGGCAGCCCTGGCGCAGGGTGGCTTCAGCGACGTTCTGGCCGTGACCAGCGGCTCCTTCGCGCTGACGATGCTCGAGCGCAATCGGCCCGACCTGATCGTGAGCCGCGTGGGCGTGCCGGACATCGACGGCTACGAGCTGTGCTCGATCGTCCGCAAGGACCCGCTGATGACGGGCGTGCTGTTCCTGTTGCTCGCAAGCCCCGGCGACGAGGCGGCCTCGACCATGCTCGAGGACAAGCCGGACCAGACGCTCGCCGGCGACTTGCCGCTCACCGCGATCGTCTCCGAGGTGACCAACCTCCTGGGCCGCGGCGCGCAGCCGTCCGTGGCGACGAGCGAGCCGACCGCGCCGGGCGCCCAGCCCGACGGCGCCCACGGCCTGCGCGGATCGCTCGCGGTGATGGAGCTGCCGGATATCACGCAGGCGATCGCGCTCGGCAGCAAGACCGGCCAGCTCGTGGTCACGCTGCCGTCGGGTCGCGGCGCCTTGTTCTTCGACCGCGGCCGGGTCGTGCACGCCGAGTTCTTCGGCCTCATCGGCGAGACCGCCTTCGCGGCGCTGCTGGTGGCCGCGCACGGCGAGGCGAACGGCAGCTTCGCGTTCAATCCGCTCGACGCGGCGGCGGTCAACGGCGCGAAGACGATTCACCGCGATCTGAAGCAGCTGCTGCTCAGCGCCGCCGCGGAAGTCGATGAGGGCCGCGCCGACGCGGCCGTAGCTCCCATCTCCTAGGAGGACGTGATGCAGAAGGTCCTCGTCGTGGACGACAGCTTGAGCGTGAGGAAGGTTGTCGAGAAGGCGCTCGAGGGTCGTGGGCTCCAGGTGCTCGCCGCCGCGTCCGGCGCGGAGGCGATCCAGATGATCGAACGGGATCGGCCCGACGTCGTGATCTGCGATGTCATCCTGCCGGACAAGGACGGCTATCAGATCTGCCAGTACGTGCGGACCCATCCCGCCATCGGCGCGACGCCGGTTCTCCTGATCTCCGGGATCGACAACGGCACGGTGCAGGCGCGGGCCGCCGAGGTGCGCTCCGACGAGGTGCTGTTCAAGCCGTTTGGCGTCGACGACCTGGTGCGGAAGATCGACCATCTGCTCGCCGGCCGCGCCAACGGCGCCAAGCCGGAGGCGACCGCGGCTTCGCCCGCGACGGCGTCCGCCTCCGCGTCGACAGCGCCCGTCGCGTCCGACCAGGGCCTCAAGCAGCGGCTGCAGGCGCTCGCCGGCACCCCAGGTGTCCGCTTCGTCGTGCTCACCGATCGCGAGGGCTTCCTCATCGAGACCGCCGGCGATTTCGCGGCCGATGCCGACGAGGTGGCCGGCGCACTGGCGTCGTGTCTGGCGGAGGCCTCAGACGGCATCGGCCGCGAGCTCGGCCAGGGACAGCTGGTGGGCACGATCCTCGAGTACGAGTCCGGAACGCTTCTGCTGCACGGCGTCGGGCCCTCGGCGCTGCTGGCCGTGCTGGTCGGCGATCAGGGGGCACTGGGCAAGGTGCGTTATTACGTGAGAAAGATCGTGCCGGAGCTCGTGCGGGCGCTTTGATGGCTTTGCCACGCTCCTCGCGGGTCAGGCTGGTCTGGGGGCTCGAGCTCGCGCTCGGGCTCGAGCTCTACGCCTGCGCGGTGCTGGCCCTTCACGCCCGCGGCCTTCGCGCGACACCGCTCGAAGCCTCGCTTGCGCTCGTGCTCCCGGCTCTCGTGATCCCGCCGGTGTTCTACGTGCTCGTCGGGCTCGTCAGCGTGCGCCCGCTCTCGATCCTTTCCGTGCTCGGCGCGGCGGCCGCGATGTGCGGACTTCACGCGCTGCTCGTGGTGGCGACCGGCGCGCTCTTCATGGTTCCCGACCTTCTCGATTATGGCGCGGCCGTCGCTTTCGCGCTCTGGGGCTCGCCGGCGGTGACCCTGCTCCAGCTGACGGCGGCGCCACTGGTCTTCGCTCGTCTCCGGCCGCTCTTGTCGCCCCGCGCTGCTCGCGCCGACGCGCGAGGGGCCATCGCGCAGCGACGCCTCGAGGCGCCCGCGATCGTCGGCGCGCCCCGGCCGCTCGGCACGCCTCCGGCAGATTCTCCTCTCGCCAACCGTTCGGCTGTCGCGCCGCCGGCCGCGCCGAATCAGCGGGAACAGACCGTCACGGCGCCGGCTCACGCGCGACCTGCGGGCGCGCCGGCCGCGGCCTCGGCACCGCCAGTCGCGCCGCCGTCACCCGCGCCGATCAGCCCCATCGGCTTTTCGCCCGCGGCCGGTGGCCAGGCGCTCGCGCCGTCGGCGTCCGCCGGCCCGGCGGTCGTGCGGCGGCCGGCAGCCACCGAGCGGCCTGCCGTGAAAGCGCCCGTGCCGTCGCCCCCCGTCGCGGGGGCGGCCGCGCCGCGGAGCACGGGCCCGATGCCAGTGGAGTCGAAGTCGAGCGCGACTCCGTCGAAGCGCGCGATCGACTGGACCGAGCCGATGATTCGCGTTCCGTTCGCTCGGATCGCCGATCAGCTCCCGGTCGAGATGTTCTCGCGTGGTCGCGAAGGCCTGAAGGACACGCTGCGGCCCGGTGTCTCGCTTCTCGTGCCGCGAAGGCTGCTGCTGCCGCATCTGGCCGAGGGGCTCGCGCCCGTGAAGTGGGAGGTCGTCGCCGATCAGTTTCCGCTCGACGAGCTGGCCCTGACCCACGAGGCGATCGCGGATCGCTTGCCCGACGGCTCGCTGCTGCTCCCGCTCGACGAAGTGGTGCCGCAGATCCCGCCGGCGTTACTGGCGCTCCCGACGCCGCCGGCCGACGTCCACGACATCGAGGAGTTTCCCGCACCGTTCCAGCCGCACGCTCCGGCGCCGCCTGAGGCAGCCGCGGCCGACGTGGAGCAAGCGCCTGAAGCGGACGCCGGGGAAGTCGAGGCGACGCCCGAGCTCGAAGCGATGCTCGAAGAAACCGAGCCTGAGCTCGAGCCGGAACCGCTGCCCGAGCCGGAACCAGAACCCGAGCCAGAGCCGGAACCCGAGCTGGAGCTCGAGAGCTCGGCAGCCCCTGAGCCCCTGGCCGAAAACGGTAGGAGCGAGCAGGCGCGACGCATCGCCATCTTGCTCGCGCCGTTGCTGAACGGCCTCGAGATCGGCCAGCGGGACGGCGCCGGAACCACGCTCGTCACGGTGGTTGCGCCGACCCTCAGCGAGGACGCGGTCGTGCGCACGGCGGCGCGGATCGTGCCGTTCCTGGCCGACGCCCGCCTTCCCGAGCCGGTGACCCAGGCCACCCTGACGGCGGCCCAGGCGACGGTCGTGTTGACGCCATTTGGATCGCACGAGGCCGGCGCGATCTTGTTGACGGCGGTGGCCTCGCGCGCGTCGCTGGCCTGGCTCGAGCGCCTGTCGCGGACCGCGGCGCGCGACGCGCAGGTCGGGGCCGGCAACGGCAAGCACTCCGGAACCCAGAGCGATTCCGGCGCGGGGATCGAGCTACGCGTCGCCAACGTGCCGGCCGCCGTGCGCGAGCTGGCGGGCTCGTTGACGGCGTTCGGTCCGGTGTCGCCGACCCTGCTGCGTGACCGGGCCGGCGCCCTCAGCGCGTGCTTGTTCCTCCCGAGCTCGCTCGACGCGCTGCCGCTGGCGCGGTTCGCGCGCGATCTTCAGCTGGCGCTCGAGGGCGCCGAGGTCGGACGCGTCGCCTCGGTCATCTTGAAGCTCGGCGCGCATCGGCTGGTCTTGCGGTCGATGGACGGCGCGTCGGGCAACGGGCCGATGCTGATCGGCGTCGGGCGTATCGATCGGCCGGGGCTCGCGCGGATCGAGCTGGACCGCGCCGCGACCCGGCTCCCGGCTCTGGTGCGGGGCTGAGCCGTGTCCGTCATCAACTACGCGAACCGGGTCATCGACTTCAAGATCGTCTACTACGGGCCCGGCCTCGCCGGAAAGACCGCCAACCTCCAGTACATCCATCGCTGCCTGCCGAACGCCAATCGCGGGAACATGATCTCGCTCGCGACCGGCGACGACCGGACCATCTACTTCGACTTCCTGCCGGTGTCGGCGCTCACGGTGCGCGGGTTCCAGACACGCTTCCAGCTCTACACGGTGCCCGGCCAGGTCCAGTACAACGCGACGCGACGGCTGGTGCTGCGCGGGGCCGACGGCCTGGTGTTCGTCGCCGACTCGCAGTTCGAGCGCCTGCGCGAAAATGTGGAGAGCCTGCGCAATCTGGAGGCCAACCTCCGCGAGTACGAGTCGACGCTCGACGAGATCCCGTACGTGCTGCAGTACAACAAGCGCGACCTGCCGAACCTGGCGCCGGTGACCTATCTGGAGTTCGTCCTCAACCGACGCGCCACGCGCGTCCCGTTCTTCGAGGCCTCGGCCGTCGAGGGCCAGGGCGTTTTCGACACGCTCAACACCGTCTCGCGCATGGCGCTCGCAAACGAGTTCGGCGGCAAGCGGGAGAAGCGCGATGAAGCCTCATAGCACCGTCATCCAGCAACAAGACTCGACGCGGATCCACGAGATCCTGACGCACTTCCTCGGCGACTCGGGTGCCGCGGAGGCGCTCCTGATCGACCGCGGCGGTCAGCTCCTGGCGATGGAGGGCGTCGCGCAGGCGCTCGACGCGGTGTCCATCTCCGCGCTGGCGGCCGCCGCGTTCAGCTCTACCGCGGCGATGGCCCGGCTGCTCGGCGAGCCGGAATTCAGCGTGCTCTTCCACGAGGGCACCAAGCGTTCGATCCACGTCTCGACGGTGGACGAGGAGGCGATCCTGCTCGCGATCTTTGACGAGCGCACGACGGTCGGCATGGTGCGGCTCTTCGCCGGCGAAGCGAGCCGCGCGGTCGGCGCGGTGCTCGGGGAAGCTCGCGCGCGTCCCAAGCCGCAGGGAGAATTCGCCGCGCCGCTGAACGAAGCCGAGTCGCGTCCGGCCTGGACGCCGCCGAGCTGACATGCGGCACGTGCGCGTCGGAGGCCGCTTCCTGGAAGGCCGTGAGCACCGGTTGTGGGCCGCGCTCCTCGGCCTGATCGTGCTGGCGACCGTGGGGATCGCGCTCGTCGTCGGCGACCCGGGCTCCGGCCTCTTCCACCCGACCTTGCTTCACCTCGGCGGCGGGCTTGCGGCCGTCGTGACGGCGTTCCGGCTCGGCCGGCCCGTGGCCCGACGCCTGCGAAACGTGCGCACCGGCCGCCTCGGCGAGCGACTGGTCAACGACCTCCTCGGCGGCCTTTCGGACGACTACTGGCTCGTCAACGACGTGACGCTCGGATTGGCGCACGGCAACATCGACCACGTGCTGATCGGCCCGTGCGGCGTGGTGGTCATCGAGACGAAGCGGCTCGCGGGAAGCATTCGCTGCTGGGGCGATGACTGGTCCGTCAACGGCTATCGACGCGAGAGCATCGGCCGGCAGGTCAACTCCGGAGCGTGCGCCGTCCGGTATTTTCTCAGCGAGCGCCATCCCGGTCTGGCCGCCTCGGCCCTGCGCTGGGTGGAGTCGGTCATCGTCTTCACCCACCCGCTGTGCCGCGTGGAGGCGAGTGACGCGCAGGCCACGGTCGTCCGCTACTCGCAGCTGTACCAGGCGGTGCTCGAGCTCTCGCGAAAGCACCGGCTGGCGCCGTCGACGGCGGCCCTGCTCGCCCAGACCCTGGCGACCTCGCAGAGCCACGCCGGCACCGTGGTGAGACGCGGCGCCCTCAGATCCGCGTCTTGATCCGCTCGATCGCTTCCTCTGTCTGCGCGCGGGAGCCAAACGCGGTCAGCCGGAAGTAGCCCTCTCCGCTCGGGCCGAACCCGGCGCCCGGCGCTCCGACGACGTTCGCCCTCTCCAGAACCTTGTCGAAGAAATCCCACGACGCGACCGCCCGCGGCGTGCGGACCCAGATGTAGGGCGCGTTGCGTCCGCCATGGACGGTGAAGCCCGCGGCCGTCAGTCCGGCGCCGATGATCCGCGCATTCTCCAGGTAGAAGTCGATCAGCGCCCGCACCTGCTTCTGCCCCTCGCTGGTGTACACCGCGGCGGCGGCCTTCTGGATGATGTAGGGCGGGCCGTTGGACTTCATCGAGGTGCGGCGCGTCCAGAGCGTGTTGAGGCTCATCGTCGTGCCGGCCGCGCCGCGGCCGCGCATCTCCTTGGGCACGACCGTGTAGGCCAGGCGCATGCCCGTGAAGCCGGCGTTTTTCGAGAAGCTCCGGCACTCGATCGCCACCTCGCGCGCGCCGTCGATCTCGTAGATCGAGTGGGGGACGTCCGGGTCGACGATGTAGGCCTCGTAGGCGGCGTCGTACAGGATGACGGCGTCCTCGGCGCGAGCGTAGTCGACCCAGCGCTCGAGCGCCTCGCGGGTCACCACCGCCCCGGTCGGGTTGTTCGGATAGCAGAGATAGATCAGGTCGACATGACGGTCGGGCAGCGCGGGCTGGAAGTTGTTCTCGGCGGTGCAGGACAGGTACACGATGCCCTCGTAGCGACCGCTCTCGTCGGCGCGCCCGCTGCGCCCGGCGACCACGTTGCTGTCGGCGTAGACGGGATAGACGGGATCCATGAGCGCGACCACGCAGTCCTGCGCGAAGATCTCCTGAAGGTTCGCGCTGTCGCTCTTGCCGCCGTCGCTCACGAAGACCTCGTCGACGCCGATCTTCACGCCGCGCGACCCGAAGTCGTGGGTCGCGATCTCGGCCCTCAGGAACTCGTAGCCGACGTAGGGGCCATAGCCCTTGAAGGTCTCGCGCCGCGCCATGTCGTCGGCGGCCTCGTGAATGGCGCGCACGACGGCCGCGGGCAGGGGCTGGGTCACGTCGCCGACACCCAGATCGACCAGTCGAACGTCGGGATGCGCGTCGGCGAACACCTTCGTCCGGCGCCGGATCTCGGCAAAGAGGTAGTTCTGATTCAGGTTCAGGTAGAACTCGTTGAATCTGGGCACGGCGCCTCCCGCGGAATTCTAGCAGAGGTGCCGGTGGACCGAGTCCGCGCCTTGCGTGGCCACGCTCGATCGTATAAGTTGGCGGCGCGATCGACGCACGAATCGGTCGAATTGTGGTTTGCGCGGCAGGCCGTCGCGAGGCCGGGGCCCCGCCGGCCGACGCGCGACTGTACATAGTGGAGGCGCTCGATGAGGAAGGCCGCGGTATGGCGCGCGCTCGTGGTCGCGATGATCGGTCTCGTCGGCCCGGCGGTCTCGAGCTCGGCGCAGCCGGCCGGGACGCTCGTCGTCGGCCTCGTGGCCGAACCGGTGAACCTCGACCCGGCGCAGGTGACCGATCTCAACTCCAACCGGGTCGGCCGCCGCATCGTCGAGACGCTCGTCACGTTCCCCGAGGAGAGCACGCAGGTCGTGCCGGGGCTGGCCGAGTCGTGGACGATCTCGAAGGACGGCCTGCGCTACAGCTTCAAGCTGCGCAAGGGAGTGACGTTCCATGACGGCACGCCCTTCAGCGCCGAGGCCGTGAAGTTTTCGATCGAGCGCCAGATCGATCTCGAGCACCCGTTCAACAAGCTCGGCAAGTATCCGTTCGCCAACTACTTCTTCGGCAACGTGAAGGCCGTCGAGGTCGTCGACCCGTCCACGGTCGAGTTCGTGCTGAAGGAGCCGCGCGCGTCGTTCCTGACCATCCTGACGTCCGCGGCGGCGTCGATCGTCAGCCCCGCGGCCGTGAAGAAGTTCGGCGCCGACTACGCGCTTCAGCCCGTGGGGACCGGTCCGTTCAAGTACGCGTCGTGGGATCGCGGCCAGCGCGTGGTGCTCGAGAAGAACCCGAGCTACTGGCGCTATCCGGTGAAGATCGACCGCGTGGTCTACCGGCCGATCGTCGAAGGGCAGGCGCGGCTGACCGAGCTTCTGACCGGCTCGCTCGATCTGATCGTCGACGTGCCACCCGACTTCGTCGGGCAGGTCGAGCAGAGCCCGAAGGCGACCTTGCTCAAGCAGGTCGGCGCCCACGTCTGGTACCTCGGCATCAACAACCAGAAGAAGCCGTTCGACGACAAGCGCGTGCGCCAGGCTCTGAACTACGCCGTCAACAAGGAGGCGCTCGTGCGCGACGTGCTCAAGGGCACCGGCTCATTCTCGCGCGGGCCCGTCCTGCCGAACACGTGGGGCGCCGACGCGGCGCTCAAGGCCTATCCCTACGATCCCGAGCGCGCGAAGAAACTGCTGGCCGAGGCCGGCTACCCGAGCGGTTTTTCCACGACGCTGTGGGTGCCGGAGTCGGGCTCGGGCATGCAGTTGCCGGTGGCGATGTCGACGGTTATCCAGTCCAACCTCAAGGCCGTCGGCGTCAATGTCGCGCTGCAGACGATGGAGTGGGGCGCCTACCTCGCCAAGCTGCGCACGAAAGAGCAGGACCTGTTCGCGCTCTCGTGGATGGCCGGCAACGAGGACCCGGATCTGGTGATGTACCCGCTGCTGCACTCGAGCCAGTGGACGCCGAACGGTCCCAACCGCGCGCTGTACAAGAACGAGAAGTACGACGAGCTGCTGCAGCAGGCGCGGCTCACCACCGACCAGAAGAAACGGGCGGAGCTCTATCGCGAGGCCCAGCGCATCCTCGTGGACGATGCGCCGTGGGTGTTCGTGGACCATGAGATCCAGACGGCCGCGCACGCCAGGCGCGTGCACGGCTTCAAGCTGCACCCGAGCTTCGATCTGCGTGTCGAGACGATTTCGCTCAGCAAGTGAGCGGCGAACCGAAGGAGGACCCAACGTCATGACCAGGAGGATGGCGCTGTTGGCGATGGTGCTGTGGCTGTTCGTCGTCGTCCTCGCCCCCGTGTCCGTCGCGGGCCAGACGCTGTCGAGCGTCCGGCCCGAGCAGGTCGGCCTGTCCTCCGAGCACCTCGGCCGCATCGTGGCCACCCTGCGCGCGGACTCGGAGCGCGGCCAGATCCCCGGCGCCATCCTGCTCGTGGCGCGGCAGGGCAGGATCGCGCTGTTCGAGAGCGTCGGCGTCGTCGACCCGGCGACCGGGGCGCCGATGACGAAAGACGCGATCTTCCGCATCTACTCCATGAGCAAGCCGATCACCTCGGTGGCCGTGATGGCGCTCGTGGAGGAAGGCAAGGTCGCCGTCGGCGACGCCGTCGCCAAGTATCTGCCTCAGCTCGGAGCGCTGAAGGTTGGCGTCGAGAAGCCCGGCGTCGACGACAAGGCCGCGCTCGAGATGGTCGCCCTCCAGCGGCCGATGACCGTCCAGGATCTGCTCCGTCATACCTCCGGGCTTACCTACGGCGTCTTCGGCTCGAGCCTCGTGAAGAAGCAGTACCTCGAGGCCAAGCTCTTCGACGCGTCGTCCAATGCCGACTTCGTCGAACGGCTCGCCCGGGTGCCGCTGATGGCCCAGCCTGCGTCCGTGTGGGAGTACGGTCACTCCACCGACGTGCTCGGACGGCTCGTGGAGGTCGTCAGCAAGAAGTCGCTCTACGAGTTCGAGAAGGAGCGCATCCTCGACCCGCTCGGCATGAAGGACACGGCCTTCGACGTGACCGACAAGGCCCGGCAGGGGCGCATCGCAGAGGCGTTCCCCAACGATCGCACGATCGGCACCAA
>Ga0137403_10007317_pt1 | contig 12483 bp, 10 predicted proteins | sample CZOMad2_1_16fung_FD_122057 | JGI IMG/M metagenome (GOLD analysis project Ga0137403, IMG submission 122057) | Vadose zone soil fungal communities from Angelo Coast Range Reserve, California, USA - CZOMad2_1_16fungal (Hybrid Assembly) | ecosystem: Environmental > Terrestrial > Soil > Vadose zone...
CATTTACGCTGTCGGATGGACGCAACATTCGTTCGGGACGCAAATCATTCGAACTGCGGCGATGCTGCAGCTTTTGCTTGGCAACGTCGGCCGCGCGGGAGGTGGCGTCAACGCTTTGCGCGGGCATTCGAACATTCAGGGCGCCACGGACATGGCCGGCCTTTTTGACAGTTTGCCCGGCTATCTGAAAGTCCCGACGCCCGCGGACGCTTCCTTTGACGCTTGGATGAAACGCATTACGCCAACAGCATCGAAGCCCGCCCCGTGGGATTCGTTCAACTACTACGGCAACACACCGAAATTCGCGGTCAGCCTTCTGAAGGCGCTCTACGGCGACGCGGCCACGAAACAAAACAGCTGGGCCTTCGATTACTTGCCTAAAGTGGATCGCAACTATTCGTGGGTGCAGATGTGGGACGACATGTATCGCGGGACCGTGAAAGGCATGTTGGCCTTTGGAATGAACGGCGTCGCGATTGGTCCAGATTCAAAGAAAAACATCGACGCGCTGAAAAAAGCGGACTTCCTGGTAGTCGGAGAGATCTATCCGGACGAAACCAGCGAGTTCTGGAAGTCGCCTGGGATTTCCCAGGACCAGATGAAACAGATTCAAACCACGGTATACCGTTTGCCTTGCGCGGGATTTGCCGAGAAGGATGGTTCGTTCACCAATTCCGCGCGCTGGGTGCTATGGAAGAATACGGCGTTGCCGACGCCCGGAGATTGCCGGCTGGACCAGGCGATCGTGGCGCAAATTTTCTTGAAGATCCGTGAGCTGTACAAGAAGGACGGCGGCAAGTTCCCCGATCCGATCTTGAATCTGACTTGGAATTACAGCGTTCCGTCGAGCCCGCCGCTGGCGGAGCTTTTAAAGGAGATCAATGGTAAAGCGCTGGCGGATCTGGAGGATCCAGCGACCAAGCAGCAGATCAAGGCCGGACAACAACTTCCGGGCTTTGCGTGGCTGAAAGATGATGGCACAACGTCCTGCGGCAATTGGATTTATTCCGGCTCATTCACCGAAGCGGGAAATCAGACCGCGCGACGCGACCCGTCGGACCCTTCGGGGCTGGGTATACATGCGGGATGGGGCTGGTCGTGGCCCGCGAATCGCCGCGTGCTCTACAATCGCGCGTCGTGCGACGTGGACGGCAAGCCCTGGGATGCTACGCGAAAACAAGTCTGGTGGAACGAAGGCCAGCAAAAATGGGTTGGCAACGACGTACCGGACTTCAAGGTCGATTCCAAACCGAAAGATCACATGGGACCTTTCATCATGAATCCTGAGGGCGTGGGGCGACTGTTTGCGCCGCTGGCGGCCTTTGCTGATGGACCGTTCTCCGAGTTTTACGAACCAATTGAAAGTCCTGTCGAGAATGTGCTGCATCCGACGCAAACGCACAATCCGGTGGTCAAGCGCTTCAAAACTCCGGATGACAAATATGGCACGCCGAAGGACGGCTATACGGTTGTCTGCACCACCTATCGGCTGACGGAGCTATATCACTACTGGACAAAGAACAATCCCATGAACGTGCAATTGGTTCCGGAGCCGTTCGTGGAGATTGGCGTGGAGATGGCGAACGAGATAGGCATCACCGGCGGCGAGAAAGTAAAAGTGTCGAGCATCCGCGGCGAGTACATCGCGAAGGCGATGGTCACGAAACGCATCAAGCCGATGATGATTGACGGAAAAAAGGTCTACCAGATCGGCATACCCATCCATCAGGGCTATCGCGGAATCAAGGAGGATGAAAGCAAGGACGCGCGGACGTTGGTGAATCTGCTGACACCGACCGTCTATGATCCCAACGCTTTCACACCGGAATTCAAGGGCTTCCTGGTGAAGCTCGAGAAGGCGTAGAGCGAATATGAGCCAGGAAACACTGCGCATTCAAAAAATCTCCGGACATGCCGGAAGCGTGCCCGGCGAGAACATGCAGCGCGAATATACGGTCTGCAAACTCATCGACACCACGACGTGCATCGGATGCAAGGCTTGCGAAGTGGCGTGCATGGAATGGAACGACCTGCCATTCGGAGAAACCGTTTTCGACAATAGCTATCAGACGATGCCGGAGACGCGCTGGAATTACTGGAATTTGATCCTGTTCAACGAGCATGAGCGAGAAGACGGCACGTTGATGTGGCTGATGCGCAAGAATCAGTGCATGCACTGCGCGGAGCCGGGATGCCTGGAAGCCTGCCCTTCGGACGGCGCGATTGTGCAGTACACGAATGGCATAGTGGATTTTCAGCAGGACAAGTGCATCGGCTGCGGGTATTGCATCACCGGCTGTCCATTCAATATTCCCAAGTTTAATAAAGAGACCAAGCGCGTTTACAAGTGCACTTTGTGCACCGATCGCGTCAGCCAGGGACTTGAACCGGCGTGCATCAAGTCATGCCCGACGGGCTGCCTGCACTTTGGCAGCAAGGCCGACATGAAGTACCTGGCGGAACAGCGGGCCAAGCAGTTGCGCGATCACTATAATTTTCCGGATGCGGGCGTTTACGATCCGGCAGGCGTGGGCGGCACCGGAGTGATCTATGTTCTGCATGACGCGAAGCAGCCGGAACTTTACGGCGGTTTGCCGAAGGATCCGCGGATTCCGCTGACTGTGAAACTGTGGAAAGGACCGCTCAAGTGGCTGGGTAATCTGGCGATGGTGGGCGGGCTGATCGGATTGTTTGTGCACTATTTGAGATATGGCCCGAAGGACCGAGACGCGGAAATCAAAGAACCTCATGAGGGAGCGCAGCCATGAGTGAGCATGCGGATCAGATACTTCCTCATGGCCGAGTGTTGCGCTACCCGTTTCTGGAGCGCGCAAACCATTGGATCGCGGCTTTTTCGTATATCTATTTGCTGTTGACAGGACTGGCGTTTTGGTCGCCGTGGCTTTTTTGGCTGGCTGCGCTGATGGGCGGCGGGCAGATTTCGCGTACCCTACATCCGTGGGTCGGATTGTTTTTCTTTTACTCCGTGGTGCGCATGTACGGGTATTGGGCGCCGCAGATGCGTACAGCGGAAGTGGACAAGCGATGGTGGCGTTCGCTTAACCACTACATTCAAAACGAAGATGAGAAGATGCCGCCGGCGGGCCGCTACAACGCCGGGCAGAAGGCGCTGTTCTGGAGTTTTTTTTACGCCGCAATCGTATTGCTGCTGACCGGAATTGTGTTGTGGTTTCCGGAGTGGATTCCGTGGAACCTGCGCTGGCTGCGCTACATCTCGGTGTTTTTGCATCCGGTGGCGGCGTTGTTCACGATTGCGAACTTCCTGATCCACATTTATATGAGCGTATTCGCAGAACGTGGTGCATTCGGTTCCGTGATTCGCGGCGACGTTTCGCTGGAATTCGCAAAGCGCTATCACCCGGGCTGGTATGAAGAGATAATGCGCCGTCGCGAGGCTGCCGCGCCGCGAAAATAATGGCCACGAACTACGACGCGCGTATGCGACGCGCGAAAAACCTAAAAGAAACTTATCCCTTCGCAGCGGAAATTCTGACATTTTACGGGCGCATTTGCGCCCTGCAGCAACGGCTTTCGCAGGAGTTGGCAAAAATGCCGCGGCGCGACGCGCGCTCGCCAGAGCCAGGGAGCCTTCGCGAACATCTCGACGTCGATGTCCTGCTGCCGTTTGTGAAAAACGCTCTAACCGAATTGCTGCCGCAGTCGCCTGGACCGCTTGCTGAATTCATGAAGGAATACCTGCACGGGTCGCAGGAAAGATGGGCTGCTTCCTTGCAGCGTTATGTGGCGCAGGGGGGCACAGATGAACAGGTTGGCGACTCGCGCGAAGAACTGGTAGCGCGAATTCTGATCGATCCGTATGCAGAATTACAGGCGGCGAAGCAAGCGGCTCCGGCGATCGGGCCGGCGGAAAGTTTGTGTCCGCACTGCGCAGCGCGGCCGGTGGCGGGCGTGCTGCGGGTGGAGGGCGACGGCGGCAAACGATTCCTGCTGTGTTCGTTTTGCACCATGGAGTGGGAATTTCGCAGAATTTATTGTGCGTATTGCGGAGAGACGCGCGAACAGTCGTTGCCGGTATTTGTCGCGGAGAAATTCCCTCACATTCGCGTGGAAGCGTGCGAAACGTGCCGGCACTGTATCCGCAGCGTGGACCTGACGAAGGATGGCAATGCAATTCCGCTCGTGGACGATCTGGCCGCGATTCCCTTGGCGCTGTGGGCAGATGAATACGGATACCAACGAATTCACGGAAACTTGCTCGGTACCTGAAGAATTGAACGTTTGCCGTTATCGAGTCGCAGAAAAAAGGCCCGACAATATTTGCATTCAAGCATATTGTCGGCGCATGCTACCGCTCTGGTTTGGAGGATGAAATGCGCAAATTGTTTGTGGTGTTGTGTATCGCGCTAATCGCCGCGGCTCAAGCTGCGTCGCAAACAAGCTCGGCTGGAGCCGCGGCCACCACATTAACGGTGATTCGAGCAGGATCGTTAATTGACGGCACCGGAGATGCTGCACGCAAGAATCAGTTGATTTTTGTACGCGGCGAACGTATCGAAAAAGTTGCGGATGCTTCCGACACGATTCCTGCCAATGCCAAAGTGATTGACCTTTCTGGAGCAACGGTGCTGCCGGGATTAATCGACGCGCATACCCACATTTTTTTGTGGGGCGAAAATCCAGAAAAAGGAGGATACGACGCAAATATTTTGAAAGCCGGCATTGCGTTGCGAGCGGCGCGCGCCACGTTTGCCTGCCGTCGCGCGCTGGAGCAGGGATTCACAACGCTGCGCGACCTGGAAACGGAAGGCGCCGGGTACGGCGACGTGGAGATTAAGCAGGCCATCGCGGAGGGCACGATTCCCGGGCCGCGGCTATTTGTGGCGACGCGTGGAATTTCTTCCACCGGCGGATACAACCTGGAAGGCTATGCGCCGGAATTGCAAATGCCGAAAGGCGTGCAAATTATTGACGGACCGATCGAGGCGAGAAAGGCTGCGCGAGAGCAACTGGACCACGGAGCGGACTGGCTGAAAGTTTATATGACGCACCGCTCGTGGCTGGACAAGAAAGGAAATTTGCTATCGCAGCCGACGCTGACGGTGGACGAGTTGAAAGCCATTGTGGACGAGGCGCACGGCTGGGGAAAAGAAGTTGCGTGCCACGCGTACAACGGAATCGGACTGCAGCGGGCGCTGGATGGCGGATGCGATTCCATTGAGCATGGACTGGAAATTACCGATGCGCAGATCGCGCAGATGGCCAAACAAGGCACGTGGTATTGCCCAACGCTTGCGCCGTACTACGGTGATTGGGCGCCGGAAAGTACCGCCGAGGGTGCGCGCGACCGCAAGCGCGCGGAAGTGCATGGAACGTCGGTGGAAAAAGCAGTGAAAGCGAGAATCAAAATTGCTTACGGAACGGATATCGGCGGAATCGAATGGACGCAATCGATGGCGCAGGAGTTTCCGTACTTGACTCAGTTTGGATTAACGCCGATGGAGGCGATCCGCGCGGCAACATCACGAGCGGCGGAGTTGTTGAATGAAAAAGGTGAGCTGGGAGTGGTTGCGCCGGGCGCTTACGCCGACATTATCGCCGTCAGCGGCGATCCGGTGAAAAATGTGCAAGAACTGGCGAATGTGAAATTCGTGATGAAGGGCGGTAGCGTTTTTAAGAACGAAATGGCGAAGTAGGAATTGCTGCGGAAGCGATCCACGCCGCGGGAGTGCGCGACTTATGCTTCGACGCGAACGCCTTTCCAGAAGGCGATGCGACCAACAATCTCATTTGCAGCGGGCTTGGGCTCGGGATAAAACCACGCGGCGTTTTCGCTGCGCATGCCATCGACGTCGACGTGATAGTAGTGTGCTATTCCCTTCCAGGGGCAAATCGATGTGTGCGCGCTGGTCTTTAGATATTCCTTCTTCACCGCGGTGGCGGGAAAATACTGATTCCCCTCCACGACCACACAATCACTGCTTTCCGCTACCACTTTTCCGCCCCACAGTGCCTTAGCCATTAGCCGTTCTCCTGTATCTCTGCTGCTGTTAGATGCAGCGGATTGGAAAAAGTTTCTAACCCAGCACATTGCGAGCGGCATTCAGTTGCATACGGCTTAGGGAATCGCGGCGATCGTTTGCTACAATTTTGTCCATGAACCTTCAACGAATCAGACCTTTGCTCCCGCTGGCATTATTCATTTTAATTTCTCCGTTGCTTTTCAAGATTCGTGCGCATGGCAAGATGGGCATGGCCGCAAGGGCGAACGCGGAAGCGAGCATCGCCGCGCCGCTGGATGTCACGCCCGATATCGATGCACGACTGGCGAAATTCAAGCCGATCGAGATGCCTTTTAACCGCGCTGGGTTGAGTGAACGCGAACAGAAGCTAGTGGAGAAACTGGTCGACGCGGCGAATCGCATTGAGCAGATTTATTGGAGGCAGAGCGACCCTGAAGGGCTAAAGCTTTATGTGCGGCTGGAGAAGAGCGCGGATCCGCTGGACAAAAAGGTTTTGCGGTTCATGAAGATCAATGGCAGCCGATACGACTTGATCGACGAGCTGCGGCCATTTGTCGGGAAAGACCCCATACCGCTCGGGCGCGCGTTGTATCCGCGAGGCTTAACGCAAGCTGAGGTCGAAAAATATGTAGCGGCACACCCGGAACAAAAAGCGGAGATTTATAACGAGCATTCCATCCTGCTGCGCGACGAAAACAAGATGGCGGCTGTGCCGTATCACCTGGCGTTTGGGGAACTTCTGAAACCAGCGGCCGAAGATTTGCGAGAGGCCGCCAAGTTGAGCAACGATGCGGCGTTTGTGAAGTTCCTGAATTTGCGGGCGGACGCACTGCTGAATGACGATTACTACGCGAGCGATCTGGCGTGGCTGGATATGAAGGAGCCAAAGTTTGATTTGATCCTGGCACCGTATGAAACCTATTTGGATAATTTGCTAGGAGTGAGAACTTCTTACGGGGCGGCGGTGCTGATCCGCAACGAAGAAGAAAGCAAGAAGCTGGCGGTTTTTCAGAAATACGTAGCGGACTTGCAAGAAGCTTTGCCACTGGCAAAAGCCGATTTGCCATCCAAGCGTGGGCATGTGACGCCGATGGAAGTGATGGACGCGCCGTTTCGAACCGGCGACCTGCTGCACGGATACCAGGCAGTGGCGGACAATTTGCCGAATGATGCGCGAGTGCATGAAGCCAAGGGCAGCAAGAAGATTTTCTTCAAGAATTTCATGGATGCCCGCGTGAATGAGGTGATATTGCCGATCGCGCGGCGCTTGTTGCGCGAAGATCAATCTGGACGAGCGAGCGGGAATGGATATTTGGCGGCGACATTAGCACACGAAATTTCACATGAGCTGGGTCCGAATTATTCGCGAATCGCTGGGAGCAAAAAGGACATTCGCGAGGCGATTGGCGGCGACTTCTCTGCGTTGGAAGAAGCCAAAGCCGACGTGGTCGGGCTGTTTTGCCTGAAGTGGCTTGCGGATCACGGAGCGATTACCAAGGAGCAGTTGGACGAGGATTACATTTCGTACGTTGCGGGAAATTTTCGCACCATTCGTTTTGGCATTGCGGAACCGCATGGCCGCGGCGAGATGATGGAGTTCAACTACATGATGGAGCGCGGGGCGGTGACTCGCGACGCGGTGACCGGACCCTACGCCGTGGTGCTGGAAAAAATGCCGGACGCGATCAGCGCTCTGGCAAAGGAATTGTTGGAGCAGGAAGCCACCGGAGACCGCGCTCGTACCGCGGCGTGGTTTGCAAAGTATGCGGTTCTGCCGGACCATCTGAAGCAGGCATTCAGCCGGGTCTCGGACATTCCAGTAGACATACAACCGAAATATTCGTTCCAAGAGGAGATTCGATGAACGAACAGAATTTTGCCAATCACGCAAAGATTGTTCCGGCGTTCCATTATTTTGTGGGGCCGGTGCTGATTGCGAACGTAATCTGGAATATTGTTTCCGCATCCAGAATTCTTAGACACTCCGTGGCGATCAGTGCATCGTTACTAGCGGTCGTAGCGCTTTCTATTTTGGTTTCGATTGCGCTCTTGTTGTTGGCGTTCCTGGCGCGTCTATTCGCGCTTGGGGTCCAGGATCGCGTGATCCGGCTAGAAGAGAGAATGCGCTACGAAAGACTGCTGCCGGACGATCTGAGGCCGCGCATCTACGAATTCACGATCAGTCAGTTGGTTTCGCTGCGTTTTGCAAGCGACGCGGAACTTCCTGTACTGGCACGGAAAGTCCTGGAGGCGAAGGTGAGCGAGCGCAAGGCCATTAAACAGATGGTGCAGAACTGGCGGGCCGATCATCAGCGAATTTGATTTTAGGCAGAACGGTTGTAAGAGCGAGAACAACCGGGTACGGCCCCGAGCGGTCCGCGGTAAATATGCCGCGCCCCTTCGAAAAAACTACAAAATGCTGCGAATGACGCCACCGTCGGCGTTTACCGAAGCGCCGCTGATGCTGGCCGATTGCGTGCTGGCAATAAATGCAACCACTGCGGCGATTTCTTCCGTGGTTTCGAAGCGTTTCAGCAGCGAACTGGGGCGCACTTTCTCAAAGAATTCTTTTTCGACTTGTTCCTTCGAAATAGCCTGCTGCAAAGCCATCGCTTGTACGAAATCACCCACGCCTTCGGATGCCGTCGGCCCGACCAGAACCGAGTTCGCGGTAACATTCGTGCCCGCGATGGATTCGGCCACGCCACGCGCTACAGCGATTTGCGCAGTCTTGGTCATGCCGTAGTGGACCATTTCACTGGGAATCTGCTGACCGGATTCGCTGGAAATAAAAATCACGCGGCCCCAGTTTTTACGCAGCATTTCCGGCAGATAGTGGCGCGTCAAGCGTACGCCACTGAGCACGTTGGTTTCGTAGAAGCGAAGCCAATCCTCGTCAGAAATTTCGAGCAAGGGCTTAATCTCAAAAATGCCGAGGTTGTTGACGAGGATATCGGCGGCGGGAACTTGTTCGGTGAGCTGTTTGACTCCCGCGGCGGTTCCCAAGTCGGCGGCGACTTCCAGCACTTCCGCGCCGCGCATTTCCATTCGGATCGTTTCCGCCGCGGCGGAAACGCGCTTTTCGGTTCGCCCGTTGATTACAATACGCGCGCCCTCACGCGCCAGGGTTCTGGCAATCGCGAATCCGATGCCCGCCGTTGAACCGGACACCACGGCAAGTTTGCCTCTTAAGCCCAGATCCATTTTCGTTTCTCCTTGGAGTTGGTCAACGCGCGGTTGCTGCCGTAGCTGCTCCTTCGATTTCGGTGATCTCTTCTGTGGTCAATTTCAGGTCGCCAGCGCCCATTACGCCTTCAGCCTGTTTAGCGTTACGCGCGCCGACAATGGCACCGGTGATTGCCGCATGGCGCAGTACCCAGGCGATTGCGACTTCGCCCGGCCCGCGGCCGTGGCGAGCACCTACTTTGCGCAGCCGTTCCACAAGTTCGAGATTTTTTGAAAGCTTGGGATCCTTGAATTCGGGACTGCGGCTGCGAAAATCGTCGGCGGGCAACGTAGCAGCGCGTTCGCGTGTCATTGCGCCGGTCAACAAGCCCGACGCCATAGGCGCGTAACTGATGACGCCGATGCCATGCTTCAAGCAATGAGGAAGGACATCTTGTTCGATCTGCCGGCGAATTAGGGAATAGGGCGGCTGGTCTGACGTGACCGGCGCAATTTTTACCGCGCGCTCGATTTGCGCCGGAGAAAAATTCGAGACGCCGATCCAGCGCACTTTGCCCTGCTTCTGCAGGTCGCTCATCGCCTGCCAGCCTTCCTCGAGTTGCGGCCCGTTATCGGCCGGCGGCCAATGCATTTGGTAGAGATCGATCACCTCGCTCTGCAGGCGGCGCAAGCTGTCGTCGCACTCCTGCCGAATCGAAGCAGCGGAGTGGTCCTGACGCGTTTTGCGATTTACATCCCAGCGGAGACTGCACTTCGTAAAAACGTACGGCCGCTGGCCTTTCCATTGCTGCAGCGCTTGCGCGACGATTTCTTCGGAATGACCGGTGCCGTAGACCGCGGCGGTGTCAATCCAATTGACGCCCAGTTCGAGGGCGCGCACGATTGCCGCGACAGAATCCGAATCTTCCTGTTCTCCCCAGGCAAATTCCCAACCGCCGCCTCCAATGGCCCATGCGCCGTAACCCACGCGCGTTAATTGCAAATCCGAGTTGCCAAGCTTTCGCGTTTCCATAAAATAACCTCGCGGCCCAACATTGTGGTGCGGTTAGTTTTTACTTTGTTTTGGATGAGCTTGGCCAGCGAAAAGTTAGCAAGGTCATGCGGAAGATAGCTGGAGAAATCCAAGTAGTGGCAATGGCCGGGCAACGCAGGGGCGCAGCCTGCCTGCGGTAGGCAGGCCGCGCCCCTGCACGCTCAGCGCAATGATCTTGGAGTGAGAGAGGCTACCGCTGGCACCATCTACCGAAATTGAAGCGTTGCCAATCGCGGCGCTTGGCGATACGCCTAACAACAACGTAGCGCTGCCGCCGCTCTGAACGCTGAACGGACTCTGCGGATTCGCGATCACGCCGGAGGGTGTGCCACTGAGCGTGATTTGTACATCACCGGAAAATCCATTAAGCGCTTGTATGCTGGCTTGCATTCCAGAAGAGTTGGCGCCTGGCTGACGGTTGCGGACGAAGGCAAAATGCTGATTACAAAATCGGGCGAAGGAGGCGGCAGGACTCCTCCCGCAGTCCCGCCGCCGCAACCTACACAGAGAACGCCAACCAAAATCGCACAACAACCCGACCCTAATCGCCAGAGTCGGTTTTCTGTCATGCGAATTTTCACGGCCAATTCAGGCGGCGCTCCCAAGCTTGAGGTGCCCGTGGTCAAAGCGCTCGACAACGCTCTGGCCGGGAGGGAGTCCATCCTCATGTACGGCGGCGTTCAGACTTCAGTGACTTGTCAAGTTAAGTAATGAGAGCAGGGAGAATTAAGGAAGCGCAGACAAAAAAGCAAACGGCGCGGAGATCATCCCGCGCCGTCGTAACTCAAGGCAGGTACAAAGTTAGATTGAATTAAATGCTCTTCGGGCCCGTTGTTGCCGGCGCCGTTGCGTTCGCAGACTTGGAGAACGCGCTGCTGGTTTCCTTCTCGGCGCTCTTATCAATTTCGATCGAGCCCTTAAAGTATGCGCCATCTTCAATCATGATGCGCGCGGTAGTCAGGTCGCCGTTCACCGAACCGTCTTTCTTGATTTCAATCCGGTCCTTAGCGCGAAGGTTGCCCTTCACAGTGCCGTACACCACCACCTCGCGGGCGATAATGTCGGCAGTTACTTTCGCGGTCGCTCCCACGGTGAGCTTGCGCTCATCCAGCTGGATCAACCCTTCCACCGAGCCGTCGATCAGAAGATCTTCGCTCCCAGTGATTTCGCCCTTCACGTGCAGGCTCGACCCAAGCCGCGCTGTCGCACGGTCGCCGGTCGCACCCAATGGACTTGTACTCATCGCAGTTGTTCCCTCCCAAGTCGCCGGAGCTGACTTCGGCGGCTGATTCTGATTTACGGCAAAATTTTTCGGCTCCGGTTGCGCGACTGACGGCGTTCCCGGCTTCTTATCGTTCCCCCACATTGAACCTCCCAAGGGACAAGGTCACCCCATTTCGGATTCCTGCCGGGGTGATTAAAGACTTTAGTCCCGTGTGGGGAGCACTGCAAACAACGTATCAGTGTTGAGTGCGAGAAAGTAACTACCCTGAAGGGCAGTCCCGTTACTGGCCCGAGGGCAAGGGACTCCCCTGTATGGTTGTCATTCGGGGCTTGCCGCACACATCGAGCGAAGCAGCAAATGCCGTCATTCCGAGGAGCGAAGCGACGAGGAATCTCTCTTCGGCTTCGATCGCGGGGGAAGAGAGATTCCTCGTTCCGCTCGGAATGACGGGCTCAGGCTGAGTGATCGGATAGAGTGACGGCGACGACTTAACTCGACGGCTTATCCGGCACCGGCTGTGTGGCAAGAAAATCCGCGACGAAGCGCCGCGAGTAATTCTCCAGCAGCTCTTCGACACGCGCCGGATCAGGTGACTTCACTACAAATCCCGCGTGATGATACTTTTTCACACGATAGACAATTTCAGGATCGGCGTAGGCATAGGTATCTGGTTCTTCCTGCCGAGCCAGTGACACGATCACGCCGGCGTAATCGTTACGTTGCGGCGGAAGCGTGTACGGCATTTTTCCTGCTCCCACTTCCAGCTTGGCCCATTCGCGCCACAGGTTGATGCCGCTCGCCGCGTCAACAACATCGGAAATGTATGCGCCACCAACGCGCGCGGCGATTTCAATGAAATACAGCCTGCCGTCGGCATTTGCCTTCAGAAATTCCGCGTGCGTGACCCCGCGCAAAAGCCCGAGGGACTCGATCAGATTCTTATTCACTGCTTGCAAGGTTTTCGCGTCTTGAGAATCGCGTTCGAGCGTTCTGCTGGTGAAGACTCCGCCTGCGTGAGAAACATCGAGTGGTGGAAC
>Ga0137403_10007318_pt1 | contig 12483 bp, 10 predicted proteins | sample CZOMad2_1_16fung_FD_122057 | JGI IMG/M metagenome (GOLD analysis project Ga0137403, IMG submission 122057) | Vadose zone soil fungal communities from Angelo Coast Range Reserve, California, USA - CZOMad2_1_16fungal (Hybrid Assembly) | ecosystem: Environmental > Terrestrial > Soil > Vadose zone...
CCAATAGCCGCCAGCATCAAACCGATACCCCCCGACAGGAGTCCTTTGATCAACGACGCTCCGGCAAGGGTGCCGATGAAAGTAATTCCCATGATCGCAATGATGAACATTTCAGGCGAACCGAAGAGCAAGACCAGCGGCCGCATGATGGGAATCGAAAGGGCCAGAGAAAGAGCTCCGATCACGGCGCCGACGAGAGAGCTCGTGATGGCGGCACCCAAGGCTCTCCCGGCCTCGCCCTTCTTCGACATGGGATAGCCGTCAAGTATTAGTGCGGCCGACGAGCCTTCCCCGGGTATGCCAAATAGTATTGAAGTCAGGTCACCGGTTGTACCAGTCACGGCCAGCATCCCTAAAAGGAATGCAAACGCTGAAATGGGATCTTTGATGGAATAGGAAAACGGCAGCATTAACGCCAGGGTGGACAAGCCGCCGATGCCGGGCAGTAAGCCTACCCAGAAGCCGATGACAATGCCCAACAACATGTAACCGAAGGCTGGCCATGCGACGGTTTGCCAAAAGCCGCTTATTGCCGCTTCAATCATTTGTGTCTCCTAGTTCGTTTGAACAAATGGAACCTGCTCATACCTCATCTTTAAGGCGCGGTCAATGGCTTTTTGCGAAGCTTTTTGCGACGCTAATCAATAAAGTTAACCGTCCTGGTCAGTTTCCTATAACCCACTTCATCCGCTCGAGCACTTCTCGAGGTTGGGCCATTACATCTTTCGCTAGTGATTCGAGCTCTTCGCCGGTCAACGGATTCACCTCCCATCCTCGTTTTTCCGCTTCAGCTAGCAACTCGGAATCTTTCATCGCCTTGGCATAGGCTTCGCGAAGAATTTTTGTTCGGTCGGCAGGCATGCCCGGCGGCGCCGAGATCGGACGGCCAAGGGTGGCGGCGGTCAAAACGACTTTCGCGAGCCGCTTACCCGAATCCGGAGTCTTATACTGCTGCATGAGCTCGTTAAGAGTCGGGACATCTTTCAGCCGCGGGTCGCGCTTGCTCCCGGTCTGGACGACCACACGAGTAAAGCCCGACTTATGCCATCGCTTATAGGGCTCGCGGCCAAAATAGGTCGCGATCAACGGAGACCAGCAAACGACTTCATTCCTTTCAACGGCGAGATCGATCTCAGCGCCTCCTTGATAGCCGCTCACGATAGTGGTCTTGATGCCCAGTGTTTCCTCGAGCAGTAGCGGAATGTAATGGCCGGTAGTTCCGGTGCCCGTGCTACCGCAGCGGGGCGGCTCTTTGGCGTTGCGCAGATCGTCGATTGTCTTAAATGGAGCGTCCGACCGAATATAATGCAGGACATCATTCTGTTCCGGCGAACCGATCCAGGTGAACTTTGCCCAGTCAAACTTGACTTCGGGGCGGCCGACAAGCTGGTCGAAGTAGAGCGCGGGATTAAAAGCACCCAAGGTCAGCCCATCCGGTTTAGCAATGCCATAGACGTAGTTTGCGGCCACCGTCCCGCCCGCTCCCGGCATATTCTGAGGGACGACATCGGGGTTCCCTGGAATATATTTACCGATAAAACGCGCTACGTGGCGCGCCCATAGGTCGTAACCACCGCCCGTGGAGGAACCGATGACGATCCTGAGGGTTTTCCCCTGATAGTAGGGAGTCTGGGCGAAGAGATCCACGCACCAGCCCACCAGCAGCGCAAAAAAGAAGAGCAAAGCAGCTAGCTTGGCTCTTGTCGTAAACCTAACAGGCCGTTGAAAAAGGCTAATCTGTTTCGTTGCGCTCGATCGCCTCGCCACAGGGAAGCAGTTCAGAACGTTCAAGCCGTTCAAATCGTTCAAAGCGCGGGCCTCGCATTGGAGACGTTTTTGACCGGCCTGCCAGACGAGCTTTTCAACACTCCGTGTAAGTGTCGAAATATTCCAGTGATTGGTTGCCATCGCAAATTCTCCAACTGTTGCCATGCAATCACATAGTAGATTCAGTATTACATGCCGAGAAGTTTTTTTACCTTCTCCACGACGTCAGGCGGCGCCGTCATCACCTCTTTGGCCAGAGATTCCAGCTCTTCGCCGGTGGCCGGATCGATGTCTAGTCTCCGCTTCTCCGCTTCCGCCAAAAGCGCGGGGTCATTGATGGTTTTGTTGAACGCGTCGCGAATGATCTTAACTCGGTCGGCAGGGACGCCTGGCGGAAAAACGATGGGCCGGCCGAACTCGTCGGCCGCTACCACCACTTTTGCCAGGCGGCGGACATTTTCCGCCGTCTTGTACTTGTCCATCAATTCACTAAACAACGGAACGTCCTTGAGCCTTGGATCCCGTTTGCTTCCCGTCTGATACAGGACGCGAACGAAGTTTTTTTTGCGCCAAGTGATAAATGGTTCCCGGCTAAAGAACGCGTTGATGGTAAAAGCACGGCACATGACTTCGCCACGCTCCACAGCGAGATCGATGTCCGAGCCGGCGACATAGCCCGGAACCAGGTCGAACTTGGTGCCGATGGCATCTTCCAGCAGCTTTGGCATATAGAACGCAGTTGAAGTGACTCCGGTGGCGCCGCATTTGGGCGGAGTCGTTGCGGTGCGGACATCTTCAATCGTTTTGTACGGCGTATCGGCGCGCATGTACATGAGACTGTTCGAGCTCACCGTACTGCCGATCCAATTGAATTTCGTCCAGTCGAACTTAACCTCAGGCCGTTTCGCAAGTTGCTCGAAGTAAAGCGCGGGATAAATCGCGCCCAAGGTCAGGCCGTCCGGTTTGGCGAGATTGTAAACCTGATTTGTGCCAATCAACCCCGCCGCTCCCGCAACGTTCTGAATGATGATGTTCGGATTGCCCGGAATGTGCTTCGACATGAATTCCGCGACGAGGCGTGGATAGAGGTCATACACGTCGCCCGCCTTGGCAGCGGCAATTATCGTAATTGTCTTGCCTTGATAAAAAGGCGTCTGTGCCGAGACACTTGAGACCCACATAACAAACAACAGCAGAAACAAGATTACTCCCCGATTCATAAGGTTCCCCCTTTGAAGATTCATTCCCTACCCAGTCTAGTTTTCTATGTCCCCAACAATTTTTTCATTCGTTCAACGACTTCCGGCGGTTGTGCGACGATCTCTTTCCCGAGAGTCTCCAGTTCTTCGCCGGAAACCGGATCCAAGTCTAGTTTTTTCTTTTTGGCATCTTCCAAAAGCTCCGGATCGTTCACCGATTTCATAAACGCCTCACGGAGAATTTTCACGCGTTCCGCCGGAATGCCCGGAGTCGCGACGATGGGACGGCCAATCTCGTTGGCGGCCAGGATCACCGTAGCCAAGCGCCGGGCTGAATCGGAGGCTTTGTATTGGTCCATGAGCTCGGGGAGAGTTGGAACATCAGGCAAGCTCGCATCCCGCTTTTTGCCGGTTTGGATGATCACGCGGACAAATCCCTTCTTGCGCCAAGTATGAAAAGGCTCACGGGCAAAGAAGGCGGCGATGGTGAATGCGCGGCATTGCACCTCGCCTCTCTCCACCGCCAGGTCGACGTCAGTACCGGAGTTATAACCGGTAACGATGTTGAATTTCGCCCCGATAGTCTCTTCCAAGAGCTTGGGAAGGTAGTAGGCCGATGAAGCCGTCCCTTCGGCGCCGCACTTGGGCGGCACGGAGGCTTTTCGAATGTCCTCGATGGTTTTATACGGAGTATCGCTCCGCATGTAGAGCAGATGGTGCGACACAGTGGTGTTGCCGATCCAAGTAAACTTTTGCCACTCGAACTGGACCTCCTTGCGTCCGACGAGCTGATCGAAGTAGAGCGCTGGTTGGATCGAGCCGATGGTGAGACCATCCGGCTTGGCTACGCCATAGATGTAATTGGCGGCAACCATGGAAGCCACGCCCGGCATGTTTTGCACGATGATATTAGGATTGCCTGGAATATATTTAGGGAGGAACTGGGCAACGAGGCGCGCGTAGAGATCATACACGCTGCCCGCCGGAGTACCCGCCACAAGCCTGATGGTTTTGCCCTGGTAAAAAGGAACTTGGGCTAAGAGAGTAGAACTCCACCCGAGGGTGAGAAGTAAGACGAGAATCGCAATCATAAAGTGTCTCCTTCCCGCCGGAATTTTGAGCGAGCATATCCCTCGAGGCTGCCGCTTTGCAACGTCGAGGGACCGCTCGTATGTCGGCTATTGCCCCAGCAGTTTCTGCATTTTCTGGACGACGTCGGGTGTCGCGGCCATGACTTCTTTGGCCAGGGCCTCCAGTTCGACGCCGGTGGCGGGATCCATCTCCAGCCTGCGCTTTTCGGCGGTGGCCAGCAGCGCCGGATCGTTCACCGATTTTTCGAAAGCATCGCGTAAAATCTTGATGCGGTCCGCCGGAACGCCGGGAGGGGCGACGAGCGGGCGGCCAAACTCTCCGGCGGACAAAACAACTTTCGCCAGGCTTCTGCCGGCGGCCGTCGTTTTGTACTTATCCATCAGCTCATAAATCGTCGGCGCATCCTTTAGCCGCGAGTCTCGCTTGGCGCCGCTCTGCATGAGCACGTTGACAAAATGTCTCTTTTGCCAGGAGATAAAAGGCTCGCGCGCAAAATACGCGGTGATCGTAAAGGCTCGGCAAACCACCTCGCCGCGCTCCACGGCAAGGTCGACATCCTGACCGGACTGATAACCCAATACGATATCGAATTTGGTTCCGAGGGTTTCCTCCATGAGTTTGGGCAAGTAATAACCCGTTGAGGTGATGCCGTTGGAACCGCACTTAGGCGCCGCGGACGCGCTGCGGATGTCATCCATCGATTTGTAGGGAGCATCGGAGCGCATGTACAGGAGGTGATTCGAGGTCACCGGGTTGCCGATCCAAGTGAATTTGGTCCAGTCGAACTTCACCTCCGGTTTCTTGGTAAGTTGCTCGAAATAGAGCGCCGGATAGATGGCGCCGAGGGTCAAACCATCGGGCTTGGCAACATTATAGACCTGGTTCGCAGCGATCATCGATGCCGCGCCCGGAACGTTTTGTATAATGATATTTGGGCTTCCGGGAATATATTTCGGCATAAACTCGGCGAGCATGCGGGGATACAAATCATAGGCGTCGCCGGTTTTGGTGCCAACGACGATCGTGATTGTTTTTCCTTGGAAAAAAGGCGCTTGGGCCTGGGCAGTTGCGGTAGTGAAAAGTAGGAACAAGAGAGTGAAAAATAGCTTCATTTATACTGTCATCCTCCTGTTTGGTTGATAGTCCTTAATCATTCCATACTATTAATCTTAATCAACTAGTGTCCTGTCTCAGAGTTCGCGGAATAAGTCGAAGTCTCCCTTTCGTCATTACCGCGAAGGCGGTAATCCAGTTTTTCCTTGTATTTCCTGGATTCCGGCTCGCGCTAGCTATCGCCAGCTTGGCCGGAATGACGGCAAACTTTTGTTGCGAATTTCGGAGACACCGGGTTAGCGAGCTGCGCAGTGCCGCAAAGTTCGATGCTGAATTTCCGGGCAGGGTGTGATTCTTTGATGCGCAATCAAGTCGAGACTAGGAGAAATAACACCGTAGCTAAGAAGTTTTTTCCCCAGATAACTGTGGCATGACCGTTGCTCTTTAAGTTGTTAGCAGCAACGTTGCCATCGGTCGAGCAAAGGCGCTCATCGTTCACGCGGTGGAGCGCCTTTGTTTTTGGTTGATAAGGAGGTCCTTATGGCTCGGCGTCACGAAAAAACAATGACCGGAAGAATTTTCGAGAACATCCTCTTTTTGGAAGAAGTTTTCGGTGACAAGGCTGATGCGGATATCCCGGACGTACCCGTGCTCGAGTTGGCGAGATGTTTCGAACTATCTCACCCAAGAACTTTGCGCGCTACCAGAGGACGTCAGAAGTCTTGGCCGCTTTGGAAATAGAGCGGGTGAATTACCGTATCACCGAAGTGAATGATTGGGTAATCGTCCACCCGTCAGGCAAAGCCCAAAACAACGAACCCTTACGGGTGAAATATCTTTTCCATCGGTGGCTCACCCAAAAAGGTGTCCGGGTCATCGTCAATCTGAAAGAAATCTCGCAGTTCGGAGTGTGGGAAATGGGACTTCTCACTTCCTTCAAAAAGGAAGTGGATCAACGAGCCGGAATTCTCCGCCTCTGCAGCTTGAGTCCCTGCTTGCAAGGTTATTTTCAAAACGACCGCTTTGCCGAACAATTCGAGATTTACCGTGATCTTGAGGGCGCCATGGAGAGCGAAAGGAGTTAGAGCAAATGGAGAACAGGGCGGAGGTAACCGAACTCCAGCCGGGAATTTTTCAGATCCGAGGTCTGAACGGTAGCAGTCACAGCTACGTCATCAAGGGAAATTATAAGAACGTGATGATCGATTCCGGTTCCGATCAAAATTTTCCGGTATTGGATCGCGGACTTTTCCAGATCGGCCTCAAAGTTAGAGACATCGATCTGGTGATTAACTCGCACGAGCACTGCGATCATATCGGCGCTAACCGTTACTTCCATGAGTCCGCCATGATTGCGGCCTACCGGCTGGCGGCGTCCAAAATGATCTCCGGCGATTACTACGTCACGATGTACAAAGGAAACGACCTGAACGAAATCCCAATGCGGGTGCACTTGTGGCTCGAAAATATGACCCGCATCGATCTCGGCAATTACAGCCTGCGAATTTTTCACACTCCGGGCCACACGTCGGGCTGAATCTCGATCGTCGAAACCACTCAGGGCTTACTTTTTTCCGCCGACAGCGTGTTTGCCGGCGGCACGCTCTCATACATCGCCGAATCCGGGAGCATTGGCGACTATATCGATTCTTTGACGAGACTGCGCTGTTTTGGCTTGCAGGCCCTCTACCCTGGTCATGGCCGAATTTCAATGACGCCCATCGAAGATATCGATTCTGCAATAGCCAATGCCCAAAAGCTCTTGGAAAGTTCGATAAGAAGCGGCCCGGAGATTTTCTACCAAAAGGCTGAGGAGCATTGATTGATGGTGCACTATCGGTTCACGGCAGGTGCCTAATATTGAACAAGATCGAAGAGTATAAAAAAGAAAAAGACGGACTGGATGTCCTCCCGGATGTCCCGCGCTACGCTGCGGAAGGCTGGGAAGCGATTACCGACGGCGACAAGGAACGACTGAAGTGGGCCGGCGTCTTTTTTCGCAAACAGACGCCGGGCAACTTCATGATGCGGGTTCGTATGCCGAACGGAATCACCAGCGCGACCCAGTTTCGCACCCTTGCGGAGATCAGCGAGGAGTTTGGCAAGGGGTTCTGTGACATCACCACCCGCCAACAGATTCAGCTCCGCTGGTTCAAAATCGAAAATGTGCCCGAGATCTGGCGGCGCCTCGATATGGTGGGGCTAGTCTCATTGCAGACCGGCATGGACAACATCCGCAACGTCGTCGGTTGCCCGGTCGCCGGGCTCACGCCCAACGAGCTTTTTGATGCGTCGCCGGTGGTCCGGCAGTTCACCGGACTCTTCGTCGGCAAGAAGGAGTACACGAACCTCCCCCGCAAGTTCAACGTGACGATCACCGCCTGCAAAGAGAACTGCACCCACGCCGAGACTCAGGATCTCGCTCTAACTCCCGCGACCAAAGAAATCGAAGGTAAAGTCGTCAACGGATTTAACGTCGCAGTGGGCGGCAAGATGGGTTCCGGCGGATACCGGATGGCGTCGCCTTTGAATTTATTCGTTACCCCGGCAGAAGCTGCGGAGATATGCAGCCATGTCGTGCGTATTTTTCGCGATCATGGATTTCGCGAGTTGCGCACCAAAGCCCGCCTCGCCTTCCTGATCGATGATTGGGGTGTGGAGCAGTTTCGCAAAGAGCTGGAACGGCGCGCCGACCGTCCGTTGTTGAGCGCCGGCAAGGACGAAAGATCTGAGAAGCACGTCGATCACGTGGGAGTCTATCGGCAGAAACAGCCGGGGCTGAACTATGTCGGGCTCGCGGTGCCCGTAGGACGTATGACTGGGGAGCAGTTGTTGGAAGTCGCCGATCTCGCCGAGAAATATGGCAGCGGATTGATCCGTCTGACCATCGGTCAGAATGTGATTATCCCCAACGTTCCGGACGCGCTGATCGGCGCTTTGACGGCTGAACCGCTCCTCAAAGAGCTGCGCTACGATCCTTCGGAAATTATGCGCGGATTGGTGAGCTGCACAGGTATGGATTATTGCCACTTCGCCTTGATCGAAACCAAGCAGCAGGCGCTCAAGACCGCGCGGGCTCTCGAGCAGGAGCTTGGAAAAACCAAGCCCATATCGATTCATTGGTCAGGCTGCCCGGCGGGCTGCAGTAACCAAGCGGCAGCGGACATCGGCCTCATCGGCAAGAACATAAAGATAAATGGACAGGTGGAAGAAGCGGTGGATGTTTACCTCGGCGGCTCCAACGGCCCAGCGGCAAATCCTCCGATCAAGATTATGGAAGATGTTCCGTGCGCGGAGCTTGCTCAAACGCTGCAAGGACTGATTCGCCACGGCGCTTTTAAAGCGATGCGGCAGCAGCTCCGAAAAATTCCCCAAACGACAAGCATCAATGGCGCAGGTCCCCTGGAAAGAAGGGAACCGGCGCGGTCGATGATCGATCCGAAGGACATCGCCGAAGGCTCAGCAAAGCTGGTCCGTACGAGAGGTGAAGAAATGGCTGTATTCAAATGTAGTGGACAACTCTATGGCGTTCAAAACATCTGCCCCCACGAAGGCGGACAGTTGTGTAATGGGTGGATCGACGGCGGCGAGGTCGTCTGCCCGCTACACGGCTACAAGTTCAATCTTGAAACCGGGGCGTGCTCGACGGACCCCAAGCTAAAGATCAAAGTTTTTAAGCTCGTCAGCCAAGGCGATCAATTTACTTTGGAGGGATAATATCGTGGCAAAAAAAGGAAAACAGACAACCATAAAACCGTTCACACGGCGTAATTTTCTGAAGCTCTCAGGGTTGAGCTCAATAGGGTTGCTGTTGAGCAATTTGCCGGCGCGTTGGGTCGGAGGAGTCTACGCGGCGGATGGGCCTGAGACTTCGAACATCCGCATCGGCATCATTGCTTTGACCGATAACTCATCCATTGTTATGGCCCACGAGCTCGGCCTGTTCAAGAAGCATGGGATTGAGTCGACCATTTCCAAAGAAGCTTCATGGGCGGTGATCCGTGACCGGCTCACTTTGGGAGAAAACCAGGCGACTCATATGCTTTTCGGAATGCCCTTCGCCTCAACCATGGGGTTATTAGGCTCGCCGAAAAAACCTATGATTATTCCTTTTGTCCTGAACCGAAACGGGCAGGCGATCACGCTTAAGAAGGAGTTGGCGTCAAAGGGAATCAAGACCCCTCAAGCGATCAAGCCTCTGGTCGATGAAGCCAAAAAGGCGGGCACGCCGATGACCTTTGCCATGACTTTCCCGCCCGGGACCCACGCGATGTGGACCCGTTACTGGCTTGGAGCCGGCGGGATCAACCCGGACAAGGACGTGACTCTGATCACTATTCCGCCGCCGCAAATGGTGGCGAATATGAAGGTCGGAAAGATGGACGGCTTTTGCGTCGGCGAGCCGTGGAACGCGCGCGTGATCGCCGACGGCATCGGCTACACGGCGATCAACACCCAGGACATCTGGAAGGACCACCCCGAGAAGGTGTGCGCGTTCACCGCGGAGTTCGCCGACAAGAACCCCAAGACGGTCAAGGCCGTGTGCAAGGCGCTGCACGAGGCCAGCGTCTGGCTCGACAACCTGGGCAACCGCCCCGAGCAGGCGGAGATCGTCTCGCGCGCGACGTACATCAACTGCCCCAAGGAGATCATCCTCGGCCGCATGCAGGGCCACTACGACTTCGGCGACGGACGCAAGAAGGACGACGCCAACTACATGATCTTCAGCTCGCGCAACTGCAACTACCCGCAGCCCAAGTACGCGATGTGGTGGCTGAGCCAGTTCCGCCGCTGGGGCATGGTGCCCGGCACGCCCGACTACAAGGGCGTCGCCGAGCAGGTGATGCGTCACGAGCTGTACGAAGAGGCGATGAAGGAGATCGGCTACAAGCACGGCGGCCTCAACAGCAAGCCCGAGAAACTCTTCGACGGCGCCGTGTTCGATCCCGCCAAGCCCGAAGAGTTCGCCCACGGCTTCGAGATCCACAACCTCAAGGCCTGAGGACAATTCCATGTCTGCCTCCTCGCCGTCTTCTTCGTCCTCGTCCTCGTCGCCGTCCACGTCGGCGATCTGGCGCGTCCGCCTGCAAACCTGGCTCCTGCCCTTCGCCGGCGTCGTCCTGGTCCTGATCCTCTGGTCCATCAGCAGCCGGACCTGGTCGCGCAACCTGCCGTCACCCGGCAAGACCTGGGAGGTCAGCAAACCCTACCTGATCGCGCCGCTCGCCAAGCGCGGCGAGCTCGATCAGGGCATCGGGCGCTTCGCCTGGTACTCGCTGTGGCTGGTCGCCAAGGGTTACGCGATCGCGCTGCTGGTCGGAACGCCGCTCGGCTTCATGCTGGGCCGGTCCAAGCTGTTCGCCCGGAGCTTCGACCCGATCATCCAGGTGCTGCGCCCCGTGTCGCCGCTCGCCTGGCTGCCGCTGGGGCTGGTGTTGTTCGAAAAGTCGCAACCAGCGGCGCTGTTCACGATCGCGATCTGCGCGATGTGGCCCACCGTGCTGAACACCGCCCTCGGCGTGCGCGCCATCCCGCAGGACTACCTCAACGTCGCGCGCGTGCTGCAGCTGTCGCGCAGCAAGACGTTCTTCAAGATCCTGCTGCCGGCCACGCTGCCCTACATGTTCACCGGCTTTCGCCTGAGCCTGGGCATCGCCTGGCTGGTGATCGTCGCGGTCGAGATGCTGACCGGCAGCCCGGGCATCGGGGGCTTTCTCTGGCAGGAATACAACAGCCTGATCTACGAGCACATCATCCTGTGCATCCTGACCATTGGCCTGGTCGGTTTCCTGCTGGACCGCGCGATGAGCGCCGTCGAGCAACGGCTGCGAGCGGCGTGAGCGGGTGGGCGAGGGGAAACCCATGGCATTCCTGACCTTGAAGGGCGTCTGCAAGGGCTACGGCGCGGGCGACCAGCGCACCGAGGTTTTGGCGAACATCGACCTCGAGGTCGCGCGCGGCGAGCTGGTGGCGATCGTCGGGTACTCGGGCGCCGGCAAGACCACGCTGATCTCGATGATCGCCGGCCTGCTGCGGCCCGACTCGGGCAGCCTCACCCTCAACGACCTGGAGATCACCGCGCCGGGGCCGGACCGCGGGGTGGTGTTCCAGAATTACTCGCTGCTGCCGTGGCTGACGGTGTATGAAAACATCCATCTCGCCGTCGATCAGGTTTTCCTGAACTGGACGCCCGCGAAAAAGCAGCAGCACACCGAAAAATATATCGCCATGGTGAACCTCGCGCCCGCGCGGGACAACCGGCCGGGCGAATTGTCCGGCGGCATGCGCCAGCGCGTGTCGGTCGCGCGCGCCCTGGCCATGGACCCGCAGGTTCTGCTGCTGGACGAGCCACTCGGCGCGCTCGACGCCCTCACCCGCGCCACCTTGCAGGATGAAATCTCCCGCATCTGGTTGCAGGACAAAAAGACGGTGATCATGATCACCAACGATGTGGACGAGGGCATCTATCTGGCCGACCGCATCATTCCCCTGAGCGCCGGTCCGCGGGCCACGCTCGGTGCGTCCGTGACGGTCGATCTGCCGCGTCCCCGCGACCGCAAGGCGATGAACCACCTGCCGCGTTTCAAGGAAATCCGCCGCGAGGTGATCGAGTTTCTGCTGAACCGGGGCGCGCCCCAGCATCACGCGGTGAGCCGGAAACTCTGCCTCCCGGACATCGAACCGGAAGACCTCACCCATCCGCGCTCACGGGCGGCCCGTCGCGGCCCGATCCGGCGCGGTGAAATCAAACGCGAAACCATCGAGGTGGATTCATGAGCCATTACTTGGAGCTGTCCAAGCTGACCAAGGTCTATGACTCACCCAAAGGCCAGGCGGTCATCGTCAAGGATTTTGATCTTAACATCGAAAAGGGCGAGTTCGTCTGCCTGATCGGGCATTCCGGCTGCGGCAAGTCCACCGTCCTCTCGGTGGTCGCCGGACTCTGCGAGAAAAGAGCCGGCGGCATCATCCTGGCCGGCAAGGAATTGTCCGGGCCGGGGCCGGACCGGGGCATCGTCTTCCAATCCCCGTGCCTGTTGCCGTGGCTGTCCGCCTTCGAGAATGTCATGCTGGGCGTGGACCAGGTCTTCTTCACCGCGAGCCGCGAGGAACGCCGCCAGATCGTGGAATATTATCTGTGCGTGGTCGGGCTGGCCGAGTCGATGCACAAGCGGCCCGCGGAACTTTCCCAGGGCATGCGCCAGCGGGTCGGCATTGCGCGCGCCTTCGCCCTTTCGCCGAAAATGCTGCTGCTCGACGAGCCGTTCGGCATGCTCGATTCACTCACCCGGATGGAACTGCAACAGGTGCTCATCGAACTGTGGCGCAAGGACAAGAAAACCGCGCTGATGGTCACGCACGACGTGGACGA
>Ga0137403_10007319_pt1 | contig 12481 bp, 9 predicted proteins | sample CZOMad2_1_16fung_FD_122057 | JGI IMG/M metagenome (GOLD analysis project Ga0137403, IMG submission 122057) | Vadose zone soil fungal communities from Angelo Coast Range Reserve, California, USA - CZOMad2_1_16fungal (Hybrid Assembly) | ecosystem: Environmental > Terrestrial > Soil > Vadose zone...
TGCCAGACGGGCGGGAAATTGTTGGCGGACAGGGCGTTTTCGCGGTTGTTGCGGGAGGATTGGCCGCGGACGTTGGAAGAATTGGAGGCGCAGATGGGGGAGAAGAGGGGCCGGCCTCAGAGGCGTTCCGAGTCACAGGAAGGTAAGACGAAAGGATAACGCGGAAGCGCAACTCGAGTTTCGCCAGGTCGGCTGCGTGAACGGGTGTGAGAAGCCGGAGTTGGCCGGATTAAATCTGTGCCTGACCGCCATCAACGAAGAGCTCGATTGCATTGACGTAGCTACTGTCGTCGGAGGCGAGGAACACTACAGCCTTTGCGACCTCATCGAGTTCGCCGACTCTGCCAAGAGGAGTGCCGCCAGCCGCGCCGTCCGAAAATTGTTTTATTTGTTCATCAGTCAGACCCAAGGAGTTCTTGTAGCCTGGTGAGGGGACTGTGCCAGGGCTCACGACATTAACGCGAATCTTGCGGTCTTTTAGATCCACGGACCAGCCGCGCGCGAAAGAGCGGACAGCGGCTTTAGTTGCGCTGTAAACGCTGAATGCGGGTGCTCCCTTGATGGAGACAATCGAAGCATTCAGAACGATGGCACTGCCGTCTTTTAAAAGTGGAAGCGCCTTTTGCACGGTGAAGAGAAGCCCTTTGACGTTGGTGTCAAAGGTCTTGTCGTAATGCTGCTCGGTGATGGAACCGAGCGGAGCGAATTCGCCCGTACCGGCATTGGCAAACACGATGTCCACGTGGCCTTTTTCTTTTTTTACGGTGGCGTAGAGGCGATCGAGATCGGCGAGATTTGAAACGTCGCCTTGCACGGCGGTGACATTCCTGCCGATCTGCTTCACCGCGGCATCAAGTTCCGATTGGCGGCGCCCGGTGATGAAGACGTACGCGCCCTCGCTGACGAAGCGCTGAGCCGTGGCGAGACCAATCCCGCTGTTACCGCCGGTTATCACTGCTACTTTTCCGTCGAGCTTACCCATGGTTTTCCTCTTTCGCGAGCCCGCCTAGTTTGCGTCACGAGATATAGATGTACTCCGAAAGACGTGGTTATAAAACGAGGTAGACACTGGGATGGAAAGCGGTCACACCAGCTCGCAGCCGCTACAGCAACCAATAAACCTAGGCGGAGGCGGGATGGGAGGCGGATTCGAGCGAGAGGGAGCGGGCCGGAGAGGATTTGGTGGCGGCGATGGAGATAGGGGCGAGCTGGGGGATGAGGCCCAGGCGGGCGGCGCGGGCGAAATATTCGGCGAGTCCCTTCAGATTTTCTTTGTCGAGTGAGTAGTCGATGTTGGTGCGGAGATAGAGAGAGAGTTCTTTTTCGGGGAGCTTGAGCTCGCGCGAGGCTTCGGCGCAGATTTCAGGAAGGTGCGCGAGGCCGAAAGCGAGAGAGGCGGAGAAATCCGCGGCGAGTTCAGGCGTGGCGATTTCTGGACGCGCGGCCCAGACGGCGAGCACCGCGGGGCGTTCCGTGAGCTGCCACCATTCGTGAACAACATCGTAAAGATGCAGCTTGGGAATTTGCGGGAGGCCGACCTGCGCTCCGGTGCAAACCAGTTCGCCGTCGCGGCCGGGCGTGACATGTTCTTCGGCGGCAATCGCCAAACGGAGCGCGGGATCGCCGATAAATAAAGCGGCGTCGGAGTTCGCGAGCATCGCGGCGAGGTCGGGAACGGCTTCGTAAAATTCGGGGGAGATGAGCCAGCGCACATCACACAGAATTTTTGTGAGGGCTTGCGTGGTGCGCGAACTGCTGTCGAGCGCGATGCTGCGTGCTTCGCGAATTGGCGACTTGGAGACAATCAGCAGGCTCCGTACGCGTTCTTTCGAAGCGATGGAGAGGTCCGGAAGAATGACTAGGTTTGGGATTCGCAGATACTCGATGGCCGGTATGATGGCGACGTCAGCGGCGCCAATGCGCAATTCTTCGGCACATTGCGATGGAACGGTAAAGGTAAGGTCGTACTTGCCCTGCAAGGGCCCGTGCGTGAAGCCGCGGACAAGTGGCGCGGTGTTGAGATACTGCACGACGGAGATGCGGAGTTTGCTCACGAAAGGCTCGCGTGGAAAAGTGATTATAGCAGAGGCGAATTTTGTCCGCATCGCTGCGTTATGGTGTAAAAGGTTTGTTCCTTTTGGAGGATTCGAAGATGTCGAAACGGACGCGCTGCGCGGTTGTGTTGCTGGCAAGTGCGCTGGGGCTGTTCGCGCAAGGCGCCGCAGCGCAGGGCGGAGGCATTGCGGACAAGACTATTGCGGACAAGACTAAGGACGCGCAGAAGCTCGCCGGCTATTTCAATTTGTATTGGGACTCCAGGGCCGGGAAATTGTGGCTCGAAATCGATAAATGGAATACGGAGCTTTTGTACCAGAGCTCGCTGCCGGCTGGAGTGGGTTCGAATGACATCGGGCTGGACCGCGGACAGCTTGGGTCGACGCGGATTGTGCGGTTTGAACGCAGCGGTCCGAAGGTGCTGCTGATTCAGGAAAATCTAAATTTTCGCGCGGTGAGCGATGATGCGGATGAAAAGCATGCGGTACATGATTCGTTCGCGGAGTCGGTACTTTGGGGATTCACGGCGGCTGCCGAGGAAAACGGGCACGTGCTGGTGGACGCGACGGATTTTTATTTGCGCGACGCACATGGTGTGACGGCGGCGCTGAAGCGCACGAAGCAGGGAGCGTACAAGCTGGACGGTTCGCGAAGTGCGATTTACCTGTCGAATACGAAGAATTTTCCGTTGAACACGGAAGTGGAAGCGACGTTGACGTTCGCCGGTGACGAACCTGGAAAATGGGTGAAGGATGTAACACCGGATCCGACATCGATTACCGTGCGCGAGCACCACTCGTTTGTGCAATTGCCGCCGCCGGGATACAAGGCGCGCGCGTACGATCCGCGATCGAGCTTTTATGCGATTTCGTATATGGATTACGCGACGCCGGTAAGCGAACCGATCGTGAAGCGGCTCACCGCACGACACAGGCTGGAGAAAAAAGATTCGGCAGCGGCGGCCAGCGAGCCGATCGAACCGATTGTGTATTACCTGGATCGCGGCGCGCCGGAACCGATTCGATCGGCGCTGCTGGACGGCGCACGGTGGTGGAATCAGGCGTTCGAAGCAGCGGGATACAAAAATGCATTTCGCGTGGAAATGCTGCCCGAAGGTGCGGACATGATGGACCTGCGCTACAACGTGATCCAGTGGGTGCATCGCGCGACGCGCGGCTGGTCGTATGGTGCGAGCGTGGTCGATCCGCGAACGGGAGAAATCATCAAAGGGCATGTGACGCTGGGGTCGTTGCGCGTGCGGCAGGATTATTTGATCGCGGAAGGGCTGCTCGCGCCGTACGAAAAAGGCAAGCCGGTTTCGCCGAAGATGCAGGAGATGGCGCTGGCGCGGTTGCGGCAACTGGCGGCACACGAAGTGGGCCATACGCTCGGGTTGATGCACAACTATTCGGCGAGCACGGTGAACAGGTCGTCAGTGATGGATTATCCGCCACCGGTGGCGAAGCTGGCCGCGGACGCGTCGATTGATTTGTCGGAGGCGTACGCGACGGGAATCGGTGAGTGGGACAAGGTGTCGATTGCGTTCGGCTACCAGGATTTCTCCGCGGGAACGGACGAACGCGTAGCATTGAACAAAATTTTGTTGGACGCGTATGGACGAGGGTTGCGCTATTTAACAGATCAGGATGCCAGGCCGGCGGGAAGTTCGAGCAGCGTGGCGCATTTGTGGGATTCGGGTTCGAACGCGGTGGATGAGTTGAACCGGTTGATGCAGGTGCGCGCTGCAGCGCTCAAAAGATTTGGCGAAAATAATATTCGCGAGGGCGCGCCGCTGGCAACGATTGAGGACTCGCTGGTGCCGGTCTACATGCTGCACCGGTATCAGGTGGAAGCGGCTGCGAAATTCGTCGGCGGAATGGACTATACGTTTGCGGTGCGCGGCGATGGTGAGACGCCGACAAAAATTGTTTCGCCAAGCGAACAGAGGCGGGCGCTTGCGGCAGTGCTCGCTACGCTCAAGCCTTCGGTGCTTGCGCTGCCCGAATCGCTACTAAGCGTGATTCCGCCGCGGCCACCGGAATACCAGCGTGGGCGCGAACATTTCAAGATTCACACCGGCCCGACGTTTGACGCGCTGGCACCAGCTGAAGGGGCGGCCCAGCACACACTGCAATTTTTGTTCAACACAGAGCGCGCGGCGCGACTTGTAGAGTTTCACTCTCGAGACGCGGCGAATCCGGGATTGCAGGAAGTATTGGACGCGGTCGTGGCGGATACTTGGAAGGGGCCGCATCCGGCAGGATACGCGGGCGAGGTGGCGCGCACGGTGGATAACGTTGTGTTGTATGACTTGTTGGGCCTGGCTGTGAATGACCGCGCGACAACGCAGGTACGAGCGGTGGCTTCGCGGGAAGCGGAACAATTAAAAGGATGGCTCAAGGCAAACAAATCGGCAGGTGACCCTGCGCAGCAGGCGCATTTGGCGTATGCGGCGGCGCAAATTGAGCAGTTTCAGAAAGATCCGACGAAGCTGGAACTTATGGCGCCCGCGGAGCCGCCCGATGGGCCGCCCATTGGCGACGACGAAGACTTTGGCGGGCTCCCAATTCGCTGAAATTTCTTTCCTGACCGCCCTGACCATCCGGCGCTTGCATCGTCTATTAGGCTGGAGGTGAGGTCCATGGTTTCACGTTCACTACTTTCGGCGATCGGCATCACGGTGTGGACGGCGGTCCTGGTGACTGCGGCGCCGCGAGCGATTTCGCACCGGCACGATTACAGCTACGGGCACGACAGGGCGCATTCCATCGAAATTTCGGCGCACCATGATGCGCCGGTGGCAAGCTGCTCGGATTTGCATGTTCGGTTTGACCATCACGATGCGGTTGTCCAATCTGAAGAACGCACCATCACGAAAGCGGAAGCGCCGACTCTGCGTGTGAATGCTGAATCGAATGGCGGCTTGCAAGCGGAGGGCTGGGACAATGACGCCTATGCGGTAACATTGTGCAAAGCAGCGGAAGCCGGCAGCGATGCGGAGAGTGTGCTCGGTCAAATCAAGATGACGTTTTCGAACGGCGAGCTGGGCGTGACCGGTCCATCTTCGCATGACCGGTGGACGGCGCATCTGCTGGTCAAGGCCCCGCGCGGGGCGGCAATGGATCTTCACGTAAACAACGGGCCGATGGGATTGTTCCACGTGGACGGCAGCTTGAAAGTGCGTGCGGTGAATGGACCGATTACCGTGCGCGGGTGCACAGGCGATCTGGATCTTTCGGCGGAAAACGGGCCGGTGTCGCTGGAGGAAAATGGCGGCAAACAGCGTGTGCGCACGCAGAACGGTCCAATCACGATTGATTTGGACGGGAAGAATTGGAGCGGCGCGGGACTTGAGGCGCATGCAACGAACGGTCCGGTGACGTTGCGTGTACCGGAGGGATATCAGTCAGGCGTGGTCTTGGAGTCGGATGGCAACGGACCGTTCAGCTGCAGAGCAAGCGTGTGCAACGAAGGCCGCAAAACTTGGGATGAAGAACACAAGCGCGTGGAATTCGGCACGGGGCCGACGGTCATCCGCGTTTCGACGGTGAATGGACCGCTGTCGGTTCGCTGAGCCCGGTTAGTTTGCCGGGACTCTCTCCCAGGGCTGGAGAATTTTAACCGAGGCCATTCCTGCGGCGGTCGCAGCTTGGATACCCATTTCCGTATCTTCAAAAACGAGGCATGATTGAGGCGCGACGCCGAGCCGAGTTGCTGCAAGCAGAAACGCTTCAGGATCAGGCTTGCTTTTCTGGTAGTCTCCAGCACAGACCATGGTGTCGAATCGATCGAGAAGTCCTAGCGAACGAAGAGATTCCGTCACCGATTCCTTGCTGCTGCCCGACACGACGGCGAACGGAATGTGACCGTGCTGAGCTTCGATATGTTCCAAAACTTCGGGAACGGGCTTGAGCTGCGGGAGCAAGTCGTAATAGAGGCTCTCCTTCCGGCGAGCGACAATCTCCACCGGCATATTCAGTGAATGCATTTTATTTAGCGTGGAAACGATTTCCACGATGGGCATGCCACCCCAAGCGTAGAAGAGCTTTTCATCAAACTCGCAATTCCATTCGGCAAGCGCCTTCTTCCAGGCGATATAGTGAAGTGGCATCGAATCGGCAATGGTGCCGTCACAGTCGAATAAATATGCGCCAAACGAGCCATGGGGCAGTGTCAGTTTCATTGTGTTGGTGTTGCCTCTTGATTATTTTAGAGCAAAGCTGCAGATGAGTTTCTCGGAATCCGCCCAAGACGTTTGGAGCTGCATTTGAGAACCCCGGTCGGCCCACTGGGCGGGACTCCGATTGGACGTGCTCACGTGTTGCCGATAACATTCTGGGCATGTTCCTGGAAGAGGGCACAGCTGTTGCGATCACAACCGGCGATGCCGCACGCCTGGCTCGCGAGTTGTATGGTGTGAAGGCCGCGGCAACCAGCCTGCCGGGCGAATACGACTCCAACTTTCACCTGCACGCAAATGATGGCCGTGAGTTTGTGCTGAAATGCATGCATCCGGCCCGCGAGAACGCGTTCATTGACATGCAATGCGCTGCCCTGACACATCTGGCCACGCATGCGCCGCTCCTGCCGCTTCCGCGCGTTCACAGAACCGAAAAAGGCGCCTCGTTCGCGCCGATCGTTGATGCATCAGGACAAACCCGGCTGGTGTGGATGCTGGGTTTTCTTCCGGGAGATACGCTGACAAAGGCGAATCCGCATTCGCCAGAATTGCTCGCGGACCTCGGAAGATTTCTGGGGGAGATGGATGCTGGTCTGAGTAGGTTTTCCCATCCCGCGGCGCATCGCGAGTTGAAATGGGATTCGTCGCGTGCAGGCTGGATTCGCGAGCATGTGCACAAGATTGCCGACCAACATCGGCGTGCGCTCGTCGAATATTTTCTGTCGCTCTTTCGAGAGTGGATCGAACCAGCGCAAAGCAAACTGCGAAGAGGTGTCATCTACGGCGATGCGAATGATCATAACGTGCTGGTAAGCGCGGCGTGGCCGCAACCGAGACGCGTGGCGGGAGTCATCGACTTCGGCGACATGCACCACGGATGGATCGTCAGCGAAGCGGCGATTGCGACGGCGTACGCGATTCTCAGGAAGAATGATCCGCTTGCGGCAGCGAAAGAAATTGTCCGGGGGTTTCATCACGCATATCCACTGAATGAAGCCGAGATCGCGTCGTTGTTTCCGTTGATTGGGATGCGGCTGGCGGTAAGCGTGGTGAATTCCGCGATTCGCAAGGCTCAGAAACCGGATGATCACTATGTTGTAGTCAGTGAAAAAGACGCCTGGGATGCACTCGAGAGATTGGCGAAGATTCATCCCCGGTTCGCACACTATTCGTTGCGCGATGCTTGCAATCTTCCAGCTTTTCCAACGGGCGAGAAAATCGCGGAGTGGCTAGGAACACAGGGAAAAGAAGGAGCACACGTTGTCGAGGCGGACCTAGGAACGGCACCGATACATGTTTTCGATCTCAGCGTGGGAAGCACGTTGCTCGGTGCCGATCCGGCGAACGCGGAGGTACACACACTTACACGCATGCTCTTCCAAAAGATGGAAGCCGCGCATGTTTCCATCGGAGTTGGGAGGTATGACGAGCCGAGGTTGCTCTATCTGTCGCCGTTGTTCGGGTCAGATGCGGCCCCCACGGAAGAGCGGCGGACGATTCATCTGGGAATGGATTTGTTTGTTGAACCGGGAACGCCGGTTTGCGCTCCGCTCGATGGCATCGTGCATCTTCTGGCGGAAAATACGGCTGCACTGGATTATGGCCCGCTCGTGATTTTGCGGCATGCGCTTGCTGGTAACAAAGGGCCCGATGACAAAGCTCCTGACGACAGAGGGCCCGACCGCGGCGAGTTTTTTACGTTGTACGGCCACTTGACTCGCGAGACGCTCGAGGCACTGAAGCCGGGGCAGGCCATCGCAAAGGGTGAAATCTTCGCGCGCGTGGGAACGTCACACGAAAACGGCGGTTGGCCGCCACATCTTCATTTTCAAATGATTTTGGACTTGCTCGATCGCGGTGCGGAATTCCCCGGTGTTGCACGAGCTTCGGAGCGCGCCGTCTGGACGAGTCTTTCGCCCGATCCCAATTTGTTGTTGGGCATCCCGGCGGGAAAAATTCCGGCACGTGAGAAATCAATTCAACAGACACTTCTACGCAGAAAAGGACTGCTCGGCGCGAACCTGAGTGTGTCGTACCAGAAACCGCTGAAAATCGTGCGCGGCTGGCGACAATATCTCTATAACGATATGGGCCGCGCCTTTCTGGACGTATATAACAATGTGCCGCTGGTTGGACATTCGCACCCGCGTGTCGCTCGCGCCGCGCAGGAACAGTTTGCGCTTTTGAACACCAACACGCGCTATCTTCACGAAAATGTTCTGCGCTATGCAGAACGGCTGAGGAATCTGCTCCCGCAGGAACTGCAAGTATGCTTTGTCGTGAATTCGGGGAGCGAGGCGAACGAACTCGCGCTGCGGCTGGCGCGCACGCACACACGAAGTGAAGACGTGATTGTGCTGGAGCACGCGTATCACGGACACACAAATACGTTGATCGATATCAGCCCATACAAGTTTGATGGTCCTGGAGGCACCGGCAAGAAGCCGTGGGTGCATGTTGCGCCGCTGGCCGACGACTATCGCGGACTTTATCGCCGAGGCGAGCCGCAACTTGGCGCTAAATACGCGCAGCACATCGGGAAAATTTGCAAAGAGCTAAAGGCGCCCGGGGGCCGGCCGGCGTTCATTGCAGAGACGCTTCCAAGCGTTGGCGGTCAAATCGTTTTTCCGGTGGACTACCTCGCGGAGGCGTACCGGCACGTGCGCGCGGCCGGGGGCGTGTGCATTGCGGATGAAGTGCAGGTTGGCTTCGGGAGGCTCGGCACGCACTTCTGGGGATTCGAAACGCAAAGCGTTGTGCCGGACATCGTGGTGCTCGGCAAGCCGATTGGAAACGCATTTCCGCTGGCAGCCGTGGTCACGACCCCCGAAATCGCAGAGTCGTTCGACAATGGCATGGAATTTTTCAGTACATTTGGAGGCAATCCTGTGTCGTGCGCGGTGGGACTTGCAGTTCTCGATGTCCTGCAGGAAGAGCAGTTGCAGGAAAATGCGCTGCGTGTTGGCAAAGATTGGATCGCAGCTCTGGAAAATCTACAGAAAACTTATCCCTTGATTGGTGATGTACGTGGCTCTGGGTTGTTCCTGGGCTTGGATCTGGTTCGTTCGCGCGAAACGCGGGAGCCGGCGCCGCATCAAGCGTCCTACCTGGTGAACAGGCTGCGCGAAGAAGGAATTTTGGCGGGGACCGACGGCCCGCATCACAACGTGATCAAGCTGCGTCCGCCGCTCATTTTTTCGCAAATCGACGCGGCGCATTTTTGTTCCACCCTCGAATCGATTCTGCGCGAAGATCCAGCGCAGCCCTGACATCGAAAGATGCCCATAGCATTCTCTGTTGACGGGTTGCATGCAGGTGCGCAAGATACCCGTGCGACCCTGGCAGCTTCCTCAGCCTTGCCCAGAGTGAACGACTCCGCGCCTCGAGGAGAAATGGGACCATGTTCAGCGACCGCCGCCGCTTGCTGCCGCTTCTGATTTTTCTGATTGCACCAATCACGTTATATGCACAGACCGCTGTCCGCGGCGGTTGCGGAGAAATTCCACGCGAAGACGCGCTGCCGTTTCTGTGCGCGCCTCCGACCTCGGAAATCCTCGCGTACGAAGAGCCGGATTCCGTCATTCTGTTGAACGTGCCCGCAGGAACGACGCTACGCGTCGCAGTGGACGAGAAAGTGCGCATCGCGAAGCTGGGACAAGCCGTTTCCGCGAAAGTTACAGAGCCAGTGTACGCATTCGATCAAGCAGTGATTCCCGCAGGCAGTGTGGTCACCGGGCGCGTCACGGACATCGATGCAGTTCCTGCGAAGAAAAAAGTCTTGTCGTACGTAAACGGCAATTTTTCGCCTTCTCACGAGTATGACTTGGAATTCGATTCCGTGATTCTTCCCAGCGGCGAACGGCGAGAAATTACGACGAGCGTTTCACCCGGAATTGTGGAGGCAGTGCACCTGGTTGCAGGAGGCGCGAGCGCGAAGAAACGCAACGCGGCAGTGCAAGCGGCGCAAAATGCGAAACAGGAAGCCGAAACCAGAGTGCATGACACGTTGGATGAGATCAAAGCTCCTGGGAAAATGCACCGTCTGAAGGAAATGCTGCTGGCGCAATCGCCATACCGCAAACAATATCTGGAGCCGGGTACGAGGTTCTATGCATCGTTGACCGAGCCGCTCGATTTTGGAAAGACCACGCGCACGGCTGAACAGCTCGCGCAACTTGGAAAGAGCCTCGCACCGGACAGCATTTTGCATGCGCGATTCGCGGAGCAGGTGAGTTCGGCGACCGCGCAACGGGGAAACGCCATCACGGCGGTTCTGACAGAGCCACTTTTTTCGCAGGATCGCCATCTGTTGCTGCCGGCAAACAGCCGCATTGAGGGCGAAGTGATCAAAGCGAAGCCAGCGCGCAAGCTTCATCATAATGGGGACCTTCGCGTCATTTTCAACCGCATTGAAACGCCGGAAGGAGTCATTCACCCGATGCAGGGCAGCGTCGAAGGCGTGGAAGCGGACCGCCGCGCCGGCTTGCGGCTCGACGACGAGGGCGGGGCGCAGGCCACGGACAGCAAGACGCGTTATCTCTCAACGGGAGTTGCATTGCTGCTCGCAGCGGCGGCTTCTCATCCTGACACCGAACACGGAACGACCGATGCCACCGGCGACCCGAGCGTGCGCGCGGGTGCGGGCGTTTCGGGTTCGGGGATCACGGGGACGGTGATTTCGCTTGCCGCCAAATCCCAGCCGGTATCCATGGCGTTCGCGGCATATGGAGCGGGAACATCCGTGTACAACAACTTTTTGTCGCGCGGGAAAGATGTTGTATTCGTGAAAAACACGCCGCTCGAGATCGGGTTCAGTGAGCCGCACGCTAAAGCGGCAACAAAGCCCTGAGATATGAAGCAGGGGCGCCAAGCTGGTGACGTGCGCCGAGGACGTGATCGAAGAGCTGCCGACGCCGGTCCGTGCAGCGCTAACAGGAGTTGGAGCAGCGCGAAGCCCTGATGCGCAACCTGCTCATCACGGGGTCGCTCGCCGGCAGCGGCCAGAAAATCATGCTGAGTTCCGACGACCCGCGTCCCATAGATGACATCGTGGAATGGACCGGTCTTAATTCGTCCGGCGTTCTAGCGACGCTTCTCGATCTGGAGAGGAAAGGGTTCGTCCGTCAATTGCCGGGAAAAACAGTTCAGCAAGATAGGATTGGTAGGAGCGCGCGCAAAGTCCTGATCGTGCCGCGCGACCAAAATGGGATCAGCAAGCGTTCCTCCAAACTCACTGAATCCAATGCGCTTAGAAGAATCTCGAAACGCGGAGTGAAACATTCGCGCGACTTCCTGCATCTTCATGTAAGTTAGCGAGAAGGGCACACGCCTCACCGCAAGGTCTACCAGCTTAGAGATACGGGGTTAAAACAGCAGAATGGCACGTTCGCTCGTCATTGTAGAGTCGCCGGCAAAGGCGAAGACTATCAATAAGTATTTGGGCCGCGACTACATCGTCAAAGCCTCCATCGGCCACGTCCTCGACCTGCCGAAGAAGACCATAGGCATTCGCCTGCCCGACGAACCTGACGAGCAGGAGGGTCCGCCAAAGAAGAAGGTTCGCGCCAAAAAGGGAAGCAAGAAGGCCAAGGTGAAGCCGGTGCGCAAACCGGTGACGCTCGACGATGTGAAGATTTTCGAGCCGACGCTGCAGATCATCAACGGCAAGCTGAAAGTCATCAACGACCTACGCAAAGCCGCGAACTCTGCTGATGCGATCTATCTGGCAGGCGACCCTGACCGCGAAGGCGAGGCGATTTCGGCTCACCTGGCGATGGTGCTCTCGAAGCCGTCGAAATTCGTGGAGCAAGAAGCCAGCGCGCCGCGTTGGAAGAAAAAGAACGCCAAGCCCGCGCCCGAAGTGGAAGAAAAGGCCGAGCCGAAGAAAGAGATTCCGCCGACCGATCCGAAAAAGATTTTTCGCGTCACCTTCAACGAAATTACGCCTAAAGCGATTCGCGCGGCATTCGATCATCCCCGCCAGGTGAATGCTGATCTGGTGGATGCGCAGCAAGCGCGCCGCGTGCTTGACCGCATCGTGGGCTATAAGATTTCCCCGCTGCTGTGGGATAAGGTGCGCCGCGGACTTTCCGCCGGCCGCGTGCAGACCGTTGCGCTGCGCCTGATCGTAGAACGCGAACAGGAAATTCGCGCGTTCATCCCGCAGGAGTACTGGTCGATTCACGCGATGCTGGATGCGGGCGAGCCGCCGCTGTTCGAAGCGAAGCTTTCGAAGTACAAAGGCGA
>Ga0137403_10007320_pt1 | contig 12481 bp, 11 predicted proteins | sample CZOMad2_1_16fung_FD_122057 | JGI IMG/M metagenome (GOLD analysis project Ga0137403, IMG submission 122057) | Vadose zone soil fungal communities from Angelo Coast Range Reserve, California, USA - CZOMad2_1_16fungal (Hybrid Assembly) | ecosystem: Environmental > Terrestrial > Soil > Vadose zone...
AGCTTCGAGAATTCTCCATGTTCCTTTGACGATAACTTCTCGTACCGTGACAAACGAATGACCTTTTCTGAAATGAAACTTTCCCATCCTTCTCGCGAGCAAACACAAATTTCAGGTTTGAATCCTAATGTGGCTCTGGTGATGTGTCAATCATTTGAAGGAATGAAAGTCAGGAGGCATTTCTCCCGTAGGAAGCTCTCCTGACGGTCCGTTGTTATCGCAAAAAGTGAAAGTTGGCCGTGTGCTTCGACGGCAGAGGGGAACCAACCCGCCCTGCCGTTTTCGATTTGCGGATTTAAACTCCACGGCAACCAGGGCGCAGGCAATCGCCGATCGACTGCACTGACGCGCTAGGCGGATAATAGAATTTTTTACGCCAAGACGTTACGGCGCTAAGCAGAGCGTATACAAGTGGGCCGACCAACTCTCCACAAACAGTGAACTCCGCCGTGACATTGAAGAACTTTGCAAAACGCTTAGGACCGGGGAAAAACTTCAAAGATCATTTCGAATTCGGCATACCTAACCCGCCCTGGCTATTGCCGAGTACTTTGCCGTAGTTGACGCGAGCGCAAACAAGCAATAAAAGTATCCTCATATGAGAACGTTTTGGATCCCGCTACTATTGCTTGGACTCGGCATATCACTGCCAGCGCTGGCCGCCAGCGAGCCGTTGGCTGAGGTGGATGGTGTTGCGATTACTTCCGAAGAAGTTGAGAAGCCGCTCGCACCGCAGCTAAGCAAGCTCGAAGAGCAGATCTATAATCTCAAGCGCCAACGAGTTGAGGCACTCATCAATGAGAAACTACTTGCCAAAGAGGCAGCGAAAAAAGGGATTTCGGTTACGGCGCTACTCGACGCGGAGGTTACGGCAAAAGTTGGTCTGGTGACAGAGCAGGAGATCGAGAAATTCTACCAGGAAAATAAGGCCCAGCTTAAAGGCGAAGAAAGCAGCCTGCGGGACCAGATCAGGGCTCACTTACAAAACCAGAAGCTGGCGACGAAACGAGAAGAGTTCCTTAAATCACTCCGCTCACAGGCCAAGGTCGTGGTTTACCTAAAGCCGCCGCCGGTGCTGCGGGTCGAGGTGGCGGTGGACGGGGCTCCTGTAAGGGGATCAGCAAAGGCACCGGTTACCATAGTCGAGTTCTCGGATTTTCATTGCCCGTTTTGCCGTCGGGTGCTGCCAACTCTCGCTCAGATCGAGTCTCAATACGGTGATAAAATAAAGCTGGTCTTTCGGGACTTCCCGATCGACAACTTGCATCCGGGAGCAAGCCAAGCCCATGAGGCGGCTCGTTGCGCAAATGAACAGGGGAAATTTTGGGCTTATCATGACAAGCTCTTTGCCAGTCCGCCAAAATCCAGCCCGGAAATTTTTAAAGGGTTGGCCAAGGAAGTGGGGCTGGACATGACCGGCTTCGAGACCTGCTTCGATAGCGGAAAATATCAAGCCGCAGTCAAAAAGGATATCGAGGAAGGGAATCGTCTGGGCGTGACAGGGACTCCCGCATTCTTCATCAACGGCCGGATCGTTTCCGGCGCCCAGCCGTTGGAAGCTTTCGCGCGAATTATCGATGACGAACTATCGCGCGACGTTGCGCCGCAAAGCCGGACTCGTTAGCGGGTGAATCATTAGTTGAATTAAATTGCTGACTAATTTGTAATCGATCCGGGTCGTAGCGCTGCTTTTTCACTCCTGCCCTCACTCATCCGATCACACCCCGCGAAAGACTATCGCTAAAAATCAATCGAAAATTTAAATATTCGATTGATTTTTTTTTGCTGTTGCCCAGTATACTGATGCCGGAGATGACCCACGCGACCTTGTACTCGCAATCTGTTCCCGTGGGCGAAATTAACTTTGTACGGCAACGGATGGATACTTGACCCGGCTTGGCAAACTCGGCTATAGACTCCTGAATCCTGGAATCCTTGATTCGTTGAAAACAAACATTGGGATCGAAATCCGTCGCGTTCCTCGAAATAATGGTAGCGGCAAACGAGGAAAGACACCGGCCCACGAGGGATCCAACTGGGGCGGGTTTGTGATACCGGCGCTGAACAGTCGCTTTAGAACAACGAACCGAATTCTTTGGTGGGGTCTCCTACTGACCCTTGCGATAAATCACAGTTTCCCAGCAGTCGGGTTTGCCGATAAGCTCGAGTTGATTTCCCCTCATTGGGAGGGGATCAGATATGAGTTCGAGCGCGCGTTTAAAATACGCTATCGGAGCGAGACCGGACGAGCTGTAGAGTTGGAGTGGATGAACGTAGGCGGCTCATCGGAAACCCTTCGCTATCTGGAATCGGAATTTAAAAACAAGCCGGCGGGTATTGGCATTGATGTCTTCTTCGGCGGCGGGCTTGATCCTTACTTAGCTCTAAAAAAAGCCCATCTCCTTGAATCGTACACCTTACCCAAATCACTCCTGGAAAAGATTCCTGCGAGTTTAGCTGGTGTTCCATTTTATGATCCGGATCACAGCTGGTATGGCGCCACCTTGTCGGGTTTTGGCATCGTCTATAATAAAGTCGTTTTAGGGCTTACGAAGATGCCCGTCATCACGACCTGGGAAGATCTAGCGTCTCCCAGGGGGTTCGGCTGGGTAGGCTCATCGGATCCTCGGAAAAGCGGCAGTGTGCACATGGTCTATGAGATTATCCTGCAGGCCTATGGCTGGGAGAAAGGTTGGCGAATCATTACGGGCATGGGCGCCAACGTGCGCAATTTCACAAATTCGGCGAGTCAAGTTCCTAAAGACGTAGCGACCGGCGAGGTCGCTTACGGTTTGGCGATCGATTTTTACGCCTGGGCTCAAGTTAAGGAAGCAGGATCCGACAAGATCGGTTTTATCCTGCCTGATAACCTAACGATCATTACTCCCGATGCTATCGCAATATTGAAGGGCGCACCAAACCCGGATGTCGCTAAGGCTTTCATCCGCTTCGTGATGTCTGAGGAAGGTCAAAAACTGTGGCTGTTGGTCGAGAAATCGCCAGGGGGCCCGCAGCGTTTCCAACTCAATCGCTTCAGTGTGCTACCGTCCCTGTATGCGTTGTCACCGCAGAGCACTGCGGTAAAACTGAACCCGTTCTCTTGGCGATCGGACTTTGCGTTTGATCCCAACTTGGGTTCCGAGCGTTGGTCGATTGTCAATGACTTGATCGGCGCCTTGGTCATCGACCAAAAGCATCTCCTTACTCGAGCGTGGAAAGAGGCGTTGGATAAAGGCGGCTTGAGCGAACAGGAATGGCAGAGGCTGACGGCTATGCCCATCTCTGCGGATGGGGCTCTGGCACTGGCGAAAACGAAGTGGAAAGATCCCGCCTTTCGCAATCAAAAACTCAATGAATGGAGTCACTTCGCTCGCAGTAAGTACCTATTGGGCGTCAAGCCCCCCATTATAGGATCCGAATGGTATAGCCTGGTGACCTTTCTTGTTCTCTCGCTCGGTCTGGTCGCGTACAGTTGGAAAAAAAGGGCTTGAAGCCCGGCGCATATTACATGATGGTTAGCGTAAAATTTGAGTCTGTCACCAAGATCCTCGGCCAGTCCAGGGCAGTCGACAACCTGAGTCTCGAGATCGGCGCCGGGGAGCTATTCTTTCTTTTGGGGCCGTCCGGATGCGGCAAAACCACGGCGTTGCGTACGGTCGCCGGGTTTTATACGCCGGACGAGGGCCGAATTTTTTTTAACCGTCAAGATCAGAGCCGAGTGCCGCCTCACAAACGTAATACCGGAATGGTCTTTCAAAACTATGCGCTGTGGCCGCATATGGACGTGCGGAGTAACATCGCTTACGGACTTAAAATGCGCCATGTATCACAAGTCGACAAAGAGAACCGGGTTAAGGTCGCGCTTGAGATCGTCCACATGCAGGCGTACGCCGAGCGCATGCCGAACCAGCTTTCGGGTGGCCAACAGCAACGCGTCGCTCTCGCGCGAGCCCTAGTTATAGAGCCGGACGTCGTCTTACTGGATGAGCCTTTGTCTAATCTCGATGCCAAGCTGCGAGTGGAAATGCGCACGCAGATCAAGGAGATCCACCGTAAAATCGGACGCACGATGATTTACGTTACCCACGACCAAGCCGAGGCGTTATCGATGGCGGATCGTATCGCGGTCATGCGCCGTGGCCGGCTCGTTCAGGTCGGCACACCCCATGAGCTTTACACACGGCCTGAATCCGCATTTGTCGCTCAGTTCATCGGTGGGACTAATTTACTACGCGGGACGTTGGAAGAGGTGGGCGATCTTTTGACGGTTAAAACTCAAGCCGGCATTGTGCGTGGGAAAAACGGCGTCAAGGGATTGGGACGAGGCGAGCCGGTTTTTTGCTCGGTGCGGCCGGAATCCCTGCGATTAAAGCCGGCCGGGGAGTCAAGCGGTATACCATCATCCGATTTAACCAACGAGTTGATCGGCGAGGTGCAAAGCATGATGTACCTCGGCGACAACGAACAATACTCGTTGCGTCTCGCGGACAGCGCCATAGTGCGTGCCGTGGAGTACAACCCGCCAACGAGGAAAACTAAGGTTGGAGACCGACTCGCGCTGCAGTTCGATCCCCAAGCTGTGGTGGTGTTGCCCCAGGAGGAGTTGGGTGACTAGGTGGTTGTGTCGCTATGATTTGAACCCCGCCAATGCCGCGGTGCTCATCTTTCTCTGGATGTTTTTCATCGTCTTCATGCTGTACCCCCTCGGTTACGTTTTCTCCAATGCTTTTTTCACTACAGAAGGTTTTTCCCTGGTTTTCATGAAACTCATGTTTTCCAGTCCGAACAATACAATCATCCTCGCCAACAGCGTTAATTTGGGATTGGCTGTGACATTATTTACTACTCTACTCAGTCTTCCCTTGGCCCTCCTACTCGTGCGTTACAATTTTCCCGGCAAGGGGTTATTGAACGGTCTCATATTGATTCCCATGGTGCTCCCACCTTTCGTCGGGGCAATTGGCATGCGTCAACTGCTCGCGCGTTTTGGATCTATCAATCTGTTGCTGCTGGAGATGGGTGTCATCGACCAGCCCATCGACTGGCTGGGTGGCGGGAGTTTTTGGGGCGTGGTGATCCTGGAGGCGCTTCATCTTTACCCGATCATGTATTTGAATTTGGCCGCAGCCCTGGCGAATGTCGATCCCAGCCTCGAGGAAGCGGCGAGAAACATGGGAGCAAGTAGCTTTAAGCTTTTTAGAACCGTTACTTTTCCATTGATGCTTCCGGGCTACTTTGCCGGGGCGATCATCGTGTTCATCTGGTCGTTCACCGACCTCGGCACGCCGCTGGTTTTCGAATATCGCGAAGTCGTTGCAGTGCAAATTTTCAACATGGTGACCGACCTGCATCAAAATCCCATGGGTTACGCGTTCGTGGTGGTCGTCATAGCGCTCACGCTTTTTTTCTTTTATCTGTCGAAACGTATCCTTGGCGGCGGCAGTTACGAGATGCTCGGCCGCGGCCATGTAGCTTCAGCCGCGCGGCCCGCGTCAGCGTCCATGACCGTCATCGCTTACGGCGTCGTCCTGAGCATTTCAGCGCTGGCTCTCATTCCCCATTTAGGCGTTTTACTGACGTCAGTAACGAAGCGCTGGTTTTTGAGCGTACTTCCCAGTGAATATACCGTTCAGTTTTATAAAGCTGTGTTTAGCCATGACCTCGTGCTCCTCAGCATCAAAAACAGTCTCCTGCTCAGCAGCCTGAGCACGATCATCGACATCGTCCTTGGGGTTACCATCGCTTACCTTTTGGCGCGCAAGCGGGTGCCTGGTCGAAGTGTGCTGGATGCGCTTGCCATGCTTCCTCTGGCGCTTCCTGGTCTCGTATTGGCATTTGGTTATGTCGCGGCGTTCTCGGCAACACCGCTCGATGCCCGTGTCAATCCAGTTCCGTTGCTCGTTATCGCCTATGCCGTGCGCCGGCTGCCTTATATGGTACGCGCGGCTTACGCCGGCTTTCAACAAACTAGCGTCGCCCTCGAAGAAGCTGCCATAAACCTCGGCGCTAGTCCGATGAAGACTCTGTATCAAATCACCATGCCGCTGATATTCGCCAACCTCATAGCGGGGGCGGTGCTGTCATTTTCATTTGCAATGCTTGAGGTCAGCGACAGTCTTATCCTTGCCTCGAAAGAGTCGTATTATCCCATAACAAAGGCGATCTATGCCCTTCTGGGGCGAATAGCGGATGGCCCTTATATCGCGAGCGCGATGGGAATTCTGGGGCTTCTGCTCTTGGCTGGAAGTCTTTTCATCGCCGGCCGCTTTTTTGGCCGGCGCATGGGGGAGCTTTTCAGGGCATGAGATGGATGAGTTGTATTTCTCGTAAGTGGGATCCGTTGCATTAACCTACTTAGGTCCCAATGTAGTGAGTTCGTGACATGCCACAAACGATACTCTTGGTCGATGACGAACCGCTGAACCTCGATCTTTTGGAGCAGGAACTCACGGAGCTTGGATACGCGATTGAAAAAGCCGACAATGGCCGAACTGCCTTAGACAAGCTTGCCGGAATATCTCCGGACCTCGTCCTACTTGACTACCAAATGCCCGGCATGAACGGCGTGCAAGTGCTGACAGAAATCAAAAAGAGACAGGCCGGGCTTCCAGTGATCATGATCACCGCTTACGGCACAATTGAGCGCGCTGTCGAGGCGATTAAGAGCGGCGCGGACGATTTTGTCACCAAGCCCTTCGACCCGGATCATCTGGCATTGGTCGTGAAAAAAGCTCTCGAACAAGCTCGACTCAAATCCGAGGTAGAGCTTCTCGCTCAAGAATTAGCCGGTCGCTACCGGCTGGTGGCTGGAAAAAGTACCACGATGACGCGAGTGATCGAACAGGCCAAGAAAGCCGCGAGCAGCAAGACCACCGTGCTCCTTCTCGGCGAAAGCGGTACCGGCAAAGAATTATTCGCACGCTCGATTCACGAGTGGAGCGAGCGCGCCGGTCGCCCTTTCGTGGCGATCAATTGCGTGGGTCTTTCCAAGGAACTTCTGGAAAGCGAGCTCTTCGGCCACGAAAGAGGCGCTTTCACTGGCGCCCACCAATTAAAGAAGGGAAAGATGGAAATTGCCGATGGCGGGACCGTTTTTCTCGACGAAGTCGGCGATATCTCAGCGGAGCTACAAACGAAGCTTCTGCGCTTTTTACAGGAACGCGAGTTCGAACGCGTCGGCGGCACGCAGGCCATCGTCGTGGACATCAGAATCATTGCGGCGACCAACAAAGATCTCGAAGAAGCGGTAAAGCGCGGCGCGTTTCGCGAGGATCTCTATCATCGCCTTAACGTCATCGCGATCACCTTACCGCGATTGCGTGAGAGAATAGAGGACATTGCCTCCCTCGCCGACTATTTTCTGCAGCGCTTCGCGCTGGAAACGAAGAAGCCCTTCAACGAAATCACCGAAGAAGCGCTCGCCAGGTTATGCGCCTATTCTTGGCCGGGCAATGTTCGAGAGTTGGCCAACGTGATCGAGCGCGGCGTGGTCCTGGGCGACGGCCCGGAATTTTCGGTGGATTGTCTTCCATCCAGGCTTGTTGGCGACGCTCCGATCGCTTCAGCGGAAACGCAGCGATTCCACGAAGCCGTGAACAGCCATCGACGAACGCTAATCGTCGACGCGCTCGGGCGCGCGCAGGGCAATCGCGCGGCCGCGGCCAAGGCGCTCGGGCTGCACCGTACTCACTTGCTGAAATTGATGAAGGCGCTGCGGATTAGTTGAATCCAGAACGCTTCCTGGCAGCGCTTTGTCGCTATGGAAGGTCTTCATCTCAGATCCTACAGTGGCCAGTTGATGGGCCGAAGCCCGGACTATGGTTCTCCAAGTGGCGCGGCTTGATGACGCTGCGGCCAACACACGTCCGAAGAGATTTTCCACCTTTTCCTCGATCCGACGATAGCAAAACACGGTTCCTTCCGTTTAGCTTCTGGTTGTTGTCAGCAGCGCAATGGAATTGTGCTGACCAAGTCCGAGTAATTTCTAGGAAAATATTTTCTAAAATGATATTTTTTTCTTGACATACAATTTATTGTGCCTTAATGTCCTTATCACCTACAAAATATGGGAGGGTTTTAGTACTTCTTTCTTTTCGCCTGAGTCGCGCATTGACGCCTATCCAGTAACGAACCCGCCTGTGCAATCCTAAAAGGAGGTGCCTATGGCTGCTAAGAAAAAGGCCAAAAAGAAAGCTAAAAAGAAAAAGAAATAAATTTTTAATTTGTGGAGTGGTGGTGGCGGTTTAAACCCTCCTTACTCTCAGGCGACAAGGTAACCGTTCTGGTTGCCTAATGCACAGAGCCCTCTAGTAACACAACTGGAGGGCTTTGTGTTTGTAGCCGCTGACGGACAGGCCCAATTCACCAACAACCGGCGCGTCAGTTCCCTTCCAAGGTCAAGCAATCAACTGATTTTCTTTCATCCGAAACTCTCTGACGTGTAAATTGCTCGGCAAATAGACGAGTATTGCGTCCGTCGAACCGGTTCGTTAAATTGACACTGTATGAGAGTCGAATTTAACTATTTGTTTTCGCTAGCGGCGCTCAGCGCGGGTTTCATGATGCTGAGTGTTGCCCCCGTATCGAGCCAGTCGAAGGTTGATTACAAGGCGGTGCCGATCTTGCAGCCGATGAAGGACACTGCGCCGACACCGGAATTTAGCCTGAGCACCCCCGATGGAAAGAACGTTTCGTTAAAAGACTTTCGTGGAAAAATCGTCCTGCTGAACTTTTGGGCCAGCTGGTGCGTGCCTTGCCGCGAAGAGATGCCGGCGATGGAAAAGTTGTATAAAGAGTACAAAGAGAAAAATTTTGTCGTCCTCGCCGTCGCCGTCAAAGATCGCAAACAAGACACCATCGATTTCGTCAAGGAGCTTAAGATTACCTATCCCATTGCGTTGGATCCCGAAGCCCAAGTCGGCAGCCTGTACGGTGCCTGGGGCTTACCGGCAACCTACTTGATCGGCCCCAAAGGGGAAGGACTGGCGCGGGGCTGGGGTCCAGCGGAATGGTACGCACCGGCAGCGCGAAAACTGATCAAAGAGCTCATCGACGGAAAGCGATGACCGACGTAAACGTTTTCGTCGCCTTTGCTGCCGGGGTTTTTTCGTTCCTTTCACCCTGCGTTCTGCCGCTCATTCCCTCTTACTTGTCCTTCGTCTCCGGCGTTTCTTTGGATGAAATGCGCAGCGAGCAAGCGCGCTCGCGAGTACGTTGGCGGGTAGTGCTAAATTCCGTGGCGTTTATTATTGGCTTTTCTTTGGTGTTCGTCTCACTCGGCGCTTCCGCGAGTTTCCTTGGCGGCCTTTTCCTCGGATATCGAAACACGATTCGAATTCTCGGCGGCGCGTTTATTCTGGCCGTGGGGATTTATCTCATCGGCCTTTTCAAAATCGCCGCGCTCGAGCGTTACTTGCAGTTTAATCTCAAAGACAAGCCGGCGGGCTATCTCGGCTCAATCTTGGTGGGAATCACATTCGCCGTGGCGTGGACTCCATGCGTAGGGCCAATATTGGGAGCCACGCTGGCGCTCGCCAGCACCGCCGGCGAAGTCGGGCGCGGGACGATGCTGCTGACAAGCTACGCCGCGGGGCTGGCGTTACCATTTTTTCTGAGCGCGCTGGCGATCAATTCATTTTTTCAATTTTCCCAACGGCTGCGCCGTTACGTGCAAGCGATCCACGCCGTCGGCGGAATTCTCTTGATCATTGTCGGCATCCTGTTGATCACCGACTACATGACGCTGCTTAATGCTTATGTCTTGCGCTTCACGCCGCACTGGCTGCTGCAACGACTTTAAACCGCATAGCGCGTCATTGGTTTGACCGATTTTCAGCTAAATGTTAACTTTTGTAGACTTGTCGATGAATAATTCGGCATCACCATACAAGCCGAAGCGCCTACCATCTCGTCGGAGCAAATATGGAAGACCAAATTCGCCAAATCCTGAAAGCGATCGGTGAAGACCCGGACCGTGAGGGGCTTTTGCGAACGCCGCAGCGGGCCGCTCAGGCGCTTTCTTATTTGACGCGCGGCTACGCGATGGATCCGGGCAAAGTCATCAACGACGCGCTTTTCACCGAGGATTATGAAGAGATGATCGTGCAGAAGGACATAGATTTTTATTCCTTGTGCGAGCACCACTTGCTGCCCTTTTTCGGCAAGGCCCACCTGGCTTACATCCCGCATCACAAGATCGTCGGCATCTCGAAGCTGGCCCGACTGGTCGACGTTTATGCGCGTCGCCTCCAGGTTCAAGAACGTCTTACCAACCAGATCGCAACGACCATCATGGATAAGCTCGACGCTCTCGGCGTCGCCGTAGTGCTTGAGGCCGAGCATTTGTGTATGCGCATGCGCGGCGTCGAGAAACAAAATTCGTTCGTGATCACCAGCAGTCTGCTTGGCGCTTTTCGCACGCGCCAGGAAACCCGCGCTGAGTTTATGAATCTCATCCGCCAGAAAAGTTGAGCGAGGACCGGATGGAAGTAAGGGTTCGCGACACGACTGCAGAGCGCATCAAGGCCGATCTGCTGGTCATCCCGGTGCGCGAAAAGAAGCTCGATGGACCGGAAATCCGCGCGTTGGACCGGCGCCTGAAGGGCAACCTGCGAACGCGCATTGAGAAGGCCAGATTCACCGGCGCGGAAGGGAGTGTGCTTCTCTATACCAGCATGGGAATGCTTCCGGCAGGTCAGCTCTTGCTGCTAGGGCTCGGCGGCGGACCGGAGATAGCCGCTGAAACTTGGCGAAAAGCCGGGGCGCGAGCGCGCAAGGAAGCCGCCGCTACCGGGGCGGAAGAGATTGCCTTTTGGTTTTCGCCCGACGAGGATTCCGAGAGCGCGGCCGGGGCCGTAGTCGAAGGCGCGCTGCTCGCTGGCTATCAATTCAACAAGTATCGCTCGAACGCCAAGTCATCAGCCGAGGTCAAGTCGTTAATCTTGTTCAGACCCGGGTTAACCCGAACCCCGGCGCTGCAGAGATCCATAGAGACCGCGCAAAGTATCATCCCCGGCGTCTATCTGGCGCGCGATCTGATCAACGAGCCGCCATCCGTCACCACGGCGCGTTTCCTTGGCGAGCAGGCTGAGCGCCATTGCCGCGGCCGCGGCCTATCGGTTGAAGTCTGGGGTAAAAAGAAAATCGAGTCGATGAAATTAGCGGGACTCTTGGCAGTCAACCGCGGTAGCCATGAAGAACCTCGATTCATAAAAATTCATTACAAACCTTCGGCTAAACCGAAAAAAAAAGTGGCGCTGATCGGCAAAGGCATTACCTTCGACTCCGGAGGGCTTTCGCTCAAGCCGGCCAAGTCCATGGAAACCATGAAGCTCGACATGGCCGGCGGCGCCGCTGTCATTGCCACGATGAGCTGCTTGCCGAAGCTCGACCTCGACGTCGAAGTCACCGGCTATGTTCCGACGACGGACAATCTACCGGGCCACAATGCGCAAAAGCCCGGCGATGTGATCCACTATTTAAATGGCAAGACCATCGAGGTCCTGAACACTGACGCCGAGGGCCGGCTGATCTTGGCCGACGCTTTGGCGCTCGCTGCGCAGCAAAAACCTGATTACATGATCAACCTGGCGACTTTGACCGGCGCTTGTATGGTCGCCCTGGGCACGCAAGTGGCGGGACTATTCAGTAATCATCAAGCGCTCGCGGACGAGCTCATTCGCTGCGCACAAGCAACCGGCGAGAAGCTCTGGCAGCTGCCGCTGGTCAAAGAATACAAAGAGATGATCAAAAGCAGCGTGGCCGATATGAAAAACGTTGGCGGCTCGCACGGGGGCGCCATCACCGCCGCTTTGATCTTACAGGAGTTCGTCGGCGACGTACCGTGGGCGCATCTCGACATTGCCGGACCGGCATTTGCCGAGAGCGACAACGCGCTTAGCCCAAAGGGCGGTACTGGATTCGGCGTGCGCACCTTGTTACGCTTTTTATCGGAGCTTTAATCGCTGGACTGCGGCAATGTCGCACTTTGCGCGTTTCCGAGCAACCCGAAACTCCAAACGCGAGACTCCAAACGGGAAATTCATACGGAGGAACCATGGGTAAAATCACCGAGGTAGGAGACAATAATTTCGAAGCTGAAGTGTTGCAGTCGTCAGTGCCGGTCTTAGTCGATTTCTGGGCGCCCTGGTGCGGTCCGTGCAAATCGATCGCGCCGATCGTCGAAGAAATCGCCAACCAGTACGACGGCAAGCTCAAAGTCGCTAAATTAAATGTCGATGACCACCCGGCCACCGCGTCACGCTACGGCATCCGCGGAATTCCGAATCTGATCATCCTCAAAGGCGGCGCAGTCAAGGAGCAAATCGTCGGCGCTGTGCCGAAGGCAAAATTGGTGAGTGCTATCGAAAAGGCGTTGCAGTAGGTCCGCAATAACCGAGGATGGAAGATCGAAGATCGAGCGCCATCCTCTATCCTCCATCTTCAATCCTCGACCATCTGCTTCGCCAGTCAGAATATACAG
>Ga0137403_10007323_pt1 | contig 12479 bp, 10 predicted proteins | sample CZOMad2_1_16fung_FD_122057 | JGI IMG/M metagenome (GOLD analysis project Ga0137403, IMG submission 122057) | Vadose zone soil fungal communities from Angelo Coast Range Reserve, California, USA - CZOMad2_1_16fungal (Hybrid Assembly) | ecosystem: Environmental > Terrestrial > Soil > Vadose zone...
TCGCGCAGCTTTGGATCGACAATGTGAAACGCCTTCTCGCCGCGCGCGAGCCCTTCCTTAACGAACGGAAGTAGCACACGATACTCCTCCTCCGCGCCGTGAAAAAACGCGCAGACATGGCGATGTTTGCCGAGCGTCGCATTGGCAAACCGCATCGGTTGGTTGCCCTCTTTGCGAAATTTAATGTTGTCTTCGGTCGTATTCATAGGGGTTTTCTTTCTTTGTTAAAGAGATTCAGGTCGTCGAAAATCAGCTTTTCATTCAGACAGCTAATTCCGAAATTCGCTGCCCATTCACCGAACGCTTTCGAAGCGGAATTCATGAGAATATCTCGCGGCAATTGAGCGAGCTCGCCGTGACAAAAAAACATAACCCCAGCCCGTCACATTGTCACTTTTGTTTCTCCCTCGAAAGAGGCACCGCAAAATCCCGCCACTGCAACGTGGTGACGGGCCGCAGGGACCGGTAGCGTTGCAGAAGTAAGAAATCACAATGAAAGCTAAATCACGTGAAAACAATTTCAGGAGCACGCTGCGCAAAACCTTTCGACGACGCGCGCACAGACATGGCCCCATGCTCGTACTCAACATGTCGATCTTTAATTTCACCGACGGCTGGAGGCGCACGTTTTCGAAACATGAATACGCGCGTTCCTACGCTTAACAAAACGATGCCAAATAAGGGAAACAGACCGCGGGCAATCGACGCCGCGGAGGGATCAATCGTAGTCAAGGCGGCGGTTGCCGATGTCTACGAACGCTGGCTGGCGTTTGAGGATTACCCAAAATTCATCACTGCGATCAAACGCGTGCGAAAATTGGACACCAACCATTTTGTCGCGTCGCTTGGTTTCAACGGAAAGCAATATGAGACGACACTTGAGTTCATCCTGTGCGTTCCGGAGCGAAGACTTGCCTGGCGTACTCTCGCCGATCACCACGCGCCTGATCATTTCGCCGCGGGTGTCGTTTCTTTCGCGTCGCTTTCTGATCAGCGGACCCACGTGACCCTCAAGTTGACCTCGAGCTTCGGCGGCGCTGTCTCAAGTCGAATCGACAAGTACCTGCGCAATTTCAAACGGCTGGTCGAGAGCGAGGAAGCTGCGCGATGAGAAGTTTTCCCACTCAGAAAGTACTCATACGAGCCTATTGGCGAAAACTGACAAGCGTGGGCAGAGACGCCGCGCCGCGACGTCCGGTCGGCGCAGCGCGCCGGCAATACCATTTCAACGCCGCGGCGAAGATGAAAGCGAAGGAGCTACCGGGGCGGCGCAAGAGATTGCCTTCGTATTCGTAATATGTGGATTGTCCGCTTAGCTCTACGGCGGCCATACAGCTTCACCACCATGGCCATTCTGATCGTGCTGGTCGGAGTGATCACCATTACCCGAATGTCCACGGACATTTTTCCAAATATCAATATCCCGGTGGTAAGCGTGATCTGGAGCTATCCAGGCGTAGCCCCCGAGGAAATGGAAAAGCGTTTCGTGACGGTTTGCGAGCGCGCGATGACAACGACAGTCAACGACATCGAGCACATCGAATCGCAGTCCTACAATGGGGTAGCCGTCATCAAAGTTTTCTTTCACGAAGGCGCGAAAGTTGAAGCAGGCGTGGCGCAAATTACTGCCATTACGCAAACGCTCTTGCGCATTATGCCGCCGGGCACCACGCCACCGCTGATCCTTCAGTACAGCGCGTCGAATGTCCCGATCCTGCAACTAGGTTTGAGCAGCAAGTCTCTTTCCGAGCAACAACTTTACGATCTTGGCTTGAACTTTATTCGAACGCAGCTTGCCACCATCCAGGGCGCGCAAGTGCCGCTGCCGTACGGAGGAAAGTCGGCCCAGGTCATGGTCGATATCGATCCACAAAAATTATACGGCAAAGGCGTTTCGCCCGCCGATGTGAGCAATGCGCTTAACTCGCAGAACGTGATCTTGCCTGCCGGCACAGAAAAAATCGGCGATCGCGAGTACAACGTCCGCCTGAACAGCAGCCCCGAGTTGTTGCAGAGGTTAAACGACCTGCCTATCAAGCAGGTAAACGGCGCGACCGTTTACATCCGCGACGTCGCTCATGTGCGCGACGGGTACGCAGTGCAGACCAACATCGTATCGCAAAATCGCATTCGTTCGGCGCTGCTCACTGTCCTGAAGAGCGCCAGCGCATCGACACTCGATATCATCAAGCGTGTCAAAGAAGCGCTGCCGCGCATTCAGGCCACGCTTCCAAAGGACCTCCAAATTAGTCAGCTTTTCGATCAGTCGATCTTCGTCCGCGCGTCGATCAACGGCGTTTTACGCGAAGGCTTGATCGCCGCCTGTCTCACCGCGCTGATGATTCTCCTGTTTCTTGGCAACTGGCGGAGCACCCTCGTGGTCGCGACATCTATTCCCTTGGCGATCTTGTCCTCAATTCTTGTTCTTGGCGCTCTCGGTCAGACACTAAACATCATGACGCTTGGCGGCCTGGCGCTCGCCGTCGGCATCCTCGTCGATGACGCCACCGTGGAGATTGAAAACATCCATCGCAACCTCGCCCTGGGGAAACCGATGATCCGCGCGATTCTGGATGGCGCCCAGCAGATCGCAATACCCGCGTTCGTCTCGACGCTCAGCATTTGCATCGTGTTTGTGCCGATTTTTTTCCTTAGCGGCACAGCCAAATATCTCTTTCAACCGCTGGCCATGGCAGTGATCTTCGCCATGCTGGCATCATATCTTCTCTCCCGCACGGTCATACCAACAATGGTGAAATTCCTGCTGCGCGGGCATATGGAGGAAATCGACACCAGCCTCGGGCGCAGGTTGAACAGTTCTGAGAGCGCACATGGCCCGCGTGCCGAATCCGGTGGGTTGCCGGACTCTTCCACGGGGGGGGAAGACTTTGCAGCGAGGCGCCGCAAAGGGCACGCGAGGCCAGTGCGCTTTCCAGCAGGATTCCTTCGCACGTTCCCCGCCTTTTTTTCCAGTGTTCACGACCGCTTCAATCGCGTGTTTGAGAAAATTCGCGATCGCTATGTTGAAGCCCTACGCTGGTGTCTCAATCATCGCGGCCTTGTTTTCGCAGCGATGGGCGGGACTCTGCTGATCTCGCTGTGCCTGGTTCCATTTCTAGGTCGCGACTTTTTCCCGGCCGTTGATGCCGGCCAGTTTCGCCTGCACGTGCGCGCGCCAGCAGGCACACGACTCGAAGCAACCGAAGAACGTTTTTATGAGGTGGGCCGCAAGATTCGCGAGGTGATTCCGCCAAACGAAATCGATAATGTCCTGGACAACATCGGGCTGCCAACGAGTGGGATTAATCTCGCTTTCAGTGACAACGCTACCATCGGCGAGTCCGATGGCGAGATTCTCGTATCGCTACAGCCCAAGCACCGTCCGACTGCGGATTACGTGCGCATCCTGCGCGAGAAATTGCATCGCGATTTTCCGGACATGGAATTTTATTTTTCAGCGCCGGATATAGTCAGCCAGATTTTAAACTTCGGCATTCCGTCACCTATTGATATCCAGGTCACCGGGCGCGATCCAAAGGGCTACGATATAGCAAGCGACATCAAAGCCCGCGTTACGCAAATTCCCGGGGCCGCCGATGTTCACGTGCACCAGCTGGTGCATGGGCCGGACCTGCGGGTGAATGTAGACCGCACTCGCGCGGAGCAAATTGGGCTGACCCAAAATGACGTCGCGCGGACCATGTTAGTCTCGCTTAGCTCAAGCGGACAGAACGCGCCCAATTACTGGCTGAACTTCCAGAATGGCGTGAACTACCAGGTCGCCGTGCAAACGCCGCAATACAAAATCGACACGCTGCAAGATTTGAAAAACACGCCGGTGGTCGCTCCGAACTTGCCGCGGCCGGAGCTGCTCGGAAATCTTGCAACGGTCGAGCGCCGCGAATCGCCAATAATCGTGAACCACTACAATGTGCAGCCAGTGTTTGACGTGCTCGCCAATGTTCAAGGCCGCGATCTCGGCGGCGTGGCCGATCAGGTAAACAAAGTTATCACCGACGCCAAATCGAAACTGCCGCGCGGCACGTTTCTAAGCGTTCGCGGCCAGGTTGAGAGCATGAACAAGTCGTTTGCCGGCATCGGCGCCGGCATTCTGTTTGCGATCGTGCTCGTTTACTTTCTTATGGCAGTCAATTTCCAATCCTGGACCGATCCTTTCATCATCATCATGGCGCTGCCGGGAGCGTTTTCCGGGATTATCTGGATGTTGTTCGTGACCGGCACAACGCTCAACGTTCCCTCGCTGATGGGAGCGATCATGGCGATTGGCGTTGCCACAGCGAACAGTATTCTGGTTGTGACGTTCGCCAACGATGAGCGCTGTGGCCAGCACCCCAAAAATGCGCACGATGCCGCGTTGTCCGCCGGTTTCACACGGCTGCGTCCAGTGATGATGACCGCCCTGGCCATGATCATTGGCATGTTGCCATTTTCTTTGGGACTCGGCGAGGGCGGCGAACAAAATGCGCCACTCGGTCGCGCGGTGATTGGCGGATTAATCGTTGCGACTTTCGCGACTCTGTTCTTCGTGCCCGTCGTTTACAGCACCTTACGAAAAGCAGAATTCACGTGTGACGGAGATGAAGAATTTGAGCGGCAAGCAAAAGGAGAAATTACTCGATGAAAACACAGGAATACAACGGCGATGGAGAGCGCGCCGCAGACGATCGCCGCGGCGAGGGTGCGCCGCATGGCGAGGAACAGCATGAAGGAACACCGCAGCCTGGCGTTCCTGCGCATCCGCCGCAGCGCAGTGTTGCTGTCTGGGGGCCGATTGTTGCAGCATCGATTCTCGCTCTTCTGGTGATTAGCGGCGTCTGGCGCCACATGCGGGCGCACACCGACCAACAGCAGTTCGCAAAGGAAGCGAGTCAGATCGCGGTGAATGTGGTAAGCGCGCAGCGCGACGGTAAACCGAAGGATTTGATCCTGCCTGGCACGTTCCAGGCATTCAAGTCGACGACGATTTTTCCGCGGTCAAACGGATACGTGAAAGACTGGAAAGTCGATATCGGCGATGACGTCAAAGAAGGCCAGTTGCTCGCCCAAATCGAAACGCCCGATCTGGACCAACAAGTCGCGCAGGCGAAGGCCAATTACGAGTTGACGAAAGTCACGGCTGAGCGTTGGCACGATCTCGTTCAGAAAAAAGTCGTGTCCAACCAGGAGTACGACCAGAACGAAAAAGCTTACGAAGCGTCCAAAGCCAATTACGAGCAATTACAAAAATTGCAGGGCTTCGAACAAATCATCGCGCCATTCAGCGGGAAAATCAGTGCTCGATTTATCGATTTCGGCACGCTGGTCACGGCTGGCAGTAGCAGTGCTACCGGCACACCGCTCTTCAGCATCGTGCAGAGTGATCCGTTACGCGTTTACGTGTACGCGCCGCAGGAAAACGCACCGTCGATTCACGAAGGACTGGCAGCGAAAATTTTGCTCCAGGAGTACCCGGGCCAGGAATTCGACGGGATGGTGACTCGCACAGCGGGCGCGCTCGATCCGCAGTCGCGTACAATGCAGGTTGAAGTGCAGGTGCCGAATCATGACGGAAAGCTTTACGCCGGCATGTACGGAGAGGTGAAATTTTTGCTGACTGACCAGAATGCACCAATCGTGGTTCCAGCAAACGCGTTTCAGTTTGGAACGAGAGGGCCGCAGGTGGCGACGATTGAAAACGACGATCGCATCCACTGGCAAGATATTCGGGTCGGCCGCGATTTCGGTGATCGAATCGAAGTGCTCGATGGTCTGAAGGAAAATGCAAAAGTCGTGATGAATCCCACCGATGATTTGCGCGAGGGTCTTCAGGTCGAAGTAAAACTCCCGGAACAACCCAAACCCGACAAGAGGATCGCCCAATCGTCTTCCGGCCGTTGAGTAGCCGCCTGCGAAACGGAATAACGACCCATTGTCGAAATAGAAGCAACAGGAGAAAAAAAATGAAAATAGGATTTATAGGTCTGGGCATTATGGGCAGTCGGATGGCGGCGAACCTGCAAAATCACGGACATCCGTTAGTGGTCTTCAATCGCACGCCTGCAAAAGCGAAACCCCTGCTCGGTGCGTGTGGAAGGCTTGCGGATTCCCCGGCAAATCTCGCCGGCCAGGTAGGCGTCTTATTCACGATGCTCGCACATCCTAATGCTGTTGAGCAAGCGGCGATGGGCGAAAACGGATTCTTGGATCACCTGCGACCGAATTCATTATGGGTTGATTGCAGTTCGGTGAATCCGTCATTCTCAAGAAAAATGGCAGCCGAAGCAGCTCGCCGGGGTGTTCGCTTTGTGGATGCGCCTGTAACCGGCTCCGCTGTGCCCGCCGCTGAAGGTAAACTCATTTTCTGGGTCGGAGCTGAGTCAGAGGACTTGGAAACAATTCGCGCGTTACTGCTGTGTATGGGCAACAGAATCGTTCATACCGGGGGAACAGGCACTGGCACTTCCATGAAAATGGTAGTGAATCTTTTGGTGGGTAACGCCATGGCGGCGTTCGCCGAAGCGATGGTATTGGGCGCCGGGCTCGGGTTGTCACAAACGATGCTATTCGATTCGTTACTCGGGACTCCCACTGTCGCGCCGTTCCTGACTTCGAAGCGGGAGAAGATCGTTAAGAGGGAATATGAGGCGGAATTTCCCTTGCGCTGGGTGCAAAAGGATCTGCACCTCGCATCAATAAGCGCGTACGAATCTGGTGTCGCCACGCCTCTAACGAATGCTGCAAAGGAACTGTATCGCCTCGCAATGAGGCAGGGACACGCCACGGAGGATTTCTCAACAGTCTACGAATATCTCGCTAGCGATAGCAACTCCGCCAGCAGATTCGCCTTGTCGGCTGCCGACTTTCCGTTTGGGACCGAACAAAACTGAACAACAGACAAACCTATGGATAAGAACCTTGAAAAAGTGAAGTTGCTGGCCCGCGACTTGCGCAATGGCAAACAATTCCCGCGGAGTCCGCGCCAACCCCTGGCTGGTTACGTATTGGCAGCACGCGCTGTGGACAAATGCCGCGCCGTGTTAGTCGGCTTGGAAGGCGAATACCATTCCAATTGTCCTCTCGATCAACGCTGGCTAAAATTTGCCGAGATTGATTATGACGATTTCCGAGCGCTCGTCGCCACCGGCGCCACCGACGAAGAGATTGCTGCGTGGATCGGTGAACACGCCAAAAAGCGTTCGCGTGCCGAGATCATTGCCTGGAACAATCAAGAACGCGACTTGCGCCTGAGCGATCTGCCTTTGGAACTCCAGGAGTACATGGAGGATTATATCCAACAGTACATCCCCCGTAACCGAGTGGTGCATCACTGGTTCGACGTCTACGACCTGGAAGAACAACGGATCTGAAAAAGTCCCACGAGGACTTTGTTTCACCGAAATTTGTCTGCGTATTGAGCTGCAAACAATGCAGGTTGGCCGCCGGTGTGCAGGAACATCACAGTCTCGCTGTTTTTGAAAAACCCCTTGTGGATTAGATCAATCATTCCTGCAGCGGCGCGTCCGGTATAGACGGGGTCCAGCAAAAGTCCTTCATACCGCGCAAACAATCGGATTGCTTCTCGCTCGCGTTCCGTGACGACGCCATAGCCCGGGTTGCAGTAGTTTGCATTCACCAGAACATCAGACGGCGTGAACTCGATTCGCTCGCCAGCCTTCTCGCTGGTAGCCGACGCTAATTTCGACACTTCCTGCTTCAACCATTCTTCGGATTCATCAACGCTGATTCCCAAAATTCTGCCTTGGAATCCAAACATCCGCTGACCCAACAGCAGCCCGGCGTGCGTTCCGCCGGAGGAAGTGGCGAACACGATCCAGTCCGCATTGGCGTTTTGGTCCATGAATTCTTTCATTGCAAACGCATACCCCAGCGCACCGGTGGCGTTCGATCCGCCATAGGGAACCAGATAAGGGTTGCTTCGCTCCTTTGTCGCCCGATCAAACGTCTCTTGCAGAATTCTGTCGCGGTCCTTTCGATCGGCGACGTACACGATCTCCGCTCCGAATAATTGATCGAGCAGCAAATTTCCAGACGCCTTCTGCGCCTTATCTCCGGTTAGCACGAGAATACATTTGAATCCGAATCGAGCCGCCGCCGCCGCAGTCTGTCGGCAATGATTCGATTGCAGTGCCCCGCCAGAGATTAAAGTTTTCGCGCCCCGCTCACGCGCTTCTGCTATGAGAAATTCCAGTTTGCGTGTCTTGTTGCCGCCAAAAGCGAGGCCGGTTTGGTCGTCGCGTTTAACCAGCAACCGTGGTTCCCCCAAAAATTTCGAGAGACGCACGAGTGATTCAATCGGCGTTGGAAGGTGAGCAAAATGCAGCCTGGGAATGTCCACTGCGTGTTTTCAGGGTTCGCTGTTAACCAATTGCGAGCGACAGAACTTTGTCTCCCGCGACGACAAAATGATAACCAAGAATAACCGGGCTTCCATCGAACGTTCCGGATACTTCCACTTCGACAACGATTTCCGCAGCGTCCTGTTTGATGCTGAGAGGATTGAAATGGAATTTATATTTCGCAATTGTCTTCGTAATCCAGTCCTCAATAGTTTTCTTTCCATGCAGCGTTTCTGCCTCATCGTGCACAACCGCATCGTCTGAGAAGCAGGAAAGAATCGATTGCACATCATGCCGGTTGCTCGAATCGACATACTTTTGAATGATCTGAGGAAGTGTAATCGCCATAAAGCTTCAGAAGTTAAACCGATAGTGCGCGAAAATCTCGACAGCAAATCCTTCGCCATTAGGATCTCAGTCTTGTGAACGATCGGACGCGAAGGAATCGGGAAATTGAACGCAAATTTCTGGTTCGGCAGATTCCGGAGAAATTGAAGCAGCGTCGCCATTATCAAATCGCGCAAGGTTACCTGGCCTCCGAACCCGGAGGCCGGCATGTCCGCCTTCGGAAAAAGGGCAAAACTGCGTCGCTCACTTTCAAAGTTGGCCGTGGCGCACATCGGGAAGAGCGCGAGATAAAGCTCAGCCCAAAGCAGTTTGCAGCGCTCTGGCCTGCCACTGCGGGAAGAAGATTGCGCAAGGTGCGGTACGACATTCCCTGGCGAAATCTAGTGATCGAGATTGACGTTTATCGAGGCAAGCATTCCGGTCTGGTAGTGGCGGAGGTGGAATTCCCCGACCTCGCAACGTGCCGCGAATTCAAGCCGCCGCCATGGTTTGGTCGAGAAGTGACCGGCCAAAAACGTTACAGCAACGTCAGACTGGCTAACGAGTGACCGACGTTCACGCCGGTGTTAGTCATACCGAAGCAGGAAAGACCGGTCCGAGCCTTACGACTGGTAGCAGTCGAGGTATTTGATTCCGGAGCCGGTGTTGAAAATGATCACGCGTTCGCCGGACGCGACTTTACCTGTAAGGCGCAATGACTTAAGAGCGGCAAAACAGGCTGCTCCTTCCGGACATACGAACAGACCTTCCTTCGCGCCAACGTCGCGTGCGGTCTGCATCATTTCTTTGTCATCGACTGCGACCGCCCCGCCGTTGGACTGACGAAGAATGTCGAGCATAAGGAAATCGCCGATCGCTTTTGGCACTCGCAGACCCGAGGCAATCGTGTGCGCATCCGGAAATTCTGACGCGTTTTTTTCTCCGGCTTCAAAGGCGCGGACGATCGGCGCGCAACCGGTGGCTTGCACCGCGAACATACGCGGTCGCTTGTTTCCGATCCAGCCGAGCGCCTCCATTTCATCGAATGCTTTCCACATTCCAATGAGCCCAGTGCCTCCGCCGGTTGGATAAAGGATAGCGTCGGGCAACTGCCAGTCGCACTGCTCCGCTAGTTCGTAACCGAGCGTCTTTTTTCCCTCGACGCGATACGGCTCTTTCAACGTGGACATGTCGAACCAGCCTTCCTTCGTTTTTCGTCGAGCGATTTCTGCGCCGCAATCAGTGATTAATCCGTCGATCAGGGTGACGTCAGCGCCGAGCTCGCGGCACTCGACGATGTTCGCGCGCGGTGTGTCGCGTGGCATGAAGATGTGTGCTTCGAGGCCCGCCCGGGCTGCGTATGCAGCGAGCGCGCCGCCGGCATTCCCTGCGCTCGGCACAGCAAGTTTGGTCGCACCGAGATATTTCGCCATCGAAACGGCGACGGACATTCCGCGCGCCTTGAAACTTTGCGTCGGATTTAAGGACTCGTCTTTGATCCAGAGTTCCACATCATTAGCAAATTGCTGCGCACGCAGCAGCGGCGTCCCGCCTTCACCGAGTGAAACTGGAGCAACATCGTCGGGAAGCGGCAACACTTCGCGGTAACGCCACAACGATTTGTCTCGGGTGGCCAGACTTTCGCGCGTGAGCGTTCGACTCGCCGCCGCGAGATCAACAATCGCGAGCAGCGGTTTGCCGCAAGAGGTGCACAGATTCTGCAGGCGTGACCGGTCGTGTTGAAGCCCGCATGAACTGCACTCAAGACCCTTCAAAAACATTGACCAAATGGAGCGTACATGCGGCGCAATCGCCAATTAGCTTCGGCACACGCGATCGGCAGACTAATCAGCTGCAAGGAAACTCTCGACCAGCGTGATGGATCAAGCTCGCCGGGCTCGTTGTTCTCCACGCCAATGGGCGTATACTGTTTTGGGATGCTGCGGCCGGGTTTACTCAACTCTGTCATTCTTCTTTCGCTGATCGCTGTCGCTTCAAGCCAGACACTCCCGCCCAAACCGCTCCCGAAGGAGCCGCTCGAAAAATTTGATAACCCGCCCGCGCCGCTGGCGCCCGTCACTGTCATTTCGCCTGGCTTGGCGTCGCAGTTCGGTCCCTACACGAGCTACCAGGTCAACGTCGATTCGAACGGCAACAACGTCGTGGGTGATGCGGCAAACGAGCCTTCCATTGGCGTTGATCCCAGGAACGGAAACAAAATGAGCATCGGCTGGAGACAGTTCGACAGCGTGGCGTCAAACTTTCGTCAGGCTGGGTTCGCACACACGGTCAATGGCGGCAAAACGTGGATCTCTCCCGGCGTTCTCGAGCCTAACGTTTTCCGGAGCGATCCGGTGTTGAACTGCAGTAGCGCCGGTCGGTTTTATTATCTCAGCCTTCTCGGGAACTTTTTCGACGATTTATGGTGGTCACTCAACGGCGGCCAATCATGGGCGAATATTGCGCCGGCAGACGGCGGCGACAAACAGTGGTTCACCATCGATACGACCAACAGCATCGGGCATGGATTCCATTACCAATCCTGGAGCACCGACGGAAATAATTTCAGCGGCAGACAATTCAGCAGATCCACCGACTTCGGATTTACCTGGATGGATCCGATCAATATTCCCAACGCTCCGGCATGGGGTACGTTGGATGTCGATTCCAATGGCAACCTGTTTATTGGCGGCGTAAACCTGACCACCAATCGGATTTGGTGTGTTCGGTCCACCAATGCAAAGAACGGCGCTGTTATTCCGACCTTCGATCAAAGCACAGCGCTAAACCTTGGCGGCAATATTGTCTTCGGCGAGCCGATTAATCCGGAAGGATTAGCGGGGCAGGTTTTTCTGGCGGTGGATCGATCTGGCACGAGTACAAACAACAACGTTTACATGCTGGCCAGCGTGCAGCCCACCGGCTTAGCCAACGGCAGCAATGTGATGTTCGCACGCAGCACCGACGCCGGCCGAACATTCAGCGCGCCGCGCCGGATCAACGACGACCCAATAAACCATGCGAAATGGCACTGGTTCGGCACGCTCTCGGTGGCGCCGAACGGACGAATCGACGTCGTCTGGTTTGACACGCGCAATGCCGCGAACAATACCGACACGCAGCTGTTTTATTCCTACAGCATCGACGGCGGAAGCACTTGGTCGCGGAATGTGGCGGTCAGCAATTCCTTTAACGTATTCGTCGGTTATCCGAATCAGCAAAAGATCGGCGACTACATCACGGTCGTTTCAGATGATGTCAGCGCGAATGTTGCCTATGCAGCCACATTCAACGGCGGAGAAGACATCTATTACGTTCGTATACCGCCATCGACACCCGTCACAGATTTCAACAGCGACGCGAGACCGGATTTTCTTCTTTCCAATACAGCCACGCGGCAAACAGCCGTCTGGTACATGAACAACAATGTCCTCAGCGGCACTGCATCCGGTCCGACTCTGCCGGCAGGTTGGAGCGTTGCGAGTGTGGCGGATTTCAATCGGGACGGCCATCCGGATTACTTGCTCTTCAATTCGACAACACGCGCCACAACCGTTTGGTACATGAATAACAATGTCCGTATCGGCGCAGCCTCTGCCCCGACGCTACTCGCCGGCTGGACTGTCGCAGGGCTGGCGGATTTCAATTTTGACGGCTACCCGGATTATCTCCTGTACAATGCGAGCACACGCGGGACAGTGCTTTGGTACATGCGCAACAACGCGCACATCGGTTCCGCACCCGGTCCGACTCTTCCCGCGGGATCGAGTTTGGCTGGCGTTGCGGATTTCAATG
>Ga0137403_10007324_pt1 | contig 12477 bp, 10 predicted proteins | sample CZOMad2_1_16fung_FD_122057 | JGI IMG/M metagenome (GOLD analysis project Ga0137403, IMG submission 122057) | Vadose zone soil fungal communities from Angelo Coast Range Reserve, California, USA - CZOMad2_1_16fungal (Hybrid Assembly) | ecosystem: Environmental > Terrestrial > Soil > Vadose zone...
GGCGCGGTGCTTCCGATCTATGACGAGATTTTCCAGCAGAGCGAGGTCGAGCACATCCTGGTGCGCCACGAGCAGGGCGCCGGGCACGCCGCCGAGGGTTATGCGCGCTCGACCGGCAAGCCAGGCGTGGTGTTGGTGACCTCGGGACCCGGCGCCACCAATATGGTGACGCCGCTGACGGACGCGCTGATGGATTCGATTCCGCTGGTGTGCATCACCGGACAGGTGCCGACCCATCTGATCGGCAACGACGCGTTCCAGGAATGCGACACGGTCGGCATCACCCGGCCCTGCACCAAGCACAACTGGCTGGTGCGCGATGTAAAAGATCTTGCCAAGGTGCTGCACGAGGCCTTCTACGTCGCGAGCACCGGGCGTCCCGGGCCGGTCGTGGTCGATGTGCCCAAAGACGTGCAGTTCGCGACCGGCACCTATCATCCGCCGCGCAAATCGGACGTGCATGTGTCCTACGCGCCGCGCGTCAAGGGCGATGCGACGCAGATCCGAAAAGCGGTGGCATTGCTGGCTTCCGCCAAACGCCCGGTGATCTACAGCGGCGGCGGCGTCATCAATTCCGGCCGCGATGCCTCAAGGCTGTTGCGTGAGCTGGTTGAAACAACCGGCTTTCCGATCACTTCGACCTTGATGGGGCTGGGCGCCTATCCGGCATCAGGCAAGAACTGGCTCGGCATGCTCGGCATGCACGGCACCTACGAGGCCAACATGGCGATGCATGACTGCGACGTCATGCTGTGCGTCGGCGCGCGCTTCGATGACCGCATCACCGGGCGCACCGATGCGTTTTCGCCGGGCTCGAAGAAAATCCATATCGATATCGATCCCTCCTCGATCAACAAGAACATCCGCGTCGATGTTCCTGTCATCGGCGACGCTGCCAATGTGCTCGGCGATCTCCTGCAGGTGTTCAAGGCGGAGACCAAGAAGCCGGATATCCGCGCCTGGTGGAAGGAGATCGCGGTCTGGCGCGCGCGCAATTCGCTGTCCTACAAGAAGAACAACGAGATCATCCTGCCGCAATTTGCGATCCAGCGGCTGTTCGAGGCGGTCCGCGGGCGCGACGTCTACATCACCACCGAAGTCGGCCAACACCAGATGTGGGCGGCGCAGTTCTTCGGCTTCGAGGAACCGCACCGCTGGATGACGTCGGGCGGCCTCGGCACCATGGGCTACGGCCTGCCGGCGGCGCTGGGCGTGCAGGTGGCGCACCCCAAAAGCCTCGTGATCGACATCGCCGGCGATGCGTCAGTGCAGATGACGATGCAGGAGATGTCGACGGCGATACAATATGAATTGCCGATCAAGATCTTCATCCTGAACAACCAGTATATGGGCATGGTGCGGCAGTGGCAGCAGCTGTTGCACGGCAACCGGTTGTCGCATTCCTACTCGGAGGCGCTGCCGGATTTCGTCAAGCTTGCTGACGCCTTCGGCTGCGTCGGCATCCAGGCGGTCAAGCCCGGCGATCTCGATGGCGCGATCAAGGAGATGATCAGCGTCAAGCGCCCGGTGCTGTTCGATTGTCGGGTGGCGGCGCTGGAGAATTGTTTTCCGATGATACCCTCCGGCAAGGCGCACAACGAAATGCTGCTGCCGGCGGAAGCCAACGACGAAGCCACCGCTGCGGCCTTCGCCAGCGGCAAGGCGCTGGTGTGAGGATGTATATGTCCGAGAATGAGGTTCTTAACCTCGCCCCGCTTGCGGGGAGAGGTCGGATTTTGCGCGAAGCGAAAAATCCGGGTGAGGGGGACTCTCCACGAGCTCAATTCGCGGTGAGAACCCCTCACCCCGACCCTCTCCCCGTAAGAACGGGGAGAGGGAGCCGGCTTCGATGAGGACCGCACATGTTTAGCCTCCCCGAACTCGAACGTGCCCACGGCGTGGTCGGCGCCGCGATGCCGCCGACGCCGGCGCATCGCTGGCCGTTGCTCTCCGAGCGGCTTGGCGCTGACGTCATCGTCAAGCACGAAAACCACACGCCGATCGGCGCCTTCAAGGTGCGTGGCGGGCTCGTCTACGTCGACCGCCTGACGCGCGAGCGGCCTGCGACGGCCGGCATTATTTCCGCAACGCGCGGCAATCACGGGCAGAGCCTTGCCTACGCCGCGAGCCGTTATCGCCTGCCGGTCACGATCTACGCGCCGCGCGGCAATTCGATCGAGAAGAACCGCGCCATGCGGGCGTTTGGCGCAAACCTCGTCGAGCATGGCGAGGATTTCCAGGCCGCACGCGAGGAGGCGGAGCGTCACGCCAAACGTGACGGACTCGAATTCGTGCCGTCCTTTCATCCCGACCTGGTGATGGGGGTCGCGACCTACGCGCTCGAACTGTTCAGGAAAGCGCCGGACCTCGACATTCTCTATGTGCCGATCGGGCAGGGATCCGGCATCTGCGGCTGTACCCTCGCGCGCGACCTGCTCGGCTTGAAAACGGAAATCGTCGGTGTGCAGTCGACGGAGGCGCCGTCCTACGCGCTGTCGTTCGCGGCGGGCACTATTGTGATGACGAACAGCAGCAATACACACGCCGACGGCATGGCGACGCGCGTGCCCGACGCCGATGCACTCGCCATCATCCGCAAGGGCGCTTCCCGCATCGTGCAAGTCACCGACGACGAAGTAGCTTGTGCGATACGCGCCTATTGGACCGATACCCACAATCTCGCCGAGGGCGCCGGCGCGGCCGCGCTCGCCGCGGCGCTGCAGGAGAAGGCAAAACTCCACGGCAAGCGCGTCGGGCTGATCCTGAGCGGCGGCAACATCGATTTCGATTTGTTCAACCGATGGGTGGTCGGCGAGGCAGTCGCCGGCGACAGGGTGCTGGTGTGAGAGCTTTGAGAGGAAGGCCGTCATGGCCGGGCTTGTCCCGGCCATCCACGTCTTCCTTCTGGTGGAGACTTTAGGACGTGGATGCCCGGCACAAGGCCGGGCATGACGATGAGAGAGATCAGCAAGGACCCGACAATGAACCAGCCCGCATCCGCCTACTTCATGGAAGATCGCCACGATCCGAATGAATCGCACACGCTTTCGGTGCTGGTGCAGAACGAGCCCGGCGTGCTGGCGCGGGTGATCGGGCTGTTTTCGGGGCGTGGCTACAACATCGAAAGTCTCACCGTCTCCGAGACCGAGAACCAGAAGCACGTCTCGCGCATCACCATCGTCACGACGGGAACGCCGATGGTGATCGAGCAGATAAAGCATCAGCTCGATCGCATGGTCCCGGTGTATCGCGTCGTCGACATGACGCTGACCGGGCGCTCGATCGAGCGGGAACTGGCGATGGTGAAACTGCGCGGCACCGGCGATCATCGCGTTGAGGCGTTGCGGCTGGCGGAAGCTTTTCGTGCCCGAGTGATCGACGCCACGACCGAGAGCTTCGTGTTCGAGATCACCGGCAACTCCGCCAAGATCAACCAGTTCATCGACCTGATGCGCCCGCTCGGCCTCGTCGAGGTGTCGCGCACCGGGGTTGCCGCGATCGGGCGCGGGGCCGAGGGGATGTGAGCCATGCTGGCGCGCGACTGGTACTACAATGAGCGGCGGCGGCTCGGGCTCGATTCGGCGGTCGCGGCAATCTACGGCCGCCATGACGACAGCGACCTTCGCGCGCGCGCCGCGCTGACCATGCTCCGCGTGCAGCGCGGTTGGCGGGTTGCCGATATCGGCTGCGGCAATGGTGTGCTCGCCTGCGAGGCGGCGCTGATGGGCGCCGAGGTCGATGCCATCGATATCTCGCCGGCGATGCTGGCGCTGGCCAAGATCCAGGCCCACGACCGTAAGGTCGCGATCCGGATCCAGCCCGCCGGACTCCTGAGCTTTGCCTACAAGCCGAATTCGTATGACCTCATCGTCAGCGAGTTCACGCTGCACCATTTGCCGGATTTCTGGAAGGCCGTGGCGCTGTCGCGGATCTTTTCGGCGTTGAAGCCGGGCGCGAATTTTTATCTGCGCGACATCGTCTTCGTCAGCACGCCGGATGGCGCAGAGCGCGATGTCGAACAATGGGCTGATTTCAGCATCAAGAACCACGATTTCGACCGCGACAGCGTCGTCACCCATATGCGCGACGAATACTCGACCTTCGGCTGGGTGATCGAACGCATGCTGACCGACGTCGGTTTCACGCTGGTCTCGGTCGATTATCACGCCCCGCTGCACGGCACTTATCTGTTGCGGAAACCGAAACACGGCGAGCAAAGCTAGGGACGTCGTCGATGAAACCCGCCGACGTTTTCCTCGCCGTCACGGTGGCGGTGATCTGGGGGCTTGCCTTTGTTGCGAGCCGGATCGCGCTCGACGAATTTTCGCCCGCGCTGATGACGACGCTGCGGTTTGCCATTGCGGCAGTGCCGTGCCTGTTCGTGCCGCGACCGAAAGTCTCGTGGCCGACCTTGATTGCCATCAGCTTCACGCTGTTTCTCGGCCAGTTTCTGGCGCAGGCCTATGGCATCGCGCATGGCGTTCCCGTCGGGCTCTCCAGCGTGATCGTGCAGAGTCAGGCGCTATTCACGATCGGCTTTGCTGCGATCGTGTTCGGCGAATTGCCGACGCGCATGCAGACGATCGGCATCGTCATAGCCGTCGCCGGCCTTTTGATGATCTGCGGTACCGTGGGCTATGATTTCAGCGTCGGCGCCTTTGCCGTGCTGATGATCTGCCCGATCAGTTTTGCGATTGGCAACCTCTTGCTCCGGCGCGCGCAGGGGGTTCGGATGTTCGACCTGTTTGCGTGGCTGTGCCTGGCGGCCGCGGTGCCGTTGGTTGCGCTGACGCTGGTGGGCGATGGCGTGCTGCCGACATGGCAAGCGCTGTCGCATATGTCGCTGACCGGCCTTCTCTGCATGCTCGGTCTCGGCGGCGTCTCCACCAGTATCGCCTATTGGCTGTGGGGCCGGCTGCTGCGCGATTACACCGCCGCACAGGTGGTGCCGTTCGCGCTGCTGGTGCCGTTCGTTGGCGCCGCTGCGTCGAGCGTCGCATTCGGCGAAACCTTTGGACCGCTGCGGCTCGCCGGCATGACCACGGTCGTCGGCGGCATCGCCGTGATGCTGCTGTCGAAGCGCGCGCAAGCCCTGCCGAAGATCGCGTGAGACCATGTCGCACCCGCTGCTGATCGCCTTCATCGTCTTTGCCTCCGTGATGTATTTCACGCCGGGGCCGAACAACATCATTGTGCTGTCGTCGGGACTGAACTACGGCTTCCGTCCCACCATCCCGGCCATCGCGGGGATTACCTTCGGTTGCGCCTTCATGGTGGCGGCCGTGGGACTAGGCTTCGGGACCATCTTCGTCGCCTATCCCATCCTGCAGACGATCCTCAAATATGCCGGCGCGGCCTATCTGATCTATCTGGCCGCCACGATCGCGATGTCGGAGCCGGTCACGCCGGGGCAGGACACAGGCCGCCGTCCGATGACCTTCTGGGGCGCGGTGTTGTTCCAGTGGGTCAACGTGAAGGGCTGGGTCATGGTGATCGGCACCATCACCGCCTATGCCGGCATTGCGAGTTTCCCTTGGAACATCGCCATCCAGGTGGTGGTGTGCCTGTTGCTCGGCGTGGCGGCGACTTCGATCTGGACGCTATCCGGCAGCTCGCTGCGTTCGCTCATGACCTCCCCAAAGGCCGTGCGGGGCTTCAACATCGTCATGGCCGCACTGCTCCTGGCCTCGCTGTTTCCGGTATTCATGGAAGCATGATGGGGCGCCGCGCCATGCAGAAACGGGTTTCCCATGACGAGGAAAATGCTCTAGACAACGCCGGAAATTCACGGGCGCCGGCGGTCCTATCCACCTGAAAGCCTGATCCATCGGCCGATTCCGGCCCCCTCAAGAGGAAACCACCATGCGTGTTTATTACGATCGCGACGCCGACCTGAACCTGATCAAGGGCAAGAAGGTCGTCATCGTCGGCTATGGCAGCCAGGGCCATGCCCATGCGCTGAACCTGAAGGATTCCGGCGTCAAGGACGTCGCCATCGCGCTGCGCAAGGGATCGGCCTCCGCCAAGAAGGCCGAGACCGCCGGCTTCAAGGTGATGGAAGTGGCCGAAGCCGCCAAATGGGCCGACCTCGTGATGATGCTGACCCCCGATGAATTGCAGGGCGATATCTACCGCGAACATCTGCACGACAACATGAAGAAGGGCGCCGCTTTGGTGTTCGCCCACGGCCTCAACGTGCATTTCAACCTGCTCGATCCGCGTTCCGATCTCGACGTGCTGATGATCGCCCCGAAAGGCCCCGGCCACACCGTGCGCTCGGAATATCAGCGCGGCGGCGGCGTGCCCTGCCTGATCGCGATCGCCAAGGATGTCTCGGGCAACGCGCATGATCTGGGCTTGAGCTACGCCTCGGCGATCGGCGGCGGCCGCGCCGGCATCATCGAGACCTCGTTCAAGGAAGAATGCGAAACCGACCTGTTCGGCGAGCAGGTGGTGTTGTGCGGCGGCCTGGTCGAACTGATCAAGGGCGGCTTTGAGACGCTGGTGGAAGCCGGCTACGCGCCCGAGATGGCGTATTTCGAATGCCTGCACGAGGTGAAGCTGATCGTCGACCTGATCTATGAAGGCGGCATCGCCAACATGAATTATTCGATCTCCAACACCGCCGAATACGGCGAATACGTCACCGGCCCGCGCATCGTCACCGAGGAGACCAAGCAGGAGATGAAGCGCGTGCTCGCCGACATCCAGTCCGGCAAGTTCGCCCGCGACTGGATGCTGGAGAACAAGGTCAACCAGACCTCGTTCAAGGCAACCCGCGCCAAGCTCGCCGCCCACCCGATCGAGGACGTCGGCGCCAAACTCCGCGACATGATGCCCTGGATCAAGAAAGGCGCGCTGGTCGACAAGACGAAGAACTGATGGTCGTTCCCCGGATGCTGCGCAGCGCGTTAGCGGTGCGCTGCTGATCCGGGGTCCATCCATTTCGAGTGATTAGGTCCCGGCTCTGCGGAGCGGCGTGAACCACGCCGCACCGCGTCCGGGACACGAGACATTAGCCAAGCCGCCGCTGACCGACGCGCTACACCGCGGCGATACAGTCGATCTCGATGTCGAAAGGCCCGAACCATTGCGGCACGCAGACGAAAATGCGCGCCGGCGGGTTTTTTGGGAAATACCGCGCATAGATCGCGTTGACCGCAGCGAACTTTTCGGCCGAGGTGCAGTAGACGTTGCATTTGAGGACGTTCTCCAGCGACGATCCGGCGGTCTCCACGCAGAGCTTCAACTGCTCCAGCACCAGTTCGGTTTGTCGCTCGATCTGCACTTTCGCGATTTCGCCGGTTTGCGGGTCGAACGGCGGAAGCCCCGACACGTAGACCGTCCCGGCATGCCGCGTCACAACCGATGCTGGCGCCTTCACCCGTTCCAGGTAGGTCGACAACGGCTCGACGCGGATTACTTCTCTCTTCATCGATACTCTCCATTAGAGCGTTTTCGAGCGAAGTGGTACCGGTTCGCGTGAAGAAAACGCGTCAAGACAAAAACCTGAGCGTCGGTTCTGATTCAATCAGAACCGATCTGCTTTGATGATGCGGCCCGTTCTTATTGCATCGCTCGATGCGAAGATGCTTCGATCATGATCGAAGCATTCCAATCGTTTTGTGGGACATGGAAGCCCGGGCCGCCGCCTCAGGGCAGGGTGTTGCGCTGGGCCCGGGCGAGCGTGGCGGAAGGCCGTTCGCCGAACGCCTCGCGATAATCTCTTGCGAAGTGACCGAGGTTGCCAAAGCCGCAAGCGAAGGCGACCGCTGTCACCGATGTTTCCAGATCCGGCGCAGAAAGCTTTTCCCGGGCGTGCCGGAGGCGGACCATCCTGGCAAAAGCCATCGGCGAGTATCCGCGGCTTTGCTGGAATCCCTTGAATATTGTCCGTGCCCCGACCCCGGTCGCCTCCGCCAGGTTCTCGATCGTGATCGCCTGATCCCAACACGCTTCAATATATTCCTCCGCGCGGCGCACATGCGACGGCAGGATGTCCTTGTCTTCCCGATCCAGGAGATGGCTGAACGTATGGCGGTTGGCGTGCAGGAACGCCACCAGGATGGCCTGTTCGAGTTCGCGAAGCACGACCCGCGGCAGCTGGTCGGATTGTGTATCCAGCAGCTCGGAAAAAAACCGGATAAGCCGCCAGAGATTTTTAACCTGCGGGTTTTCTCGATCGACGGTAGCGGCGAATTCAAGCTTGCCCCTTGGCCGCGCGCCCAGAAGATAGGTCAGCTTCTGTTCGAAAGCGCAGGGGTCGATGCGAAGGTTGAACCAGCGATGACCGGCTTCCGTGGCAAGGCGCATGGGTTGGCCCGGTGAAACCATGCAGGACTGGTGCGCGTCGATCCGGGTCGTCTTGCCGTTGATGGTCGCTTCGCCCCCGCCGGCCACGGCCGTCAGCAACCGGAAGCGATCGGCCTCGGGATAATCGACCGAAACGCCGACGCTGCTGGTCCCGTACACCAACCCGATGCTGTGAAGCTGGGCGAGATTTCCCTGCGCCAGAAAGTTGGCGGGAGATTTCATCTCCGTTCTGCGCGCGCCGAACCGCGTCAGAAGCGCGTCCCTGAACTCTTCAGGATCGGCGGTTCTGAAAATCGGAAATCGCCGCAGTGGATCGGCCTGGTGCTCGGGAGTCAGATCCGGGGATGCCATGGTTCAGCCTGCTCGCGCCCAATTCCCAAAACGCGTGTTTCGTGAGGTCGATTCTAGTATGGCGGGCGGACAAAGGCCATATGTGAAAAAGTGCCATAAGCTGCCTAAACGCCGGGCTTTTCCGGCTTTGTGGAGATTGCCCTGAACCCCATTCAGGTTACAAGGTTCCCGGCATTGAAAAGGGAGGCCATCATGCGATCTGTGGTCATTACGGGAGCATCCACCGGCATCGGCTGGGCCACGGCGAAGCTCCTATTGATCCGCGGATTTCGCGTGTTTGGCAGCGTGCGCAAGGCGGCCGATGCCGATCGCCTGCGAGGCGAGTTGGGCGCGAATTTCACGCCACTGGTGTTCGACGTGACCGATGAGGCCGCGGTGCTGGCGGCCGCACGCGAGGTCCGCTCGGCGCTCAACGGCGAAACGCTGGCGGGGCTTGTCAACAATGCCGGCATCGCGGTGGCGGGGCCGATGCTTGAACTCTCCGCCGACGAATTCCGTCATCAGATGGACGTCAATGTCATGGGGCCAGTGATCGCCACCCAGGCTTTCGGTCCGCTGCTCGGTGCTGATGCGTCGCTGAAGGGACCGAAGGGGCGGATCGTGATGGTGAGTTCGGTCGCCGGCAAAAACGGCAACCCGCTGATGTCGGCCTATTCGGCTTCCAAGCACGCGATCGAAGGCCTGTCGGAAGGCCTGCGCCGTGAAATGATGCTATTTGGTATCGACGTCATCATCATAGCGCCGGGCGCGGTAAAGACGCCGATCTGGAGCAAAGCCGACGAAGTCGACATTTCCCGCTACAGGAATTCGCCGTTCCTTCCGGCGCTGGAAAAAATCCGCAAATTCATGCAGCAGCTCGGCGAGAACGGCTTGCCGCCCGAGAAGATCGCGGAAGCCATTGCTAATGCGCTGACCTCGGCGCGGCCCAAAGTGCGCTACGCGATCACGCCGGATCCGATGCGGCACATCATCACCACCCTCCTGCCCAAGCGGACCGTCGACCGGATTATCGCCAAACGCCTCGGGCTGTTGCCACCGGCATGACTCCGGCGAATGGGCGCGACCATCGCCAGCGATCAAGGACTCTGTGATGCCGATCCATATATGCACCACTTGCGGAACGTCTTATCCGGATACGCGTGAGCCGCCCTCCGGCTGCCCGATTTGCCAAGATGAACGGCAGTTCGTGCCGCGCGGCAGACAGGTTTGGACAACACCAACCAGGCTTGCGGAGGAGCACGTCAACGCCTGGCGGCGGCTGGAGAGCGACCTGTTCGAGATCCATACCCATCCCGGCTTCGGTATCGGCCAGCGGGCGCTGTTGTTGCGGACCCCGAAGGGTAATGTTCTCTGGGACTGCGTTGCGCTGCTGGACGATGCGACCGAAACGCTGGTTCGCGCCTTGGGCGGGCTTGCCGCGATCGCGATCTCCCACCCGCATTACTATACGTGCATGCAGGATTGGGCGCGCGCCTTTGGTTGCCCCGTCCACCTGCACGTTGCCGATGCCGAGTGGGTCATGCGTCCCGATCCGGCGATCCGCCATTGGAATGGCGAGGTGCTGGAGATCGCGCCAGGTGTGACCTTGCTGCGGTTGGGCGGTCACTTTCCGGGCGGCACGGTGCTGCATTGGGCTGAGGGCGCCGACGGCCGCGGGACGGTTTTGAGCGGGGATATTTTACAGGTGGCGGCGGACGTGCGCCGCGTCTCGTTTCTCTGGAGCTATCCGAACATGATGCCGCTCGCCGGGGCGACGGTTCGCCGTATCGCCGATACCGTGTCGCCGTGGCGGTTCGACCGGATTTACGGGGCCTTCCCCGGACGGCAGGTGATGGCCGACGGCGCGCACGCGGTGCAGCAATCGGCGGCCCGTTATATTGAGCTTCTGGAGGGCCGGCAGCCGTAAAGGCGGCCCGCCTTGAGCGGCCGCTAACGCTGTCATCGTAAAATTTGCCCCTGAGCAACCCCCGGTTGTCGATTCTGTTGCGTCGGAATGACAGTTACACTACATTTTTATGACACGTCGCGGGTTCCGGCTGCGCCGTGCGCCTCCTGGTCGTCACCAGCCGAGGCTAAGAGGTCGCGCCGGCGAGAGTTGCGTCTTAAAGCCATGGCGATCCCGCCAAATTCAGGCCCCTCCGTTACATCCGCCGCTGCTCTCGCCTCGGTCGGCATCTGGCGGTTGCTCGCGGTCGCAGCCCCCCATCTGGCGGCGCTGGTCGTGATGTTGCAGACCGAGGCCGACTTCGGTTCGCGCATCGGCTTCCTGTTGTCGTGGGGAATCCTGAACTTCCTCTGGATTGCGCTGTTGCGCCGTCCGGCCCTGTCGGGCGCCTTGTCGCTGACGCTGGTCGTGGTGCTGATCCTGCTGTCGCGGCTCAAGCACGATATTGTGCAAATGACCGCGAACTTCGTCGACCTGATGGTGATTGATCGCGATACCGCGGCGTTCCTGTTTACGATCTTTCCCAATCTGCGCTGGTCGGTGATTTCGGCCGCCCTGGTCATTATCCCCTCGATGTATGCGCTGTGGTGGCTCGATCCGTTTCGCATCCGCCGCCTGCCGGCGCTTGCCAGCATGCTCGCCTGTGTGGCGGCACTGGTCGGATATTCCATCACCTGGCCCGACGAAGCCTGGCGCGGCTACTACGACGACGGGTATCTGTCGAAATTCGCCCGCTCGGGCGTCAACGCGGTGTCGGATTTCATCAATTACGGATTCATGGAATCGGACGCGGTCGCGACCGAGCGTCTCAAGGTGCCGCTCGTGGATTCCTGCCACCCCGCGGGACGGCGGCCGAACATCATCATGATCCATGATGAGTCCAGTTTCGATATAAGGCAGGCCGATGGCATCAAGGTGCCCGCGGGCTACGGCAGCCATTTCAAATCTTTCGACGGCAAGGCGCGCAAATTCCTGGCCGAGAGCAATGGCGGCCCGAGTTGGTTCACCGAATATAATGTGCTCGCCGGGCTGTCGTCGCGCTCGTTCGGCCGCTTCGCCTATTTCGTGACCCGGATTGCCTCGGGCCGCGTCGAACGCGGGCTGCCGCTGGCGCTGCGCCGCTGCGGCTACGACACGGTTTCGCTCTATCCCGCCTTCGGCGCATTCATGAGCGCGCGCAGTTTCCAATTGACCACCGGCATCCAGCATTTCTACGACGCCCACGATCTCGGCGCCAAGGACGTCGAGCCCGACAGTTTCTTCTACGACAAAGCCTTGGGGCTGATGTCGCAGCGCGCCCCTACCAAGCCGCTGTTCATGTTCGTCTATCTTGCCGCCAATCACTTTCCCTGGGAGACGCGGTTTCGTCCCGACCTGATGCCCGCCTGGCGCAACCCCGGCAACGAGCCGGTGGTCGATGAATATCTGCGCCGGCAGGCGATGAGCGCCGACGACTATGCTTCTTTCGTCGCCGGGCTGAAAAAGAAGTTCCCGGCTGAGCCGTTTTTGATCGTGCGTTACGGCGACCATCAGCCGGAATTCTCGCCGCACGTTCTCGATCCCGATCTCGACGAGGCCGGTGTCGGCAAGAAACTGGAGAATTACGACCCGCGCTATTACGCGACCTATTACGCGATCGATGCGATCAACTTCGAACCGGTGAAGAGTCCCGCTGTGATGGAGACCGTTGATGCGCCATTTCTGCCATTGGTGATTCAGGAAGCCGCCGGCATCCCGCTCGATCCCTCGTTCGAAGAGCAGAAGCAGATCATGTTACGATGCAAGGGCATGTTCTATGCCTGCAAGGATGGCGCGGAAGCCCGCCGCTTCAATCGATTGCTGATCGACGCCGGCCTGATCCAGGGGCT
>Ga0137403_10007325_pt1 | contig 12477 bp, 7 predicted proteins | sample CZOMad2_1_16fung_FD_122057 | JGI IMG/M metagenome (GOLD analysis project Ga0137403, IMG submission 122057) | Vadose zone soil fungal communities from Angelo Coast Range Reserve, California, USA - CZOMad2_1_16fungal (Hybrid Assembly) | ecosystem: Environmental > Terrestrial > Soil > Vadose zone...
TCTCCCGATGGGAGGCGCGCAAGGTCGTCCTGCGTTAATAACTCCGCCGCGGAAAGTGCCACCGGCCACAACATCCTGTCTAACGAGGTCCCGTCGTCCCATTGCCAGGTAAACTGCTTCTCGTTCGGCGCAAGCCTTTGATGGCCCCTTGCCTCAGCTATTTCCGCATTGAGAAGGGCAACATCCGGCTCTTCCGGAGAAACGCCGTACACGATTGATCTGCATACTCGGTGGATAGCCTCACGCAGTTCCTCTCCACGCTGAAACTGGGCACGCCGCCGGAGCCTCTGCGTAATCTGCCCGACTTAGGCGGCCCAGAATTGCCGGGCGCGAACGGAAGAGACCCTGTTTCGCTACTTCTGCGAAGAGGGGATGGCTGCCGACCTCGCTTCGTACAGTGTTACGGGCACCTCGTTCACGGACATGATCGAAGGCGCGCCGAAGCCACCCAGATACAGCTACGGAACGACCAAAGAAACCTGGGAACAGATCTTCGGACACGCCCTCGTCCAGGCAGTCTCGAGAGCAATCAGTGTCGCCGGCGGCGCGGAACTGCTCGATGGCAGGAGCGGCAAACGGTCGACACCGGCACAGCGGGCGCGCGACTGGTTCGTTAGTAGCTATCCGCTGCTGGGAGCGCTGGCGGCCACTTTCAAGCTGATCGAGGAGCCGACGATTTGCGGGCGTCTCGATATCTCGATCGCGGCGGTCAGCGACTACGGAAAAGAGCTCTACGTCAATCCCGCGGCAGGACTGACGGAAAGCGAATGCCGGTTCGTGATGGCGCACGAACTGCTGCACGTTGCACTGCGGCACTCGATGCGTTGCCGCGGACGCGATCCCTACTTGTGGAACGTCGCGTGCGATTTCGTGATCAATGAATGGCTTGCCGCGATGCGCATTGGTTCGGTCCCCCAGGTGGGTCTGCTTCTGGATGACAGCCTCAAGGGGCTATCGGCAGAGGCAGTTTACGGCCGGATCGTGACTGAACTGCGGCGATTCCGCAGGTTGGGCACGTTCCGCGGCGTTGGGCTGGGCGACATCCTCGATGCGCCGTCCGTGAACTGGTGGGCCACGCAGGCGGGGACCGACCTCGACGCTTTCTATCGCAGTTGCCTGGCGCAGGGATTGCTCTATCATCATGAGCAGGGGCGCGGGTTGCTCCCGGCCGCGCTCATCGAGGAAATCCGGGCGCTGAACCAACCGCCAATCCCTTGGGATGTCGAGCTTGCGCGCTGGTTCGACGACTGTTTTCCGCCCCTCGAAAAGGTGCGCAGCTATGCGCGACCAAGCCGGCGGCAGAGCAGCACACCCGATATTCCGCGCCCTCGTTACATACCAGCACCACTCTCGCTGGATGGGCGGAAACTGCGCGTGGACAAGGCTTCTGGCCCATGGAAGGCAAGCGGAGCGTGGTGGACGCACACGGAATGGTGCCGCGAGGAATGGGATTTGACATTAAATACTGCGGAAAATATGACTTCGGGTATGGCAACAGCAGAAAAATTGTATTGTCGCGTTGCCTACGATCCCGGCGCGCGTTGCTGGTATCTGACCGGAATCTACGACTGAGTGATGTACGTTGAACTCCACGCCCGCTCCGCTTTCAGTTTTCTGGAAGGCGCTTCGCTGCCCGAAAACTTGATGATTCGTTGCGCTGAGTTGGAGATGCCAGCCATGGCTCTGCTTGATCGCAACGGTCTGTATGGGGCACCGCGCTTTCATATCACGGCGGAAAAGCTGAGACTGCGCGCCCATATTGGCGCGGAAATCGCGGTGCGGGATGCAGGAGATCGTGCACGCCCATCAGCATGGGCCCCACATTCTGTGCCTGTTGAGCCCGTTCGTTTTTCACTGTTGGCGGAGTCTGCCACCGGCTATCAGAATCTTTGCCGCCTGATTACCCGCTACAAATTGCGCGAAGGTACAAAGGCTGAGGGCTCCGCAACTTTGGCTGATGTACAGGAGTACTCCGGCGGATTGGTCTGTCTTACCGGCGGTGACGAAGGGCCCCTGGCGGCGGCTCTCGCGCGCGGCGGATTTGACGAAGCACAAGGCGAAGTCGAGGGGCTCGTGAACTTGTTTGGCAAACGGAATGTGTACGTCGAATTACAGCGACACTTCGACCGCAATGAAGAACATCGCAATCAGGCGGCAGTCCGAATTGCCCGGACATTGGGTCTGCCTCTTCTCGCGACGAACGGCGTGAGTTACGCCACTGCCCAAGATCGGGAAATGATGGATGTGTTCACCACTATTCGTCACCACTGCTCTCTGGAGACGGCGGGTCGTTTACTGGCCATGAATGCGGAGCGTTATTTGCGTTCTCCGCGCGAGATGGAGGAGTTGTTTCGCGATCTCCCTGAGGCTATTGCCAACACCCAAGAGCTTTCTGCCCGGCTTTCTTACAAGATGTGCGATTTGGGGTACCGCTTTCCCAACTATCCCGTTCCCGATGGCGGGACGATGCAATCGTTTCTGGAAAAACATGTCGAGGAAGGTGTGCGTGCGCGCTATCTGCCGAAGCGCAAACCGGAGCTATTGGAAAGAGCCAAGCAGCAGGCTAATCGGGAACTGGCGCTGATTGGGCAACTCGAACTCGCCGGCTATTTTCTGATCGTCTGGGACATCGTGCAGTATTGCCGCCGCGAAGGAATTCTCGTACAAGGCCGCGGGTCGGCCGCCAACAGCGTGGTGTGCTACGCGCTTGGCATCACGGCCATTGATCCCGTTGGCATGGAGCTGCTCTTTGAGCGATTTCTGTCCGCGGAACGTGGAGAATGGCCGGATATTGATCTCGACCTGCCCAGCGGAGACCAGCGGGAGCGCGCCATTCGATATGTGTACCAACGTTATGGAGAACTCGGCGCAGCCATGACTGCCAATGTCATTACCTATCGGGGAAAGTCTGCAGCGCGTGAGGCAGGGAAAGCATTGGGCTTCGATGTGGAAACCTTGAATCGGCTTACGAAACTGGTCAGCGCATGGGAATGGAAAGGGCCTACCGACACCTTGGATCAGAGCTTCCGTACCGCTGGTTTCGACATCCATCACCGCCGCGTGGCCAAGTATTTGCAGATTTGCGAGCGCATGCAGGAAATTCCGCGTCACCTCGGGCAGCACTCCGGCGGCATGGTGATTTGCGCTGGTCATCTGAACGAGGTTGTTCCCATTGAACCGGCGTCGATGCCGGGGCGCACGGTTATTCAGTGGGACAAGGAAGACTGCTCCGACATGAAGATCATCAAGGTCGATTTGCTTGGGTTGGGCATGATGGCTGTTTTGGAAGATTGCGTTAATTTGGTGCCTCAACACTACAAAGAGCCACTCGATATCGCCCAGCTTCCGCAGGACGACCCGGAGGTGTATCGCACGCTGCAACGCGCCGACACGGTCGGAATGTTTCAAGTGGAGAGCCGCGCCCAGATGTCGGCATTACCGCGCAACCGTCCGGAAAAATTTTATGACTTGGTAGTGCAAGTGGCCATCATTCGTCCCGGACCCATTGTGGGCAAGATGATGCATCCCTATATGAAGCGGCGGCAAGGCAAGGAAGATGTAACCTACGCGCACCCGCTACTGGAGCCGGTCCTGAAACGCACGATGGGAGTTCCGCTCTTTCAGGAGCAATTGATTCGCATGTCCATGATCGTGGCCAATTTTAGCGGCGGCGAAGCCGAGGAATTGCGGCGAGCGATGGGGATGCGGCGATCGCAGGCGCGCATGCGGGAACTCGAAACCAAGCTGCGTCGCGGCATGACCGACAATGACATTCGTCCTCAGGCGCAAGAGGAGATTGTCCAGTCGATTGCGTCCTTTGCGCTGTATGGATTTCCGGAATCGCACGCGGCAAGCTTTGCCCTCTTGGCCTACGCCAGCGCCTATCTCAAGTGCTACTATCTGGCGGCGTTTGCGGCGGCCATACTCAACAACCAGCCCATGGGCTTCTATAGTCCCTCCACATTGGTGAAGGATGCGCAGCTTCACGGCCTACGGGTGAAGCCCATCGATGTGTTGCACTCCGACTGGTTTTGTACGCTTGAGCCGGAAACTAATAAGGGGCCAGAAACTAATAGCTCTGAGAGTAAAGGAAGGGAACGATTCGCCATGCGGCTCGGGTTGCTCTACGCGAGAGGATTGCGGAAAGATGCTAGCGAAGCTCTTGTCCGTGCGCGTGAAATTCAGCCGTTCGATTCCATTCTTAATCTCGCGGTGCGCGTGCCGGAGTTGCGCAAAAGCGATCTTACAATGCTGGCGCGCGTTGGCGCTCTCAATTCGCTGGGCGAAGGTATGCACCGCCGTGATGCGCTCTGGCAAGTGGAATACGCTGGCCGCGTCACAGGTCCGTTGCTGCGCGATCTGCCGGAACCGAGCGAAGCTCCTGTTGATTGTCCAGCGATCCAATCTCCCCTGGCCCAAATGACAATCGATGAGCGTCTAGCCGCCGACTTCCAGGGAACGGGCCTAACCGTCGGGCCCCATCCTATGGTCTATCATCGGAACCGTTTGTCCGAAATGGGCATTGTCCGCGCTCGCGATTTGAAGAACTTTCCGGACGGACGAAAAACTCAAATCGCCGGATGTGTAATCGCTCGCCAGAGGCCCGGTACTGCAAAAGGGTTCGTCTTCCTGAGCCTGGAAGATGAAACTGGAATTTCCAACGCGATTGTTACGCCGGCTGTTTATGAGCAATATCGCCGTCTTGTGACGTATGGAAAATTCTTGATTATTGAAGGCAAACTTCAGAATCAGGAAAACGTAATATCGGTGAAAGCGGATAGCGTTCGCTTATTGGAAGTTAGTGCCCTTGACGTTCGTTCCCACGATTTCCATTAGTTTTCACAGCCCGATTGACAACGGAGCTTTTACCAGCCGTAAAGGTCGCACAACTCGCAGGGGTCCCTCCACTTCGCAGATGCTTCGCTTCGCGAAGCATCTGCTACGGTCGGGATGACAGCTTTTAGTTATTGCGGACGAACGTGCGCGGCCCATCCGCCGCCGGGGGCCAGGTGGATTTTTAGTTTGGTCGTCCTATTGACCTGGAGCTTGACTAGTTTGTAGTCGCTGGCTTGGCGATCGGCATTGACTCCGTCCTGGTAGGCGTCCATCGAGAAGTTTCCGTCGGGCAGGAACGAAAAATCCAGATCTAGGTCGCGGGCGGTCCAATCGCTCATGGCGCCAACATACCACTCGTTGCCGGTTCTCCGTGCAACAGCGACATACTCGGAAATCTTTCCATCAAGAGCGCGAGTGTCATCCCACACGGAGGGGATTGGGCTTAGGAACTCCATCGCTTCCGGTTCGCGCATGTAGTTCGAGGGGCTGTCGGCCAGCATCTGGAGCGGGCTTTCAAAGACTACGTACATAGCTAACTGGTGGCAGCGCGTGCCCAGGGCCATCGCCTGCTGGAAGATGGGGACGAAGGTGGTTTTGGTGGCGTTGCGCATGGCGCCGGGCGTGTAGTCCATGGGGCCCAGGAACATCCGGGTGAAGGGCAGAGTTACGTTGTGTTTTGGTTCGGAGTCGGCGCTCCATTTGCTCCATTCCATTCCGCGAACACCCTCACCACTGATCATGTTGGGCCAGGTACGTGTCATGGTGATTTGTTTTTGGCCACCGTGGAAGTCGACCAGCATGTGGCGTTTAGCGGTTTCTCGGCAGACCTTGTGGTAGTAGTTGATGAGGAGTTGGTCGTCACGCTGCATGAAGTCGACTTTGACGCCCTTGACGCCCCACTTGGCGTATTGGTCCAGGGCGGGAATGAGCTGGTCGTCGAGCGATTTCCAGACGACCCAGAGGATGACGCCTACGTTTTTCTCCTTGGCATAGGCGGTAATCTCTTCCATGTTGATTTCCGGAACAACATCCAGCACGTTGCCAAGCTTGTACCAGCCTTCATCGATGATGATGTACTGCAGGCCATATTTCGCGGCGAAGTCGATGTAGTACTTGTAGGTTTGGGTGTTGACGCCGGCGTGGAAATCGACGTTGTAGAGGTTGTTGTAGTTCCACCAGTCCCAGGCGACTTTGCCGGGTTTAATCCAGGAAGTGTCTTGCAGTTGCGAGGGCTTGGCTAGAAGCCAGACTAGCTGGTTGGTGAGTAGATCGGCGTCTTTCTCGACGATACCCAGAAGGCGCCAGGGATAGGTGCGAGTGCCGGAAGTGGTTGCGATATAGTCGGCTGCTTTCGTCACGCGGAAATTGCGGTCACCTTCAAGCTCTTCCTTAAGGGGATAGGGAGGGAAGGTCCCTTCTAGAGCGGGGCCGGTGGTGCCCTTGAACCACATACCGGGATAGTCCTCGACATCGGATTCGGCGATGGCAACTTTTGCGCCCGGTCCGACGTCGACCACCGCAGGCATGGTCGCGATGTAATCGGGGATGATTTCGCTGAGGTGTTGGGGAAGATATTTGCGCTCATTGTGGGAGAACATTGTGTCCTCCTGCGGATAGAAGACGATGGAATCGGCGGTGAAATTGAACCTGACCTCTTCGCCATAAACCTTGACTTGCGCCTGAGGGAGCGAGGTTTCGAAGCGGTAAGCTGCGCCTTCGTTGTAGGCGCGGAAAGTGACAGCGAATCCGCCCGACATTTCGAGGCGGATTTCGTTGTAGTTCTCGCGAATCTTGGCGAATTTCTGGCGCACGGGCGGCTCGATAACCTGGTCGTAGCTCCGATTCTTCGCCGTGAGAACCTTGGCATCCGGGCCCAGCTTCTTGTGGTCGATGTCGAGCGAGAGAGGGCAGTCGAGGAGCAGGGCGCGGCCTTTGAGGAGCACGTCGTAGGTGATTTGGTGCGTAGTGCGGATGCGGACTTCGATTCGATTATCCGGGGAGCGCAGGTCGAAGCTGGACGGCTCGGCGGCGACCGACGTGGCGAGCAAGGCGGCAAATAAGGCAAGCAGGGACAGGGATTTCTGTAGTGGCGTGATCATCGGAACGGATCCTCTCGATTGCTGAGCTGAACTGCTGTGCTTATTTCTTGAAAAGTGCGTCGAGCGCTGCCTGGGCGATGGCTTCGTCAATCTCTGACTTCGCCCCGCTGGCGGCAATGCCGCCGATGGTCTGGCCGTCGACTTGAATCGGCAGGCCACCTTGATTGGGGAAGAAGTCCGGGAAGGCGAGGACATCTGTGTTGCCCTTCTTCAGCGCGTCGGCGCCGTCCTTCGAGGGGCTCCTGTAGAAGGCAGCGTGACGGGCCTTCTTTTGGGCAAACTCGATGGTGTTGAGAGATGCAGTATCGGCTTTTTGCAAAAAGAGGAGGTTGCCGCTCTCATCCACAATGCAGATGGTGACATCGACATTGAGTTTCTTAGCCTCCGCCTCGGCGGCAGCGACCATTGTTTTGATGGCTGCCAGGTTGATGTACTTTTTGCTGGGTAAATCGGCGGAGTACGTTGTGGCGACCAAGCACAACAGGGCTAATGTGCGATTGAACATGTACAAGATGTCACCTCTTCCTCTCGGCCAGTTCCTGGCCGCTATGCAACTTCCGGTGCAACTGCTGCGATTTCGAATTGCAGTTGCTGTTTGCCAAGTTGCGGATGGGTAGCCGTTAATGTCACGGTTCCCGCTTGTTCTTTCGCTCGAATCCAGATGGCACCGGTTCCGCCAATCAAGGCAAACGGATTGTCGCCGATGATTTCTGCCGGACCCTCCAGATCGAACTTGACGGCGTCATTGGCAAACGGGCGGATTCGGTCGAACTCATCGGTGACGCGTAGCACAACCCGCGTCGTATCTGCGCCATCGGCAGAGAGCTTCGTGTCATCGGAGCTGAGTGCAAATTTCACGTCGACGCCTTTTCCGGAGAAATCCTTGGCAATTACCTGCTTGCCCTGGATATAACCTTCCAGGCGCAAGTCTCCCCATTTATGGAACAGTTCGCTCAACTCCACCACAAACGGAGCATAGCGAAGGTTCGGAAACTGCTTACGGTCGGGATCGGCTTCGGCGACCAACTGGCCGGCGATGAAGATCTTGAGGTGATCGCAGTTCGAGCACACCATAGCTTTGGAGAATCCAATCGACTGGTCTCCGCGCGCCCAGTGGAACGCCGGTTCGAGAACAATCTCTTCTGCCGGATCGCACTGCGATTTGTAAAAACCGGCCGCTGGCTTGGGTTCGCGGAACATGTCCGTAACGCCGTGATAGCAAATCCGGTCCCCTGAGCCAAAGTCGCCATGCGTGTTGTAGTCGAAAGCGCACCAGCCGATACCGCCTGCGTATTGTGGGTTGGAGGCGAGCTGGTCGTGAATGCGGGCATGGCGTATGGTGTGCTCGGTGAGGCGCTCGACTTGGTCGATGGTTTTGGTGGGGTAGGTGTGCCCAACGAATTCGGTGTTGAGGTAGCGGGGATGGTTTGGCGGCTTGAGAGGGAAGCCGAAGTCGTTCATGGTGAACACATCTTCGAGAAATTCCGATTCCTGAAAGTAACGGATACCGCCGGTGGGACGAGTGGTGTCGAGGCGGCGGGCCACAGCATTAGTCTTAGTGTAGAAGTCGTGGTCGTCCTTCGATTCATTGATACGGACGCCCCACAGGATGATGCTCGGATGGTTCCAGTCGCGGCGGATCATTCGGCTGACGTTGTCGATCGAGATCTGTTTCCAAGGTTCGTCGCCGATATGCTGCCAGCCGGGAATTTCTTCGAGAACGAGCAAGCCCATTTCATCGCAGGCATCGAGGAAGTGGCGGGATTGCGGGTAGTGTGAGGTGCGGACAATATTGCATTTCAGCTTATTGCGCAAGATGTTCGCATCGCTACGTTGGCAGCGGCCGGGCATCGCTTGGCCGACGAAGGGGAAAGTTTGATGACGATCAAGGCCGCGAAGCTTGATGACTTTGCCGTTGAGTTCGAAGCCGTGGTCGGTGAATTCGGCGTGGCGGAAGCCAACACGGCGGTGGCCCTGATCGACAAGCTTGGTTCCGCGCAAAAGGCGGACGTGAACCGAGTAGAGATTGTGGCTGTTGAGATCCCAGAGCTTGATCCCGCTCAGGCTGTCGAGGTGGAGCGTGTGAACGACGGGGTCGGCGGCGGCTTCGGCTTTGGGAACGCTTTGCGTTGTCTTCGACACAACAGTATCGCCGTCGCGGAGTTCGACTTCGAGCGTGAGAGCTTCGTGCGAGGGCTCGAGATGTTGCAGGAAACAGTCGACGTTTAAGGAAGGATGTGGATTGAGAACGTCTCTTGGCTTGGCAAAAATGTTTTCGATGAACGTTCCGGGAACGATACGTAGAGCAACTTCGCGGTAGATGCCGCCGAAGGTGAGGTAGTCGATCTCATAGCCAAACGGGGGAATGTCCGCGCGCTCACTGGAGTCCACATCCACAGCCAGTACATTGTCGCCGTTTGGATTGAGGTGCGGTGTGAGGTCGAAGAAAAACGGCGTGTAGCCGCCCTTATATTCGCCCAGGCGGGTGCCATTGATCCACACCGTGGAGGCGGTCATCACCCCTTCAAAGTCGACGAAGACGTGGCGTCCAGCAGCCTCGGCTGGAACTTTGAAACGGCGGCGATAGAGAGACACGAACTCGTACGTCTTCTCGTCGAAGCTGTGCCACGGCAGGCGGACGTTAGTGTGCGGGACAGTGATGCGCTCAAAATTGGAGTCATCGAAGTCGCGGTTGTGGCCGCCCTCGACAACGGATTTGCTGAAGCGCCAATTTCGGTTGATGGGAAGGGTGAGGCGACCCTCCAGATTGGAATCGCCAGGGAGGGGAGTGGCGCTGGCCAGAGTTTTGTTGACGAGTGCTGCCCCTGCAAGAACAGTGCTCGTAGTTCTTAGAAAATTCCGTCGATCCATGGTTTCCAATTGAGATCCTCTCATCGCTGCGCTAAATCCCGTCTTCGTTTCACCAATATCAAGTGCTGATTTCGAGAAATCACTCGTTACTAGGCTGCCCAACTTAAAATTTGCTCAAGGCTTGCGGCAGCGCTGGAGGTCGTACCGCGTGGCAAGGAAGGTCCGATGGCGATCGCTTCACTGTGTCCTTCAAACCAGACCAAAGAGGAGGACTTATCCGCGCCAGTAAGGCGTTGCAGATTCAGCCAGGTGTAGTACGCGCCCATGTCGGCATCGACAAGGGAACCGGCAGGATCGAGTTCGGCGGGCTCGCGGCTTGAGGCCAGCATCTCGTTCATGGGCTTCTGGCGTTGGCGGGGGGCGAAGCGGACGAATAAGGTGTGCGGCTGGGCGCGGCGTAGGACTTCCCGGGCAGCCCATTGGGCAAACGTGGTGCTGAAGATCTGCGTGCCGGAACCTTCCACGAGCAGCTTGACCTGAAACCGGTCGAGCACTTGGTCGCTGGTTGCTACGAAACCCAGATCGGCGGGACGCAGGCGAGCCATGAGGGTGCGGAGGGCCTCGGGGCCCATACCGGGCCGTTCGATATCGGAGCGGATTTTTTCAGACAACGCGGCGCGCGTTGGGCCGAGGGTGCCGTAGGATACGCAGGTGAGCGCGGGATCATGGGCAGCAGGCTCGCCGCCATCAACGTACCAGTGGCCATAGGGAATGGGATGCGCTTGGGCACGATCGACTACCGCCTTGAGCAGAGTCTCCAGACCGCCCTCGGGCTTGACGTTGCTGAAATATGCGCCGTGGGGCCGCAACTTCCGGAAAAGAGGCTCCTCGGCCGACACCACTCCCTGGCCAATGACGGTGATGCCGAGTCGAGGGATGACTGGTTGTTCCGGATGTACAACGGCGTGCAGTTGATCGGCGTAGTCGAGGGCGGCCATGCGGAAGGCATCGAGTTGATGCGTGGTCCAGAGGTGGGCTGAAAGATTCTCGACGAACAGCGCTGGTGCGTTGACCCAATCGGATTTCTCAAGTTCGGGGGAAAGCCGGATTTGCGCGAAGGCTTGGAACCATATTTTGGTTTGTTCTGAAGACAGGGAACTGAGATTGGTGAGTTCTTTCTCCAGCGCTTTGCGTTCGGCGGGAAACTTGAAATCGTATTCGATCACCTCGCGAAGCAAGCTGGGAACGTAGGCGAGCGGGAGCCGCTGCAGCGTAGGTACGTAGGCAGTGACCAGCTTGCGGGCCTCCGGCGGGTAGGCCGCGAACAGTTCCGATTTGAGGTCAGACGGGAGCATGCGTTCTATAGAAGCTCCTGGATGGGTTTTCCCTGCGAGAACGAAGCGGTAAAGCCGAGCATGGAGCCAAGCGTTGGCACGAGATCGGTGGAATCGATGGGGCGGTCGAAGACCACGCCTTCGCGAATGCCAGCGCCGAGGGCCATCATCCACGTGGTGCGGGAAAGTGTGTCGCCGGTGCGATGGTGCTGGAAGCCATTGCCTCCGGCATCGTCGTCGGCGTCACGGCCGAAGTCGGGGAGAATGAAGAGAGTGGTTTTGCCCGCGTACTCCGGCTCGGTTTCGATGGCCTTCCAAAGGTCGGCGCAGAGGCGGTCCGTACGACGGATGCCGTCGATGTAGAGCGAGTAGGCTCCGGCGTGGGCGATGTCGATATCGTGCATGGTGACCCAGAGCAGGCTGGGCGCAAGTTCGCGCATGAGCTGGCGCACGATGTAGACGGAGAGCTCGTCCGGACTGGAGAGCGTGCGCGCGTGACTCTTGAAGTCGTCAACGGAGAGCCTGAGCATCCTGCTGAGCTGTTCGAGTTCAAAGTCATTACCGCTGAGTTGCGGCGCGTAGAGCGGGGTTTCGTAGTTGTCGCGAAGAAGGTGTTCGTAGTCCTGGCCGCCAGCATTGGCGGCTCTCAACAAGTGCTTGGGCAGAATGACGCGCGCGCCGGTGGATGGGCCGTAGGCGCGGTGACTGCTTTCGCCGATGCGATTGAAACCGTTGCTGGGGGCGACGACCCAGGCGTCCGAGGCGGGACGTTTGAGGTCCTTGCGAAAATACTCGAACGCCGTAGGGTGCTCTGGGGGAAGGGAGGCGAAGTTGTTGACGGTCTCGTAAACGCCAGTGGCGAGACTGGCGGTGGCGACATAGTGCCCCAAGATACCGCGGTTGACCACCTGTGAGAAAAACGTTGAACGCGGAATGAGATCGCGGATGAGGTGCGGAATGTTCTCCTGGCCTTCGGGCGCGAAGGTTTCCTGATCGCGCGCGCCACCACCGAACGTGATGACAATGACTTTTCGTTTGGGGTTGAGGGCAGCGTGGAGCAGCCGGCTGGAGCCAAGAACCGTACTGCCGAGCGCGAGGCTGGCGGCCGTGCGCAGGAAATCGCGGCGGGTGGCCGCGAGCTGCGCGGCTAGCGTGCGGCCTGTTGCTTGCGAGAAGGGGTGGGACGTCATGCTTTCAGTCTTTGAAACGAATCAATCCGGCTTGGCAGCGCCATCTTTTGAGGAATACACGAACTGACGGATTTCCGCGCGTTGTTTGTCCAAATCTGCGAGATGCTGTTCCCTGAGCTTTTGGTAGACCGCAAATTCTTCCTGAGCGAGGTCTTTCTTTCCGGTGCGAACGTAAGCTTGCCCAAGGCGGTAGCGCACGTCCGCCAA
>Ga0137403_10007326_pt1 | contig 12476 bp, 13 predicted proteins | sample CZOMad2_1_16fung_FD_122057 | JGI IMG/M metagenome (GOLD analysis project Ga0137403, IMG submission 122057) | Vadose zone soil fungal communities from Angelo Coast Range Reserve, California, USA - CZOMad2_1_16fungal (Hybrid Assembly) | ecosystem: Environmental > Terrestrial > Soil > Vadose zone...
CACTTGTTCCTGGTCGCCTCGGTCTTGCACGCGGCGACCATTTTTTGAACATCCGACGCAGTGAGTGCGGGCTTCTGGCGCATGGCGGGCTCCTTCGATCAGGGTGAGGCGGACTGTAGTGCAGCCTCTGAGCCCCTGTCAACGCCGCGAGCGCCGCGGGCGCCGTTGACACGTCGGACCGCGCCGCCTAGCATCCCGGTGGCGGATCGAACGCGCGAACGTTTCGTTCACCAGGAGTGACGACGATGCGAACCCTGATCCAGGGCGGATGGGTGGTCGGCTACGACGGCCGCGGACACGAGCTGATCCCGGGCGGGTGCGTGGTCTTCGAGGACGACCGCATCGTCCAGGTCGGCTCCCGCTTCGACGGACCCGTCGACCGGCGCGTGGACGCGGCCGGCAAGCTCGTCGCGCCTGGTCTCATCAACTGTCATCTGCACGCCGCCACCAACGCCGGGCAAGCGGTCTTTCTCGACGGCCTCAAGGCCGACTACTTCGGCAGCAACTTCGTCGGCTACGTCGCGCCGCGCCGGGGCGCCGCGGTACCGCGGGCGGGCGACCGGGCGGATGTGGCGGCAACCTACGGTCTCTGGTCGGCGCTCCGCGCCGGCGCCACGACGATCATGGACGTCGGCACGATGCCGGGCGGCCCGAGCGCGTTCACGCGCATCGCCGGCGAGCTCGGCGTGCGCGCGTACGTGGGCCCGGCGTTTCGCTCGGCGAGCTATGCCTTCGACGGCAGCCGGATCGTCTGGGAATGGGACGAGGCCGCGGGCCTCGCCGGCCTCGAGCGAGCGGTCGCGTACATCAAGGAGCACGACGGCGCCTACAGCGGACGCATCAAGGCCATGCTCTATCCGGGCCAGCTCGACACCTGCACGCCGGATCTCTTGCGCCAGGCGCGACGCTGGGCCGACGATCTGGGCGTGCCGATGCAGCTGCACGCCGCGATGAACCAGCGCGAGTTCCACCACATCCTCGAGCAACACGGCCAGACGCCGATCCAGCTTCTTCACTCGATCGGCTTCTTGAAGCCTCGTACGGGCCTCGGGCACTGCGTGTTTCACAACGAGCACTCCTGGTGCCACTACCCGTACGCGGACGACCTGAAGCTGCTCGCCGACAGCGGCGTGACGGTCGTCCACGCGCCGTACAAGTACGCCAAGATGGGCGTGACGTTCGAGTCGTTCGAGCGCTATCGCGCGCTCGGGATCAACCTCGCGCTCGGCACCGACACGTACCCGCAAGACCTCATCCACGAGATGCGCTGGGCCGCCTTGATGTGCCGCATGGCCGACGGAAGCTTCCGGGTAGGCCGGCCGCAGGACGTCTTCGACGCCGCCACGCTCGGCGGCGCGCGCCACCTCGGGCGCGACGACCTCGGCCGGCTGGCGCCGGGAGCGAAGGCCGACATCATCGTGGTCGACCTGCTCCAGCTCAACTATGGCGCCGTGCACGATCCGATCAAGGCGCTGGTCGAGTGCGGCACCGGCCGCGACGTCGAGACCGTCATCGTCGACGGCCAGGTGCTCGTCGAAGGCGGTCGAGCCGTGCGCGTCGACGAGCAGGCGCTACTGAGAGACGTGCAGGCCGAGGGCGAGCGGCTGTGGCACGCCATCCCGCAGTGGCACTGGACCGCCAAGCCGCTCGACGAGATCGTGCCGCCGAGCTATCCGGTACGCGGGGTCCCCAGGGGTTGAGCCCGAGCGCAGACTTGACGAACGCGACATCGGCTTTGGCGCGGTCGATCTTTACCAGCAGCGGAGCGAGTCGCGCAGGATGGCGGCGACCTCGCCGGCGCCGACGGCTCGCGGCGCGCCGCTCAGAAGCCGAGGCTGCTTCAGCGTGCCTTCGACCAGCGCGGAGATGTCTGGCTCGCCATACCCCAGAGCGGTGAGGCCGTTCGGGATACCGACGTCGCGCATGAGCGCCAGCAGCGCACCCGGCAGCGCCTCGCGCGCGTCGCGCTCTGAGAGCCCGGCGGTCGAAACACCGATGAGCTCCGCCGCGCGCAGGTGCCGCTCGGGCGACGTCGCGTACGTGAAGCGGAACGTGGCCGGCGCGGTCACCACGACGGAGACGCCGTGCGGGACGAGTGGGTGGGTGGTCCGATAGCCGCTCGGCACGTACTCGCGCACGAGACCGGCGATCGGATAGGCGAGCGCGTGCGGGATGTGCACCCCGGCGTTGCCGAAGCCGACACCCGCGTAGTTGGCGGCCAGCGCCAGGTTCACGCGAGCCTCGAGGTCGAGCCCGTTGAGCACCGCGCGTCGCAGGTACTTGCCGACGTACTCGATGGCTTTCTCGCACCAGATGTCGCTGGCCGGATTGGCGCCGATGTAGGCGGGCCGGTCGGGCGGATGGTGCTTGAGACGCGCGTTGTACGGGCGCGTCGTATAGGACTCGATCGCATGGGTCAGGATGTCGCAGCCCGCCGCGGCCGTCACCTCCGGCGGCGCGGTGAGCGTGTTGAGCGGGTCGACGATCCCGAGCGCCGGACGCAGGAGCCGGTGCGACACGCCGGCCTTCACGTGGTGGGCGAGAACGTGGGTCACCGCCACCGCGGTCGTCTCGCTGCCGGTGCCCGCCGTCGTCGGCACCGCGATCAGGGGCTTGAGCGGACCGGGCACCGGCCGGCCGCGCCCGACCGGCTGGTTGATGTAGTCGAGCAACGGCGCCGGGTACGTCGTGAGCAGGTTGACCGCCTTGCACGTGTCGAGCGCGCTTCCGCCGCCGACGGCGATGAGCCCGTCGAGCTCTCGCTGGCGCGCGTACTCCGCGGCCTCTTCCATCGACCGATCGGTCGGCTCGATCTCGACGCCGTCGTAGACGTCGGCCTTGATGCCTTCCTCTTCGAGGAGGGCGCGGACGCGGTCGGGCAACCCGAGCTCGCCGATGTGGCGGTCGGTGACGATCAGGACGCGTTTGAGCCCGAGCCGGCGGGCGTCGTAGGCGATCTCGTCCATGGCGCCGAGCCCGAACTTGATCGGCGAGGCCTCCATCACGAACACGGTCTCGGTCGGCAGGGTCACGCCCTTCATCGGGTTCCTTTCTCTTATAACTGCGCCTCGGCCGACGGGGCCCCAGCCACGCGACGGCCTGCGACGCACCCAACTCTCTTATCACTGCGCCTCGGCCGGCGGGCCCCAGCCCCGCGACGGCCTGCGACGCATTCAACCACGCCCGGATTATAATCGTCCTGGTGAGTCGATCGCCGCTCCCCGCCCCTGGCCCCCCGCCGGGCACGAAGTTCGGGGCGCTTCAGCACCGCGACTACCGTCACTACTTCGCCCTCGTCCTTCTCAGCGCGACCGCCGACAACATCGAGCACGTCATCAGCTACTGGGTCATCTTCCAGGCGTTCCATTCGCCGATGCTCGCGGGGTTTGCCGTCATCAGCCACTGGGTGCCCTTCCTGCTCTTCTCGGTCTACGCGGGCGCCCTGGCCGACCGCTTCGACTGCCGCAAGCTCATCCAGATCTCGCAGGGGCTGTTCGCGCTCGCCTCGCTCGCGTGGGCCGTGCTGTTCATCAGCGGGACGCTCCGCATCTGGCACGCCGCGGTTATATTATTGATCCACGGCGCCGCGGGGGTGATCGGCCTGCCGGCCTCGCAGCTGATCGTCTACGACATCGTGGGCCCGGAGCGGCTGCCGAGCGCGATTCGTCTCAACGCCACCAGCCGCTACCTGGCGATCCTCTTCGGCCCCGCGGTCGGCGGCGGGCTCATGCTCCTCCTGGGGCCGGGCCGAGGACTCCTCGCCAATATCCTCATCTATCTCCCGTTCACGCTCTTCTTGATGCAAATGCCGTACACCGGTCACCGGCGCGACCGCGGGGCGCGACGCGCGACGCGCTTCGGCCTCGCCGAGATCGGCCGGCTCCTCGGCGAGGCGCGCTCGGACCCTCGCCTGCTCACGATGATCGCGCTCGGCGGGACGACGTCCTTCCTCGTGGGCAACGCGTTTCAGGCGCAGATGCCGGAGTACGCCCACCACCTCGGCGCCGACGAGGCCGGCGCCTGGTACAGCGTGCTGCTCGCCGCGAACGCGGTCGGGGCCATCGTCGGCGCGGTGCTGCTCGAGAGCGCGCCGTTCGTCACGCTCAGCGCGCGGGCGGCGATCGTGTGTGCGCTGGTCTGGGGCGTCCTGATGGCCGTGTTCCCGGCGGCGCAGAGCTATCCGGCGGCGGTCATCGTGCTCGTGCTGGCCGGTATCTTCAACGTCGCGTTCACGTCGATGGCGCAGACCATCGTCCAGCTCGTGTCGCCGCCCCACCTGCGGGGCAGCATGGTCGGCCTCTTCAACACCTCGATGCTCGGGCTACGCGCCGGCAGCGGCCTGACGGTGGGCGTGCTCGGCGCTCTGATCGGGGTGCAGTGGTCGCTGACCTTCAGCTCGGCAGCCGTCGTGCTGATCGCGCTCGGTCTGCTCGCGGTCGACGCTCGCGCGCGGCGGCGGCCGGTCTAGCCGTCGCCGCGCGCGGAGGGTCTCAGGCGCCGATGGCCCCGCGGATACTCTTGAGGTGCTCCTCGACGTGATTGAGGAGGATCACGTTGATGATCTGCTCCACGCTCATCGGCGGCATCCCGGTGAGGACGGTGCCGCTCTTGCCGAGGTCGGCGTCGCTCAGACCGCGCACGACCGCGGCGGCCGCCGCCGCGTTCTTCTTGTGCAACGCGATCGTGTCGGCCTTGGATACGTTCGCGAACTCCTTGGCGTGCTTCGCGTTCATGTCATGGAGCATGTCCATCGTGAAACCGGGAACGGACTTTCCGCCGGCGACGGTCTTGATGATGCCGCTGATCCCTTCGTGGCCGCCGGCGACGTGGTGCGCGACGACACCGACCGTCCACGTCTCCGCCGCCGCCTTCTTCCAGTCGGCGTCGCTCAGGCGCTCGAACACCCCCGTCGCCTCCTGCACCTTCGCCTCGAACTGCTTCGCCAGCGCTTCGGCCTTGGCTGCCATGGTGTCCTCCTTCGTGAGGGTGGTCGTGGTGGTCGTGGCCTGATGAGGTCATCCAGATGATACCGCCACGCTCAAGGGAGGGCCGTGAAGGAGCCGGCCATGAGATCATGCCCGCCGGGCGAATGCCGTCGCTGGCAGGGAGATGAGCATGCAGGTCTACGCGTTCGATCTGATGCCCTGGCCGCATCTCGCGGAGGCGTCCTACTATCCCGACCCGAACCGGCTCTATGATCCGGCGCTCGGCCGGCAGGTCTACGACGAGCACTTCCGCCAGATGGAGCTCTACGAAGAGTGGGGTTACGACGCGATCTGCATCAACGAGCACCACGCGAAGCCCTACGGGCTCATGCCCTCGCCGAATCTCATCGCGGCCGTGCTCACCCAGCGGACGAAGCACATCAAGATCGGCATCTTCGGCAATCTCCCGGCGCTCCACGCGCACCCGCTGCGGCTCGCCGAAGAAGTCGCGATGCTCGACGTGATGTCGGGTGGGCGCGTCATCTCGGGCTTCGTGCGCGGCGTACCGCAGGAGTTTCTCGCCTACAGCATCCCGCTCGCCGACGCGCGGCCGCGCATGACCGAGGCGTGGGATCTCGTGGTCAAGGCCTGGACGGAGCGGGAGCCGTTCGCGTGGCGCGGGAAGTACTTCAACTACGAGCGCGTCTCGATCTGGCCGCGTCCGCTCCAGCAGCCGCATCCACCGATTCTCCTGCCCGCCGACAGCGACGAAGGGCTCGAGATCGCGGCGAGCCGCCGGGTGCCGACGGGCTCGGCGTACCGGTCGGTCGGCCGGGTGCGTGCCGTGTTCGACCGCTATCGCGAGCTGGCCCGAAAGCACGGCTGGACGCCCGGGCCCGAGCATTGCCACCTGGTGCGCCACGTGTACGTCGCCGAGACGAACGCGCGGGCGCGTGAGGAAGCCGAGCCGCACCTCGACTATTTCTGGCAGAAGCTCCTGAGCTACCACCGCGGCTCGATGGCGCTCATGGGACAGTCGGCGCCGCCGCGACCGGCGCGGATCGAGAAGGCCGAGGATCTGCCGCTCTACGAGTTCGACTTCGATCTGTGCCAGAAGGAGGGCTTGTCGATCGTGGGCGATCCGGACTACGTCGTCCGTGAGATCCGCGCCCAGGCCGACGAGCTCGGCGTGGGCGTCCTGGTCGGGCTCTTTCAGTTCGGCTCGATGCCGCACGCGCTGGCCGTGAAGAACATCCGGCTCTTCGGCGAGAAAGTCTTGCCCACGCTCAAGCGCGACTGAGCGGACCCGTGACGTTCTGGATCACCCAAGCCCTGAACGGGATCTCGTTCGGCATGCTGCTGTTCCTGCTCGCGGCCGGGCTCTCGCTGATCTACGGCCTCATGCGCATGTTGAACCTGGCCCACGGCTCCTACTATATCCTCGGCGGCTACGTCGGGCTCGCGGTGACGCGCGCGACCGGCAGCTTCGTGCTCGCCGCGCTGGCCGCCACCGCCGTCGTCACCCTGGTCGGCGTCGTGATGGAGCGCTTCTTTCTGCGCCGGTTCCCGGAGCAAGAGCTGCCGCAGGCGCTCCTGACGTTCGGCTTCTTGCTGATCTTCGCCGACCTCTCGCTGTGGATCTGGGGCGGGACCCCGCAGACGCTCGCCAAGCCCGAGATCTTCGAGCGATCGATCCGGATCGGCGCCATCGTCTTTCCGACCTACCGCCTCTTCGTCATCGGCGTGGGGCTCGTCATCGGCCTGGGACTCTGGTGGCTCCAGGAAGGCACGCGGCTGGGCGCGATGATCCGCGCCGGCGTGGACGACGCCGAGATGGCCCGGGGCACCGGCGTGAACGTCGGGCTCCTCTCGACCGCCGTGTTCGCGCTCGGCGCCTTCCTGGCCGGACTCGGCGGCATCATCGGCGGGCCCTTCGTCGGCGTCTATCCCGGCGCCGACTTCGAGATCCTCGAGATGGCGCTGGTCGTCGTCATCATCGGCGGGCTCGGCAGTCTCAAGGGCGCCTTCGTCGGCGGCCTCGTGGTCGGCCTCCTCGACAACTTCGGCAAGGCGCTGTTTCCCGAGCTCGCCCTGTTCACGGTGTTCGCGCCGATGGCCGTCATCCTCGCCATTCGGCCCATGGGTCTGTTCGGCGCCCGGTGAAGATGCGCGTCGCGAGCGTAGCGGCGGCGCTCGCGGTCCTCATCGCGCTGCCCGCTGTCCTCTCCTCGTATCAGCTGGGCCTGGTCACCAAGATGCTCATCTTCGGCATCTTCGCGATGAGCCTCGATCTGCTCCTCGGGTACGCCGGGCTTCCCTCGCTCGGCCACGCCGCCTACTTCGGCGTCGCCGCGTACACGGTCGGCCTCCTGGCGCTCCGGGTCGCCAACAACTTCTGGATCGATTTCCCGGCGGGTCTCCTGATGGCGGCCGGCGTGAGCGCGCTCTTCGGCCTCTTCGCGCTCAGGACCCGCGGAAGCTACTTCCTGATGATCACGCTCGCGCTGGGCCAGGTCCTGTGGGGCATCGCCTTCGGGTGGCGCTCGCTCACGGGCGGAGACGACGGGCTCCCGAGCGTGCCGCGGCCCCATGTGCCCTTGCCGTGGTCGCTGACCGAGGGCGTGCCCTTCTACTACTTCGTGCTGATCTTCTTTGGGCTGGCGGTCGGCGCGCTCGCGTTGATCGTGAGCTCGCCCTTCGGGAAGGCTCTCGTCGGCATCCGCGAGAGCGAGCGGCGCATGGAGGTGCTCGGCTACGACGTGTGGCGCTACAAGTACGTCGCCTTCATCCTGGCCGGGCTCTTCGCCGGCCTCGCCGGCAATCTCTTCGTCTACTTCAACGGCTTCGTGGGCCCGAGCTACCTCAACATCCTCTTCTCGGCGTCGGCACTGCTCATGGTGATCCTCGGGGGCTCCGGCACCCTGCTCGGCCCCGCGATCGGCGCGGCCGTCATCGTGGGTCTTGAGAATTTCATCAGCGGCTACATGGAGCGCTGGGTCCTGGTCCTCGGCATCATCTACGTGCTCGTCACGCTCTTCGCGCCCAACGGGCTCGTGGGCCTCGTTCGCCGGCGGTTGGGGCACTCGGCGACATGACGGCGCTCGAGGTCGACAAGCTCTCCCACAGCTTCGGCGGGCTCACCGCCCTCGCCGACGTGAGCCTGGCGGTGGCGCCGGGCGAGCGCCTCGCGATCATCGGGCCCAACGGCGCGGGAAAGACCACGCTCTTCAACATCGTCACCGGAATCTTCCGGCCCTCGGCCGGGCGGATTCGACTCTTCGGCCAAGACGTGACCCGGCTGCCGACTCACCGCCGCGCCCAGCTCGGGCTGGCCCGCACCTTCCAGATCTCGACCCTGTTTCCGCGGCTCACCGTGCTCGACAGCGTGCTGCTCGCCGTGCAAGGGCTCGATCCCGCACGATTCACGCTCCATCGTCGGCGCGCGGTGTATGGTCACCTGCTCGAGCGCGCGGAGGCGCTGCTCGCCGACTGGGGCCTCGCCGATCGCGCCGGGCAGGTGACCCGCCAGCTCTCGTACGGCGAGCAGCGTCAGGTGGAGCTCATCCTGGCCCTCGCCGGCGCGCCGAAGGTGCTGCTGCTCGACGAGCCGACCGCGGGGCTCTCGCCCGCCGAGACGGCGTCGGTCGCGGAGATGATCCGCCGGTTTTCCCGCGAGACGACGATCTTGTTGATCGAGCACGACATGGACGTCGCGCTCGACCTGGTCGACCGCGTGACGGTTCTCTTCCAGGGGCGCGTTCTCGCCGAGGGTCGCACGGACGAGATCCGGGGCAATCCCAAGGTCGCGGCCATCTACTTCGGGACCGACGATGCTTGAGGTCGAGGACATCCACACCCACTACGGCGAGAGCTATGTCTTGCAAGGCGTCTCTCTGCGCGTCGCCCGAGGTGAGGTCGTGGCCGTGCTGGGCCGCAACGGCGTCGGCAAGACCACGCTCATCCGCTCGATCGTCGGCTTCACGCCGCCCCGACGCGGCCGAGTCTTGCTGAAAGGCGAGGACATCACGCATATGCCCGCGCACGAGATCGCCCGTCGCGGCGTCGGCCTGGTGCCGCAGGGGCGTCGAATCTTCGCGTCGCTCGCGGTCGGCGAGCACCTCGAGATCGGCGAGCGGACCGGCAACGGCTCGGGCTGGAGCTTCGATGGAGTGCTCGACCTCTTTCCCCGGCTGAGGGAACGGCTGCGGAACCGGGGCAACAAGCTCTCGGGCGGAGAGCAGCAGATGCTCGCCTGCGGGCGAGCGCTGGTTGGCAATCCCGACATTCTCCTGATGGACGAGCCCTCAGAAGGCCTGGCGCCCATCCTGGTGCGGGAGCTCGGACGCATTCTCGCCCGGCTCAAGGCCGGCGGCGCGTCGATCCTGCTCGTCGAGCAGAACCTGGCCTTCGCGCTCCGCGTCGCCGACCGCGTCTACCTCATGAGCAAGGGCAAGATCGTCCACGAATCCCGGCCCGACGAGCTCCTGCGCAACGAAGAGATCAAGGCCCGGTATCTCGGCGTCTGATCGCCCACCGAGCGTCTGACCGCCCACCGAGCCGGCGATACGGTCGGGCCCTTCCATCGGGAATCCCGATTTGCAAAACGCGTGGTTACCTATAGGCTTCGCGTCAATCCATATCGGAGGAGTCAGACCACGACCATGAGATCCGGACGAACGCTGCTCGGGCTTTCGATGCTCGCTCTCGCGCTGGCCGGGACGAGCGCGCTCTCGACCACCGCCGACGCCCAGGGCGCCAAGCTGCGCTTCGGCGTCGGCCCCCTGCAGCCGACGCCGTCGGAGACGAAGAAGGCCTATGAGCCGTTCTTCGCTTACCTGGCCAAGGAGCTCGGCCGCGATTTCGATCTCACGGCCACGACCGACTGGGCCGGCATCTCGGTCGCGCTCGCCAACAAGCAGGTCGACCTTGCGTGGATGGGCCCCTGGGGATACGTGCTCGCCAATGACGACTCCGGCGCCCGCGCGATCGCGACCGCCAAGTACGACGGCAAGCCGATCTATCACGCGATCGTCGTGTGCAAGCCGGGGCTCGTCTCGAACTGGCCGGACGGCGCCAAGGGCAAACGCGTCTCGTTCGCCGACGTCGGCTCGACCTCGGGCTGGCTCATCCCGACCTCGTGGTTCAAGCGGCGCGGTGTCGATCCCAAGCAGCTGTTCAACTACTCCGACGGCGCCACGCACGCGGCGAACGAGATCGGCGTCGCCAGCGGCCAGGTCGACTGCGCAACGGACTTCGACCGCAACCGCAACGCGATGATCGAGGGCGGCAAGCTCGAGAATAACGCGACGGAGGTCGTCTGGACCTCGGAGCCCTTGCCCAACGACGCCATCGCCGTGCCGCGGGATTTCGACCCGGCGCTCGCCGACCGGATCCAGAAGCTCCTCGTCGGGATCACCGAGGCTCAGGCCAAGACCATCCTGCCGAACCACTACACCGGCTTCGTGGCGGCGACCCACGAGAACTATCGCATGATCGAGGACGCGGGGGTCCTGGTCGGGCGTCTCAAGAAGAAGTAGATGACGACGGCGGTCAGGCGGGCCGGCGAGTACACCGAGCCCGTCGTGGCGTGGTGGTCGGGGCGCCGGCTGCGCTTCGCACTGATCGTGTTGTTGCTCGCCGCGTTCTACTCGGCGAGCTGGCAGCTGGCGAAGGTCGATCCCGGGCGGCTTCTCACTGGCCTGCCGAAGATGGTGGGCTGGGCGGCGAAAGCGTGGCCTCCCGCTACCGACGAGCTGCCGGTCTTGCTGCTCCGGACCGCCGAGACGATCGCGATGGCGGCGATCGGCACCACGGCGGCGGCGCTCCTCGCGCTCCCGCTCTGCGTCGTGGCCGCGCGCAACGTGACGCCGAGCATGGCGCTCTACTATCCCGCGCGCTGGTTTCTCAACGCGCTCCGCGGCGTGGATTCCTTCGTGTTCGCGCTGCTCTTCGTCGCCGCGGTCGGCCTCGGGCCCTTCGCGGGCGTCCTCGGGATCGCGCTCCACACCTGGGGCAGCACGGCCAAGCTCTGGGCCGAGGCGATCGAGAACATCCCGCCGGGGCCGCTCGAGGCCGCGGCGGCGACCGGGGCCTCGCGCGTGAAGGTGATCGCGTACGCGCTGTTCCCCGACGTCGCGCCGAGCATGGTCTCGGTCGGGCTCTTCTGGTGGGAGTTCAACGTGCGCGCCTCGACCGTGCTCGGCGTGGTGGGCGCGGGCGGCATCGGCCAGGAGCTCAAGAACTCGATGGATCTCCTGCTCTTCCCTCGCCTGCTGACGATCATCCTGTTGATCCTGGTGACGGTCACCGTCATCGACCACACGAGCGAATGGCTGCGACGGAAACTCGAGTAGCTCCCGAGCTCGACGGCCACGGGTTCGTCGCCTACACCGAGGGGCTGACCAAGCGCTACCCGCCGACCGTCACGGCGCTCGCAGAGGTGTCCTTCGCCGTGCGACCCGGCGAGTTCGTGGCGGTGCTCGGCCCGAGCGGCGCCGGCAAGACCACGCTCTTCCGCTGCCTCACCGGGCTCACCCGGCCGGACTACGGGACGGTCAACGTCGCCGGCCGCGACATCTGGCAAAGCCCGCGCGAGCTGCGCCTGGCGCGCCGCGAGCTGGCGCTGATCTTCCAGCAGTTCAACTTGATCCGCCGGCTGTCCGCGCTCGAGAACGTGCTGGTCGGCCGCCTGGCCCACGTGCCGGCGTGGCGCGTGATCTCGAGATCGTTCACGCGCGCCGATCGGCAGCTGGCACTCGGATGCCTGGATACGGTCGGCCTCCTCGACCGGGCCGGAACGCGTGCCGACGAGCTGTCCGGCGGCCAGCAGCAGCGCGTCGCCATCGCGCGCGCGCTCGCGCAGCACGCGAAGGTCATTCTGGCCGACGAGCCGGTGGCGAGCCTCGATCCGGAGTCTTCGGCCACCGTGCTCGAATCGCTCCGCTCGGCCGTGTCGGCGGGCGTCGCCGTCGTCGCAAGCTTGCACCAGGTACACCTGGCGCGCGCGTATGCTGACCGTATCGTGGCCCTGCGAGACGGACGGATCGTCGAGGACACGCCCGCGTCGCGACTGGACGCGAAAACGATCGAGCAGATCTACGAGCGCAACGGGGAGCGAACCGATCCATGAGTCCGGGCACCCCGACGCCGCACGCGATCGACGCCCAGTGGGATGCGGGCGAGCTCGGCTGTGGCGATCTCGTGCTCGAGCTTCGTCTGCGCATGGAGGCGATGCGGCCGGGGCAGCTCCTGCGGCTCACCGCGCGCGACCCGGGAGCGCGGGCCGACATCCCGGCCTGGTGCCGCATGACCGGACACACGCTGGTCGCCGAGCAGCATCCCGTGTACCAGATCCGTCGAAAGGAGAACTGAGCCATGGCAAACCGATTCTGTGTCAGCCTCACCCACGCGAAGGACAACCAGGACAAGGCCACGGTCGGCTTCGTAGTCGCCAACGCAGCGGTCGGCTCGGGCAAGGAGACGCTCGTGTTCCTGAGCGACGAAGGCGTCCGGCTCGCCCAGAAGGGCTACGCCGACGACATCCGCGAAGAG
>Ga0137403_10007327_pt1 | contig 12475 bp, 11 predicted proteins | sample CZOMad2_1_16fung_FD_122057 | JGI IMG/M metagenome (GOLD analysis project Ga0137403, IMG submission 122057) | Vadose zone soil fungal communities from Angelo Coast Range Reserve, California, USA - CZOMad2_1_16fungal (Hybrid Assembly) | ecosystem: Environmental > Terrestrial > Soil > Vadose zone...
CCGAAGTCATGTGTGACGAACAGCATTGAGAGGCCTCGCTCTTCGGCGAGCCCGCGCAAGAGCTTGAGGATCTGCAGTTGGGTCGTGACGTCGAGCGCGGTCGTGGGTTCGTCGGCGACGACAATTGCAGGCGAGGATGCGAGCGCCGCGGCAATCAGGAGCCGCTGCCGTTGACCGCCGGAGAACTGATGGGGATAACGGTCAAGCGCGCTCTCGGCATCTGGAAGCTGCACCGATTTCAGCAAAGCAATGATGTCGGCCTTGCCGGATCCGGTCTTCGATCTCGATGTTTCAAGAAGCTGGGTGCCGACGCGGAACACCGGATTGAACGCCTGGTAGGGGTCCTGCGGAATGAAACCGATCTGGCCGCCGCGAACCTCGCTCTGAAGAACCGCTGCCGATAATTTCAGGAGGTCGCGCCCGCCGAGCAGGATATGTCCTTCGGTCGCGCGTCCGCGTTGCGGCAGGATGCCGAGAATGGCGCGCATCAGCGTCGACTTGCCGCAGCCTGATTCTCCCACCACGCCATGGATCGAGCCCGGCATCAACGCGAGGTTCACCCGGTCGAGGATCTTGGCTTCGCCTTCGTCGGTGCCGGCGGACACCGAGAGATTGCGAACGTCGAGCAGCGGAGTGACAGGGTTTGGCGTCATCGCGAGCGCCTCAATCGGGGATCGACGAGGTCGCGTATTCCGTCGCCAAAGAGATTGAACCCGAGCACCGTGACCAGAATGCCAAGGCCGGGAAACGTCACGGCCCACCAGGATTGCGGCAAGTATTCGCGGCCTTCGGCGATGGCCAGCCCCCAATCGGGATTTGGCGGCGTCGCGCCGATGCCGAGGAAACCCAGGACAGCCGTCGTCATGATCGTAAAGCCCATGCCGATGGTTGCGCGCACAATGATCGCGGACGCAACATTCGGCAGCATGTGAACGAACAGGATGCGCGAGGCGGACGCGCCCAGACCCTGCAGGGCTTCGACGAACAGCGTGTTCCGCAGGCGGCGGACCTCGCTGTAGACCGTACGGCAGAAGAAGGGCCAATAAGTCAGCGCGAGCGCGGCCATGGCGCTCTCGATGCCGCGCCCTATCAATTGCGCGACGGCAAGCGCGAGGATGAGCTGCGGGACGGCCAGAAACACGTCCGTTACCCGCATGACGAGTTCGCTGCCCCAGCCGGTGGTGTAGCCGGCGTAAAGACCGGCTGGCACGCCGATGGCGATGGCAAAGGCAACGACGGTCAGCGCCACTGCCAGGGCGCCGCGCGTCCCCATTATCACGCGGGCGAATACATCGCGTCCGAGGCTGTCGGTTCCGAACCAGAACTCCGGAGACGGCGGTTTCAGCCGCGCGATCAGATCGCCATCGTAGACCATGTCGAGATTGGGCACGATGACAGGCGCAAGCATTGCAATAAGGCACACCGACAAGATAATAAGCAGCCCCAGGACCGCCGGCACATCTCGCAAGAACTTCTTCAGCATCAGCATGTGCGGACGTTCTCAGAGGTTCTCGGCGACGCGGGGATCCAGCCACGCATGCACGACGTCGATCGCGATGTTGACAATGGAATAGATGAGGCCCACGACCAGGGTCACGGCGAGAACGGCCTTGTAATCGGAGGTCAAAATCGCGCTCACGGCGTAGGACCCGACGCCGGGCCAGTCGAAGATCGACTCCACCGCGACGGCGCTCGAAATCAGCGCGCCGAACAACAGCCCGATCTGAGTTGTCGCTCCCACCACGGAATTGCGCAGCACGTAGACCCAGATGATGCGGCGCCGCGCATAGCCGGCAGCCTCGGCATAATGCACGAAGTCCTTCTGCATCGTCTCCAGCACGCCTGCGCGGGTGAACCGCGCGATGGATGCGAGGCCGCCCAGCGAAAGCGTCAACGCCGGCATCAGGATATGGGCAAAGGCCTGACCGAACAGATCGAATCGCAGCGTCAGCAGGCTGTCGAGCAGATAAAGGCCCGTGATCTGCAGGGGAGGAGAGAGCCCCACTGGAAAGCGGCCGCGCAGCGGCAGCCAGTCCAGCTCCATGGAGAATGTCATCTGCAGCATGATCGCGAACCAGAAAGACGCGACCGCCAGCCCCGCCACCGTGACGATGCGCATGACGTGATCGAACAACGAATTGTGCCAGACCGCGGCCAGCGTCCCCAGCGGGATCCCGACACATGCCGCGAACAGCAATGCGACGAACGTCAGCTCGATCGTCGCCGGCAGACGCCAGGCGATATCGCTCACCACGGGCCGATTGGAAATGATCGAATTGCCGAAATCGCCGCGTCCGACCTGTTCGACATAGATGATGAACTGCTTCCACAGTGGCTCGTCGAAGCCATAGGCGTTCCGAACAGCGGCAATTTGCGCAGGCGTCGCATTTTCACCCGCGAGTGCTGCCGAAGGATCGTTCGGCAGCACGCGCAGCATGATAAACGTCAGTACAAGCAGTCCAAAGAGCGCCGGTATCGCCAGTAAAAGCCGTTGTAGAACGAAACGGATCATTGTTCCCCTGAAGGGGCCCTCCGGCTCACATCAACTCGTCAGCGACATGACGCGGAAATCTGCGCCAGACCCGATCGGGGTGAATCGGAAGCCGTGCAGACGGTTGCTCAGGCCACGAAGCTCGATCGCATTGTAGATCCAGATGTCGGCCGCGTCGGATACGACGATGCGTGACGCCTCTTCGTAGAGCGCCTGCCGCTTGCTCTGATCGTCGAGACCACGCGCTTCGCGCAGAAGAGAATCGACCTTGTCGTTCTTGTACCAGCTCGACGCTTTCCAGGTGCCGTGAAACTGGCTGTCATACATCTGGCCGATCCAGTTCTCTGGATCAATGAAATAAGACGACACCCAGTGCACCCACATGTCGGGCGTGGTCTCGACTTTCGCGGTCGACGACACGAGCTGCGGCCAAAGGTTCGGAACGATCCTGAGATTGACGCCGATCTTGCGCAACGCCTGCTGAAGAATCTGGGCGGCCTGCGTGGTCTGAGCCAGATGCTGCTGGATGTGAATCTCGATCTCCCGGTCGACCGGAGCGCCTTCCGCCTTGGCTTTTGCCAGAAACTCCTTCGCAGCCTCGAGATTGAAGGCATAGGGTGGCAAATCCTGCGGCGAGCCCCACAGATTGACGGGAATGGGACCTGCGTTCCGAACAGCGTAGCCCTTCAGGACGTCATCGATGAAGCCGCGGTAGTTGAACGCATGGCTCAGCGCGCGCCGGAAGTTCAGATTGTCGAACGGCGGCTTGCGGTTGTTCATGCGCAGCACCATGACCCGCATGGACTGGTCTTTCGAGACGGTGGCACCCTTCGATGCCAGCACACGCTCGACCTGGTCGGGCGGCAGGTAGCTGTCGGTGCAGTCGACGTCGCCCTTGATCAGCGCGTTGACGCGCGTCGTCGTCTCGAGAATGTCGCGCCGGCGCACGATCTCGATGGGGGATTTGTTATGCCCCCAGCCCATGAAATGGTCGGGGTTGCGCTTCATGTCGATTTGCTGCACCGGCTGATAGGTGCTGGGATCGAGAATGTAGGATCCGGACCCGGCCGAGTTCGACGCGAGCCAAGCCTGGCCCCAGTCATTATCCTTGATGTTGGGCTCGATCACCCGACGGTTGACGATGGCCACCAGCGGCGTCGCGGATACGAACGGCGCGTAGGGCCTTTTCAATTTGAACACGACCGTCGTCGGATCCGGTGCTGTGACGTTGTCCGGGTTGAGCACGGCCAGAAACGCCGAGGCCGCCCCTTTCTTCATGTTGAGCAGGCGATGGAAACTCCAGACCACGTCCTCCGCGGTCAACGGACTGCCGTCGTGGAACTTGATTCCTTCGCGGAGCTTGAACATGACGATCAGCCCGTCGTCACTGATGGTGTGACCGCTCGCGAGCCAAGGCTCGAGCTTCGGAGGGTTATCCCGGTTGACGTAGAGTGTATCGTAGACGTTGATCAGATAGCCCTGCATGGGTACATCGGACAGCGCATGAGGATCGAGACTGCCTGGAAGACCGTCGGCCCAGACCAGTTCGTCAGGCTTGGGCTGGGCGATTGCCACGGGAGCGCCGACCACGGCCGCGGTCACGGTCGCGCCGGTGCCTAACAGGAATGTTCTACGTTTCATCAGAGTCCTCCGTTTTGACGATTACTCCGACAGCAGTCGTCACACGATGTAGGTCTTGTCGGGGGGAGAGGGCCAAGCTGCGCGCGAATGGAAAAGATTGAGATCGAGCAACATCTCGGTCGTCTTCAGGGCCGCAAGGACCGGGCTCACGACCGGTATCGACAGCCGGTCGGACAATTCGCTCTCGATCCCCATGAAGGCCATGCTCATGCAGCCCATCACCAGAACGTCAGCGCCGTCGTCGATACAGCGTCGCCCGGTCTCGATGATGCGCTCCCAAGCCGTATTGTCGCCATGCGTCAGACCAATCACCGGGACACCAACGCCGCGAATGCTCACGAGCCGTTCCGTCAGCCCTTGGCCCCGGAGCCGCGGAATCGCGCGTTTGGCGGCGCTATCGAGCGGCGACAGGATCGAATAGCTCTGGCCGAGCTGCATGGCCAATGTCACGGCCGACTGCCCAGGACCGACGACCGGCATCTTGACGGTCTCGCGAATGGCGTCCAGGGCCGGATCCGAGAAGCAGCCGATGATGCCGGCACTGGCGCCTTCGGCCTCCGCTTCCTTCATCCCGTTCAGCAGATGTGGCGCCACCATCACGACGTCCCGCTCGCTTTCGATCGAGGGATAGCCGGATGGTACGCTTTGCACCTTGATCTCGGTGTCGGCCGCCGCATGACGCTGCAGATAGTCCCGCCGCCGGTCGATCTCGGCCGGCCCGAGCGTTTTCTCCATCGGCGCGACCAACTGGTAGACAATGCGACGTCGGCTCGACACTGACATGGGCCTATCTGAGTTGCGCGAGAGCGTCATGGATCAGGGCAGTCGAGTCCTGCAGCGCATCGGAAACGCGGTTGCGGGCCCGCACCAGCTTGGTCTCGAGCATCCAGCGCTGTTCACCATCGTCAAGTCCGGTCAACTGACCGAGATCATACAAGCACGGGATCATCGTGGTCTGCGGCGTGTAGCCGTACGGGTCGTGTCCATAGGTCCCAATCGCGGTCGACTGCAGCGGCACGAGAATGCGCGACAGGCGCTTGATCGTTCTGTTCAACAGCAGCGCAGCCTGCTCCGAGCCGCGGCCGGCCTTGAAACGCTCGGCCTCAGCGGCCGCGGCTTTGTCGATCTCCGCCGCTGCGTCCGCAAATTTGCGCGCGCCGGCCTGCGCGCCATCGAGCCCCACCGATCGGCCGGGCTCCTTGAATTCCTCGAGCCGCACGATGACCTGCTCGGCAACGGGCGAAAAGCGGAACGGCAGCACCGGCGCAGTGGTCAACTCCCAGAGATATGCAGCGTACATACGGATATGTTCCTGCATCAGTCCCCAATCCATCTTGTCGAGCCGGTTCTCGATCGAATGATGCCACCAGCCAAGCGTCGCATTGGCCGTCGCATTGAGTTCGTCTTGCGTGAACGCGCCCTGTCCGGCAAACATCGGGATGCCAATTCCGAAGAAGCTCGAATCTCCCGACTTGACCGAACGGCCCCATTTGGTTTTTTTCGTCAGCAGACGCTTTTCGATTTCGGTGTGAAACGTCTTGAGTTCGGCGTTCGAGTGGGTCGACCATTGCGTCGTGCCGATGAAGGCGGGCTGATCGATCTGGAGATAGGCCACGCAATGGCGCCGCAGATCATCCCAGTTCCGGTCGGCGTACCACGCCGATCCCGCCATGGTGCCGGTCTCGTGCGCCGTCCAGAAACCGAAGGTCAGTCCGCGCCGCAGCTTGTCGCGATGCTGCATGAACACGCGCGCCAATTCCATTTTGCAGGCGTTGCCTGCGGCGTTGTCGGTTGCGGCCTCACCCGGCCAGCTATCCTGATGGCCGCCGACCAGCACGAAATCATCCTGCTCGGGCGAGACCGACGACGGTGACATCCTGGCAATCGTGATCTGCACCGGGCGCCAGCCGTTCTCGACATGCGTGCGAAACCAGACGCTGACCGGGCCCTTCTTCGCCATCTCGCGCAGCTTGAGACCCGCGGTGCGCGCGATCCCGATGCAGGGAATGGTCGGCATTTCCGTCTTGACATTGTCCGGCGTCGGATTGCCCCAGACCGGCTTCACCGAACCGAAAGGCACGGCCTCATTTTCCGGTGGGCCCCAGTTCATCATGATGGCGCCGACGGCGCTCTTTAGGCCCGCGATCCGCTGCTTTTCGTGGCGCGCCGGTGAGTACGACAGTTCGGTGAGGATGATTTTGCCGCGCGCATCCTTGCCGGCATAATCGGAAAAAGCGCCGCCGCCGACGTCGATGATCTCCGCCCGAATGCCGTCCTCCGCCGTTTTCAGGCTGTGCCCGAGCGTGTTGGCCTGGATCGCGATCTCGGTGGGAGTCTCGACCCGAAATTCCGCGTGCTCGGGGAATGAGACGATTGCCGGAAGCTCGTGGATGACGACGTCGCTGAGCCCGTTGGCCTTCATGGCATCGCGGCTGTACTCCGCCATGCGCTTGCCATTAGCGCTGCCTGCGGCGCGATGGGGGATTTCACGGACGATCTCTTCGATGTGAGCGCGGATCTGGTCCGCGGACACCTCGTTCAAAATGGCCGGATCCAGCATCATTTCCTCAGTTCTTCTGCTCTGCACATTTCCTGGGCGCGCTATTGCACATTTCCTAGGCTTTCTGTATGATAAACTGTTGTATGACAAACTGTCAACTGATGGGAACGAATAACAACCATGACGAGTGTTCTGCGACTAACCGAGCACCCGCCGTTGCGCCGCGACCAGGCGTTCGAGCGGCTCCGGGATGCCATCATCACGGGACATTTCGCGCCGGGTGCGCGCTTGATCGAGCGCGAGCTTTGCGAGGCGATGGGCGTCAGCCGGACGTCCATTCGCGAAGTCCTCAGGCGTCTGGAGGCGGAACAACTGATCGAAGTCGAACCACGGCGCGGTCCCATCGTCGCGCGGCTCAGTCGCAAGCAGGTGGCTGAGATCTATGACGTTCGCGCGCTTCTCGAGGCCGCCGTGGTGCGCCGTTTTGCGCTCGAAGCGAGCAATGAAGACATCGCCGAACTGCGCCGCATCTATGAAGAGCTGAGTGTCGCGCGTCGCAACGAGGATGTCGCGGCCATCGTCAAGACCACGCGCCAGTTCAGCGAGCACATGATGCGCATCGTCAATCATGAGCTCATCAATGATATCCATCAAAAGCTCATCGCCCGGATCAGTGTCTCGCGTGTTCTTGCGATTTCTCTCCCCGGCCGCCTGGAGCAGAGCGCTCGGGAGCTTGCCGTTGTGATGGACGCCATCGAGCGGCGCGATGCCGAACGTGCGGCCGAAAGCCTCACGACCTATGTCCGCAACGCCGGCGAGGCGGCGCTGAAGCGTATCGACAGCGCGCCGGACGACGTTTCCGAATAACCGGAGAGTTGACGACCAGCGACCGGCAGTTTGCCGATTCGCGTCACCGGTCGTTCTGCCGCGTTGCTGCGACCATGCGCTCCAGGATCTCGTCCGGGATCGGCAAAGCCGGACAACCCACGGACAGCGAACCTCACGCTGGGCTGATGGGAGCCAAGGAATTTTCATTCTTTCTGCAGCAGCTGCGCAATGAGCTATACTCGAACCTCGCCGTGAAGGCCGCCGAGCTTGAAGGTGGTACCGAGGCGGCCGCCAAACTGTTCGCACAGCTTCGCTACGTGCCGCCTTCATTTCCTCAGCTGTCGGAGCGCGATACCGCAGCGATCCGAAAGGTCGCCGACCTCGTCGTCGATCAGCTGGGGCTATCGCCCAAGAATGACATATTGCGCATGGCTGGCGACAAGAACCAAAGTCCCAACGATCGCGTCAATCTGACGCTGGTTTACGCTAACCTTTCTGACGTAGCCCAGAGACAACGCGCTTGGGCTCTCAACAATGCTGCACATATCAATCTTGCCAACCACGATTTCTCTCAGTCGTTCGAATTGTCGAAGCGCGCGCTCGCCTCGGCGGACGCCGTGATCGCCGCGGACCCGAAGCTTGGCATTGAAATGAGGGATCTGAAGTCAAAGGCGGCGCTGACAGCCGCCATCGCCTCGGCGCGCCTGGGAAACGAGGCGGCGGCCTATCAGCTTCAAGCGGTGGCGATTGAAAATGGCAGCAAAAAAACGGTCAACCTAAGTCTTCCTTTGTCGGTCGAGATTGCCCGGGGTTTATCAGTTGAACGCTGATCGTCTGGTTGCCGTTTAAGGATTGGGAACAGAATTCTTGAGCACTGCCGCGATATTGCCGTTGAGCAAGGCAAGCCGCTCCGTCTCGAATACGGGGTTGCGGCAACGGCCTCTAAGAACAAGTAAGCTTGCCGGGGGCGGCATCGCCCCAAGCAAGTCCCGTGGGTTTGATTTCCGGGCTGTCCAGGTTTCTGCGCCTAACCGAAGTCCATTGGCTGTGGCTGTTCCTCGTCATTGTAGCAAAGCGATGTAGATCCCCCGATACCGAGGTTCTTGAAGGTGTGGGTTGCCCCAAATTCTGCGGGACTGTTCCTCCTGCGAGGGCTGCTTCCTTATTTGGAAACAGCTGCCAACCTATTGGAATTGCTAGAGCGCCTTTTCAGCCTTTTTTCCAAACGCGCCTTTAAATCGTTGAATAATCAAGCTGATTTTGATTCCGCCGCGCGCGTTCGACAAGTATTCTCTTTCTGTTCCCTTACACCTGTCGGGTACTGGCCTGTTTTGAATTTTGAAGGGGCCTGGAACAAACCCACGCTCTGCACGTTTACGTGCATTGTCGGCTCGGGGAACTGCAAAAATGCTTACGATATTGGCGATGTTGGCTGCGCCCATCTTGGTGGCGACCGTATTGATGATCGCAGTATTTGAGATCAAAGACGTTTGGGACCGAAACCACCTCAGGTAATAAGGCCGCCTCAGTTGGCGGCCTCTTTCATTCCAGAGCCTTCAGCATAAGCTCTGCCGATGTTTGGCGCTGAATGAACTGTCCCAACAATGGCACCGCCAGCGAATATTTGCCGTGACGGTTTTTATAAACCAGCCCCGCTTCTGCCAAAAACGTCTATCACGACGACAATAAGTGCACCGAAGGCAACAATATTGGAAAACAATATCTTGCCTCCGGCACTGCGGGCCGCCCGAAGTGCGAACATTGCCAGCGACTAGGCTAATCTAGCGGGGCCGTGGTGCGGAACACTAACTCCCACCACGGTCCCTCTAGCTGACCATTGGGGATTCCGTGCACTTGTTGCATTCGCAGCACCGGCAAACCATACTCCATCGCAACCGCAAAGGCGCGATAACCCGCCCAAGCGCCGCCATGGAATTTAATGGTGGGGTCCGGGAAGGCGTGGCCCGCTCCACCCTCGCACGACTCGAATGGTTTCAACGCCAGCCGAGCGCAGAACCAGAACCGCCTGGCGGATGCCCGGGTCCAGGTCCAAATCAGTTGCCGGGGCGAATTGCTCCAGGTCTGTTTGCTGATTCATTTCAATGGCATATTTTGAACTTGCGAGGTGGCCTATTTCGGCCAGCACCCACCCGTCGAAAGGCGCCAGCGAAGCTCGTGATCCGCGGCCTCCCTCGGTCCCCGCGATAGCGGATCGCGATCAACCAGACGCTTCATCCCGGGAGACATCTGTGCGGAGCTGGGTCGAACGAACCATATGGTGGCACATCTATCCGCTCGGCTTCGTCGGAGCCGAACGCGAGGCAACCGCTTGCGCCGGTGTCGCGCATCGCTTCGGCCATCTCGCCGCCTGGCTTGACTATGCCGTCAATCTCGGTGCCTCGGGCGTGCTGCTCGGGCCGATCTTTGCCTCGTCCACCCATGGTTACGACACGATCGATCATTTTCAGATCGACAAACGCCTTGGCGACGACGCCGATTTCGACGAGTTCATTGCGGCCGCGCATCGCCGCGGCCTGCGCGTCGTTCTCGACGGCGTGTTCAATCATTTCGGCCGCGAATGCCCGATATTCCGGCGCGCCGTCGCGGGCGGACCGGACGCGCCGGAGTCCGCGTGGTTTCGCCAGATCCGACCGGCGGACCCGGCGTCGGACGCCGAGCCCGATTATGCGACGTTCGAAGGGCATCATCAGCTCGTAGCCCTCAATCATGATGAGCCCGCCGTCGCGGATTATGTCACGCGCGTCATGAGCCATTGGCTCGCGCGCGGTGCAGATGGCTGGCGGCTCGATGCGGCCTACGCGGTGCCGAGGCGCTTCTGGACGGGCGTTCTGGCCGCGGTTCGCGCCCGGCATCCGGACGCCTATGTCTTCGGCGAGGTGATTCACGGCGACTATGCCGGCTTCGTTCGCGACACCGGCGTCGACGGGGTTACGCAATACGAACTCTGGAAAGCGATCTGGAGCGCGCTGAACGACCGCAACTTCTTTGAGCTCGCCTGGGCGTTGGAGCGGCACAACGCGATGCTCGATACGTTCGTGCCGCAGACATTCATCGGCAACCATGATGTCACGCGCATCGCAAGCCAGCTTCAGAATGAGCAGCACCTTCCCCATGCCCTCGTGCTTCTCATGACCTGTGGCGGCGTGCCCTCGCTCTATGCCGGCGACGAGCAGGCGTTCCGGGGGATCAAGGAGCATCGCCCCGGGGGCGACGACGCGATTCGTCCGGCCTTTCCGACGACACAAGCGGATCTGGCGCCGTTCGGCTGGCCGACCTACCGGCTTCATCAGGACCTGATCGGGTTGCGGCGGCGGCATCCGTGGCTGCACAGGGCGAAGAGCCGCGTGACGGAGCTCAACAATTGCGATCTGGTGTTCGAGGCCTTCAACGAGGACAATCGCCTGTGGGTGGCGCTCAATCTCGCCGATGCATCGATCGCACGCATAATACCTGCGCCCGTTGACAGGCTGGCCGGAGACATCTCGGTCCATCGAAAGGGCATAACGACGGAGATCGTGCTGCCAGCCTATGGCTGGGGCATCCTTGCAGAGTCCGCTGGATAGACGGCGCCGATCGCGCTTGTTCGGTCGCTGCGCGCAACGCGAACCCGCTGCCGTCTCCAGGAGCGACTGCGCCCTCCCGACGAGGGTGGTCTGGTTATTGAATGAGAGGCATGCCGAGCCGGCCGATGCCTGGAAATTTTAGGGCGGGCCGCCGCAGATCGAGGCCGAGCACGCCGCCGAAGAAATTCAACTCGATCCCTTCGATCCAGCCGATGGTCAGGCCGAGATAGCCTCCAAGCGAAACAAATACCCCTGTTCCCGACGGCGTGAGACCAAACCACTCTCCGCGGTAAGGAAAGTCCTTGCCGATCGCGGTGGGCGGCAAGACGGCTCTCAGCTCGGGGACAGCGTCAAGAACCGCCTGCGTAAACGTATTGGAATTCGGGCCCGGCCAGGGGCTGTAGTCGCCATAGGCACGAAATCTGTAATTCTCGACCACCGAACGAATTTTCGGGATCAAAGGCTCTGCCGCGTCACCATCCACGCTGACCACCGCCTCGGGGATGGCGCCGAACCATCGGCCGTCGGCCGCGAATCCGTCGATGCGGATCGGTTCGCCCCATGCCGTATAATCATAGCGGGAATAACGGGGCGCGCCGTGCTCCTTCACGACGATCCAGGTGTGAACCGCGAAGATGCCGCGCCAGCGCACGGTTCTTGCGGCATAGACTCGGATCAGGGCTTCGGGATGATCGGATGGCTTCGGGAGCAATCCCGCGCTGGAACGATCTGCGGTCTGCCAGTTTCCGCGACGGTCTCCGAACAGGTAATTGACGGCGGATAGCGCGATCGGTCCGACAATCAACAGCAGGAAAAGCAGCACGAATTTCTTCACGAGGCGATGGGTGATGATGCGGCGAGAATTCTGACTTAGTCGTCCGAACCGGTCTTTGCCAGCGTTGCGCCGCGATATAAAGTTAGCACCGCTTTTCGCGGCGGCGCCATTGGCGGTGGTCGATGTGCCGAAGGACGTCGTGACAGCTAGGCTTTGAGGCGCCGTTCCTGTTCGGCCACCAAGGCGTCCAATTCATCGGTCTGCCGCGCAAGAAGGCCGGCATTGCGCTCCTCGTCGGCTGCGCCGGATTCGGCGGCGGCGCGCTCGGTGATCTGGCGGATGTTGTCGCGCACCAGGGCGATGCGGTCTGCAAGCTCGGACGTGGAAATTGAGCTTAAGTCCATCATGATCTCCCAAGTTCGGCCAACCTCGCGGGGGGCGCAGTGTCGGACGCCGCAACCGCCTATCGCCTAGGGATGCAGCTTGTCAAATTTGATCGCCGGGCCGTGGGACTTGTGACTGCCGGGAAAGCCATTAGCTTCGTGAACACCGGCCTCGTCGTCAGGCGTCGGCTGCGTGCGGGTGAACCAATCCATCAAGGAGGCCGGCAAATGGCGACGAACACGGAACGGGCCGTTCTGGCCGGAGGTTGTTTC
>Ga0137403_10007330_pt1 | contig 12474 bp, 10 predicted proteins | sample CZOMad2_1_16fung_FD_122057 | JGI IMG/M metagenome (GOLD analysis project Ga0137403, IMG submission 122057) | Vadose zone soil fungal communities from Angelo Coast Range Reserve, California, USA - CZOMad2_1_16fungal (Hybrid Assembly) | ecosystem: Environmental > Terrestrial > Soil > Vadose zone...
GGAATTGGCAGACGCGCCAGACTTAGGATCTGGTACCGAAAGGTGTGGGGGTTCGAGTCCCCCCTTTCGCACCACTTAGTCTGTAGTCCGTAGTCAGTCGTCAGTGGTCAGTTGTTGTTACCTGCTGGAATGTGGCTCGAACAATTAAAAGAGATTCAACCACTGACGACGGACTGCGGACTACGGACAAATTCTTGAAGGAAGGATGGCCCGTTGGATGTTGAAGCGTCACAACGGGCTTAACGTTTAATGAAGACAGAGTTTGTAGATGTTTCCCCAACGCGTAAGGAGATCAAGATCGAAATTGACCCGGCGACTGTGCGTGAAACCTACGATCGCATTAGCGATCGCTATGCGAAGCAGGCAAAGGTGCCCGGCTTCCGGCCCGGACACGCACCGCGCGCGGTAGTGCGCACGCGATTCAAAAATGAGATCCGTGGCCAGGCGCTGCAGGAGCTGGTTCCCGACGCTGTAAACGAAGCGATAAACAAACATGAGCTTAACGCGCTCGGCGAACCTGACGTGCAGCTCGACAACGCTGAAGCGCTGGAGAAGTTCGGCGAAGAGCCGCTTCTGGTCAAGGTGAATGTCGAGGTGTTGCCCAAAGTTGAACTGCAGAAATACAAAGGCATCGAAGCGGTCCGCAAAACTCGGCCAGTAACCGACGAAAACGTTGACGATATGATCCAGGCGTTAAGAGAGACGTCCGGAGCAATGCAGCCGGTCGAGGACCGCGGCGCCGCGCTCGGGGATACGGTAACCGTGAATGTTGAGGGTAAGTTTCTCGGCGATAAGATCGATGGGCCCGAAGAGGAGAACATCAAGGCTGACGACGTTGAGGTCACGCTTGGCGGCAAGGGAGTTCAGCCGGAGTTTACGGACAGTCTCACCGGCGTAAAGGCTGACGACGAAAAGACTTTTATGGTTGATTATCCCAAGGAGTTTCCGTCGCAAGGTCTTGCCGGAAAGAAGGTCGAATACACGGCCCGCGTCACAGCGGTGCGAGTCAAGGAGCTTCCGGAAGTTGACGACGAATGGGTCAGAAGTTTGGGCGAAGACTTAGATTCTGTTGCCACCCTGCGCGCAAAGATTCGAGAGAACATGGAGAGGCAGGCCGGGCAGGAGGCCGATCATCGTCTGCGCGCTGATTTGATACAAAAGCTTCTCGAGGATCATAAGTTTGAAGTGCCGCAAAGCTTGATCGACCACCAGACCAGTTACCGGCTGGAGAGCGTGGTGCGCGACATGATCAGCAGAGGCGTTGATCCGCGCAACCAGAAAGTGAACTGGGAGGGCGCGCGCGAAGAGTTGAAGGTCCAGGCAGAGGAAGATGTGCGGAGCTCGCTACTGCTCGAGCGCATAGCTGAAGAAGAGAAGATTGACGTCTCAAATGAAGAGATCGAAGCGGAGATCCAAGCGATCGCGAGGAGCTCGCAACAACCAATAGAGCAGGTGCGCAGCGTCTTGACAAAGGAAGGGGGCGAACGTAGCATCGCGAACAGGTTGCGCAATCGCAAAGCGCTTGATCTTTTAGTTGAAAACGCGCGAGTGACTGACGAAGAGTGGCGCGAAGAAAGCGTTAAGGATGAAGGATGAGGGATGAAGGATGAATAAGGGAAGAGGACGACTCTAAACTTCTTTTATCATCCTTCATAATTCATCCTTCATCCTTTTGCTTGAGCAGATCAAGAGAGGTTGACTAGCATATGGCCCTGGTACCAATGGTCGTCGAGCAAACGTCACGCGGTGAACGCGCCTTCGATATTTTCTCGCGACTCCTGAAAGACAATATTATTTTTCTCGGCACGCCCATCGACGATCAGATTGCTAATTTGATCGTGGCCCAGCTTCTTTTCCTCGAGGCAGAGGATCCGGAGAAAGACATCAACATCTATATCAACTCGCCCGGAGGTTCCATCACCGCGGGCATGGCCATCTACGACACCATGCAATTTATTCGGCCGGACGTAACCACCATCTGCGTCGGCCAGTGTGCTTCGATGGGAGCGCTGCTCCTGACAGCCGGAGCCAAAGGCAAGCGTTTCGCCCTGCCAAACTCCCGCATTCTCATTCACCAGCCTACTGGCGGTTCACAGGGTCAGGCAACAGATATCCGCATTCAGGCCGAGGAGATCCTGCGGATGCGCGAACTTACCTCCCAAATTATCGCCAAACATACCGGCCAATCGTATGAGACGGTCGAGCGCGACGTCGAACGCGATAAAATTATGTCTGCCGCCCAGGCCAAGGAATATGGTTTAATAGACGAGGTAATCGCGCACCGCGAATAGTGCGCCACCGTTGGAGGGCCTGCCGATGATTGCGAAAATGAAAGCTCGCGGGTTTAGCTGCTCTTTTTGCGGACGATCAAAAGGTGAGGTTGCAAACATCGTCACCGGGACGCCGCAGCGCGCACCCGGAGTTCCCAAACAAATGATTGGTAAGAGTGCCTTCATTTGTAACGAGTGCGTTGAGCTCTATCACGAGATGGTGACGGGCCCCAAACTCCCCGGCAACACAGCGGTTATCACGAAGTAAACTGGTTCGCTCGAAGCTCGAAGGAGATCCCCACATATATGGTTAGACGAACCGACGACACGCTGCGCTGTTCATTCTGTGGTAAGTCGCAGAATGAAGTTAAGAAACTCATTGCCGGTCCGACGGTCTATATTTGCAACGAGTGCATTGACATCTGCAATGAGATCATTACCGACGATCAGCAAGCTGAATCCGTCGCTACGCGGCCACCGCTACCGAAACCTGGCGAGATCAAAAACTTTCTGGACGAATATGTGATTGGACAGGACGAAACCAAAAAGCGCCTGGCCGTCGCCGTCTACCAACACTACAAACGAATCGAGCTGGGGCGCAGGCGCTCGGACGTTGAAATTCAAAAAGCGAATATTCTCCTGATTGGGCCGACCGGTACAGGCAAGACCCTGCTCGCCCAGACGCTGGCGCGCATGCTCAGTGTGCCCTTTACGATTGTCGATGCCACCACGCTAACGGAAGCGGGATATGTCGGCGAAGATGTCGAGAACATCATCCTGAAACTCCTGCAGTCGGCAAACGGCGACGTCGAACGCGCTCAACAAGGCATTATCTACATCGACGAGGTCGACAAGATTTGCCGCAAGGACGAGAACCCATCGATTACGCGCGACGTTTCCGGCGAAGGCGTGCAGCAGGCATTGTTGAAAATTCTCGAAGGAACAATTGCGAACGTGCCGCCGCAGGGTGGGCGTAAACATCCGCATCAGGAATTTTTCCCAATCGACACGTCGAACATTCTTTTTATTTGCGGCGGAGCTTTCGTTGGGCTTGAGAAAGTGATCGAGCGCCGGTTGCGCAATAAGTCGCTGGGGTTCCAGGCCGAAGTAAAGAGTGGTCGTCACCGTCATGCCGAAGCGCTGGCGGCAGTGCAGCCGGAAGATCTTATTAGGTTTGGGCTGATTCCGGAGTTTGTCGGACGCTTGCCTGTTTGCGGCGTGCTCCACGAGCTCGACGAAGGCGCTTTGATCAAGATTCTCACCGAGCCAAAAAATGCGCTCGTCAAGCAGTATCAAAAGAAGTTTGACTTTGACAACGTCAAACTGAAATTCACTGACGACTCATTAAAGTCCGTTGCCAAACAGGCCGTCGAACGGAAAGTTGGCGCGCGTGGCCTGATGATGATCCTGGAAGAGTTGCTTTTGGACGCGATGTATACGCTACCGTCGCAGAAACGCGTCAAGGAGTTTGTAATTACCAGCGAAATGGTAGAGCGACGGCGTGCCATTCCGGGCGAAGGGCTGACGGGCATTGACGGCGCGGCCGCCTGATCCCAAAGTGGCGTACACTTGGGAAATGCTTTACAATTAGACGTCTAAGCATATAGGGCGAGACGGCAGTTTCAGCGGCTCGCCCTTCTTGCAAAAAGCCGGGTAAAAAAGTCGGTCAGAATTATGGAAGAATACTCAGATCGAGCTCCTGCCGACGTGGCCTGGTACCCGATGGTTCCAATCCGCGACGTCGTCATTTTTCCTTTCACCAAGGTCGCTTTCAAAATAGGCCGGCAAGGGTCAGTGCGTGCCCTCGAGCAAGCTCTCGCCGCTGACCGCACTATTTTCCTGGCCACTCAGCATGACGCCACCATCGACGAGCCCGCGCCCGACCAGATCTACGCCGTGGGCACGCTTGGTCGCATACTGCAATCGCAAAAACAGGACAACGGGCAAATCAAGGTGGTGGTAGAAGGGCGCGAACGCGCGACCACTGTGCGCGTGGAAAACACCGACGGCGCGTTCATGGCTCTCGTCAAGCGCGCGCCAACTGTTAACGAGGAAGGCACTCGCCTTGATGCGCTGGTGCAAAAGATCGCGCAACTCGTGGAACAACACCTGCGCCTGGCGCCCGAGAGTCAGACTGATGCTTTACAGACAGCGCTGAGGAATCAGGACCCCTCGCATCTCGCCGACGCGCTCGCGTCGCAGTTGCGCATTTCGGTCGAGGATAAACAGGGACTGCTCGAATTATTTTCCTCGCAAGCACGGCTGCAACGTTTGATTGAACTGTTGGAGCTGGAAATTGAAAAGCGCCAGCTCGATCGCTCAATTCAAACACGCGTGAAACGCCAGATGGAGAAGGCCCAAAAAGAGTATTACCTCAACGAGCAGATTAAAGCGATTCATAAAGAACTGGGGCGTAAGGACGAAAAGGCCGAACTCGAGGATCTGAAGAAGAAGATCGAAGAAGTAGGCATGACCGAAGAGGCCAAATCGAAAGCAATGCAGGAATTGCATCGTCTCGAAGCCATGCCGCCAATGTCAGCAGAAGGGACGGTCTCGCGCACCTACATCGACTGGCTGGTCAGTGTGCCCTGGAAACAGAAGAGCAAAGAAATTAAAGATCTGACCAAGGCGGAAGAGGTACTTAATGAAGACCACTTCGGGCTGGAAAAGATCAAGGAACGTATTCTCGAGTATTTGGCCGTTCGTCAACTGGTGAAGAACCCCAAGGGCTCTATTCTCTGCTTTGTTGGCCCGCCGGGAGTCGGCAAGACGAGCCTCGGTAAGTCGATTGCGCGGGCTACCGGCCGCAAGTTTGTTCGCCTGTCGCTGGGGGGTGTTCGCGATGAAGCTGAGATTCGCGGCCATCGTCGCACCTACATCGGAGCGCTGCCGGGTCAGATAATTCAGATGATGAAGAAAGCGGGGACCATTAATCCCGTTCTCCTGCTTGACGAAGTGGATAAGTTGGGTGCCGATTTTCGCGGCGACCCGAGTTCGGCGCTGCTGGAAGTGCTCGATCCCGAACAGAACCATACCTTCCAGGACCACTATCTTGACGTCGAATATGATCTGTCAAAGGTCTTCTTTATAGCTACATCCAACGTGCTTCACACAATTCCGCCGGCGTTGCAGGACCGTTTGGAGATATTGCGTCTTTCCGGTTACACCGAGCGCGAGAAGCTGGAGATCGCTAAGCGCCACCTGGTTCCCAAGCAAGCTGAAGCGAACGGCCTAAAGCCCGAGCAGCTCGATTTCACCGACGAGGGCTTGCTCGAGATTATTCGTCACTACACGCGAGAGGCAGGGGTCCGCAATCTGGAACGCGAGATAGGATCTTGTTGCCGCAAGTTAGCCCGCCGCTTCGTTTCAGAAAACGTCGCGGAGGGTTTTAAGGACGTCATCGATGCAGAGCGCGTGCGTGGAATGCTTGGGCCCATTAAGTTTCGCCAGCAGGGCGTCGCCGCCGAAAGCGAAGTTGGGTTGGCCACGGGTTTGGCCTGGACTGAAATTGGCGGCGAGGTGTTGCAAATCGAAGCCACTCTTACCAAGGGGCGCGGCGGCGTTATGCTAACCGGCAAGCTTGGTGACGTAATGCAGGAATCAGCGCAAGCAGCGTTGACCTGCATCAAGGCGCGCGCTGAGCGCCTGGGGATGAGTATCGACATCATACGGAAGCGCGATCTTCATATTCACATTCCCGAGGGTGCGATTCCGAAAGACGGCCCCTCAGCCGGTATTACCATGGCGACTGCCATGGCTTCGGCTCTTACTCGCGCTCCCATCCGCAAAAACGTGGCCATGACGGGCGAGATTACACTGCGGGGCCGCGTGTTGCCGATTGGCGGCGTGAAAGAGAAGCTGCTTGCTGCTCATCGTTTTGGAATCGATACGATCATCATGCCGAAGGACAACGAGAAGGATCTGCCGGAGGTTCCTGAGGAAGTTCGTAATGCGCTCTGCATCAATCTCGTAGAGACGATTGATGAGGTGTTGGCGCTTGCCCTCGAGGAAGCATGTCCCACTGATGCCGCCGCTACTGACGACGCGAAGGCGCCGCCGCTGTGGACGACCGAGCCACCCTCGCAAGGCATTCGGACAAGTTAGACAAGTTCAGTTTCCAAGCCAAGATCCAACGGTAAAAAGTTCAGGCTTCAGCTTGCGACCGCGTTTTGCCGCGACGAAGGTTGAACTTTGAACTTCGTTTTTTCAACCCTAAATCCATGCCCGATTAAACCTGGAGGAGATCACGATGAGTAAACAACAAGATGCAGATTTGATTCTTAAGCTTTACGACCTGAGACGCGAAACCGTGATGCGCGAAGCGCGTAACTGGTTTTTCTCATTTAACCCAACGAGCGTACAGGATGTCATTGAAGCGCTCATGAGCGAACAAAGCGGCTACTATCGCATGGTCATTTCTTATTGGGACATGGCTGCGGCGATGGTAAACAATGGCGCCATCGACGAGCAAATGTTCAACGAGACCAATGGTGAGCACCTCTTTGTTTACTCAAAGGTCGCGCCGGTCCTCGAGGAAGTCCGGACGTTGTTTGGCAACCCTGACTTCCTGCGCAATCTTGAAACGCTGGTGAAGCGGATTCCCGACGCCGAAGCAAAAATCACCGCCATGAGAGAGCGCATGAAGAATTTCGCGGAGATGCGCGCCGAGCGGGCGGCGAAGGCACAGACGGCCGGGGCCTAAAGCCCAGCCGGGAGCTGCGGTGTCCCCAAGCGGGCAACTCGCGTGGGGACGCGGTTATTTGCTCTCGTTTCCGCAATGAAGATTACGAGCGCTGAATTCCTGAAAAGCAGCTTCCAGGCGGCCGATTGGCCTACAGGGATCCTGCCGGAAATCGCGTTTATGGGTCGCTCGAATGTGGGGAAGTCGAGTCTAATCAATTCCCTGCTTTCAGTTCGCGGCCTTGCGCGTACATCTTCAACGCCGGGCCGCACCCAGTCGCTAAATTTTTTTTTGATTAACGAGCGCTTTCGGTTTGTCGATCTTCCTGGCTTCGGGTATGCTCGCGTACCGAAAGCCATAAAATCCACGTGGGGTGAGATGGTCACCAGCTACCTTGCAAAGCGAGAGCAGCTTGTGTTATCAATACACATCGTAGATTCGCGCCACGAACCCACAAAATTGGATTTGCAGCTTCACGAGTGGCTTGAGCACAGCGCCAGGCCGCGATTAATAGTTGCCACAAAGTCCGATAAGCTATCTAACAACGAGCTGAAAGAGAGTTTGGGCCGCGTCAAACGCGTGTTCAGCGAGGATCGCGTGATTGCTTTTTCCAGTAAGACTGGGCGCGGCGGTAGTGAAGTTTGGCGGGCAATCGAGAGCGCATTAGCTGGTTTCAATCTCCCGGCCCTTGCTTAGACCGGTTCGGAAAAGATGACGGGTTTCCGAAATTAAAGTCGAGCGCCGATCGTAAATTCTCAAAGCCCCTTTTTGTTAATCTGAGTTTATTCTAGACCACGAATGGCCGTGTACAGGGCATCCAAGCAGTACTTGTGACCTACTCGACATCGAGGTAAATTGCACAACATTTTTGAAGGGAATCGTGTTGCAGCCTCGCGGATCATGCGCGGGGCCATTGCGGTCAGTTTGTTAGCGCTGCGACCTTTTCCAGTTTCTCAACCTCAAAGAACCCAAAACCAACTCGGCCGCTAGTATCGCCGGCCGGTAATGAAATTTCCAGCAACAAATTGATAGGATTGAATTGATATGGCACAGAGAACACGTTCACGCGCCTCCGGCGCTGCCGGCGGGAACAACGACGACAACGAAGAGAACGGCGGCACGGTAGCAACCGCCGAAGCTCCGGAAAAAGAGAGAGACGGCAGAGACTTTGGCGGGGAAGGTTTTCTAAACCTGGCCGACCTCAAGGAAATGTCCATCTCAAAGCTGACCAGTATCGCCAAGGGCATGGACGTGCCGGGCGCAACGGGGATGCGCAAGCAGGAGCTGATCTTCAAAGTGCTGGCAGCCCAGACGGAGAAGAGTGGCCTCATTTTCTCTGAGGGCGTACTCGAAACTCTTCCGGACGGTTTCGGTTTCCTGCGGGCGCCTGAATACAACTATCTTCCCGGGCCGGATGACATCTACGTTTCGCCCTCACAGATAAGGAAATTTGATCTACGAACGGGCGACACGGTCAGCGGCCAGATCCGTCCACCCAAAGAAGGTGAGCGCTACTTCGCGTTAATCAAAGTCGAAGCCATAAACTTTGAATCGCCCGATCAGGCTCGTGAGAAAGTTTTCTTTGACAATCTCACACCACTTTATCCAGACGAGATGTTGAAGATGGAGGTTACTCAGGAGAACCTGTCCGCCAGGGTCATTGATCTGGTCACTCCGCTCGGCAAAGGCCAGCGTGGCTTGATCGTCGCTCCGCCGCGCACCGGCAAGACGATGTTGCTCCAGACCATCGCAAATTCCATTACTCAGAACCATCCGGAAGTGACTTTAATAGTCCTGCTGATCGACGAACGACCGGAAGAAGTGACAGACATGCAACGGTCGGTGAACGGCGAAGTGATTTCGTCGACCTTTGATGAGCCGCCAACGCGTCACGTGCAGGTTGCAGACATGGTCATTGAAAAAGCCAAACGATTGGTTGAGCACAAGCGCGACGTTGTTATTCTGCTTGATTCGATTACCCGCCTGGCACGTGCCCACAACGCGGTTGTGCCGCCCAGTGGCAAGATACTCTCCGGCGGTATCGATTCAAACGCGCTACAGCGCCCCAAGCGGTTCTTTGGCGCTGCCCGTAACATTGAAGAAGGCGGATCGCTGACTATTATCGCCACCGCCCTAATCGATACCGGCTCGCGCATGGACGACGTAATTTTTGAGGAATTCAAGGGCACCGGTAATTCTGAAATCCATTTGGATCGCCGGCTGAGCGACAAACGCTTATTCCCGGCAATCGACTTGCAACGCTCAGGAACACGCAAGGAAGAATTGCTGCTTAGCAAGGAAGATCTGAACCGAATCTGGGTGATGCGACGCGTCTTGAATCCGCTGTCGCCGGTCGAGCAGATGGAAGTTGTGCTCGAGCGCCTGGAGAAAGCTAAGTCAAACGCGGAATTCCTGGCTTCGATGCAAAGCTAAACGAAAGGATGAAGGCGGAAGGATGAAGGATGAATAATCCGGGTCTTTCCGCCTGGTCCTTGCGGCATTTGATCTCCGCCTCGTCTTCGTTCATCCTTCATAATTCATCCTTGTCTCTATGCGCATCGCGATCCTTTCATCTGAAGTTGTGCCCTTTGCTAAGACCGGGGGACTGGCCGACGTTGCCGGAGCGCTTCCCAAAGCGCTCGGCAAACACGATGTCGACGCGCGCGTGATTCTCCCGCTCTACCAGCAGATCGATAAAGGCTGGCTCAATAATTCCATTATCGAGAACGTACCGGTCGAGTGGCGTGGCCAGATAAGGCCAACGCGCGTTTATCAAAGCGATGCGGCCGGAGCCCCCGCGTACCTGATTGACGCTCCCGAGTATTTTTCGCAGCCTTCGATCTATGGCTACTCCAACGATCACGAGCGCTTTGCCTTCTTCTCGCGCGCCGCGCTCGCACTAGTCAAACATCTCGCTTGGCAACCCGACATTGTTCATGGCAACGATTGGCCTTGCGGTTTCGCCATGATCGAGTTGCGCGCACGCCGCCGCTACCAGGAATTTTTTCGCAACACCAGGACGCTTTTTTCGATTCATAATCTGGCATACCAGGGCGCGTTTGATCCGGGCGACTTGTGGTGGATGGGTTTTGGCGATCCTCCCGACAAGGACGATTTCATTCTCAAGGGCGCTGCCTCAGCCTTGAAAGCCGGGCTCATCGCCGCCGACGCGCTTTCCACCGTGAGCCGCCGCTATGCCGAGGAAATACAATCGCCCGAACAAGGTTCCGGCCTCGATTGGCTCCTTCGAGCGCGCCGCAAACGGCTGGCAGGTATTACCAATGGCGTGGATTATGACGTTTGGAAACCGGAGACCGATCCTCATATCGCGGCACATTTTTCAGCAGACGATCTTTCAGGCAAACTGAAGTGCAAGCTTGATCTGCTTCGTCGCTTTGGTCTGCCACAGGAGCCGGAGCGCCCAATCATCGCGATCATCTCGCGCCTGGTAGCGCAAAAAGGCTACGACCTGATCCGTCAACTCCACGGCGCCATCCTCCAAACCGGTTCGTTCTTTATCGCGCTGGGTGCGGGCGCCAGAGAGTATGAGGATTTTCTGCAGCATTGGCACGATAGTGCGCCACGTCAGGTAGGCATCTACAAAGGTTATGCAGGCGAGCCACTCGCCCATCAGATCGAGGCCGGGGCGGATATGTTTTTGATGCCGTCGTATTACGAGCCCTGCGGTTTAAATCAGATGTACAGCATGCGCTACGCCACAGTGCCTATCGTTCGCGCCACCGGCGGGCTGGACGATACGGTTGAGGATTTCAATCCGAATCGCGGTACGGGAACCGGTTTTAAGTTTCGCGAGTACAACGCAAGCGCTTTGCTTGAAAAAATACGCGAAGCCCTTTACTTTTATAGCAAGCCCGAGGCCTGGCAGAAGATACAACTGAACGGCATGGCAATGGACAACTCCTGGGACGCCGCCGCTCAGAAATACATTCAGCTTTATCAGGAAATAATTGAGCTACGGTAACCGCAGTAATAGACTCGGTGCGAACGCTGCTGACTGTTGGCTGATCCAGCATAACAATGTCGACGTCAGGAAAAAGGAGCTACAAAATGAGCGAACACGTGACGGAAGTAAGTGATAGTAGTTTTGACAAGGACGTCTTGCAGTCAGACAGGCCGGTGCTGGTGGACTTTTGGGCCGCATGGTGCGCTCCTTGCCGAATGCTGGAGCCCACTGTTGTGGCAGTGGCCGAGAAGTATGTGGCAAATGCGCGCGTCGTGAAGGTGAATGTTGATGACAATCCGTCAATTTCGCAGCGGTACGGAATCAAGGGCATTCCCACGTTGATTCTTTTCAAAGGCGGCAAGGAAGAAGAGCGCGTCGTAGGAGCAACTTCCAAAGAAGCCATCTCGCGCATGATTGACAAACACGTGGCCGGCGCAGCCGCGGTTTAATTTTTCGTTCTAACTTCAGGCGCGGATTTTCCCTGACGGTAGTCCGCGCCTGTTGTCTGTCCAAATATGGACTCTAGGTCTTGGGTCTTGCGTCTTGGGTCTTTGTACTTAGTTCTTTGAACTTTGAGCTTTGCGCTTTGTACTTTGTCTTTTGAAAGTTTTGAGATTCAAAGAGCAAAGCACAAAGTTCTAAGTACAAAGACCCAAGCCCAAAGACGAAAGACCAAAATCCAGCATAAATCATGTCTAAAATAATTGTTGTCATCGGTGCGCAATGGGGTGATGAAGGAAAAGGCAAGATCGTTGACCTTTTGGCCGAACACTTCGACATAGTTGTGCGCTATCAAGGTGGACACAATGCCGGCCACTCCGTCCAGGTCGGCGACAAGTCGTTCGTTCTCCATCTGCTGCCTTCGGGAATTGTTCACCGCGGCAAGACCTGCGTGCTCGGCAACGGCATGGTCATCGACCCCAAGGCATTTTTTGAAGAGGCCGATCGCTTGCTGGCCCAGGGCATCGAAGTTTCCCCGGAACGCGTAAAAATTAGTTCACGGGCTCACCTAATACTTCCCTACCATCGTGCTTTAGATCACACGAGTGAAGAGCGACTTGGTAACGAAAAGGTCGGCACCACCTTGCGCGGCATTGGTCCGGCTTATGAGGATAAGGCCGGTCGCCGTGGTATTCGTACTGCTGACGCGCTGGTGCCGGAGGTCTTGCGCTCGCGGATTGAACGCAATCTCGAGGATGCGAATCGGATCATCGAGGCTTATGGCGGCGAGAAGTTGAATGCGGACGAGATCTTTAATGAAACGTCGCGGCTCGCTGAGCGCCTGGGCGCTTTCGTTGGCGACACTACACATTTTCTGAACGTTGCGGCCACCCAGGGAAGGTCTATTTTGCTCGAAGGCGCACAGGCTACTCTGCTGGACGTCGATCACGGAACCTATCCGTTCGTAACTTCGTCCAACACGGTCGCCGGCGGAGCCATCATTGGCACGGGTCTGGCGCCGAATCGACTAACTGGCGTACTGGGAATCGTGCGCACCTATACAACGCGCGTTGGCGAAGGGCCTTTCCCAACAGAGATGTTGAAAGGCGAAGCTGAGT
>Ga0137403_10007333_pt1 | contig 12471 bp, 7 predicted proteins | sample CZOMad2_1_16fung_FD_122057 | JGI IMG/M metagenome (GOLD analysis project Ga0137403, IMG submission 122057) | Vadose zone soil fungal communities from Angelo Coast Range Reserve, California, USA - CZOMad2_1_16fungal (Hybrid Assembly) | ecosystem: Environmental > Terrestrial > Soil > Vadose zone...
GCCGGGAGTCGAACCCGGACGGGTTGCCCCACAGGATCCTAAGTCCTGCGCGTCTGCCAGTTCCGCCACGTTCGCGAAAGCCACCGCAAAATAGCGCCTGACTAGCCCTCGTTGCCCATCCGTCGCACCAGCACCCAGAGCACCGCTCCGACGACCGCCGCGCCGGCGCCGAGCCCGACCAGCACTCCCGCCCGCGGCTCGTCGTGGGCCAGCGCGCGCGTGCCCAGCCCCAGATAGGCGAGGCCGAGCGCCACGAGTGCGAGGCTCAGGACCAGAAAGATCGGCTTCAGGCCGTGCATGGCGCCACCGAAAGCGTGGGGGCAAGATAGCCGACGCGGGGCTGTCGCGGCGGCGCGACCCGGCCCATATTCCCCGCAACTCATACCCGTCTCGAAATCCCTCATGCGACTCTCGATCACGCTGGCCGTCATGGCGGTCGCCGCGCTGCGCGCCGCCCCCGCGCCCGCCCAGGAGCCGGTCGCCATTCACGTGGGCCGTCTGGTCGACGTGGACCGCGGCGAGATCCTGCGGGACCGGCTGGTCCTGGTGCGCGGGGACAAGATCCAGGCCGTCGAGCCCTGGCCGGCCAAGCCGCCCGCAGGCGCCCGCGTCGTCGATCTCTCGCGGGCCACCGTCGTGCCCGGCCTCATCGACTGCCACACCCACCTGGTGGACGAGATCGAGTCCGCGGACGTCCTCGCTCCGCTCGAGCGCACCGGTGGGCAGCAGGTGTTTCTGGGCGTGCGCCACGCCCGGGCAACGCTTCTCGCCGGCTTCACCACGGTACGCGACGTCGGCACCTACCGCGCTTTTCTGGACGTGGCCCTCCGCGATGCGATCAACGACGGCACGGTGATCGGGCCTCGGATGGCGGTCGCCGGGGCCTACATCACCGTGGCAACCGGCGGCGGCGAGCTGACCGGCATGGCGCCCGACGTTGTCTTGCCGCCGGATTTCCGCGTGGGGGTCGCCAAGTCGGCCGATGAGGTCCGGGAAAAAGTTCGGATCCTCATTCACGGCGGCGCGGACCTGATCAAGGTGATCGCAACCGGAGCCGTGCTGACCAGCGGGACCAATCCGGGAGCGCCGGAGTTCACCCAAGACGAGATCCACGCGGCCGTCGACGAGGCAGCGAAGTACGGCGCCTTCGTGGCGGCGCATGCCCATGGCGCGGAGGGGATCAAGAACGCGGTCCGCGCCGGGGTCCGCTCGATCGAGCATGGCTCGCTGATCGACGACGAGGGGATCCGGCTCATGGCAGAGAAGGGCACCTATCTCGTCGCCGACATCTACAACGGCGACTACATCGCGACGGTGGGCAAGCAACAGGGCTGGTCGGCCGAGATCCTCCGCAAGAACGACGAGACCACGGAGGCGCAGCGCCTGGGCTTCCGCAAGGCGGTGGCGGCGGGCGTGAAGATTGCCTTCGGCACCGACGCCGGGGTCTACCCCCACGGGGACAACGCGCGCCAGCTTCCCTATATGGTGCGCTGGGGAATGACGCCTATCCAGGCGATTCAGTCCGCCACGATCGTGGCCGCCCGCCTCATCGGCTGGGACGACCGGCTCGGCTCGATCGCGCCGGGCAAGTACGCCGACCTGATCGCCGTGGACGGCGACGCCATGACCAACCTCGAGAGCTTCGGCAAGGTCAGCTTCGTGATGAAGAACGGGGTGGTCTACAAGCAGGCCGGCCAGCCGGTCGGCCGGGCGGTGGCGCAATGAGGCTCGTCGGGCTCGCTTTACTGTTGGTCTCCACCGCGGCTGCCCAGACTCCGGCCAAGCGGCCCTTTTCGCTCGACGACCTCGCCCGCATTCGCACCGTGAGCGACCCGGCAGTCTCGCCGGACGGCGGCTGGGTGAGCTACACCGTCACCACGGTGGACACCGTCCGTGACCGGCGGCAAAGCGACGTCTGGATGACCAGCTGGGACGGGAGCCGCACGGTGCGCCTCACCTCATCGCCCGAGTCGGAACACGGCGCCCAGTGGAGTCCTGACGGGCGCTGGCTCGCCTTTCTGTCGGACCGGGGAGATCCGAACGACGTCGGTCAGCTATGGCTGCTCGATCGCGCCGGCGGCGAGGCGCAACGCGTGACCGCGCTCCGCGGCGGGATCACCGACTACGCGTGGGCACCGGACGGGAAGCGGCTCGTGCTGGTGGCCAAAGACCCGAGCGCCGATTCCGTCGCGGCCGACACCGGAGCGGCCCAGACCGCCAAGCGGCCGGTCCCGATCGTGCTCGACCGGTTCCAGTTCAAGCGGGACGAGGACGGTTACCTCGATCGCCGCCGCGAGCATCTCTATTTGTTCGACCCCATCGGTCGTCGGTCCGAGCCCCTGACAGCCGGTGAGCACGACGATCTGCTGCCGTCCTGGTCGCCCGACGGCAGCACGATCGCCTTCGTGAGCAAGCGAGGCCCTGATCCCGATCGGACCGATAACTGGGACATCTATGCGATCGCCCCGAAGCCGGGTGCTGACGCGCGCCAGCTCACCACCTTCGAGGGCTCCGACGGCGATCCCGAGCAGGACAGCCGGCCCGCCTGGAGCCCGGACGGCAAGCTGATCGCATATCTCCAGGGCGGCGCGCCCAAGCTCATCTACTACGGAGTGGAGCGGCTGGCGGTGGTGCCGGCTGCCGGAGGGCCGGCGCGAGTGGTCTCGCCTGGACTGGACCGCTGGGTGAAGGAGCCTCGCTGGAGCGAGGATGGCCGCACCATCGCCTTTCTGCTCGAGGACGATCGTAATGTGCACCTGGCCCGCGTCCCGGCCGAGGGCGGATCGGTAGAGCGCATCGTGAGCGGGAATCGGGTGATCAGCGGGTTGACGGGCGGTCCCGGTGGACGGCTTGCCGTGGTCGCGAGCACGCCGAACGCGCCGGCTGAGGTCTTCGCTGTGGAACCCGGCGGGACGCTGCGAGCGCTGTCCCATCAGAACGATGCCTGGCTGAGCGAGGTCGCGTTGGCCCAGGTAGAGCAGATTTCTTTCCGGAGCCGGGATGGGACGCCGATCAACGGCCTCCTGGTCAAGCCGCCGGACTGGACGCCGGGGCGCCGCTATCCCGCCGTGCTCCGGATCCATGGTGGCCCCGTGATGCAGGTCGAGAATGATTTCAACGAGCAATGGCAATGGCTCGCGAGCCGGGGGTACGTGGTGATCACGGCCAACCCGCGGGGCAGCTCGGGGCGGGGCGAGCGGTTCGCGTCCGCGATCTACGCCGACTGGGGCCACAAGGACGCGGAAGACGTGCTCGCGGCGGTGGACTACGCGGTGCGAGAAGGCGTCGCCGATCCGGAGCGGCTCGGCGTGGGGGGCTGGAGCTACGGCGGGATCCTGACCAACTACGTCATCGCGCAAGATCACCGATTCAAGGCCGCGATCAGCGGAGCCGGGATCGCGAACATTCTGGCCGGCTACGGCACCGACGAATACATCCGGGAATACGAGGCAGAGCTCGGCCTTCCCTGGCAGCGCACGGCGGCCTGGCTCAAGGTGTCATCCCCGTTCCTTCATGCCGATCGGATCGTGACCCCGACGCTCTTCCTGTGCGGCGACAAGGATTTCAACGTGCCGCTGCTCAATTCCGAACAGATGTATCAGGCGCTGCGGAGCCTCGGGCGCGAGACCCAGCTGGTAATCTATCCGGGAGAGTACCACACGATCCGCCGGCCGAGCTTCGTGCGGGACCGGTTGCAGCGATACGCGGAGTGGTATGACAAGCACCTGAAGTGAGAAGTGAGAGGCAAAGAGGTGAGAGGTGAGCGGTAAGAGGGAAGAGGGGCTCCGCGCTGCCGCGAAGCCCCCCTCTTACTTCTCACCTCTTACCTCTTACGCCGTTTCAACAAGGGTTCGGGTCGTTCCAGTTCCTCGGCGGGTCGGCCGGGATCGAGGGGTTGGCGGTTCGTTCGCTCAGCGGATAGACCAACCGGACTGGTATCTGGCTGGCGCCGCTGGCCGGGGTCAGTGCCGGCACGCAGGTCCGCTTGTAGTCGTTCCAGACCTCGGGGTTCTGGAACAGGGCCGCGTACTTTTCGGTCATGATGGTTCCGAGGTCGGCGGTCCCCAGGGCGCTGAGGCCCTGGGCTGTCCTCGCATTGTTCAGGTGAGTCAGCGCGGACCCGTCGCCGATCCGGAAGGCCGCTTCCGCGAGGATCAGCTCGTTCTCGACATAGGTCACGAACGGCTGTCGGAACGCGCCGTCCAAACGGGCCACGCTCAGCTCCGAAGGGTTGCTGGCCAGTCCCCCTCCCGGGGCGGCGCCCACGAAGGCTGCGTCGGAATTCGGGGCATAATACTGCGCGAGCCGCGGATCCGGGGTCGGAGTGTTGAGCAGGTCAACCAGGAACTTTCCGGCCGAGAGATACTGAGGCCAGCTGAGGCTGAACTGATGCCACAGATTGGTCTCGGTCTGCGCGTCGCTGTGAAACGCCAGGTAATCATCGGCTCCGGTCGCATCCGCGATGCCGAGTGACGCGACAGCGAACGCCTTCTGATAGGCGGTCGGATCCCGCTCCGCTGTGTGCAGATAGAACCGCGCCTTGAGAGTATTGGCCAACGCGGTCCACTTGGTCACGTCACCTTCGTAGACCAGCTCCTCCCCTCCCGGTGGAGCCGTCGTCGTGGCGAGGAAGATGATCGCCGTATCGAGCTTCGCTTGTACGGTCTGGTACACCAGCTGCTGCGGATCGGTCGCCGGGGCCGTGATCGTCGAGTCCGCCGCCTGCGAGTAGGGAATGTCTCCCCACACGTCGGCGGTTTGTCCGATCAGCCAGGCCTCGAGGACATAGGCGACGCCGGCGTACGCCGAGTCGGCGGTCTGAAGTGCCGTCCGCTGAATCCGACGCAGATCAAGCAGTCCGCCCCGGGTATAGGCATCGATCCACCCGTCGTAGTAGTAGTCGTCGTCTCCCGTGATATAGAGGCCAAGGGCCAGGTACTGCTTGTTGGTCCCGGCGCATGCCTGCATCCAGATACACACCGTGCGCGCCGTATGGCTCTCGGACTGGAAAGCCAGGTTGGTCTGGGCCGAGACCAGCAAGTTGGCATTATTCGCGACCGTGGGCCGGTTCGGGTTGTCCGCCAGCTTCGGGCCGGTGAGGAAATCGCCGCAGGCGCTGCTGCCGAGCCCCAGGCCGAGCGCGAGCGCGGTGAGATGCGTACGCATATCGTGGTCCTCGAGTCGTCGGGTTCGGGTCAGCGGTTCAGGGTCACGGTAAAGACGAACGTGCGGTTCTGCGGGCTGTTGAACCAGTCGATATTTCTCGCGCCGGTTTCGGCGCCCGCCAGATTCGTCTCCGGATCCACCCCGGTGTAGTCGGTCCAGACAAACAGGTTGCGGCCGGCGACCCGGAGATCCACGCTGCTGAACCCGAGGCTCTTGGTAACAAACCCGCCGGTGAACGAATAGCCGAGCGAGACCTCGCGCAGCTTGGTGAAACTCGCGCTCTCGTAGAAGGGCACCCCGAGGAACGTGAACGTGCTGTAGTAGTTCTGGAACCAGCCCTCGTCGAGAACCACCGGGGTATTGGCCCCCGGCCCCGCGACCGGCCCGGGCAGGAAGTTCTGCCCGACGGTCACGGTCTGATAGCGGAGTGCCCCCGACTCGGCCGAAGTACCGACCGAGTTGAGTGCGCCCCGGGTGCCGTTGTACACGACGCCACCGTGACGCATATCTACCAGGGCCGAAAGCGACAGGTGACCGATCCGGACGCCGGTCCGGACGCTGCCGGTCCACTTCGGGTTCGGGTCCCCGACGATGCGGCTCTGGGGATCGAGCAAGGGGTAGCCGGCGCTCGAGTGGTTCCCAGCGACACCGGTGTTGCCGCCATCGTTGTTCTCGTTCTGGAAGGTGCCGTCGTTGATGAAGAGCGCATGCTCCGCATTCTGGCTCGCCGTGCAGAGATCGTCGACGTTGACCGGCGCACCACCGGCGTCCAGGATCGAGCGGCCCCGGCCGCAGCGGATGTAGTCGAAGTCCCGGAACGCGCCGATGGGCTGTCCCACCTGGGCCACGGCAATGGCAAAGCCGCCGGCCCCGCCATAGCTGATGAAGAAGGAGCTGTCGGTCGTGCCGAGGTCCTCGACCCGGTTCCGGTTGGTGGAGAACAGGAAGCCCAGGTCCCACGCGAAGTTCTTCCGGGTGATGGGCCGGATGTTGAGCGCCCACTCGGTGCCGGCGTTGCGAATCCTGGCCACGTTCGCGGCCTCGTTGATGAACCCGGTGCTGGCCGGGACCGGTACGGTGAGGATCACGTCCTTTGAAGACCGGCGGTACCAGGTGAAGCTGAGATCGGCCGCATCCTTGAACAGCCCGATGTCGATGCCGGCCTCGAACTCGCGGGTCCGCTCCGGCTTGAGCTCGCCGGCCCGCGTTGTGTCGCTGTAGAGTCCCCCGAAGCCGTTCTGGGACGCGGTCACCGTTCCGCCCCAACTGTCCTGATAGGTCCCGCCGCTCAGGAAGGTGAAGGCGGTGAGATAGGGTTGTGGCTGAGTGCCCACTTCGCCGTAGGCCGCGCGCAACTTGCCGTACGAGAGCAGTCCGCCCAGGCTCCCGCCCGCCTTGGTGAACTGCCACGCCGCGCTGGCGCTGGGGAACCACGCGTGCTGGGTGTCGTGCCCGAAGCTGGAGGCGCCGTCATAGCGCACGCCGCCCTTCAGAAAAACCTGGTTCCAGAGGTCGAGCGTCGCTTGTCCGAAGTAGCCGGCGATCCGCAGCTTGGTCTCGTTGTCCACCGGCGGGAGCTGGCTCGCCGTGTTGGTCAGGGTAAACGGCTGAGGTGCGAGCAGCGCATTGCCGACGCCCCCCAGCTGCCGGACGCTCCGGGTGTTCAGGTTCTGCCCCAGCGTGAAGCTGCCGCCGAAATTCGGGTTCAGCTTGTAGGTCGCCGTCCCGACGAGATTGTGGTCGATCTGGCTGGTGCTGAGGTTGACCTTTACCACCTGGCCCAGTGGGTCGGGCGTGTTCGACGTGGTTTGGGGCTGGCCTTGAAGCCGATCGTCCCCCGAGTAGTCCACCCCCAGGGTGTAGTCGAACTTGAGCCAGGCGAGCGGATTCCAGGTCAGGTCCAAGTTGCCGAAGACCCGGTCCGCGATCGCCGTGCTGAGCGGCACGTTGGCGGTGAAGAAGGGATTGTCGTAACCCCGGCCCAGGTTGAAGGAAGTGGCCGACGGGTTGGGGAAGCGGTACGAACGGTGGAGCCCGGTAACCGGATCGAGATATTCCGTGTTGTTGAACTCGGGTGCGGTGCGCCAGGACCCCAGCGTCATCCCGCTGAAGTTGGACCCCTTCTGCAAGAAGCTGCCGTTGGTATTCGAGTAGGAAACGTTGGCCCCGATCTTGAAACTGGGCACGACCTGCTGAGAGCCGTTCACCCGCACCGAGATCCGCTGGAAGTGATTGTTCGGCCCGGTGAAGGTGCCCCGATCGTAGGCGTAGCCGCCCGACACGAAGAAGGTCGTTCGATCATTCCCGCCCGAGATGGTGAGCGTGTTGTCTGAGTTCCAGCCGGTAACGACCGCCTCGCGGGCGTGGTCGAAGACCGGAATACCGGCCGCCAACGCCGGTCCCCAGCTGTCGGACGTCGCCTCGCAGTCCGCCAACAAAGGGTCGCTGCTCGGCACGCAGGGGTCGGCGGTGGGAACGCCGGTCGTACCGTCTTCGTCGCCCAGGCCGTACCGGCTCTGCAGCTCCGGGAACCGATGTACATCGCTGAACCCGAAAGACGAGCGCAGGGAGTAGGAGGTCGCGCCGGGCCGGCCCCGCTTGGTGGTGATGAGTATGACGCCCTGGCCGGCTCGGGCTCCAAAGACCGTTCCGGCCGCGGCGCCCTTCAGGATCTCGATGCTCTCGATGTCGTCGGGATTGATGTCGATGGCCCGGTTCGAGGCCGAGGTGCCCTGCTGGCCGGCGAAGCCGGTCCCGTCGAACTGCGACGTCGGAGTCGTCGAGTTGTCGATCGGCATGCCGTCCACCACGAACAGCGGCTCCGCCGTGCTGCCGAGCGTGTTGGTGCCGCGAATTCGGATCTGGGTGGAGGCGCCGGGGTCGCCGGCGGTCGAGGTTACCTCGACGTTCGGCGCCTTGGCGGAGAGCGCGGTCACGAGATTGGTCTCATGGCTCCGCGCAATGAGCGAAGAGTCCACGTTGTTGCGGACGTTGCCGAGCTTCTCCACCTCGCTTTGGGTGCCCGCACCGGTGACGACGACCTCGCCCAGCTGCAGCGGGTTGGCCGCCAGGCGGAACTCGACCGTCTGGTCGCCGGGGGAGAGCGTGATCTCTTGGGTTTGCGGCTTGTAGCCGATCGAGCGGATGGACAGGGTCACCTGTTGGCCCCGCGCCTGCGCTGCGGGGATGAGCAGCGCGTAACGGCCGTCCGCACGCGCAGTGGTGCCGAGCCCGAGGCTCGGGATGGCCACCGTGGCGCCGGGCAGCGGGGTGCTGTCTTCGCGCGTAACGGTCCCGCTTATGGTGGAAGGGTTTTGCGCGAGCGCCGCGGCCGGCAACAGCATCGCCGCCAGCGCGACGAGAATCCGACGAGGCACGAGTTGCATGCGCCCTCCTGGAGGGTTCGGGATGTGGAACAAACGCTCGCCCGGTGGGGGCCCGGGCGCGGGATGAGAATCAACCGAGCGCCACGATGAGCTCCGCGTGGAAGGAGCGCCCTCCGGCCGGCGGAGGTGCGTTGCGATGTGGAGATTCGGATGCGGCGAACGTCCGCCGGGAACCGCGGCGGATTTGAGAGCATATGGCTCGCGGGTCGACCCGTCAATACCAGCGCTGGCGTCCGACCGAAGGGGCGGCTAAGATATCGGCGCCTCGGGGCCCAACTTGGCTGCCGTCCATACTTTCAGCGAGCTCGCGCATGCCGGCTTCGTACGACCTGATCGTCATTGGCGGGGGTCACAACGGACTCGTCACGGCCGCCTACGCGGCCCGCGCCGGCCTCAAGGTCCTGGTCCTCGAGCGCCGGGAGGTCCTCGGCGGCGCCTGTACCACCGAAGAGCTCTGGCCCGGGTTCAAGGTCTCGACGGCCGCCTACGTGAACAGCCTCCTCCGGCCGGAGATCATCCGGGATCTCGAATTGAAACGCCATGGCTTCGCGATGCTGCCCCGCAGCCCCTCCTCTTTCACCCCGTTCCCCGACGGTCGGTACCTGCTGCTGGGGCCGGACAAGGACCTGACCCGGCGCGAGGTGGCCAAGTTCTCGGCGAAGGACGCGGAGGCCCTGCCGAAGTACGAGGCGATGCTGGAGCGGGTCGCCTCATTCATCGAGCCGACACTGACCCAGACGCCGCCCACGCCCTGGTCGTTCGCGCCGGGCAACCTGCTCCAGCTCGCCAAGCTGGGTCTCGGCTTCGCGCGCTTGGGGAAGGACGCCGTGCGGGCGATAGAGGTGTTGACCGGCGCCGCGCGCCCGATCCTGGACCGCTGGTTCGAGTCCGAGCAGCTCAAGGTCACCCTGGCGACCGATGCGATCATCGGCGCGTTTGCCTCGCCGTCGATGCCAGGCACGGCGTACGTGCTGTTCCATCACGTCATGGGCGAGTGCGACGGCGCCCGCGGCGTGTGGGGATACGTGCGGGGCGGGATGGGCGGGGTCAGCGCGGCGATCGCGGCCGCCGCCCGTGAAAAGGGCGCGGAGATCCGAACCAACGCGGCGGTGGCCCGGATCCTCACCCGCGACGGCGCCGCATACGGCGTTGCGCTGGCCGACGGCACCGAGCTGCTGGCCCCCCGGGTGGCCTCCGGGGTTGACGCGCACGTCACCTTCCTCGACCTGGTCGACCCGACCGTACTGCCGCCGGAGTTCGTCGCCGACGTGCGCGCTATCGACTACGCCAGCGCCAGCCTCAAGATCAATCTGGTTCTGAGCGCGGTACCCGACTTCACCGCGCTGCCGGGCGGCGAGCCGGGGCCGCAGCACCGGGGGACGATCCACCTCTGCCCGACGCTGGACTACATCGAGGAAGCCTACGACGACGCCAAGCACGGCCGGGCGGCTCGCGACCCGATCATCGAGGCGACCATTCCGTCGGTGCTGGACGACACGATCGCCCCCAAGGGCATGCACATTATGTCCATGTTCACGCAGTACTTCCCCTACGACATCCGGGAAGGTTCGGTGGACTACTGGAAGGAGCGGTATGCCGACCGGTGTATCGAGATCATGGACCAGTACGCGCCCGGGTTCAAGCAGTCGGTGGTCCACCGGCAGGTGCTGAGCCCCCGCGACCTGGAGGAGCGGTTCGGCCTCACCGGCGGCAACATCATGCAAGGCGCGATGTCTCTCTCGAGCCTGTCCTTCATGCGGCCGGTCGCAGGCTACGCCAACTACCGCACGCCGATTCGCGGGCTCTATCTGTGCGGCGCGGCGACCCATCCGGGCGGCGGGGTGATGGGAGCCTGCGGCTACAACGCGGCGCGCGAGATCCTCAAGGACGCCGGCAAGCGGCTCCCGACGGCGGCCTGACTGCCATGCCGCTCGAGCGGACCCTCCCGCGCGATGCATACTTCGCCGACGCCATTTGGCAGCGGGAGAAGGAGCGCATCTTCGGGCGCGAATGGGCCTGCGCGGGTCGAGCCGAGGAACTGCCGGCACCCGGCGACTATCGGGTGCTCGATCTCGCGGGTGAAAGCCTACTGGTGGTGAGGACCAAGGCCGGCGCGCTCCGGGCGTTCTACAACGTCTGCCGCCATCGAGGATGCCGTCTGGTGCTCGACCCCCCGGCCACGCCGCACGCGGCACCCGCCGGTCATTTCGCCGGCGGAATCCGCTGCCCCTACCACGCGTGGACCTATACCCTCGACGGCGAGCTCCGCACCGCGCCGTTTCTGGAAGAGGAGGACGGCTTCCGGCGCGAGGACTTTCCGCTCTGGCCCGTCGGGGTCGAGACCTGGGGCGGGTTTTTCTTCGTCAACCTCTCGCCGCTCGAGGCCGCAGCCGAGGGTCGGACCCTCCTCCAGCAGCTGGGGGCCGTGCCGGAGCGCCTGAGTCGCTACCCGCTCGCGGAGTTGCGCACCGCCCAGCGCATCTCGTACGACGTCGGGGCCAACTGGAAGGTCCTGCTGGAGAACTACAACGAGTGCTACCACTGCGCGGGGGTTCATCCGGAACTCTGCAAGGTGGTGCCGGCCTTCAAGCAGAAGGGGGGCTCCCAGCTCGACTGGGACCGGGGCATCCCCCACCGGGAGGGCGCCTGGACCTTCACCCGTTCCGGCACCACCTCGCGGGCGCCGTTCGCCGGCTTGAACGACGACGAGAGGACGCGGCACAAGGGCGAGCTCATCTATCCCAATTTCCTGCTCTCGCTCTCGGCTGAGCATGTCGCCGCGTTCACCCTGTGGCCGCACGGCGCCGAGCACACCACGATCATCTGTGATTTCCTTTTCCATCCTGACGAGATGGCCACACCGGGCTTCGATCCGTCCGACGCCGTAGAGTTCTGGGACCTGGTGAACCGGCAGGACTGGAGGATCTGCGAAGGCGTGCAGGCGGGAATGCGGGCCCGTGTTTTCGAGCACGGCTATTACGCCCCGATGGAGAGCGCGAGTCTCGACATTCGCCGCTACGTCCGCGAGCGGCTGGGCGACATCTTCCCCGCGTGACCCGGCGCGACTACGACTACATCGTCCTCGGGCTCGGCGGCCTGGGGAGCGCCGCTGCCTACTGGTTGTCCCGCGGGGCGGGGGCGGATGTGCTTGGCCTGGAACAGTTCGAGCTGGGGCACGCGCGCGGCGAATCGCAGGACCACTCCCGGATCATCCGTCTCTCCTACCACACCCCGGCCTACGTCGAGCTGGCCAAGCAGGCCTATGCAGCCTGGGACGCTCTCGAGAAGGAGAGCGGGGAACAGGTCATTCTGCGGACCGGCGGGCTCGACCTCGGCCCCCGCACGAGCGCGATTCCCCTCGAGAGCTACAGCGAGAGCATGCGGGCCTGCGGCGTCCCGTTCGAGCAGCTCGACGCCGCCGAGATCATGCACCGCTGGCCGCAGTTCCGCCTGCCTGACGACATTCAGGGCCTGTACCAGGAGCAGAGCGGCATTGCCAAGGCCGCGCGGGCCAATGCGGCGCATCAGCGGATGGCGCGGGAGCACGGCGCTATCCTCCGGGACCGAGCCCCGGTGACCGGCATCCGATCGGCCGGGGGTGAGGTCGATGTCGAGGCTGGTGATCGGACGTACCGCTGCCATCGGCTGGTGATCGCCGCCGGCCCCTGGTCCAATGGCGCGCTGGCCCATTTCGGGCTCGAGCTGCCACTGGAAGTGACCCAGGAGCAGGTGACCTATTTCGCGAGCCCACACAGGCGCGATTTCCTGCCCGATCGCTTTCCGGTATGGATCTGGATGGACGACCCCTGCTACTACGGGTTCCCGGTGTTTGGCGAGGACGGGCCCAAGGCCGCACAGGACGCAGGCGGGAAGCCGGTCACCGCCGAGACCCGCAGCTTCGAGCCCGATCCGGGGAACT
>Ga0137403_10001719_pt1 | contig 12469 bp, 8 predicted proteins | sample CZOMad2_1_16fung_FD_122057 | JGI IMG/M metagenome (GOLD analysis project Ga0137403, IMG submission 122057) | Vadose zone soil fungal communities from Angelo Coast Range Reserve, California, USA - CZOMad2_1_16fungal (Hybrid Assembly) | ecosystem: Environmental > Terrestrial > Soil > Vadose zone...
GCCGATGACAGTCGTCCCGTTCAGGAAGTAGATGAAGAGGGTTCCTGAAGTGTGCCGGAAGAGGATGTCGGCCTTGCCATCGCCGTTGAAGTCCCCCACGCCCACGACTGTCCAGTCGGTGGAGGCCCCGCCCGGGGACCCCGCGCCGATGACAGTCGTCCCGTTCATCAGGTAGGTGTAGAGGGTACCCGAGGTATGCCGCCAGAGGATGTCGGCCTTGCCATCGCCGTTGAAGTCCCCCACGCCCACGACTGTCCAGTCGGTGGGGGCCCCGCCCGGGGACCCCGCGCCGATGACAGTCGTCCCGTTCAGCAGCCACTGGTAAAGGGTCCCTGAAGTGTGTCGCCAAAGGATATCGGACTTTCCGTCGCCGTCGAAGTCCCCGCGGCGCGTCGAAGCAGTGCATGGGCCCGCCCCCGGAGTGCACACTTGATTCGTGATCGTCAGCGTCCAGCACTGCAGGGTGCCGACATCAGCCAAGTCCTGATCGGCTATGCGGAGCCTCCAGGTCCCGTTCACAGCCGCGCCGGACTTGCCCGCGAAGGCGGACAGCGCTTGCTCGGGGCGGAACGTGCCCACGAAGGGCGCCGTTCCGGCTGTGATTGACGTGGCGGCGGCGTCGTCGAAGACGGTCCGGGCGCCGCAGCTGGTCCCGAAGTTGGCGCCGCCGCCTCCGTTATTCGAGGTGAGATCCACCGTGGTCCCGTCGGGCCCGACGAGGGAGATGGCCAGGTCGGCGTCGAAGGTGTGGGTCACCCAGAATGAGACGGTCACCTTCGCGATCGGCGCAGTAATCCCAGCGACATTCACGATCGACTCGACCGTCGAGACATCGGGGATGGCTTTCGGGACATCGGTCGAGTCGAAATTCGTTGCGACCAACGAGCCCGAGGCTATCCCCGTCTGGCCAGTTTGACCGCCCTGGTCGGTCGTGATGGTAGCGGTCAGGCCGACCGTCGTGCCGCACACAAAGCTCGCGGACGTGCTGAGCTTGAAAGGCGTCGTGTTCGTGCCGGTGGCGCCCGCGGCGATGTTGGGATAAGCCGAGCCGGCCTGGGTGATGGCCGCCCCCGCCGTGCTCGTCGCGAGGGTCGCGAAGACGCCGGTCGCCGTCGCAGTGCCCCAGTTCTTGAGCGTTACGTTAAAATCGTTGCATTCATTGGGCTCTACAGAGCCGTTGCCGCCGACGACCGTCGTCGACTGGAGCGCGAGCACGGGAACAGTGGCGCCTACGCCGTTGTACACGACGAGGGCGAAGTCCTCGTCGAGCGCGGAGCCGTTGTTGGGGACGCCGTCCGAGTTGATGTTGGCGGCAGTGACGACGACGGCGAACGGCCCGGTGACGCCGGCCGGCAGGAAGACGCTCTCGACGTTGTTCCGGCGATCGGCGTTACCACCAGTAACCGAGTTCGGTCCGCTGAACACGTTGCCCTTGTAGACGTTGCCGCCCACGATCACCGTGAGGTCGAGATCATTGTTGAACGCATTGCCGGTAGTGTTACCGGGCGCGTCCGTCCATGCCAAGGTCACCCGGAAGGGCTTGGAGGGGTCACTGATGGTGCCCGTGAAAGTGGCGGTCTGGCCAGTCGCGGTGAAGAGATCCAGCTGGTCGCGAAAGATCCGCGCCGTTCCATCGAATGCCCGGCCGAGGTCCATCAGCCCCATTCCCTGGTTCTGGGACGGTAGCGTGTCGTTGGCGCCGGTGCCGGTCATGTAACGCGCTGAATTCATCAGGAAGGCCTTGGTCATGGCCGGGCTGGCGGGGGCCATGCCCTGGTTGATGAACCATTGGCGGACGAGCGCGGTCCCGCCGGCGACGCCGGGGGTGGAATGACTGGTCCCGGAGGAGGTCGTAAAGAACTGCTGGTTCAGTGGGAAGAAGTTGTCCGGACTTCCGGCGGTTCCACCACCTGGCAAGTGGCACACGCTAGCCGCAGTGAAGCAGGCATCGGCCTGGCCGTTGGCGCCTGGCGCGGCTGTCTGGAATACCCCGCCGGTGACGTGAGTGCCGGGAGCGACGATGTCCGGACGCACTCGGCCGTCCGTAGCCGGCCCGCGGCTCGAGAAGCCGATGATGTCGTTGAGGCTGTTGGCGCCCGTGTCCGTGAGGCCGCACCCATCAGTGCCGGCGGCGTCGACGCCGCCGTTGGCGCTGGAGTGCGAGTGGACGTTTTCGGAGGCCCCAACGGTGAAGACGTTCTTCCCGGTACCCGGCGCACCGACCGTGCTCGCCCCTGCCCCAGCATTGCCGGCAGCGAAGACGATGATCATTTCCTGGTTACCGGCGACTGGCACTGCCGACCCAGCGGGCTGGGCATCGCGGACCAGCGCGTCGTAGCGCTGCGAGTCGACGGTGTAGGCACCCATCGAGTTTCCGCCCCAGCTATTGGAGCTGATGCGCGCGCCATCGCGATAGGCCCGGGATTGGAGGTCCTCGTAGTCCGGCCCGGTGAAGTTCGGGTCAAAGATGACTGACGAGCCGAGCCTTACGAACGGGGCGATCCCGAGACCGTAGTGGAATCCGGCTGCGTCAGTGTGTGGGAACCCCGTGGGGTTGTTGTTGAAGCCGCCGATGATGTGGGAATTGAGGGTACCGTGGCCGAAGCAGCCGCGGATCTCCCCGCCCCCCGTGGGCTCACGCCGGGCGTACACGACCCGACTCGGTCCGGCGATGTTCCCGCCCTCGTGGAGACCGAAGTGATTGGGGTTGGTGGTGGCGTTATCTAACCCGTCGTCGGAGACGTCGACGGCAAACCCGGACGCGTTGAACTGGGCCTGGGTGAAGCCCTTGCTCGCGAGCCAGGCGAGGTAGCCCGGCCCCGACGGCACGGACCCGGTGATGTTGCCGGCCACGATCTGGCCCTGCCGCTCGTCGAACAGTCTGGGGACAACATAAGGTTGGATCGAGACGACCTCGGGCTGGCGGGCCACAACGTTGAGTCTGGTGGCGGGCAGGCCGACGATCACGTTGAGATAGCCAAGCACCCGGCTCTGGCTGAAGATCGGCGCCAACTTGAGTGAGTTGATCAGAGCTAGACTGGACGCGTTCGCGCGGGCGTCGTCGACCATCTGAATCGCGAAATAGTCGGTATCAACAGCCGCCTTCCTCTTCTCGGCCAGCGCTTGGGCATCCGGGTGGATCTTGTAGGTGTCCAGATAGGCGCCGTCCCATTGCACGAACGGGCTCGTCTGCGAGATCAGCTGGAGCTGGTTGAGGCTCGCGGCCTCACCGTAGACGAGAAAGGCGTTGGCAGGGATATAGGTAACGACTTGGACGCCGGTCTTCCGCACGGCGTCCAGCCACGGTTCCTGGACCGGGGCGGCGAACTGGATCAGGTGCAGGCGCTTGCCCGCAAAGGCTCCTTGCCGTCCCCGCAGGGCGGCGGCCTGCGGGGAGGTCGTGTCGATGGGACCGGCGTTGAGCATGATCAAGTCGTAATCGGGGTGGACCTCGACGCCCTCCTGCCCGGCGAGGCTGGCCGCCGTCGCCTCATCGACATCGAGGACCTGGAAACTCCCATAATCGGCGATAAGCCGGCCGCCGGCGCCGCTCAACTGACGACTCATTTCAGGATCGGTGACGCGCACCTTCCGTCGTGCATGGGCCCCCGACCCGCCCCCGGCGCCGGAGGCACCTGCGGACGCCTGCGCAACCATCCTTAGAGTGTCCGTCGAGCGACCATGCTCCGTCGAGCTCTCCCGCTCCGTCGAGAAGCCAGAGGATGTCTCGAACACCGAAGGGGTCAGCAGGGTCGTCAGATCGCTCTTTTCGAGCCCCTTACTCGCCGGAGCCAGGGAGAGCACGGCGGTCAGCCCGATTAGGTTGATAGAAAGCCAAAGCGGAGGATGGGTTCGGCGCGATTTCATGGGCGCTCTCCTGGGTCCGGCATACGTCGCATCAGCGGGGCATGAAGGCACCCCGCGCCTCCGCTGGACGCGGGACCGCATGCGTTGCGCTCAGGTGAGCTACCGACGCGGCCGTCGGCTGCATGACCAACTTGCAGCGATCGGAGCGTGCGGGTCACCAGCACAACCGCCGTGTAATATTGACGCAGTGGGGACGGTATACGCAGATGCTCACAACCTTGTCAATACAATTCGCCGGTGGACCAAGGTCGAGTAGGCATCGTTTGACAGTTCCAGCGGAACACGCGTGTTGAGGTAGTCTCGTGCCAATCACCCTGCTCATGCGAGGTCGAGGTTGATCCTCAAACCGGCCCTGCTGGTCCTGCTCGTGGCCGTGATCGCCTTGTCGATCGTGAGCGTCGCGCGATCCAACTACCGGGGTGTGCGCGCCGGGCACGCCGACGCTGACTACATCGACTCCAAGAAGTGCATCGCCTGCCACGATGACCACTATCAATCCTGGGCGCGCACCTACCATCGGCGGATGACCCAGGACGCCCGGCTCGGCTTCGTCCAGGGCGACTTCGATCGCGCCAACACGTTTGACTACCAGGGCATCAAAGCGCGCATGGAGCGGCGCGGCGCCGAATTCTTCATGACCTTCACGCTTCCCGATGGCCGGGTGGAATCCAAGAGAATCGTGCGAACGGTCGGGTCGCGCAGGATTGAACAGTACATCTCGGAAGAGCAAGGCCAGCACACGCGCGAGCCGCTCGCGTACGATCTCACGAACCGACGCTGGATGAGCTTGAACGGGTCATTCTTCCATCCCGACGGAAAGCCCTACTTCCACCTGCGCGCGCCCTGGGATCCCAACTGTGTCTTCTGCCACAACGTGAAGGCCCAGCCCGGCCTCGACCAGAGGTCCCGGCTGTTCAAGACCGAAGTGGCGGAGCTGGGGATCGCGTGCGGCGCCTGTCATGGCCCCGGGGCGGTACACGCGGATCTGGCGGCGTCGCCGTTCACTCGCGCCCGCTGGCGGCTGGATCGCCGTGCCCCGCGGGAGATCGTGAATCCTCGACGGCTCGATCCGGGGCGATCGCTAATGGTGTGCGGGCACTGTCACGGCCAGCGGATACCGGAACCCCTCGGGCGTATTCAGGACATCATGACCCGCGGCGATCCCTACAATGCGGGCGATGACCTGAGCATGTACTATCGCCCGATCGGCCACGGGACCCGAGTAGGAAGCTACTCGTTCGCGCCTCGCTTCTGGCCGAACGGCTCGCCGCGCCTCACCGCCTACGAGTATCAAGGCCTCCTGCGGTCGGCGTGTTTCATCAAGGCCGGTCGCAGCGAGCGAATCACCTGCCTCAGCTGTCACTCGATGCACGCGGGCGATCCCAAAGGACAGATCACCGAGGCGAACCGCACCGACAAGCCCTGTCTCGCATGCCATCGGCCATACGAAGAGGCGGCGGCTCTCGTCGCCCACACAGGTCATCCCGCCGGGTCATCCGGCAGCCGCTGCTACACCTGTCACATGCCGCGCGTGGTGTACGGGATCATGTCCGTGCATCCGACGCACGAGATCACCGTCCCCGATCCTCGCCTGACATACACGCAGCATGTTCCCAACGCGTGTAATCAATGCCACCTGGACCAGTCGGTGAACTGGGCGGTCCGAGAGTCGAAGCGGCTCTGGCCGCAGCGGTTCAGGCAGGCCCGGGTTTCGGCCGATGCGCAATTTGAGGTGTCCGAGGGTGCGCGGGCGCTGTTTGCCGGCGATGCGCTGACTCGCGCGCTGGCGGCGGAAGCGCTGAGCACTCAAGTGGGACCGGGACGAAGGACGACCTGGGCGGGGGCCTTGCTGGCGGAGGCCTTGAAGGACAACTACCCAATCGTGAGGTACTTCGCCGTCGGCGGGCTGGCCAGATATTGGCCCGAGGTGCGGCAGCCCGACTATTTGGATCCAATCGCGTGTGGCGACGCGGTGGGTCGGTACGTCGTGTTGTACGAGGGACAACTGCGAGATCGCACTGCGCGGATGGCCGAGATGTTACGGAAGAAGCGAACGGAAGCTGACGTCGAAGTGGGCGAATGACAGGCGATCGTCCGAGCGAGACGCTCGTCTCTCGCGCTGAGAGGAGGGCGCAAGGGCGCGCACGTGGAAATCGGGAGCATGAGAGCGGACCCCACGAGGGCCTTGCGTTTCAGGGATGGGCGAGTCTTGCCTTCTGGATCTCGGTGGGCTTGTTGCTCGAGACCTTGCTGGCCTACAAAGCTCCCGCCTATCTCGGCGACTTGCAGCGGCGTGAGCTGTTCCGGCTGGCGCACGCTCACGGCACTCTCCTTGGGGTCGTCCTGGTGCTGACGGCGGTCTGGGCGCGAGGACGCGCGGCCTCGCTGTCGCGGCCTGCACTGCTCGCGTTGCGAGCGGGCAGCGTGAGCATGCCGCTGGGCTTTCTCCTTGCCGGCATCTGGCATCCCGAGGGCGATCCAGGATGGGCGATCTGGTTGGTCCCCGGGGCGGCGCTGCTCTTGATCTTCGCGTTGGCCTCGATTGTATTCTCAAATAGGTCGTGAGCGCGGGGCTCACCCACGGAGTGATGAAAGTGGCGCCCGTTGAAGTCACCTCGGTGCGCTGCACGAGATCGGGATAGAGCCGCCGGACGGTGGGCAGATGCAACCGGCTCGCAGGGGCGTGCGTTCTTAGCGGTTGGCCCGTCTAAGCGCGCTGATGACGTATTCGGCCGTTCGCGTGGTGGGCGATGCCCTCCGCGAACGCGGCTAGGGCTGAACCAACTTGATTTGTCGACGAATCACCTGCCGAGCTGTTATCCGCGCCGCCGGTTGTTCGTCATCATGGATAACCTGCACAACGTTGATCATCCGCGGGTCTTGGCGTTGCTCCGGCGCCTACATCCATCCACGCCGGACCTATCGCTACCTTCGCTATCGCGATCGCCGCGTCGGCCAGACGGCACATCCCTCGACTCACATCCGGTCGTTTCGGCCAATCAAGATGGAACGGCACTAGCAGGCTGCGGAAAAACCCGACATTAGATGCCGGGCCGCGTTGAGAGTTGGACTACGATGCGCGCAAGACCGAGCGAGGAGGCGCGCATGCGTGGTGAGGGAACAGGGTCGGAGCCTCACATGTGGAGCTACGTGCCGCTGGAGCAACGTATCCCGGCCGACCATCCGCTGCGCCCGCTGCAGGCCATGGTCGACACGATCTTGGGCGAACTGTCGCCCCAGTTCGATCAGCTGTACTCCAAGGTCGGGCGGCCGTCGATCCCGCCCGAGCACCTGCTGCGGGCCCTGCTCCTGCAGGTGCTCTACAGCGTGCGCAGCGAGCGGCTGCTCATGGAGCAGCTCGACTACAACCTGCTGTTCCGCTGGTTCGTGGGCTTGGCGATGGACGACCCGATCTGGGACGCCACGGTGTTCACGAAGAATCGGGAACGACTGCTGCGCGGCGACATCGCGCGCGCCTTTTTCGAGCGGGTCCGCGCCCAGGCCGAGCAGCGGGGCCTGCTGTCCGACGAGCACTTCACGGTCGACGGCACCCTGATCGACGCCTGGGCGAGCCTCAAGAGCTTCCAGCGCAAGGACACGCCGCCGACGACCCCGGACGATCCGGGGAACCCGACGGTGAACTTCCACGGCGAGCGGCGCCGTAACGCGACCCACTCGTCCACGACCGACCCGCAGGCACTGCTGTACCGCAAGGGCGCCCGGCGCGAAGCCAAGCTCTGCTACCAGGGCCACGTGCTGATGGAGAATCGCCACGGCCTCGCGGTCGACGGCTGCCTCACCCCCGCGAACGGCTACGGCGAGCGCGCGGCCGCGCTCGAAATGGTCGGGCCGGTGGCGATGACTCGGCGGATCACCCTGGCGGCGGACAAAGGCTATGACAGTCGCGACTTCGTCGGGGCCCTGCGCTTGCTTCAGGTAACCCCCCACGTCGCGCAGAACACCTCGAACCGGTCGAGCGCGATCGATCGACGCACCACGCGCCACCCTGGCTACGCGGTGAGTCAACAGAAACGCAAGCGGATTGAAGAGATCTTCGGCTGGCTCAAGACGATCGGGCTGATGCGGCAAACACGCCACCGGGGCCGGCGGCGCGTCGGGTGGATGTTCGTCTTCAGCTTGGCGGTCTACAACCTGGTGCGGATCAGGAATTTGGCGGAACGTCCGGCATGATGCCACCGGGCCACATTCGACGGTGGCGCGGTGGGCGGCGGCGGCAAGCGACCCCCGGTCCGATCCACTCCGTGGCGTCTGGTGGTGCGATGAGCCTGCCGCCCCTGTGCTGTTCACCCGCTTTTTCCGCAGCCTGCTAGGAGCCGCGTCGGCGGGTGCGCCTGTCAGGGAGAGTGAAGCACTGCTCGACGTCGCGCCGGGAACACTCTACTTTGTGGTCGTCACGGCGGTGGATTCGGGGGGAATCGAGAGCGCGTGTTCGGGCCTCGCGAGTGCCGTCGCGCGGAACACGCCTGCCGATTCTTCGTCGCGTGACATGAATGGTGACGGCAAGGCTGACATCCTGTGGCGGCACACCTCGGGAACCCTATACCAGTGGCAGATAAGCGGGACGACTGTCACTGGCGCGGGATCCCCGGGCGGGCCCCCACTGACTGGACGGTCGTGGGCGTGGGGGACTTCAACGGCGACGGCAAGGCCGACATCCTCTGGCGCCACACCTCGGGAACGCTCTACCAGTGGCAGATGAACGGCACGAGTGTCATTGGTGCAGGGTCGCCGGGCGGGGCTCCCACTGACTGGACGGTCGTGGGCGTGGGGGACTTCAACGGGGATGGCAAGGCCGACGTCCTCTAGCGCCATACCTCGGGAACCCTCTACGAGTGGCTGTTGGACGGCATGAGTATCATCGGCGCGGGGTCCCCGGGCGGGGCAGATCCGAGCTGGACGGTCCAGTGACGTTCACCTCGCTGCTGCGGCCGGGACGGATCGTGACCGGGAGTACACGGGGCCGATAGGCTCGCCCCGCTGCGCGCGCGGCTTGGACTGCACGGCCACCCGCCGCGACCGGCGCCTCGCGGGCGCCGCCTTCGGGAAAATCGTCTGACACGCCATTGCGTGACTCGTCCTCAGTGCCCCGTCCTCCTTCTTGATGACCGCGTTCAGTCACGTCTGGTGGCGCCGTCCAGCAACAAATCTACGGCCCCCGATACCACGCTCTACTGCTCGGTGAGGAACGCTGCCGAGCTATCGAAGGGTTCAGTAGAAGCTACGGCGTCGAGACGCTGACGGCGGTCGTCCTGGAGTGAGGAATCCCCGGGATCAAAAGGTGTCAATTTCCGCGGCCGGGCCGAATCGCGGCATCGGGAGTGGCACGAGTTTGCGATGGCCACTCTCCATGATACTCCGTACGAGGGTATGCCCGCGGAGGGTGTCACACTAATGAAGGTTCCTTTTGCGCTCTACGAGTCTGCCTCTACCTTCCAAGCGGTGCTGGTCCACGGCGTGGACACCCGCTGAGCCCCGCTGACCACGCGTGATATCATCCTCGAACCGCCGGGACCGAATCCTCCGCATGAGGTGTCGGTGCCGCGTGGCGGCGTTAAACAGTGCTCGACGTGGAGTCAAGTAGGATCGAAGGTGCCATGCGATGTCCGTCGTTCTGAGCCCGAGGACCGGGTCGGCGGCGACGTACCTCGACCCCGTCCGGATGATCCGAAACTTGTGGCGACACCGCGAGCTGATCCGGCAGCTGACTACCCAGGAGGTAGCCCAGCGATATCGGGGCTCCTTTCTCGGCATCGTCTGGTCGTTCGTGACTCCCATGCTCATGCTCTTGGTGTATGCATTCGTGTTCTCCGTCGTCTTCCAGGTGCGGTGGGGGGAGGCCACCCAGTCCTCGCAGCGAGGCGAGTTCGCGCTCCTGCTCTTCGCTGGGCTGATCCCGTTCGGCGTGTTCACGGAGGTGGTGAATCGGGCACCCTCGATCGTTCTCAGCGCGCCCAACTACGTGAAGAAGGTGGTGTTCCCGTTGGAGATCCTGCCGGTCGCGGCGCTGGGGTCGGCAATCGTGCACTCGCTCATCAGTGCTGCCATTCTTCTCGTGGCTGGTCTCCCTCTGCTTGGCTACGTGTCGCCGGCGGCGGTGCTTCTCCCGGTCGCCTACCTCCCCCTCGTCCTCCTTACAGTCGGCCTCGGGTGGTTCCTGGCCTCGCTCGGAGTCTATGTCCGTGACATAGGGCAGGTGATCGGCGTCGCGACCCAGATCTTGCTCTTCCTGAGCCCAATCTTCTATCCGGTCTCGGCCGTGCCGGAGGCCTTCCGATTGGTCCTCCACGTCAACCCGCTCACCCCGATCCTGACCGATTTCCGCCGCACGCTGCTGTGGGGAGCAGTCCCAGCCTGGGAGACGTGGACGATCGTGACGCTGGGGAGCGCGGTGGTCACGGTCTTGGGCTACGCCTGGTTCATGCAAACGAAGAAGGGGTTCGCGGACGTAATGTGATGATGACCGGAGCGAGTAGCGGCATGCATTGTGCGCCGGAAGCGAGAGACGCAACCGTAGCGACGACGCCGACGGAACTGTTGGTCGTATCCGCTCGCGGCCTGGGAAAAGTCTATAGGCTCTACGACCGCCCCGCTGACCGGCTCAAGCACATGCTGTTCTCCCGGCTCGGCCGCAGCTACGGGCGGGAGTTCTGGGCGCTACGGGACGTATCGTTCGACGTCCGGCGCGGCGAGGTCGTTGGGATCATCGGCCGGAACGGCTCGGGCAAGAGCACGCTCCTACAGATCCTCGCTGGTATCCTTCGACCGGCGACCGGAGAGGTGAGGGTAACGGGCCGGGTGGCCGCCCTGCTCGAACTGGGTAGCGGATTCAACCCTGACTGCACGGGGCGGGAAAACGTCCTCATGAATGGAGCGGTCCTTGGCGTGTCGCGGTCGGAGATCGAGCGCCGGTTGGACGAGATCGCGGACTTCGCAGATATCGGTGAGTTCATCGACCAACCTGTGAAGACGTACTCGAGCGGCATGTTTGTCAGAGTGGCCTTCGCGGTCACGACGAGCCTCGATGCCGACGTGCTCCTGATCGACGAGGCTCTCGCCGTCGGCGACGTGTTCTTTAGGCAAAAGTGCTATCAGCGGCTCGAGGCTCTGCGGGCCAAAGGCGTGTCGATCGTCCTCGTGTCGCATGCCATGACCGAGGTCGAGCAGTTCTGCCAGCGCGCGCTGCTTCTGGATGGCGGCCACGTCGTCTTCCAGGGTTCGGCGGTGGAGGCTGTGAAGCGGTACTACCTCTTGGATCAGGAAGTGAGGCTAGTGACGCCCAGGGCCCTACCGGCCGCCAGTGCCCTCGGCCCCGCCCCGCCGCCGACCTTCAGCGACTCGGAGTTCTGGCCGGCCGCCGGTGCCTTCCTCGATCTGTCCCGCGTCGCCCACGTATCGGATGGCATGACACGATGCACGGGGGTGGCCCTCTGCGACGAGCACGGCCGAGCGTGTCACGTTTTCGAGCAGGGGCAGATCGCCAGCTTCTTCCTCGAGATCGAGGTCCTCGCGGACATCGAGGTGCCGACGGGAGGAGTCGAGCTTGTCAATGACAAGGGCATCATCGTGCACGGTAAGAGCACGCTCGAGTATGGCAGCGAGGTGCCGCGGTGCGTCTGCCGAGGCAGCCGGCTGCGCATCCGGCAAGACATCGCGCTGGAGATCGCCGTCGGCGATTACACCTTCAATGTCGGCATCGGCACGCTGAGCCCGCACCACTATGATCGGCGTCTGCACTACTCCCACGCCGAGTTGGACACACGACTGGTCCGACGGTGCCTGCTTCCCACCGTGGGGACCTTTGCCGTACTCCTCCGGTCGAACGCCGCCCCGGTGCAGCTCTTGCACCACGGTGTGGCGAACTTGCGTGGGGAATGCACCGTGTCCGTGGTTGGTGTACGGAAAGAACCGGCCCCGAGATGACTTCGCCGTCGGCGCTGCCCATTGAACATGTCGAAGCCCTTCGCTCGGCGGTCAGGACCGGGCTGCCTCGCATCAGCATCGCCGTGCCCTCGTTCAACCATGGGCGTTTCATTAGTGAGACATTGCAGAGTCTCGTGGATCAGCAGTATCCGAATCTCGAAGTGATCGTCCAGGACGGAGGCTCGACCGACGGCGCCGCAGAGATAGCCCAGGAATTCGCCGGTCGGTTCCCGCACGTCTTTCGCCTCTACGTCGAAAAAGATCGCGGTCACGCCCATGCCCTCAATATGGCGTTCCGGAAGAGTACCGGCAGCATCCTCGGCTACCTCAACACTGACGACACGCTCTATCCCGGATGCCTGCACAGTGTCGCGCGCGAGATCGACCCATCACGGGGCCGGTATATCGTGTTCGGCCGCTGTATCTTCACCGGCGAAGGCTCGCCCTATGTCGGCCGTGAACATCCAGCGGAATACCACGGACACTTCGACCTGCTCGCGGCGTGGCGGCGGGGCTGGAACATCATTCCTCAGCCTTCGACCTTCTGGCACCGCAAAGTTTACCAGACTTGCGGTGACTTCGATGAGCGCTACAACCAGGGCCTCGATTATCTTCAATGGTGCAAGTTCAGCAAGCGCTTCAATTTCCACCGTGTGGACGA
>Ga0137403_10007334_pt1 | contig 12469 bp, 9 predicted proteins | sample CZOMad2_1_16fung_FD_122057 | JGI IMG/M metagenome (GOLD analysis project Ga0137403, IMG submission 122057) | Vadose zone soil fungal communities from Angelo Coast Range Reserve, California, USA - CZOMad2_1_16fungal (Hybrid Assembly) | ecosystem: Environmental > Terrestrial > Soil > Vadose zone...
ACATCGTGCATGATTATCACGTTGATCTGGCTCAGCGGTTGGCCGATGAGGCGACTCAGATTCCACGCCGCGCAGCGGCGCTCGCGCGCTTTCATGGACGCGAAAAACAAGTAACCCGGGAACTTGCCAAGGCCTATCTCAAAGATTCTCCTGCCCCTTCGTCCCGGTGAATACGGCCGATACTCCGCCCGGATTCGGGCCGCTGCGCGTAGTCTCGCCCCTTTGCAGCGACGACGGCAATTCTAAAGCGACCACAAGTTTCGCGCCGGCGGCACTGCATCCGGTGACGGTCCTGTCACCACGATCTCTGCGACCTCGATCCCTTTGCCGCCGGCGACAGCGTAACGCGTCGCCACGCTGTCGATCGTGAACCGCGAGAATGTTTCCCGCATCTCCGGCACGTCGTTGAACGGACACACCAAGTATCAAGCAAACGAGATGCCGTCACAGATCGGCATGTGCGGGTTAGGTGAACCAGCGGGAGCAGTGCGCGTGCAACGGGCGCGATTTGGAAAACTTCAAAATTGCTTGATTGGAAAAATGATAAATCTGAAATTCGATAAAAGATTTTCTCATCGTGATTTCGTTCGCGCGAACGCGAGAGCGCGTTTAAGAGCACGATGCGACGCAGTCATAGGTCTTTGCAATTCAATCGCGTAATGCCTCGCTAACGTTCTTATACGCGCATTTAACAGGCAATATACAGGCAGCTCTAGACTTCATTGCCCCGAGCATCTGTCCGTTTTCATTAGGACAGCACTCTGCTTGGGTGAGGGGGCATTTCGTTCGAGGTTTATCCGAGAAAATGCGGATGAAGGCTTATAGGGTATCGCTACACGGTGCCCAGAACAGGACGCACAGCGGGCCACCATGGGCGCTATGGTGAAACGGATTTTGCCTTGCTGCTTGCCTTGCAGAAAGGCACGTGCAGGGCAGGAAGCAAGGCACGAAAGGCAAGAGACACGAGTCATTCTAGGGCACCATTTGTTTTTTGATAATGTCCGGGAAATCCGGCGGTCGTTTACCCGTGGGACGCCCCAGTTTGTCGCCCGCCACCTCAGGTCGCTTTCGGGGCGAAGCGGACATTATCCGGCAGGCAAGACCGGCCGAACTGGTCGAAAATGACCCATTTCGGAAGTCGGCGGCGAAATTGTGCTGTGATGCACAACACAGCTTTCACTCGATATGGTAAAGGTGCGGTCCTCGGCCTGAGGAGTACGCCGTGAGGCGACGGCACTTCATTACGCTAATTGGCGGTGCGGCGGCGTGGCCGCTCGCGGCGCGTGCGCAGCAACCGGCGAAGATGAAGCGGATCGCGATAGTTCTCCCGGCGACCAAAATCGGCGACATGAACGTAAATGCCTCTCGGCTTTTCCGCTTGTTTTTCGAGGAATTGAGTCGCCTTGGGTACGTTGAGGGCCAGAACCTCGTGGTGGAACGATATTCTGGCGAGGGGCGCACCGAGCACTATGCCGATTTGGCCCGCGACGTCGTCAACACTCATCCCGACCTTATCTTTTGCATTTCGTATCGTCTCGCGTTGAACTTCAAAGCCGCGACGACGACGATCCCGATCGCAGCAATAACAGCGGACCCAATAGCCTTAGGACTTGTATCAAGCCTTGCACGACCTGGCGGAAATATTACCGGCGTTAGTGTCGATGCGGGAATCGAAGTTATGGGCAAACGCCTGGCGCTTCTCCTGGAGGCAACCTCAAAACTGTCCAATGCTCGTTTCCTCGTATCGAAACTAAACTGGGAAGGAGTTTTAGGCGCTGCGGTGCGAGAGGCAAGCGGGCGGGCAGGCATTTCGTTGGCAGGCGAACCGATGAGTAGCTTTAACGAACAAGAGTATCAGCGGGTCTTTAACTCGATGGAACATGAGCGAGTGGATGCGATTTTGGTGTCCGACGAAGCCGAGCAATTCACGTATCGTCGGCTGCTCGTCGAATTGGCCGCGAAAACCCGGATTCCTACAATCTATGCGTATCGTGAGCACGTCGAACTCGGCGGACTAATGGCCTATTCGATCGATCTTGGGGACGTTGGGCGTCGTGCCGCACGCCAAATTGCGGAGATTCTCAAGGGCGCTAATCCGGGAGAACTCCCCTTTTACCAGCAGACCAAATTCGAGCTGACCATCAACCTCAAGACCGCCAAAGCGCTTGGCCTCAACCTGCCGCCGATGCTGCTCGGGCGTGCCGATGAGGTGATCGAATAACGATGCTGTTTGCTGCGGTGCATGAGTCCGGTTATGGCACTTTTCGGACCTGGCTCGATGTCCGCGTTGAGTCCGTTATGCGCCTGGAAGCGGACATTGGTTGGCCGTTCTGATCATGCCGCTGCCGCGCGGTCGTGCGGCGCGAATTTCTGGAGCGGCACGACTCCCCTCGCGAGATGCGGCCTAATTTGTCGCACAGCGGATAGACGGGCCTGTACAATATTGACCAGTTTTTCCGAATGAAACCCCGCATATTGGGGGCATCACCGCCCTGCCGTTGGCTGCCATCGGTGACTGAGAGTGTTGTGCTCCCGCCCCCCGGAGGCAAGCACCATGCAAAAATCTCAACCGACACCTTCACCCAGCAAGAATGATCCCCACAAATTGCTTGCACAATATGGGGCTGGAAGAACCACGGCAGATTATCTGAAAAATCAGAATATCTTCGTTCAAGGTCAGGTCGCGGATACAGTCTTCTTCATTCAAAAGGGTCGCGTCAAGGTCACCGTCAAGTCTGAGCATGGCAAGGAAGCTGTCGTCGCGATACTCAACGAAGGACAATTTTTTGGTGAAGGCTGTCTGAACGATCAGCCCCGGCGAACGTCATCGACGAGCGCGATGACCGATTGCCAGATCATCTCCATCACAAAATCAGTGATGCTTGCGGCAATCCACGACCAACCAAAATTCTCAAACCTGTTCATGGATCATTTGCTGAGCCGGAATAGCCGAATTCAGGAAGACGTCGTCGATCAGCTGTTTAATTCAAGCGAGAAACGGCTTGCACGGCTGCTCCTGCTGCTGGCGAATTATGGGAAGGAAGGCAATCCACCCATCGTACCAGTTACCGTAAGTCAGGAGACGCTTGCGGCAATGATCGGCACCACGCGATCGCGGGTCAGCCATTTCATGAACAAGTTCCGCAAATCAGGCTTCATCGATTACAACGGAAAGATCGAAGTCCACCAATCGTTGCTGAACTCTCTCCTGAACGACAAGCCACATATACGAGAGGATGAGCCGGCATAGCTATCAGGCCTGGCGCGGATCTACGGCGTTAGATGGCCATCAGCTTCAGTAGACGCGGCGATGCCGCCGATAATCGGCGGGCCCTTGTGCGCTGGCAAAATATGGATTGATGACGCACTCGGCGGCGCGGCCCGATGCCGACGCGTTGCACTGAGGCAGCGACGTGTAGCGGCATTCGTAATAGGCGGCCCCCCTAGCCCACACATGCAGGCAAACCGGATAAGACGGATCGTAGGTCTGGGCCCGCGCAGGCACCGCCGTCAAAACCGTCGCGATCGTCAAAATCGCCAAAGCCGGAATGCGCATCAGAGCCCCCTTCGGGTCATGCGCGGCGCAGCGCGCCGTTCGCGCTCCGGCCCTTGGCCGGATTTTCAGGTCGCAAGCAGACAGGTCCCTTTGTTCCCAGTCAATTCACGTTCGCGCGTTTGGGGCAGCCGAGTGGGCGTCGTCAGGATCACCGCTACGGCCTTCGGGTGGATCGGCTCGACCACTGCCTTCGGCGCCGTCGTCAGGAAGCCTAGAGCGGGATGACTTTTCTTCGAATCGTCATCCCGCTCTATCTTTTTGTTTGAGCATGATCTTTTCGGAAAACCGGTACCCACCCATCGGGTCGTGGCCCGAGGGCATGCTTTTCCGGATCATGCTCTAGAATCGCAGGGTGTGCAAAGCGACTTGTCCGCCGCAGCTCGAAGAGCGAAGGCGGAAAGCGTGCCCAGCCTTCGCGCTAACGATCTCGTGTGTCCCGGACGCGGCTTCGGCGGTGAACCGCCGGGCCTCGACACAAAAACGCGAAAACAACCCCATGCAAAGTAGACTAGGTCCATTCAAAGTCGCTGAGTCGTAACGCATGATTCGAGACTCCAGGTTTCGGAGCTTGAATCACGTCCATCGCGGTGCCGCTAATGCTATGAAATCACTTCCGCTTTCGGCGGCATTGCGGACATGGCCGGACTTGCTGCTGGCTCGACCCAGTCGCCAATGACCCGATCCCGACATTGGCGACGAATTTTTGCTGTGATGGACCATCCGATTAGGCGACTTAAAGCCCTATCCAGACAGACGAGCCTTGGGGGCTGTCGCAGAAAGCCGAGTTTTTGTCGTTTAAAGCTCTGGCCTGCCGGCCGAACTCAGTGGAACATCGCAAATTGCGTTGATGAACCCGGAGTTTTCCGCATGGCTATCCATCATACTCTCCACATCCGCCCCCCTCGCGTCTGTTCTCCCCCCCTTTTGGGGTCCGAAGTCCTCGGCTTTTACCTCGTGTCGGCAAAAGGCGAGCACACAGCAATCTGCGAACTTCACAGCCGCGGTGCTTCCCTTGACGGCCCCTGGCACAACATCCTTTACACCGGCCCCGGCAAGAATTCCTTGTCGGCCCTGGAGCATAAAAGAACACGGGACGACGACGAACGCTTCGAATCTGCAAACTTTGTCGATCCCGAAATCCCTATTCCTACCACCACATACGAATCAAACGATGTAAAAAGGGGTGGATTCGCCGCGTTGCTTCATAGCCGCAAGCGCCGGTCCTTTGATGTCTGGCTGTTCGGCCCCTTATTGTTTCTCGGCAAGCCGTATGGCTCTCTCGTCATCGAACTCGCCCATTATGCCGAGCGTACAGTCTTCATGAAGCGGAACAAAGATTGGTCGGTTAAATGGTGGGCCGAGTTCGGGGCCGTACCTGCCGGTTTCAACCACTGCAAAGTGATGCAAACACCCTTTTTTCCTCATGTGGGAGATAGTAACGGCAGTTACCAGGACCGGGTAGACACGATTTCACTCAGAGCTGTGCGGGAAAATGGATTGCCTCTGGTGCCCCTGGGTCGCCACTCGCGTGTGGAATGGAAGGTTATCTCCAGAACCATTGGTCAGACCGACTGTCAGCTTTATGAGCAGGAAGGGTACTAATAGCGCCCGGAGCATCGCGAGTGGCTTACGCGAGCCTCCGCGCTCCCACCGCATGGCGATGCTGGACGGATACGTTGCCGCAATCTTGGCCCGGCCATGCCGAACCGGTGCTGAGCGCGCGCTTCAGCGTCGACGGCAGCCGGATAGTGACGGCGTCTGTCGACAATACCGCCCGCGTCTGGGATGTAACGTGGGCGGTACTCGTCCGCGGCGACGCCCTGGGCGTGCGAGTCTGCGCTGAGAAGCTGGTCGGCGCTACCCAGGAATTCACCGATGCAGAGTTCAATGATCCGATCCTGCGGGGTATCGACAAGGCTGACCCCGTGGCGCGCAACCTATGCCTTCAGCGCGGACCGCTATCCGAGCGCCTCCCGAACGAAACGTCTCACGACATTGCAGAACTCGGTCGTTGCCGTGAAGATGGGAAGGTGTCCCTTCCGATCGAATGCGTACAGGCGCGCATTTGGCAGACTAGCCGCGATCTCCTCGGCTGCCGCAAACGCGATGACGCGATCTTCGCGGCCGTGGGTGACCAGCACCGGCGTCGATATGCCGGCGAGAAGCGGCAGGACATCCTTCGTCGGATCGGGGTCGAAGAAACTTAGAATAGTTTCGCGCGGCAAGGATAGCCGGCTTCGGATTGTGCGCTCCCGCAGCTCCTCCATCTCGGGCTCGGAATAAACGAGCTCCGTATGCAGTCGGAGGATTTCGGCGATATCCTTCACTCCCTGGTCATGGATGCACCGTTCCAGGTAGGTGGGATGGAATGCCCGCGAGAAGTCGCTCGGTGGAGTGCCCAGCGTGACCAGGGCCGTGAACAGGCTCGGCTCGGCGTGCGCGAGCCTGAAGAGCATGTTCGCTCCGGCGGAGATGCCGACCCCGACCACCGGGTTAGGACCCAACTCGGCGATTACGGCTCGGACGTCCCTGGCGTGATCCTCGACATGGTAGGGGCGCGTCAAAGGATCGGACGCGCCTGAGCCGCGCGGATCGATCGTGACGATCCGGAACTCCTGGCAGAACTGTTCGAGGACGGGTTGGATCGCGCCCAGCCCATAGGCCAACGGGCTGACCAAGAGCAGCGTGATCTCGCCGCCCCCATGCTCGTAGAACGCGATCCTGGCGCCTTCGCGGAATGTAGCGCACGGCCGATGGCGCTTCCGTTCGATCCTGATCCTGTCTTCGTCTGAGGACGCGAGCATCAGGGCCTGGTCATAACGGCTATTCGCCCCCGCAAGATCGTCCATCAGGCTAGCCAGGTCGCCAAGCATCTCAAGCGCCTCAAGCTCTCGCCTCTCTGCGATGCGGCCCCGTTCAGCCGCATCGACTGACCGGTGCGTCTGCAGCGCGGCGATACATTTCTCGAGATGCGTGGCCGCCTCGCGTAGGGCATAGCTTGATCTTGCGCGGCGCGCCGCCTCGAGCAGCCACTCCGATGCGCGCGCGGCGTCCCCGGATTGGGCATGGTGATGTGCCAGCCATTCTGGCTGACGTGCAATGATTTCGGGAAAGCGCGCCTCGACGATGTCAGCGATACGGGCGTGCAGCTCACGGCGTCTGGTCTTCGGGAGCGACTGATAGGCGGCCTCCTGAACGAGCGCGTGACGAAACCTATGGACCTGCGCCGACGGCAGGCCGGATCGATCGATCAGTTGGTTGTCGGAGAGTTCGTCCAGAGCTGCGCGCAGTGCATCTGCTTCCAGGGTCGAAGCGGCCGCCAGCATCTCATGAGAGAACTCTCTGCCAATACAGGCAGCAAGCTGAGCGACCTCTTTGGCGGAAGCAGCCCGATCAAGCCGCGCCATTAGCGAACCCTGCAGTGTGGTTGGGATCGCCGTCTCCGGCATGCGGCCGCGCAGGACGTAGCGATCGACCACCTCCGTGACCAGCTCGGACTCAAGCACGAGCCTGGTTAGCTCCTCGATGAAGAGCGGCACGCCGTCGGCCCTGAAGACGATGCGGTCAACGACTTCGGCCGGCAGAGGTTTGGCGCCAGCGACTTGCTCCACCAAATCCGCCGCGTCGCGCCGTCCGAGGCGATTGAGGCTGAGCAGGGTGACGTGGCCGGGGCGTGACCAGGGCGGAACGAAATCGGGGCGGAAGGTGAGGACCACCAGTATGGCTAAATGGCGTATCCGTTCGAGAAGCATACCGAGAAGTTCGATCGACGTGGGATCGGCCCAATGAAGATCCTCGAAGAGCAGCAGAACCGGCAATCGTGCCGCGCACGCTTCGAGATGACGCACAATGGCCTCGAGCATCTTCGCGTTCCGCTGCGCCGGTGTGAGGGCCGGCACCAGGCAGCGCTCATCGGTCGGCAGCCCCAGGAGCGAGGCAAACAAGGGAACGAACTCGGAAGAGGTTTGGACATCGCGCTGGAGCAGCGTTTCGAGCTTCGCAAGCTTCTGGAGCGAATCGTCGCGCGCGCGAAAGCCCGCGGCACACTCCAGTTGAGCGATCACTGGATGAAGGGCGCTCGCGCTGCGTTCGGGCGAACCTTGGTAGGTCATCAGCCGATACCCGCCATCGGCTCCGAGTTGCTGCCGCAGCGCCTGCACCAGCCGTGACTTTCCGATTCCCGGCTCGCCAGAGAGCCATACGATCTGACCCTCGCCGCCCTTCGCCAAACCCCAGCGGTCGAGCAGCAGGTCGAGCTCCTTTTTTCGTCCGACCAGAGCCGTGAGCTGCGTTCCGTGCAGCGCCTTGAACCGGCTCTCGCACGTCTGCTCACCCAGAATCTGATGAGCACGCACGGCCGTGTCGAAGCCCTTGCGGTAAACCGGTGCCAGTTCGCGGCACTCAAACAGGTCGCCGATCAGGCGGCGCGTGCCGTCCGCGATCAATACCGTGTCTGGGGCAGCGATATCTTGAACCCCAAGCGCAAGATTGGGTGTTTCGCCGACCACAGTGTTGTGAGGGTTCCAGTGGTCGCCACGCTCGCACACGAGCCCGAGGCCGGTTGCGATGCCAACCCGAACGTGCACTGCGGCATCTGCGTCGATGCCAGCGGCAGCATCCACAATGCCTAGGCCTGCCCTGACGGCTCGCTCGGCATCGTCTTCCCGCGCCAACGGAACGCCGAAATAAGCAAGAACGCCATCCCCGGAGAACGGCGCCAGTAATCCGCCAAGCCGCTCGATAACTGTGGTGCAGCGGTCATGGAACGCAGCGAGGATCCTCTCCAAATCTTCGGGATCAAGGTGCGCCGAAAGCTCGTTCGCTTCGAGGAGATCGCAACACAGTACCGTGACCTGCCGCCGCTCGGCCGGTTGGTGAGGTCGATCACCTTGGGTGGCGGGGGTCTGATCGCCAACCCTCGAGACCGCAGCCGTGAACAGGTACCCTCTGCGGGCAACTGTCCGGATGAGGCGCTGGTCACTGTCAGCGAGAGCGCGACGAATATCGCTGACGCAATGGGTGAGGGATTCGTCTGTTACGGTGACAGACGGCCATATCGCGTTGATGAGCTCGTCCTTCGCAACCAGCCGGCCGGCATTCTCAACAAGGTACTTCAGGACCGCAAAGCTCTTGGGACGCAGCTCCATCTCTCGATCATCGGCGCGGAGACAGCCGCGCCGGAGATCGAGCGTGAACCCGGCGAAACGGAGCACTTCCTCACCGACTGCCTGCATCGCGCCCTCCGGCGGACCTCGACCGTGGCATCAAGCCGATTTCATCACTTTTGGCGAGTTTTTGCACCCAACTTTCACGACGCGGGGTCGCAACTGTGCTGACGTTACGGGCGACGCCATGTCCTCTGGTCCGGAGAAATCTCCTATGTGGTGTATTCACGGTATCTTTACAGCGGTGGCGACCGCTCTGGTGTCCCTGGTCCCGTCCTCGCCCCCTAACGCGGCCGAGCGGCCGCCGGTGCTCGTGCGCGAAGAGTTCATGATCGATGCGGCGGATCCGGGCATAAAGCTGTATGTCGTCAACAAGCATCTGACCAATTTGCGGGAGTTGTCCTCGGAGAAGATCTTGCTGTTCGTCCACGGGGCGACACAACCAGCGGAGGCGACATTCGACCTGTCCCTCGATGGCATGTCATGGATGGATTACATCGCCCGGCATGACTGGGACGTGTATCTGGTCGATGTGCGGGGCTATGGTCGCTCGACGCGTCCGGCTGAGATGGACCAGCCTGCCGAGAGCAATCCTGCCGTCGTCAGAACCGATGTCGCGATCCGCGACGTCGCATCTGCCGTCGACTTCATCCTCCAGCGACGGGGAAGCACGAAGATCAATCTCATCGGGTGGTCGTGGGGCACGGTGATTACGGCCGCCTATGCAGCCGAACACGCCGACAAGGTCGCACGGCTCGTCCTCTATGGGCCACAATGGTTGGAATCTTCGCCCGCGACCTCCAGCTCTCCGCTAGGTGCCTACGTCGCGGCGCCGATGCACTTGGCAAAAGAGCGCATGCAGACCGGAGCGCCTGATAGTCGGAAGCACGATCTGATGCCCGCTGGCTGGTTTGAGGCGTGGTCGACCGCCGCTCTGGCGACCGACCAAGTCGGCTCCCGGCAGAATCCTCCCGTGCTGCGTAGCCCGGCTGGCGTATTCCAGGACCGCCAGGAATTCTGGCGACAAGGCAAGCCCTACTACGATCCTCAAAGGATCACTGCACCGACGCTGATCGCTGTGGCCGAGTGGGATCGGGCGACACCGATCGAGGGTGCGCAGGAACTCTTCCGACAGCTGCCGAGTGGCCCTGGCAAACGGCTGGTCGAGGTCGGCGAAGGAACGCACCTTCTAATGCTGGAGAAGAACCGAATGCAGCTGTTCGAGGAGATCCAGCATTTTCTCGACAAGGGAGGCGGACCGAATTGAACAAGCGTTGTTCTCATCCGTGGGTGCTCCGTTCAGGGCGATATTCTCGACAGTATCTGCTTCAAATCAGCTGCAATTCATCTGGCGTGGCCTGATCAACGCGGTGCCTTCCGTTGTCAATCGCACTGACGCGTGTCCGCTTTCCAGAGAAAAGCAGAGATGGCGCTTGGGCACCGATGATGTCGCCTTGTGCACAAAGCAGACGTCCTGAAGGTCAGCCCGGATGTCCACTTCCGAGGGTAATGCGGGCATCGCCAAGTCCATGAGCGCTCCGGATTTATGAGTACACGCCCTAATCTAATATGTGGCGCGGCCGCCGGAAATATCGAACACCGCGCCGGTGGAGAACGCGCAGTCCTCCGAGGCCAGCCACGCCACCATCGCCGCGAGTTCTTCCACCAGGACGAAACGTCCTTTCGGAATCTTCGAAAGCATGAAGTCGATATGCTGCTGCGTCAGCTGATCGAAGATCGCGGTTTTCGCCGCGGCGGGGGTCACCGCGTTGACGGCGATTTCGTAGCCGGCGAGTTCCTTGCCCAGCGATTTCGTCAGCGCGATCAGGCCGGCCTTCGAAGCCGAATAGTGCGCCGCGTTGGGGTTGCCTTCCTTGCCGGCGATCGAGGCGATGTTGACGATGCGTCCGTAATTCTGCTTGACCATCGATGGTACGATCGCCTTGCAACAGATGAAGGGCCCGTCGAGATTGATGCGCAACACCTTGCGCCATTCGTCGAGATCGGTTTCCCACACCGTCTTGTTGATTCCGGCGATACCGGCATTGTTGACGAGGATGTCGATCTTGCCGAACGCTTTGAGCGTGGCGTCTTTCGTCTTCTCAACCGCGGCCAGATCCGAAACGTCGACCTTGAACGCCGTGACCCCATCGCCGATTTCCTTGGCGGTTTTCTCGGCGAACGGCTGGTCATGATCCCAGATCGCGACCTTGGCGCCGGAACTGACAAAACGCTCGGTGATGGCGCGCCCAAACCCCTGGGCGCCGCCAGTGACGATGGCACAGCGGCCGTTCAGATCGATCTTGTTCATGGTGAGGGTCCTTTCGTTTGATGGTCCTCATGGTGAGGAGCGCGCTCTTGCGCGCGTCTCGAACCATGAGTGCAACGCATTCCCCATCCTTCGAGACGCGGCGAAGGCGCCGCTCCTCAGGATGAGGTTCTTTCGTTTACAGCGTCCAGCCGCCATCGATGAGATGCGCGACGCCGGTCGTGAACGAGCTTTCGTCGCTGGCAAGATAGACCGCAAGCGCCGCGATTTCCTCGGCTGTGCCGAGCCGTCCCATCGGCTGCCGGCTGACGAACATGTCGCGGCCTCCAGGACCCACGGCGGCGGCGCGGTCCAGCATCGAGGGCGTCTCGATGGTGCCGGGGCAAATACAATTACATCGTATGCCCTTGGCGACGAAATCGGTGGCGACCGCGCGGGTCAGCGCGGCGACGGCGGCTTTGGTCGCGCCATAGACGTAGCGGTTGGGCGCGGCCTTGAACACGCCGGCGGCGGAGGCGATGTTCACGATCGAGCCGCGGCCGGATTCCAGCATCGCCGGCAGAAACGCCCTGATGGTCCGGTGCATCGACTTGACGTTGAGATCGAACGAAAAATCCCAGTCTTCGTCCGAGCATTCCAGCACCGTGCCGTGATGCACGAAGCCTGCGGCGTTGAGCAGGATGTCGATCTTGCCGACCCGCTTGGCCATGTCAGCGACGGCGGCACTGTCGCGCACGTCGAGCCGCGCCACTTCCGAGACGCCATCCTTGCGGAGCAGCGCAAGGCCCTTTTCGTCGATGTCGGTTGCAAAAACCGTCGCGCCTTCGCGTGCAAAGGCGACGGCGCAGGCGCGGCCGATCCCCATTGCGCCCGCGGTCACGAACGCCCGCTTGCCTTGAAGGCGGTCTGACATTCAAGTCTCCTCATCGTTTCGCCAAAATTCTCGCAGCACTTTCGTCATTGCGAGGCGCGAAGCGACGAAGCAATCCATACTTGCTTTGTGGCTCCATGGATTGCGTCGCTGCGCTCGCAATGACGGCAGTGGCCCTAATGATTATCCCTCGCCACGCCGACCAGGCCGGCGATGTCGTGATAGCGCGTCGCGAGCTCCAGGCATGCGCCGGTGGCCTGCTGGCCGACGGTTGAGCGATAGAGCTCCTGCCAGGGCGTCTGGTTGGCCGGATAGGGGAAGCCGCCCTTGGCCTTGAGTTCGGCGCGGCGCCGCTTCAGCTCCTCGTCCGAAATCAGGATGTTGGCGCTGCCTTTGTTGAGGTCGACGCGGACCATGTCGCCGGTCTTGAGGATCGCAAGGCCGCCGTCGGCAGCGGCTTCGGGCGTGGCGTTGAGGATCGACGGCGAGCCTGAGGTGCCGGATTGGCGGCCGTCGCCGATGCAGGGCAGGGACAGGATGCCGCGCTTGATGAGGGCGGCCGGCGGCTGCATGTTCACGACCTCGGCGCCGCCGGGATAGCCGATCGG
>Ga0137403_10007335_pt1 | contig 12468 bp, 2 predicted proteins | sample CZOMad2_1_16fung_FD_122057 | JGI IMG/M metagenome (GOLD analysis project Ga0137403, IMG submission 122057) | Vadose zone soil fungal communities from Angelo Coast Range Reserve, California, USA - CZOMad2_1_16fungal (Hybrid Assembly) | ecosystem: Environmental > Terrestrial > Soil > Vadose zone...
GCCTCGACCCGCAGGGTGCCGCTGCCGTCGCGGTGGTCGTAGTCCGCGCGCACCCAGTAGTCCGCGATGCCCCCGGCCGGCCGAGCGAGCAGCGTGACGGCCCGGAAGATGCCGGACAGCCACCACATGTCCTGGTCCTCGAGGTAGCTCCCGGAGGACCACTGGTGCACGCGCACGGCGAGCAGGTTCGGCCCGGCGCGCAACAGCCCGGTCACGTCGAACTCCACCGGCAGCCGGCTGCCCCGCGTGACGCCGAGCTCGCGGCCGTTCAGCCAGACCCTCGCGCAGGAGTCGACGCCGTCGAAGCGCAGCACCGCGGGTTCGGCCAGCCAGCCGCCGTCGAGGTCGAAGTGCCGCCGGTAGTCGCCCGTCGGGTTCTCGGTCGGCACCAGGGGCGGCTCGACGGGGAACGGGTAGACGATGTTGGTGTAGGCGGGGCTGCCGTGGCCGTGCAGCTGCCAGTTGGACGGCACCGGGAGGTCCGCCCAGCCTGTGTCGTCGAAGTCCTCGCGCTCGATCCCGTCCGGCGCGGCCGCCACCCCCGGCGCGAGGTGGAACCGCCAGCTCCCGTTCAGCCCCAGCGACCTCGCGTCCGACCGGAACGCCGCGCGGGCCGGCAGCGCGCCGTAACCGGGCGAGGGATCTTCGACGTAAGACTGCGACATGGGATCCTTCCGCACGCGGGCCAGTGCCGGCCGACGGTCAGCCCTTCAGGGCGCCGGCCGTGATGTTCCGGATGAAGTGTCGGGCCCCGAACAGGAACACGATGATCAGGGGCACGATCGCCACCAGCGTGCCCGCCATCACGACGCTGTAGTCCTTCACGTACAGCCCGTTCAGCTGGGCGAGCGCCACCTGCAGCGTGACGTGGTGCGAGTCGATCAGCACCACGAGCGGCCACAGGTAGTCGTTCCACGAGTTGACGAACGTGAAGATGCCCAGGAAGGCGAGCGCGGGCCGCAGCACCGGGACCGCGACGTTCCAGTACGTGCGCAGGAAGCCGCAGCCGTCCATCCGGGCCGCCTCCAGCAGCTCGTCCGGCAGCGCGCTCTGGCAGTACTGGCGCATCCAGAAGATGCCGAACGCGTTCGCGGCGGCCGGGATGACCAGCGCCTTCAGGCTGCCCACCCAACCGAGGTCGGCCATGATCGCGAACTGCGGGATCGCCGCCAGCTGGGTGGGCACCACGAACGTCGCCAGTAGCAGGCCGAACAGCACCGAGCTGCCCGGGAACCGGTACTTGGCGAACGTGAACGCGGCCAGCGAGTCGAACAGCAGCACCAGCAGCGTCGTCGCCACGGCCACGACCACGGTGTTCAGCAGCGACCCGAAGAAGTCGATCTTGGCGAACACCTGCCCGATGTTGGCCAGGAAGTGCCCGCCGAAGGTGAGCCGGGGCGGGTAGGTGTAGATGTCGGCCGTCGTGCTAAGACGTGAATGCCCGAGCAACTCCTGAGTCGTCTTCACGTCACGAGTGATTGAATGCACGATACTACCTGCCGAATGCCTGAACAGATATCTTGTTGACAACGGCTTGACGACAGAGTAGGCTTTCCTACTATTCGCGAAGCTGGTCTGCGAATAGCTTCAGTCTAAAACGATCACAGTTGCAGATCGAACACCTTAACAATTTTTGAGAGTAAAGGAATGAACAGATGGCCAAACAAAAAAAAGCAACAGGCGGTCGCAACAAACCGAATGGCAACAGTTACTACTCGCCGCAATATCAGGTGATCCCGGCCTATCAGTCACCTGACGATACCAGCCCCACTCAGTTCATATACGTGCTGCCCCCAACTGAAGCGAAAGCGCACGGATTCTCTTCAATTTACGGTGAATCCTTTGCCGTAGTAATTCAGGATGTAAACGGGCCACTATCAACGAACGGTAGCTCTCCTCCACCCGGCGGCGACATCGCCCTTAGCTGGACCGCCTGGCCCAACCTTACGGCCCAGATACCAGCCTACGTCTGGAACACCGACGCTCAAGACCGGCAGAAACTCGCGACGGCCTTCGCCGCCTTGCTGAGCCAGGTAGAAGCGATGGAGGATAATGGCCAGCTCAGGCGCGGGACGGCTCGCTATGTAGCGCAGCGTATAGTTGACGGGCTGCCGCTGCAATTGTCCGAAGCCCTGTTCTATCGCTATGGCTTCAACGCCTCGTCAGGATACGTAGACCTGATGCCAGGCATGAGGCTGAGAATCGAATATGGTTCGTTTCAATCTATCGGCCCGGGGCAGCCGCTTAACAGCTTTACAGGTAGCGGCGTGGGCTACTATGACATTTCTACATTTCTCAAACAGGCGAATGGTAAGTTTGTCGATACGATAGCTTTTAGCTCTTATCTTGCGGCCAACCGGGCCCCCTCTATCGCGCCCACTTCCGGCGGTGCAAGCAGCATCATTGACGTGCAATCGCAACACGGCCCGCGCAGATATTACCGGCTTCTCTACCCTAAGACTTTCATATCGCCCACCTACATGGGCAACCCCGGCGTGGCAGAGAATGTAACTCTGGTAGGCGCTGATACCTGGGCGCTGATTCAATCAGTCACCGAGGATTATGAGAGCGGGCGGCCGATTTTTACCGGCGCCGACGTTGATGCTGTTTTCTTCACCGGGCGCGCGCTTCTCATACCGGAATTGCTTATGTTCGTCAACTCAGTCCCGACCTGGGTCGCCATCGGCACTACCGTGCGCAACGTCGTTGAACGCATGGGCCATTTTTCTTTTGCGACTGCGCTTGGTGACTATGATGCTTTTTTGATGGCGAGGCAGTACTACCAGATGAACGAGCAAGCGCCCTCTACAGATACAAACTATCTCGACATCATCCTCGTCCCGACCGATGTCACAGAATATTTCGGCCCGGACGTATATGAGTTGCCGGTCATCGCGGGCGACAGCATCCAGATAACCGTGAGCACGATGTAAGACCGCTCCGTGGACTCATATTCCGGGCGAAGCGTGCGGATGAGAGAGCCTTTCGGCGGTCCGAAGGGCTTTTCTCATTCAGCCGCTATGCCCGGAGCTTTCGGGCAGGTCATAATAAAGAGCAAGGAATTCGATTAGTGGGCTTTGCCCCGTATTGCCGCCGAGGGTCGAGTAAACTACTACGTCGTAGTAGTACCGGCCTCGGTCGCCTGGAGCGCCGGCGCTTTGTCTCGCCGTCTCGGTCTGAGATGCCAACTGCACAACGAACGATGTTGCAGGATCCTTCTCCCAATCGTTAGCGACTTTGAATCCATACTGCGGTATTAAAATCAGAGGGAATCCCGCCACGATCTGTCGCTGATCCTCCAACCACCTCTGAGAACTTTGCCCTTCCGCAGCACTCCCTATCGACGCCACCTGGAAGCCATAGCGGGCAGACACCCGCACTTGCCTGATGCTTGTGGGGTCTGCCGCTGCCTGCGTGGCAAACAACGTTTCGAAATAGCCGCTGAGCGCATCAACAAGCATTGCGCCGGAGGTTGCGAACAATCGCAATGATACTTCTTTGTCTATTTTGATGTTCGGGGTGACCTTGTTGGCGAAATAGGTCATAGGCGTTTGATAGATGAAGTCGAGTTGAGTCTCACGGCCGGGAATCAACAACGCATTTCGCGTGACCGAAACTCCGCCCCACCCATTCTGCTTCGTAATTACGTTAAGCCGCTTGAACTGCATCAAGAGCTTGGCCGGGTCATCAATCAAATGGTCATAGTTATAGAGCATGGTTGAGCCGATTTGTTGAGCGGACAGCTCGACCGGCTCACTGCCGGAAACGTCCGAGATGACAGGCCAGAGGTATTTGCGCTTCACATCAATCAGGTTGGCGTTGACCACAAGGTCAAAGGTGAGTTGATTGTCGTCGTCGATGATCAGCCATTCCTGCATAGGCGTGACCGGCTTTATCGTAGCCCCGGCCGAAAGCGCATAGCCTTCGCTCTCAAAAGCCGGCTCTAATTTGTCGATCTGACCGGCCTCCAGGAATTGCGCATCGCTGCCGGGCAGTGAGAAGAGATAATCCTCCGGGCCCGAGACGAAGCTGACCAGCAGGAAGCCGAACTTGTTCGGTTCACTCTCGCTGACTATCGTTTCGACGTGGAACTTATAAGGCTCAGGGCCGGTCGTCACTCCCTGTGCCATTGGCGGCGGCGGCCAGGCGTCCTTCACCCAGCCGACCAGGGTCCAAAAGGTTTGGGCGGCGTACTTCGCCGTCTTCTGTTCGTCGGGGGTGAGATTCGAACGCAACAGTAGATCGAGGTCTTTCGCCACGTCTGAATATACAAAGACGAACTGCGCGAGCTTTGAGAAAAGGGCGTCCCGATTCTTCGCAAGCACCCTGGCCGTCAATCCCCTGCCATCCGTAACGTTGAGATAGATAGAGAGGTCGGCTGAATCCTGGGCCGCCATACGGCGCGCCATGTCAAACTGGTAGATCCATTCAAACAGCAGCGACACGTCGTCTGGAGTCTCGGCTTCGAGCAACTTCATCGCAGTATTTGGTTCGGTCGTGGCGCTCTGCTCAGAGACCACGAACGGCTCGGGATAAGCGCGCAGCGGGACGGGGATCTGCGCAAGGCCCAGGTTTCCATCGTTAGGCGAGCCGTTACCACCACCTGCGGCTGATTGAGATTTGCTGATCTCGCCCTGAGCCGTAATGCCCACGTTGGGGACGTCGGTGATCGGGATGATGAACGTGAGCCACGAAGACTCCTGGTATTGTCCGAACTCGGAGGCGAGCGAAACGATGTCGTACTCCATCTCGGTGATCGGATAATCGAGGTCGAGGAAAACGGAACGGCTGTGCGAGGCGTCTTTAACATCGAACAGGAAGGTCGCGAATCGCGTGCCCTGCGCCATCGGCACCTTGCCTGTAGTGAAAGTATAAACGGGCGGGAGAACCAGCAGCGTGAGCACGGGCGCGGGGTCTGTGCCGAGCTGGTATTTTGCGGTGACGTTCAACTCGCCGGACCAGAGGTCGAGCGCAAACTTGTTGAGCGATTCAAGCTTGTCGCTTGGTTTCTGCGGGGGATAAAACTCAAGGGCGACGGAAAGCGGCTTGCCGTCGGGCGGGACAGTCTTTGACACGCCTTTTAGTTTGATAGTGCTGCCCGGTTTAAATACGTTGGGCAGGTCCTGGTTCGCAAACATGATCGATTCAACAGTCGTGCTGAGCTTCGTGGCAAGCGTCGAGAATAGATCTCCTGCCGACATCTCCTGTTTAACGGCGGTCACGTTGATGCTCGTGTTGAGCCTGAAGAGCCCCTTGCCCGCTGTCACCACTTCAAGCCCATCAGCAAGCGTGGCGACATCCACTTTGAAGCACTTCGCAATTGTCGCGATGGTGGTGTTGTTGTCCGTCGTCATGGTCTGCACAGCCGAGGTCAGCGGGTCTGTGTATTTCACTTCGATGCCGGGGGTGATTATGTATTTTATGTTCTGTAGCACGGCGGCCACGTACTCGACGTTTTCAGTGGCGGTTAACGTTACCGCTATCTCAGGCAGATTAATAATCCCCTGTTCCGGCGTGCGGTATACGCGGGCCATGGGTTTTCCTGATAGGCGCGCAGCAACGTTCGCGTTGCCTGTATTAGGGCAACCAGCCGTCACATCAAACGGGTACTGCACTAAGACATCCGTCGCGTAAGCGGCCGACAGCTCGACAAGCAATTGCTGGTAGAATGCCGTCTTCGCCTCCTCCAATCCCGACGACGCATCCAGCGCGCCGGCGCCCGCAGGCTCAAGGATAGTCTCGATCTCTTCCTTGATGTAATTTGCTAGGTTGCCTTTGTACGTCACCACGTCCGAGAAATAGCTTGTGCCATTCGTTTTGTCCATTTCGTAGACGCGACTCGCGTATTCCGGCGAGAGGAATTTATCGACCGCGGCAAGGAAGCTCATCGCCCACTGGTCCACGTCAGCAGCCTTGATCAAACGTTTGACATCCCCCGTCAGTCCCTGGCCGCTCACATAAGTCTTTAATGTCAGTTCAGGCGAATCCCATAACTCTGTCGACAGCGGTGGCAGCGAATAGTAGAGAGCCTGGTCGCGCAAGACTTGATAATTAAATCGCTTGCTTGCGTCGCCATCCGTCCCGAAGTTCACAGCCCAAAGCTGACGGTAAGTCGTAGGGTCAGGGCTCGAATCGTCAAGCTCGGCTTGCGCCAACAACGAATCGGATTGCCCGCAGGCCGCGCGTTGAGGATCGCCCAGATAATTCTGGTCAGCGCCGGTCGCAAGCTTAAAGCCGAAGAATGCTTCCTCGAAATCCTTTGCAAACGCGCGAAGCGATAGTAAAAGCCCATCGCTTCCGCCGCTCTGAGAATCGCCCTCCGCATTCTCCAGAGGCTTAGCGCCGACCGTCGTCGTAGCCGAGTAGACCGGCTTGGACGCTTTGAATTCAGGGTCCACGAGGTCGTACTCGCGCGTCATTGCCAGCGCGACCTGGACAGGCCTTATAGCCGCGCTAAAGCTTGTCTCGACGGCGGCCGCGACGGAGGCTGCGCGAATGGGCGGGACCAGGTTTGATGATTTAAGCTTGACCGACGGGTTTGCGGCTCCTACGTCGGCAGCGCTTACCCCTGGCGACTCGTTGTTGGCTTCGCGCATCGCGTTTATCTGCGCCGCAAGGATTGCAAAAGTATCGCCGGGAAGCACAGACGCGGTATAGCCTGCGACCGTCACCGTCTGATCGCTCTGCAATAACTGGTAGAGTGAAGCGTTGGCATCGGCCAGCTCTGCGGGCGTGGTGTGGTAGCGCGCGGCCGCATCAGAAAGAGTTTCTCCGTCCGCGACCTTCATCGTCACAGCGTAGATGGTTGCTTGCGGTCGAACGACGCCCGGCATCGGCCCCAGTATCTCTGCGAAAGCATTGAAGTCATTTTGCATGCCGAAAAAAGTGGCGAGCGAATCGAACGTGTCGCCGAGCGCAGGCTTTTTCTGCTTGCCGCCAATCTCGATCGACTGATTTGGATTAAACAGAGAAGGCACATAACGATTGAACCCCGCAAGGTCTACGACTCCATTCCAGCCGGGGCGGAACACATTGGCTATGTCGGCGAATGTTTGGTTCTCAGTTGCCCGATAGGTTGAGTATTGCACCGCGGAAGCGTCGACCAGATAAGGGATTCGCAAAACTTGATCTGCCTCAAGCGGGACAGTCGCGTTCCGCGTGCCGAGGTCTTGAATTGTAATGGCGAACTGGTCCGCAATGCTCTTCAACGTGTCGGTCGCCAAAATGTTGTAGCTAGTCGTCCCGTAATAAAGCATGGTGCCCGCCGGATAGAGGTCGGGCACGAGAACGTTGTCTTTAAGCAGTTGTATCACCGCCTGGTCGTCACCTGCGGCGTCAACTGGTCCGATTGCGTTAGCGACAGATAGGAGCGTGTCGCCCGGTTGGATCACGTAGTCGGGCAGGTCTAACACGACGTTTCCGGCGAAGAAAGGTTGCGCGAACTGGTTCTGCACGGCAACAGCTTCCACCGTAGCGTCTTGAACTCCGGCGGCTGTAAAGCGATTCGTTATCTGGGTGAGCGTCTCAAGATCGCCTACCGTAAGACTCACATCGCCCAAGGTGAGGAGAGTGCCTTTGTTGAGCAGCTTGTCTTTGTTCGCAGTTGCAAGTCCCGGCACGAGAATCTGCTGCTCATCGCCTGATTCGGTTGTTGTGTCCACTATGGCGACAAAGAAGTTTGCGGATATAGCGTTAACGGTCGAGAGCTTCGAGTCTGAGTTATCTACTGTCACCTGACGCAGCTTTGCCAGGATGGCAGTTCCTTCCCGCATCGGAGTGTTCTCATTACTGGTCGCCATCAACTCCAATAACTGTTCGCGCTGGGCTGGCGTCCCGTTGGGTAACAGCTCTTTAACAATCTTGTCGAACGTATCTCCGGTTTTGAATCGATAGTATTCGGGAATGGTGAGCGCGGCGCTGGCGCCGAACAAGTTCGATGCGGTGAGGTCGGCGTTAGCTTCTGCGACTAATCCAGCCGTGGTGGAATAAAGAATCGCAATGCTGTTCAGGGTCTCCGTATCGAGGTGGATTGGCTGGCCGGTTTTGTAAATCACTGGAGGCAATGCCGCTGCGGTTGCCAGAAAGACACAGGCCGAGCTTACAAAGTCTTGCAAGGCGAGCAGGAGCTTCGTGTCTACGGTTTCTGTCTCGTCGTCCAGGACCGTGCCCATCGTTGTTGATAAAGCGAATCCGACATAAGGCATGCGAATCTGGTAATAAGCCGCCTTCATCTTCTCGCGGTCTGCCCGTGCGCTGTTGTGCGATTGAGGGTAATCGTTGCCGGGCCCCGGCATGTACTTTGCGCAGCTGAACGTCCATTCGGTCACCAACTGAGCGAGATTCATTGTCTGCGGGTAAGGCTTGACGTTGAACTCGAGTCTCTTGAAAACATAACCCGCCGACACGCTCGGCCAGCGGGCAAACGTCAACAACTCATCCGTATAGCCTACGTCAAGATCGAGGCCTTCCAATGGCGGATCGGTCGTTAGCCGGTTGCCGTTAAGGTCCTGAAAAACGAGAGAAAGCTTAAGAATCGAGTCTGCCATAATGCCCGCGTAAGGATTCGTACCAATTGGCGGCAATGAAGCGCAGTTCGGCGCTGTATTCGTCTTCGCGGATGCGAATGCTTTGAATGACTGTGTGTAGCTCCAGGTCTCAGAGACTTCTTCGCTCGCCTCGCGCGCGCTCAACCCGTCAGTGCCCTCCTGCTGGCTTTCGGTCGGCCCGGCAGGAAGTCCCTCGCCGCTTTCCTTGAAGAAGTCGTTGTCGCTTATCCAAAAGCCGAGCAGGTTAAACAGGTTGTTAATCTCTTGCTGCGGATCAGGCGTGCCGGCCGCGCGATCCGCGCCGGGGTTTGTGGCGTCCGGGTTGTCGCGAGTGAGCAAGAATCCTGTGTTTCCAGGCGGCAGCTTTGCGTTGATCTTTAACTGGCCCTCGATCAACTGCATTATAGCGCCCGGCTGCAAAATGTCTCGTTGCGCGTTCCATGTTCCGAGAAGGCTAACGTCATTTATGTTACGAGCGGTGGCGATGGTGGCGAATGTATTATTCGGCTCGACAGTGAAGTCGGGCTGGTTGAGGATGGCGACGCTCGCGCCGGTGCGCAACAAATTCTGTATCGACTTATTCGCGGATGCGAGCGAAGCAGGAGTCGCCGTTACCTGCGGATATTGGTTGGCAATCTCTTGCAGAGTTTGCGCGAGTTTGCCTTCAACATTACTCTTGCCCACGATTGGCGCGATAGTCCTTGCAAAAAGATGGCTCTTAGAAACGTCTATGTTGTCGCCTAATATCGCCGCATTATTGAACGTACGAATCAGACTCTGCGGCGATTGGAGTTGCGACTTCAGAATTATGAGTAAGCTAATGCTGCCCTGATTGTTCTCAGCGAACAACCAATCGGGCAGGCTCTTGCCGCTTGTATCCCGATAAGTGAGATAAAAGCCGCCTGATTGGACGACGCTGCATTGCCACAGCAGCGTCATGAAATCCTGGCTGTCGCTCCCTTCAAGAGTTGCCGAGTAAAGCTCCTGGCCGGGGCCGGCTGACTTGCGCTCAACATCAGCCGCCAACAACTGGCCGCTATGGCTGAGAGTCGAAAGGTTGGTCTTCAGCAGAACGCTGTGTGCGCGGTCCAGCGCGGCAGAGACATAACCCCCGGAACCGCTCTGGCTCTGGCTTGGCGGGAGCAACAGATATAGCGAGACCGCTTCGCCCGTCGCCCCCGACAGATAATTCAGTATGTCGTACAGAAGTTCTTTGCCCGTTTGATTGGAGCCGAGCATCAAGAAAGTGTCAGCGAGGTAGGGTGAATCCGCACTTTGAACGGCTACGCGCGAGACAGTCAAATCAACCATTGTTGCCCAGCAATAGCAACTGGCGTCTGCGAAGTCGGTCCCGCCTGTGGGTTTTGGCTGCCCGACCACGAGCTTATAAGGAGCGCCATTAGTCGATGTGTCGGCGACTGCCGTTTTTAGATCGCCCGGGAAAGGCCACAGAGTAGGCTGGCCGGTTAGCTGGCCGTTGGCCGTGAAACAGCTTGACCCAGGAAGCTCTCCCGCTTGCCATACATATTGCACTTCGAGCGCGTGCTGGTCAGCCGAGTATGCTGAAAGCGGCAACCGGCGGCGCAACTCCACGCCGGGCTTCAACACTGTATTTTGAAAATCGCTGATCTGCGACTGTTCTTCCGGCGATAGATCGAACGTCAACGTCCCCTTCGGGCTGTATCCGCTCTCTGCCGGCAAAGTAACCCATGGCACTTCCTCTCCAACCGCAGCCCCTTGCTTAACAGTGAATGTGTAGTCGGATGCGTTGTTGGGCACGGGCGCGCGGAACTCCTGCCCGATGAGCGCGAAGACCGGATATGTGCGATTGCTCGGTGCATCCGGCGGGGGGACGCGCAGCCCCTGTAGCATAAACCGGGATGTCATCATCGCTGATTGATTCATCTTCTCCGAGCCGCCCAGTTCTGTTACGAGCTGCTCTATATTCATCGCGGGCACGAACGGGATTGTCAGGCTCGGATTCTGGTTGTCCGCCGCGTCCCGGAATATGCCTCCAACCTGAGCCAGCTCGCCCGCGAGATCATCAAGCGCCAGGGCGTAGCGCGTCGCAAGCGACTCGAAGGAATCGGTTGCCGTGATCGCAGGCGCTATGTCCGGCATATCGAGGATAGCAAGCGGCGCGAGCAGCTTGCCGTTAGTGATGTTCGCGCTTTGAAGCAACGTCGCCAGAGGTACCGCGTAATAGGTTTGCAAGTGGAAGAGGCTCGCCGACAGCGGGAACTCGATGAGCGTGGCCGGCGCAAGCGACTGCATAAAATCAACGGTGGGATTCCACTTCTTTAGCAGGTCGCGCAGCTGGTCATCTACGAAGCCGAAATACCGAAGGATAATTCCGTCCAGAGAATCGCCATCGGTCGTCATATAATCCGCGACGAATGTGCTGTCTGCGGTGTGGCTGATCCCTTTCAAGGCTATGGCGACGCCTGCCGCGACCCTGATCGAAAGGTTCACGCGCAAGATGTCGTCCACGCTGATCTGAAATTTCAAAGCGACGCTCTGGACCGTGTCGCCGCTCAGCACAATGTAAGTTGTGCCGGGCTCGATCTGAATTATCAGGGATTGTTTGCCGTCTGCGAGAAGCGGAATCGGCTGGTTCCAGCTCATCATATCGCCGAGGCTGACCCCGAAATACTTCGCTATCGATTGCAGAGTATCGCCGTTGCGCGAAGTGTAGGTCAGATCGCCTATGACTACGCTCGCCCCGGGCCGGAAGAGGCCCTCGTTGTCGAGGTTGCTCTCGGCAACGTCGGAGGGAGTCAGCCCGAAGCGCGTGGAGATGCCGTGTTGCGGATCGGCGCCGCCGAGCATGTCACCGTCGACAACTTGATACTTGATACCTGTCAACACCGGGCGCTGCGGCGCATTGCCCGCGACACCCGAAGCTTGCCACTGTCGCAAGAGCTCTTCGGTTGAGCGGTTCGCTGTCACTATCTCATCGACCGTGACGCCGACCGGAATCTTGATCTCGGTCCCCGGCACAAGCTTCTGGTTGAAGTCCACGCCGGGATTCTCATCGACAATAGCCTGGGCGCTAACCTGAAACTGCGCGGCAATTGAATTGAGTGTATCGCCTACCCTCGTGACATAAATCACTATAACGGTCGGGAACCGGGCGGCGATTGAAGCGAGCGATTCGGTGTCCGGCGATTGAACCTTATAGGTGTAATCTTTCAGAAAATCTATGGCCGACTGCACGACCGACTGCGTCAGCATAAGGAAGTAGCGACGGAACACGAAAGTCGCCATCGTCTCTTTGGGACCGATCGGCTCACCGACGGCTGGAACCGAGCTGTCATCCGGCTCCCCGTCAGGGTTGCGCTCTACGCTGTTGGCGTAGTCAACGGCTAGATCCTGAAAGTACTGCTTAACCACGTTCTCGTATTCCGGCGAGACTTCAATCTCCTGCCCGAAGTCAAAGCTGTAATTGGGCGTCGAGAGAGCCAGGGAAGGGATCATTGGGAAGAATGCCGCGCTGACCGGGTCGCCGCTGGTCGGGCGCGCGTCGATCTGAAAAGTGATATTACTATTCGTAAAGAAGGCGCTCAGGTTGGCGTAGCCGAAATACTGATCGAAGGCCGTGTCGTTAGTCAGATCTTTATAAATCTGCTCAAGTTCGCTTGCGGTTACGGTGTCCGTCTCTTGAGCGATGGTGTTCACCGCCCATTTGAACAAGCGCGTCAGCAATACATTGAAACCGGCGGAACTGCCCCCGTCAGTCACGACGCTCGCTTGAAGCGGCGTCCTGGCGTCGGGGGCTATTGAGGTCCCAATGAACAGCATTGATGAGATGACGACTTGCGCCTGAACGTCCGCGGGCGGAACATTGGCCGGCGGGAAGTCTGTGTTAAGCGCCTTGGTTATGAGGGGCGTGAACATCAGCTCGATAGTGACTGCGCTGTCA
>Ga0137403_10007336_pt1 | contig 12466 bp, 7 predicted proteins | sample CZOMad2_1_16fung_FD_122057 | JGI IMG/M metagenome (GOLD analysis project Ga0137403, IMG submission 122057) | Vadose zone soil fungal communities from Angelo Coast Range Reserve, California, USA - CZOMad2_1_16fungal (Hybrid Assembly) | ecosystem: Environmental > Terrestrial > Soil > Vadose zone...
TGGTCCCCCGGTCGGCCATGAGGCTCGCGAGGTCGCTCACCGCCTCCATCGCGAAGGTCTCGGCGGCCATCCGCCCGATCTTCTGGGCCACGGCGTCGTGCTTCCCGACCGGCTGGCCCCACTGCACCCGGGTGGCGGCCCAGGGGCGGACGATCTCCAGCGCGCGCTTGCCCGCCGCGACGCACGACGCGGGGAGGGTGAGGCGCCCGGTGTTGAGGGTCACCAGTGCGAGCTTGAGCCCCTTCCCCTCGCCGAGGATCACATTTTCGACCGGGACCCTCACGTTGGTGAAGCGGATGATCCCGTTCTCCAGCGCCTTGAGCCCCATGAAATGCAGCCGCTGCACCACCTCCACCCCGGGCCAGTCGCGCTCGACGATGAACGCGGTGATCTTCTTCTCCGAGGTCTTGGCCATCACCACGTAGAGCTCGGCGATGGTGCCGTTGGTGCACCACAGCTTTTCGCCGTTCAGGATCCAGTGGGTCCCGTCGGGGGAGAGCTCGGCGTGGGTGCTCACCGCTGCGGGATCGGAACCGACGTTGTTCTCCGTCAGCGCGAAGGCGCTGATGGCGCTGCGCGATCGCGTCAGCCGATACATTGAGTTGTCCCAGTAATCCGGACGAGCGGCAAGCGTGATCCATGGGCCTGAAATGGGCCTTGCGGAACCTGCACTTGCCCGTGGGATAAATCTCAATCCCACAACAATGCGCAAAAGCGTGCTTCGCTCGAGTAGCACGGATGATCCGCGTGACCGGCGTCCATCAGAGCAGTAAAAAGCGCGATAAATCTTATCGTTGAAGGACCATTCTTGGTGCCTCTTACCCGCTCCGTCTATTATGGCTTTCCGAGGGTCTCCGCGCGTTGGGCGCTCCGGACCCCTGTGTCCGTCGTGTCACGTGGAACGAAAATCGGTTGATTGAGATTGACAGTTGTTCCGGGCAAAATCCCGCAGTGATAGCCTTGGTTTTCTCAGGGCGATGGGGCGGGGCGATGCGCGCAATAGCGCGGTCTTGAAGGCGTGCTTGTCTTTGATCGCGAGCGCACGCTGCGGCCGGTCCGGCGCTGATTTCATCGACGAGCCGCTTCCGTAGCATCCTCATCGCGCCACGGCGCCGAGCTCCCGCAAAAGCGACCGCAGGTTTCTTGGATTGAAGAACGTCTCCGGCGGGATCATGTCCTCGCGCGCCATGAGGAACCGCCTGGTCGCCTCCTGGTTTCCGCGCAACACCTGGCGCAGCCGGCGCCGGGCGGCATCGGGTGGCTTGAACTGCGCCAGATCGAGGTTGAGCCGGAAGTCCGCCATCGTCGCCGCGTTGCGCCGCTGCTCGTAGCTCTCCATCGCGGCATCGAGTGGCTGCCGGCCCGACAGCCCTGCGTCGATCGCCTCGGCAAGCAGGTCGGCGTCGCGCAACGCGTCGCAGATGCCCAGAGCCAGATACGGGTCCTTGTGGCAGCCTGCATCGCCGACCAAAGCCCAGCCCGGCCCAAAAGGCTTGCGCAGGACATTCGGCAGGTTGGCGGCGCCGTAGAAGCGCTCGGCACGCCGGCCGGCGCGTAGCCGCCCGGCGAGCTCCGGCACGCAGTCGACGGCCGTCATGAACTCGCCCTCGATGTCCGCCCGGACGACAGAATGATTGGCGATCGGCCATCCAACGAAAATGGCGGACAGGCCATCGTTGGTCGGGTGCGTGAAGATCGCGCGCTCGCCGCGCACGTAGAGCTCGAGCCCGGGCACGGCCGCATCGGCCCAATAGGAGAAATACCAGCAGGCGACGGTCGGGACGAACTCATGATCCGCTGCCTGGACGGTGCGGGCGAGGCGGGAGTCGCGACCGTCGGCGCCTATCGTGATGGTGGCACGCTCCGTCACCAGGGAGCCCGCATGATCGCGGCCACGAATGCCGGTCACCCGATCGCCATCGACGACATAGTCCTCGACGGCAAACCCCTCGCGCATCTCGGCGCCGGCCGCGACGGCGGCGTCGATGAGGAGCTTGTCGAGCACGCCGCGACGCGGCCCGTAGCCAGCAGCGACCCCGGCGGCCATCAGGTCATGACCGGTGAGCGGGAAATCGCCGTCGTCGAGAGTGATCGTCGTCACCGGCGGGCAGCCGGTGGCAATCAACGCCTCGAGCAGACCCCAGTCGTTCAGCCGCCGCGGCCCGTGCCGATGAATGAAATGGCCATGGGCGATGTTGCTCGGGAATCTCGAGCGATCCACCAGCAGGACCCGGCAGCCCCTGCGCGCCAGCAGCATGGCGGTCGGCGCGCCGGCGCAGCGCGCGCCGACCACAATGACGTCGTAGGGTCCGGCCATCGTTCTCTCCTCGATATCTCAGCCCAACGGCTCACGGAAACGATCGCGCAGGCCGAGCAGAGCTGCGGCACTGACCACGGCGGCCGCAACTACGTAGAAGGCGGGCGCGAGCGGATTGCCGGTGAGGACGATCAGCCAAGTCACGGTCAGGGGAGCGAATCCTCCGACCAGCGCGACCGTCATATTGTAGACGAGCGACACCGCGGTCGAGCGCAGCTGCGTCGGATAGAGCTCGGCAAAAACCGAGATAGCTGGCCCGGCATACATCGCCATGGCCAGGGCGAAGCCTGACTGGACGACGGCGAGCTTGCCTGCGCTCGGCTCTGTGCTGATCGCGACGAATGCCGGATGCGTCAGCAACGCGAATACCAGCGCACCGGCAAGGAGCAGCGGCTTGCGGCCACAGCGGTCGGAGAGCGCGCCGAAAATCGGGCTCGACACAGTGACCACGCCCGCCGACACGGTGGTCGCGATCAGAGCGTGCGAGAACGGCAATCCGAGCTGCCGGACCGCAAACGTGGGCATGTAGACGAACAGAACGTAGGCGCAGGCGACGAACAGCACCGCGACGCCGATGCCCGTGACCAGCGCACGACGCTGCTCGTACAGCGCCTGCCGAAACAACGGCACCGGAGCCCGCCTGCGCGCCTTCAGGAACACTTCCGGCTCTTCGAGCCTGGATCGCAGATAGATGCCGACCGGCGCGATCACGAGGCCGATCCAGAATGGCCAGCGCCAGCCGCCCGCCTCGAGCTCGGCCGGCGTCATCGACAGCGAAACCAGCATGGTGACCAGGGCGCCGAGCAGCAGGCCGGCCGCCTGGCTCGCCGCCTGCCAGCTCGCGTAGAGGCCCCGGCGCCCCTCGGGCGCAGTCTCGGCGAGAATCGCGGTCGCTCCGCCGAGCTCCCCGCCACAGGAGAAACCCTGCAGCAGGCGCGCGATCACGATGAGCAGCGGCGCCGCGATTCCGATCGACGCGTAGGTCGGTGCGACTGCGATCAGTCCGGTGCCCGACGCCATGATGAAGATCATGAGCGTCAGGGCTGCCCTGCGCCCAGCGCGGTCGGCGTAGACGCCGAGCACCACGGCGCCGATCGGCCGCATGACGAAGCCGACCCCGAAGGTCGCGACCGAGAACAGCAGCGAGCCGAGTTCGCTTGCGGCGGGAAAGAACAATTTTCCGATGGTGATCAAGAGGAATCCATAGATCAGAAAATCGTACCATTCCAACGTATTGCCGATGGTGGCGGCGAGGACGACCCGCCGGCGCATGGCGCCGATCGAGATTGCAGGGACGGCGGAGACTGGCACTGCGTCCCTCGTCGACGCATTCGTTTGGCTGGCCATCCGACCTCCTCGGTTTCCGCGATCCTTGTTGGACGAGCCCAACCGATAACCCGGTCCGTCGCCTCTTGGCAGCCGCAAGATTGCGGGACGGTCCGGCAAAGTTGTATAATCGCGCCGTGCTCGACTGGAACGACCTCAGGCATTTCCTGGCATTTGCCCGCCAAGGCAGCATGCTCGCGGCTGCGAAGGCGCTCGGCGTCAATCAGTCGACGGTCCAACGGCGTCTCGCCGAGCTCGAGGCGCGCCTCGGGCAGCGCCTGATCGAGCGCCACCTGGGCAGCTATCGGCTGACAGAACTCGGCGCGGAGCTCGAGCCCTTTGCGGCGAATGTCGAGGCAGCGGTGACGGCGCTCGAGCGGCGTGTAGCATCGTGCGGCCGGGAGCTTGCCGGGGTCGTTCGCGTCACCTGCCCGACGACGGTGGCGGATCGCCTCCGGCGAACGGCGCTGATCGACATGTTTCAGGCATGCTATCCGGGCCTTCGGGTCGAGCTGGTGTTAAGCGATCAGTTTCTCGATCTGGCGAAAGGCGAGGCCGATATTGCAATTCGCGCCGGCGAGCCCGAGGACGAGGCGCTCATCGGGCGCAAGATCGCCGAGACGCCATGGGCGGTCTACGCGAGCAGCTCCTATTGCGAGCGCTACGGCCGGCTCGAGCGCCTGGAGGATATCGAGCGCCATCTCGTGGTCGCATTCGACGGCCCGATCGCCCACTTTGCGGCGGCCCGCTGGCTGCGATCGATGGCACCGCACGCGACGATTGCGGCGCGCTGCGACAACTGGCCCGGCGTCGTTCTGGCGGTGAAGTCGGGGGCCGGGCTCTCGCCGATGCCGACCTTCCATGGCGATGGCGAGAGCGATCTGGTGCGGCTCTTCGACAACATCCCGGAGTTGGTGACGAGCTATTATCTGCTGGCTCATCGTGACATGCAGCGCACACCGCGCGTGCGCGCCTTCCTCGATTTCGTCGGCGTCGAGATCAAGGCTTTCCGCGCGATGCTGTCGGGACCAGCCGAAGGATGGCGGCGCGAGGCTAAGTCGCCGATCGACGGCTCCCATTGACCGGCTGGTCGGCAAATCGCCCACGGCGCACGGGCGGCGCGCGAGATCGTCGGCATCTCGTGCCCTGTTCGTCGGGCCTCTGACCACCAGCCCACGCAGTAGCCTACTGCGCCGCCGCACGACAAACCGCTCGGTTCGAGCGGAACGAGCTGCTATCGCCGCTCGCACGGGCGATCGACCGCAAGAGTCGTGACCCGGCCACCGCGACAGCGGCTCGCATCCCATCCGGCGCGCCACTGTACGATTTTGTACGATATCGCCGCAGCGGAAGCGCGTCGCCCGCCGCATGCCGCCTTGTCCACCCTTCGCGCGCGGCGTCGTCCGGCAACGCGGCGGTACCGCGCGCATCTTCTATTGAACGTTGCGGGCTCTGTTCACGTCTCGAGCTCCGATCCTGACCGTGGTGCCGGAATCAGCGGTCCGAAGCGAGATTGCATCGTCTGATCTCCTCGTTCGCGCAACGCGGCGTTGCGGATGCTCGGCGGCATTCGCGCCGGCCTGTTCTATAGCCGGGCCGAGGTCGAGTGCGTGCAGCATCTGCATGCCATTGGCCTGAACCAGAAAGCCGGCCCCCACGGCATTGCCAAGTCGGGTTGCGCTCAATGAACTCGGTCTTGAAGCCTCGCCGGTGAAGGGCTGCGGCCAGGGTGAGCCCGGCGATTCCCCCGCCGACGATTAACACCCGCTCCGCATCAGCCATTGGCGCACTTCCTCGGTCACGCCTGTCGTCGGGCCATGGAGTCAGCATCGGAAGAATACACCCCGCAACCAGTAGTACAAAATGGCGGGCATTCGCAGCGTAGATGACCAAATCGCACACCAGGCCGCGGCATCATTGGGGGCACAGCGAACGAGTATTGCCCATCTTCATCGGCCGTGGCGCGCCACTCCACGCTAGAGCACGCTATGTGCCGCGCGATTGCTCGTTCCTGCGCTGCGGTTCGACGATCAGGTCGCCACGGGCACAGGAAGGCGACAAGCGAGAGTGCACGGCGATTGCGGCCCGCAGTCAGGTTGATGATTGCCGCCCACTCGATTACATGCAGCGGCCCGCCGAATTGTCGCGGGGGCCGCCGCGTGTCATTCCCGCGACCCGCACCATGTTCGTCGTCGTCGGTGAGTTGATCAGGCCGAGGAGTCGGCTATCTTCATTACCAGCAAGCGCGCGTGAATCGTAGCGATCGGAGGTGAAGCGGGCATGTCGTGGACATGGCCAAACCGACGCGAATGACTCGAGCAGACGGTAGCACTCAAGTGGCAAACCTAGTTTGCGGCTTACCAAGGTCACGAGCACAGTCGATGAAACGCTGCGCTACCGGGCTGAGTGCACGATTCTTCAACGTAATGATTCCGATCGGCCTTCGGGCAGTTGCCAACTCGATCGGCAAGGCTCTTGGCGCCGGCTTCTTGCTCGCAAATGCCAACACGGAAGCCGGGAGGATCGAAAGAAATCGTCCGCTCGCGACGAAAGTGTAGCGAGCGGGGGTGGAGGAGGTGATGATTGTTGCATCGGGAACCCCAAGCCGGGCGGCGCGAAAAGCTTCGCGGACGATCGATCCGGTCAGGCTGTCGGCCGGGGGCAAGACCCACGGCTCGTTGATCAAGTCGGCGAGCCGAATTCCCCGCCGTCTACTCCAGGGATTGGTGGCGCCAGCGGCGATGACATGAGGCTCGTCGTAAAGAATTTCTGTCGTCAGATGCGCTTTAGCAACCGGTTCGAAGATGAGCAGGATCGCTAAATCTACCTTGCGCTCCTCAAGAGCGCGATAGGTCAAGCCCGACTCCTCAGCCGATAGGTGAAAAGTCACGCGCGGATATCGCTGGGAGAACCGATTGATGACGGTCGCAACAAATCCCTCGGCAAGGACCACCGAGCACCCAATCCGAACGTCCCCTACCGTCGGATCGGCAAGGTGCTGGATTTTTCTAATGGCCTGCTGCAGCTCATCGAACGCGATTACACCATGGTCGAGTAGGGCGCTGGCGTAGATCGTCGGCTTAACACCTTGCGGGCTGCGATCAAGTAGGCGCACGCCGAGCGTGTGCTCCATGTCACCGATCGCCTTAGATATGGCCGGTTGCGACACCGAGAGCTGCGCGGCAGCTTTTCCCATAGTACCGCACCGCGCTACGGTCATCAGGACATTCAGATCCCGAAGTTTCAGGTGACGGCCAAGGCGCCGCGCGTCCCAATCCATTGGTGGAGCCCTCATGAGCAAAGCTTATGGGGTCATCAAACAACAATACTACCTGATTATTAGGCAGCGACCTACAATGGATTTCGGATTTTACTAGCTCAGCCAACGCTGAGCGTCTTGAGCTTGAAGTCAATCGGCTCGCCGGACAGCTGCAAGAATTCCGCGCGCCGGCCGCGAAATCAGACCAGCCGCATCCTAATGCGGCTTGAGCCGGTGGAATTATCGAAGCGCAATGGAGGCGCAAAATGCAACGAAGAGCATTCTTGATGACCGGTGGCAGTACGATCGTGGCGGCGCTCACGGCCGCCGCCGGCGGTCCGAATCTGCTGTTTGCAAGAGATCGGACGCCATCGTCGGACACGGTTGAACAGCGGATCGCAGACGTAATTGCGGCCTTCGACGCCCAGGGAAATCACCGCACCGGGACGCCGGTTGATAACGCATCCGCAGAATGGCTAGCGAGACGGGTACAGCAATTGGGCGCCGAGCCTGAGCTCGAGCCCTTCGCCCTCAACCGGGTTGATCCGCAAGCGTGTTACTTGCGCATCGCGGATCGGCGCATCGACGGAGTGCCGCTATTCGACGCCGCCTTCACCGACGAGGAAGGAGTGCGCGGTAGGCTCGGACCTCTCGGTAGCGATGCTGAGATCGGGTTGGCAGAAACCGTGCCGGTTACGCTCATGGATCCTCTCATAGGGCAAGCTGCGGTCGCGGAAGCGCGGCGGAGCCGCCACAAGGCGGTCGTCCTGCTCACGCGTGGTAGCCGGCCCGAACTCTTCCTGCTCAACGCCGGATCGTTCTCGAAGCCAGCCGGCCCGCCCACCGTGCAAGTCTCGAGCATCAAAAGCGAGTGGCTGAAGGAGCAAGCCAAGCAGCGCACCGAGGCGACGCTCGTTGCCCACGTAAGCCGGACGGCCGCACAAGCCTTCAACGTCGCCGTAAAAATCGCAGGCAGCAACCCGGCGCTGGCGCCGCTCGTTGTCATGGCACCGCGCAGTGGTTGGTGGCAATGCGCGAGCGAGCAGGGGAGCCGGCTTGCGTGTTGGCTGGAAACGATTCGGATTCTAGCCGCTGGCAGGCCGGCGCGCGACATCTTCTTCGTTGCCTTGAGCGGTCACGAACTCGGATTTCTAGGAATTGATGCGTATCTCAAACGCCGAGGAGACCTTGTGAAGCGCGCACACATGTGGATTTTTTTTGGCTCTGACATTGGTGCACCGGGACAACCCAATCTCATCCACGCATCCGACGATGAGCTTGAACAGTGGGCCGTCCTAGCAATGGAGAAGGAAGGGCTGGCCGTGAATGCGAAAGAGCGGCACGATTCCGCGGCTCGCGGAGAGGCCCGTGCCGTCCAGCAAGGTGGCGGGCGGTTCGTGACCCTGGTGTGTGGCAGTGAACTCTATCATAACGTGGCGGACCGCTGGCCGGAGGCGGTCGATGTTGCGATACTAGCTCGCTACGCCGGCGCGTTTGCGAAGGGGGTCTTGGAGCTTGCAAAGCAACCAAGCTGACGGCGCAGAATAGGCGCCCCCCAATGCGCCTGAGTGACGACGCCGCCGGTGCTCACCTCCGTTCAGTGCTGAATTGCTACCTTGAATGACGGCTTTCATCACGTCGATCCCGGGATTGACCGGCATGGCCGCTATCGAAGGATAACCGGACCACCCCGCGATATCGGGAAGTCAGGCGGCGCACGACGTGTAGTGCAAGATCGCGGGGCGTCGCAGACTTGCCGATTGGAGCGCGTGCCGGGCTGCGGCATCATAGAGGCACGGCGAACGAGTAGTGCCCACCTTCATCGACCGTGGCGCGCCATTAGCTAGTGTGGAACAAGGCCTCAGTTGTTGACCAAAATCCTGGCAACCGTCTTGAGAAACCAAAGACTCTATCATCAATTTTAGGTAGGAGCGGGTCGCCCTGACCGACACGCTGATCGGCGGAGAACGATCAGAGCGAAGATAGACGCGCGGCCTCCGACCAGTTCAACTGGAGGACGGGTCAGGCACATAATGCGGGAGGACCACTACTTCCGCGGGGCTGCGGTTGCCGCGTATCGAACGGTCTCACCCATTCATCACGCATGTTACCGAGTTCTTCGTAAAGACATTGACAATTCCCTAAGTAAAAGTTGGTCCAGCAGCCAAAGCCCTTCGTCTGGACCGCCGATCCAGACAAATCATCGCCGCCGCCAATCGTGGGCATCAAGTGTTGGATTCAATCCACTAGACAAGTGAGGACGTCGCCGCCAGCGAGTCCATGTAACGCTGCCAGTGGAGACTGGCTACGCGGTCTAGACCGGTATCGGCGCGGCGGGCACCGCGATTCTGGGAATGGCGGTGCTGGGCGACTCGGCTGCGCCGCTGAGGATGCTCTGCACTGTTCTCATTTTGGGCGGCGTGATCGGACTGAAACTGGTCTCGGGAAACTGAGGATGATTGCCGGTCGAGGCAGGCTGGCTGATAGCCCGGCACTGCGAAGCGGCGTCAAGGCGAACATCTTTCGGCCGCAAGTGATTTGCCCGTCGGTGTACGGTGCAATTCTGGCCGAGGCACGGGAGCGTAGCTGGGTCGGCAATCCACCTCCAGAGACATTCGGAACGTCTGCCAGCTGGCATGGGCGCGGCGACGGCACAATTGACTGTCAGAGGCAGCTAGTCAGGGATATGATGACGGACGCAGTCCGGGTCATACCCTGAGGTCTACAGTGCAGCTCAGCCGTGCCGATATCATCAGGCTGTTCCAGGTCGGGCTTGAGCACGTCCATTCCAAAATCATCGTGCTCGCCGCTAGGCTCGCCGAAAGGCAGCCCGGCGGAGTTTCGGAGTTGCTGCGTTTGGCTCTGATACCTCAGAGCAGCGGGAAGAAAAGCGGGTTGTGCAGTCTGCTCTTGGCCAACTCTCTCGATTACCTAATGTCGGACGGATTCGAACGCGATGTGCGCTCGCTGCTCGATCACCCTGAGGCCTGGGTCCGGGAGGGCGTCGCGATATCCTGTGGGCGGTGGGACTCGAAAGAGTCTCCTTTTTTGACCGCGTACGAGGAAGCGCTGATCGCCCTGGCATTGGGGCGGGAGAATTCCGGCCGCAAACACGGACTCGTTCGGCTGCTCGTACACGACGACTACCATATCCGGCAGGACGCTCTCAAACGGCTTCAACGATACGACGACAAATACACTACTGAGTACCTGGCGGACGAGCTCCAACTCATGTTCTCCGAGTGCTCGGACGAGTGGTTGACATATGTCGGAGCGTTAGCAGACCCACGTTTCATCGACCTGCTCGTCGCGATCTTCCTCGGGTGTCCCATGCAGGGGCGCCTCTCACATCGTGTTCCGCTGCAGAAGAAGATCCTGTCGGTGCTCGTCCGCATCGGCACTCCAAAGGCCGCGACGCGCCTCGTCGAGCTGCTCGACGACGATCGCAACGAAGTGCCGTACTTCACGCGTGAAGCGCTCGCCGAATTTGGATCCGTCGCGTCAGCACCATTGCTGAACGCATATGGCGTCGCGAGCCGAATGAGACGAACTAGCGCACAGGCCGTTGCGAAGGCAGCGGGGAAGCGGGCGCTGCCGTTGTTGCTGGACGCGCTGCGCGACGCTTACGCCGAGGTCCGGGCAAATGCCGTCGAGGGGCTCAAAGTCCTGGGTTCAGAGGCGGTCCCTCCGCTGATTGAGTTCGTAGGGAGAGAAAGTGGCGACGGTCGAACTGACGCAATTCGTGCGCTTGGCATCATCGGCGATCCGCGTGCGGCTGAACCGTTGGCACAGCTCGCTGTTACTGCGGATGGCCAGCTCAAGCCGACGCTCCTAGAGTCCCTTGGTCGGATTGAGGCCAGCGCGTCCTGGCAGGCGCTGCAGGCGTCGTCACGTCACGCGAGCCGACACATTCGGATGGCCACAGCACGAGCGCTGCAGACGTATCCCGCGCGGGACGCGCTCCACTTGTTAGTGGAGATACTCGAAAACGATCCGCATCCGCGTGTTCGCACCGCCACTGTTGAAGCGTTGGCGGTGTGGATGCTCTCACGTCACGACGACGGCGGACTGGAGGCATTGATCAAGAGCCTCGACGATCCGGATGAAGGTGTGCGCGACACAGCTGCTGCGGTTCTAGTTCGCTTTGAAGAACGATTGTTGAGATTCTTGCAGTCGGCCGGGGGTGCGAGCCTGAAATCTGATCGGTTGGACGACGCAGTCGAGCGAATCCATGATCGGATTCGCCAACGCGAGATGATGTTCTCCCCGCTGCCTGAGCCGGAAACGACGACCTCATTACCTGGACCCGTCACCGATGCTGTGCAATTTACGGTCGTTGCGCCAGCGCGACTGACCCGCGGGCAAGTGGCGCCGCTTGACGTCTTCGCACACACCGGAGTCGATGTGACTCATATTGTGCAGCGAGCCGGGCTCGAGTACGGAAGTCAGATCCGACACCGAACCAAGGGGCCCGTTCCGGTGGAGCGCGGCTCGGTACTCAGAGTCTGCGTCGTTGTTCCTAGTCTTCAATTCGCGGACAATGACCTCGTTCACTGGACGGGGTCTCTCGGCAACGCCAACTTCGTCCTGCGCGTGCCCGAAGCAGCGACGATCTGTCAGCATGAGGGGACAGTGCACGTCATGCTGGACGAAGCCGACATTGCCCGGCTTAGGTTCGTGCTTGATGTGGGCGAAACGAGCCTAACCTCCGCCGACGTGACATCGACAATGGAGAGAGTGCGATCGGCATTCGCAAGTTATGCCAGCGAGGACCGCGAGCGAGTGTTGGCGCGAGTCCAAGGCATGCAAAAGGTGCTGCCCGACCTTGATGTCTTCGTCGATGTGGTCGCGCTCCGTTCCGGCGAACGCTGGAAGGACCGCCTCCAAGAAGAGATCTTAGCACGTGATGTCTTCTATTTGTTCTGGTCTGAGGCGGCCATGAAGTCGCATTGGGTGGAGTTCGAATGGCGATATGCTCTACAGGCTCGCGGCGAGTACTTTATCAATCCCGTACCGTTGTCGCCGCCGGAGCTGGCGCCGCCGCCGGCAGAGTTGCGCTCGCTTCACTTTCAGGATTGGACGCTTTTCGCAGACGGAACGCGCTCGGCCGCTCGCGCGGCGGCCTCCCGACCAAAATCCACCTCCGCACCCAAGACCTCCCGATCGGCGCGACCCTTACGACCGACGAAACGCACGCCGTCAAGGCCTACGAAGCGTTGATGGACGGTCGCAAGTGATTTGCCCGTCGGGCTGTTTCTTGACAGGCGTGTCGAGTCTTTTTTCGGGTTTTCCGAAGAATATTTCTGTTCCCATCTGACCCAAATCAATTCTAGAACTCTCGACGTCCCGGCCCACAGAGGGGCGTTTCGCGATCGTCACGGACGTTGGGCATGGGATGCGGTGGACGCGGCAGCGTTAGGCGCGCAACGTGGTTGCAGGGCGGGTTGGCGAAAGGCCTGTGAGCGATCAAACGGCGAGCTGACGAACGATGTTGCAGCGTACGGCGAAGTCGTGTGGTCCTGACGCCCCGACGCTGGCGTCAAGTTCGCGGAGTTAAGTCGGCC
>Ga0137403_10007337_pt1 | contig 12466 bp, 5 predicted proteins | sample CZOMad2_1_16fung_FD_122057 | JGI IMG/M metagenome (GOLD analysis project Ga0137403, IMG submission 122057) | Vadose zone soil fungal communities from Angelo Coast Range Reserve, California, USA - CZOMad2_1_16fungal (Hybrid Assembly) | ecosystem: Environmental > Terrestrial > Soil > Vadose zone...
TGTTTCCCGTGTTGCAGTTCCTCGTGCGCAGGCCCAATACATATTGGCTTCCAAGGCTGGCGATCGAGCCTTCCAGGACCATAGCACTTGCAGTTCGCTCGCAGATTTGCTGAGCCATTTCCGAAGTCAGCCGCGCCTCTTTCGGCTGTCCCATCAGAGCCAGCGTCTGCTGGACCTGCCTGTCCGAAATCAGGCTGAGGAACGGAGATTGTTGAAGCTCCACGGACAGGCCCTGGCGCAGCGTGTCGTCAAATACAGGATCGCCTGTCTTGTTATCGAAATCCGCGAGGACAATCGTGTCCTTGTCGGTGAGTCTGGGTCTCGTCGCGGAATCGTGATGCAAAAGCGACCAGGCCGTCACTCCGGTCAACAAGAGGAACACAGCGCCCGCGGCTGTGCCGAGAGCGGCCAGCCTGTGCCTGCGGAGAAACTTGCGCGTTCGGTACAGCCTGCCCGGCGGCGAGGCCAGCACGGGCCGGTCCTCCATGTGCCTCTGGATATCGGCCGCGAGGTCAGAGACCGAAGCGTAGCGGCGGTGGCGCGCCTTCTCCAGTGCCTTCATCGTGATCGAGTTCAGGTCGCCGTTTACGAGGCGGCGCAGCGAGACCGGGTCGGTCTGGCGGCTCGCGGCAACGTCGCTCGCCGCCGCGCCCATCGAGGTAAGCTTTCGCGATAGCGACGGCACTTCTTCTTCGCGGATGATCCGAAGCATTTCGGCCAAACCGGCGTTGCGCAGCGTAGCCGTGTCGAAAGGTACCGCTCCGATCAGCAATTCGTACAAGAGCACGCCGAGCGAATACACATCCGAGCTCTCATCGATCTCTCCCGTCATTGTGTCGGCCTGCTCCGGGCTCGCATACTCCGGTGTTCCCATGATCTGGCCGAACTGCGTGAGCAGCGTGTTTTCTACGGCCCACTTGTCGATGGCCTTGGCGATGCCGAAATCGATCACCTTAGGAATCGGCGCGCCGTCCTGTTCGGCCACAAGCACATTCGACGGTTTCAGGTCGCGGTGAATCACACCTTTCTCGTGCGCATGCTGGACCGCACGGCAGACGGCGAGGAACAGCGCCAGCCGCTCCGCAGTGGGCATCCGCCTGCGATCGCAATATTGAGTTATGGGCGCGCCTTCGATGTACTCCATCACGAAGTACGGGCGCCCTTTGGGCGTTGCACCCGCGTCGAAGATACGCGCGACGTTCGGGTGGTCCATCATGGCGAGTGCCTGGCGCTCGTTGCTAAAGCGGGCGAGCACATGGCTGGTGTCCATACCGAGCTTCACAACTTTGAGAGCCACACGCCGGCGAATGGGTTCAAGCTGCTCGGCGAGATAAACGGTGCCCATACCGCCTTCGCCCAAAGACTCGATGATCCGATAGCGGCCGAAGTCGTCATCCCGTGCCGCGGTTGCAGCAGGACCGACGGTCGTGAACTCGTCCGCGCCGGAGGAACTCCCGAGCGCGCCCTGGATCAGACACATCGGGCAAAGCCCCGCGGGATCGCTGGAACCCACTTCGGCTCCGCACTGTGGGCAGGTTGGCATTTGGATCAAATTAGACCCCAGTTCGCCCAGAACCGCGACCTATTTCACTGCTTTACCTCAACCGCCTGTAACTTCCCGGCCGCGATTCCTTATTCCTACCAGGTACACCGGATCGGCACCGGGCACCCAACCAGTCAAGCCGAAAGGAGATTCATTATGAAAAGCGTTTTGCTCACGGGCTCAGCAGAAAGAGAGAAAGACCCTATGAAAAGAAACACAAAAATAGCACTGGTGCTGTCCTTGGCGGTCTTCGCCACGGCCATCGAGGCACGGGCGGACTGTCGACACGTCCGTGGCGGCATCACGGAGACCGTCATTCCTTCACCAAACGATCCCTTTGGCAGGGTCCTGGGCAATGTGAATGGCGTGCTGAACGGCGCCAGCACGGCGTTCATCACCAGCGTTAATCCGTTGCCTTCCGGCGTGCTCCATGCGACGTCATTCGATGTCTTCGTGACGAACAGGGGCGATATGTTGACTGCCACTGGAGCCGTAACACTCACTCCCGTTCCAGGCAAGCCTCCGGGCGAATTCACGGCAAACGTGACCCTGACGGTCACCGGGGGATCGGGCAAGTACGCCTTACCTACCGGCACGATCACGTTCGAAGGACAGGTTCACAACTTCTTTGGCGGTCCCGGTGTGGCAACCTCCGATGTGATTTATCGAGGTTTCGTCTGCGCTCCGAATCTTAAAGCCGACGAAAACTGAACCTTTCCTCGATAAGGTGCAGTCTTCCGGCCTGTGGGCTTGTCCGGCGCATCATCTTTGGCGATACCGGATGAAAGGAATCGTGCCGGGCGAATACGTGGCGTTGGCCTGGGAGCAGGTGGAGACGGGGGCGGCGGAGGATCCGGAGTTCCCGGGGTCAGGTCGTTTGGCACATCGGGTACGCGGGGCGGCTCGTTTCACGCGTTCTTCAATTACATTTGTCACCGTAATTACGAGCCGCCCTGCTAACGTTGGGCCCCCAACTTCACAAGCAGAGCTACGCTACTGTCGTAAACCTTGCTCGCGCTATCCCCGCCCCGAGGAGCGAGGCCTTTCGCCAATCCCAGCGGAGTGTATCCTTGGCGATCTTTCGCGTTCAGATTGGCTCCCTTGTCGAAGAGGAATTGGATGAGTGCATTCGCTCCAATACCCGCCGCGCCATGCAATGCCGTTCGGCCTCTCGCGTTTGCGGCATTGATATCGTCTCCGAGCATGAGTGCCATTTTCGCTGCTTCCAGGGCGGCGCCATCCTCCTGATTGTTTTCTCGCTCATCGATTCGGCCTATTCCCGCAGCCATCATCAAAGCGGTGGAGCCATCTTTCGCCTTGATGTGCGGATCGGCGCCTGCAGCCAGGAGGGTGCGCATGAGATCAATGTCCGCGGCAGCGGCCGCCAATAGAAACGGTGTCACTCCGACGAGGCTCGTTTGCAGCGCGTAGGGCGATCGCGAATAAGGCGGAAAATCTTTCGCAATCTGCACGTTCGGATTCGCTCGATGCGCGAGGAGCGCCTTCACCAGCTTCGGTATACTGGGCGGCAGTTCATGGTAAGGCCGGAAAACAACTGAGACGGAATCGATGCCTGCGATTCCTCGCGGCACGGCGTAATGGAAAGCCGTAACCCCGTACGCATCTGCGGCGTTCGGGTCTGCTCCGTTCTCCAGCAGAAAAATTGCAAACTCTTCCCGGCCGCTCGCGGCCGCCACTACCAAAGCGGTTCCGTTCTTCGGCGTTGCCTCGTTAACATCCGCTCCGGCGGCCAGCAAAATCCGTGCGGAGGCCAGATCTCCCTGCTGGCTTGCAAACAGCAGCGCCGTGAAACCGCCCTTCGAACGTGCGCGAATGTCTGCTCCGCGCTCGATCAGGGCGCGTACGATTTCCGGACGTTTCTCGGCAACGGCCCGCATCAGAGCGGTCTGTCCCTGCTGGCTCTCCTTCGCGTTGGGATCCGCGCCGCGGGACAGCAGCAATTTCACAGTTTCGACGTTTCCCGTCCGCGCACACACCATGAGGGGCGTTTCCCCTGTCCAAAGGGTCGGGTTGGGATCCGCTCCGGCCTTCAAAAGTCTCTCGACCATAGGAGCACTTCGATTCGTGCAAGCCAGCGACAGCGGAGTCACTCCATAGTCATTGGCCTTGTTCGCATTGGCGCCCGCGCGAATCAGAAGCTCCGCGGTTTCCAAATCGTCCCTGTTGGCCGCCCAGGCCAATGCGGTAGTTCCGTCCGGCTGGGCCGCATTTACATTGACATGTTGTTCGATGAGGGAACGCGCGGCTGCACCATCTCTATTCTTCACCGCATCCACGAGCCGAAGATCGTCCGCGGGAGCGGCAAACCCTGTAGCGCTTAGCAGAAACGCTATCGCGGAAAAAACCCAGGTTTTAAACGTAAGATCCATTGATCCTCAGAATTGTAGCGGCGGTCTATGACCGCCGGCGATCCATGCTCGCGACATTGTCGGCGGTCATAGACCGCCGCTACAGTTCGAGCTTTCCGGTGCTGTTGCCGAAGTTCTCCACGGGAATCCCTAATTTGTCCAGCAACGTGAGATGCAGATTAGAGAGCGGGGGATCTTTCGGATAGCGAACATGACGGCCACCCTTGAAATAGCTCGCTCCGCCAAACAACAGAAGCGGCAGATTGACGACGGAATGGCCATTGCCTTCACTGATGCCGCAACCGTAGTTGATTACCATATGATCCAGAAGCGAGCCGTCTCCATCGGGCGTCGATCGGAGCTTTTCCAGGTAATAGGCAAACATTCGGGCTTGCAGGGCCTCAATCCGGACGACCTTCTCTATTTTCTGGGGATCTCCGGCGTGATGTGTCAGCGGGTGGTGCGCGTCGGGAATTCCGATTTCCGGATAAGGTCGATCCGTCTTTTCGCGGCCCACCATGAAGGTAATCATCCGCGTGAGATCCGCCTGGAAGGCCACAACCTGCAAGTCATACATCAGTTTCGCATGTTCCTGGAACGTAGTGGGCACGCCGTAGGGCCGCGCCAACGACGGCAAATCCCGGGAGCCTTGTTGTTCAGCGATCTGGATGCGGCGCTCGATATCACGAATGGAATCGAGATACTCGGAGATCCTGGCACGATCGCTCGGACCGAGCTCCCGGATAAGGTCGCCCGTCGCCTCGCTCAAAGAATCCAGGATGCTGTTGTTCCTCCGTTGGATGGCTCGCCGTTCCGCGGGATCCGTGCTTCCGATGTCGCCGAAAAGGCGTTCGAACACCGTGCGCGGATTGTTTTCCATCGGTATCGGCGTCGTCGGACTTCGCCAGCACAGAGTATTGACGTAGGCGCAACTCCAACCTTTTTCACAGGCGCCTAAAATCCCCGCGGAATCCAAACCGATTTCGAGCGATGCCAGTTGCGTGTGCTTGCCGAATTCCTTTGCGACGATCTGATCCAGTGAAATTCCGTTGCGAATGTCGGCGCCGTCGGTCCATTTCGGATGAACCCCCGTCAGGTACGCGCCACAGGGGCGCTCGTGCACCCCGACTTCTTCACCCGGCGCGTGCCTGGCGACACTCAGGCTTAAACCCGTTACGACGAGTAAGCGGTCCCGAAACGGGGCGAAAGGTTGCAGAAGAAGAGGCAACTCGAAGTCGGTGCCCTCCTTCTCCGGTGTCCACCTTTCCATGATTCTCCCGTTCGGAACGTAGACGATGGAAAAGCGCTTCACTGGTTTTTCGGGAGCGGCGAACGCCGGAATCATTCCATCCAGCAGCGGCAGGGCCAGCGTCACCCCGACGCCCCGAATAAATGTGCGGCGAGGAATTGCTTTTTTGAAAATCACTGTTCCGACCTCCTCATCTGAAACGGCATGCTCCTGGCGGTAGCCAGGATCAGCGACGACCAGCGGAATTCTTCCCGCGCAGCATCTCGAACTATAGTCCGAATCGCTGGATAATCGTAGTACTCGGTTCCCCTGCCCAGAGCGTAGACAAGCATTCTTTCCGCGAACACAGCCGCAAACTCTTCGGGCCGGCTCAGCAACACGTTTCGAATTCCGAGTGGGCCCTCGAACTGTGTGCCGTCAGGAAGTACACCCGACGAATCGACAGGGGTACCGGCGTCAGCCGACCGCCATCGGCCGACTGCATCAAAGTTTTCGAGCGCGAACCCCAAAGGATCAATTGTCGCATGGCAACTGGCGCAGCCCGGATTCTTGCGATGGTTTTCCATCAGCTGGCGCAGCGGCAACGGTTTGCCGTCGGTTCCACTCTCTTCCAAACTCGGAACATTGGGCGGTGGCGGCGGCGGTGGCGCACCCAGTAAGTTTTCCAGCAGCCACTTGCCCCGCAACACAACCGACGTCCGATTCGCATACGAAGTTACGGTCAGGAGACTGCCTTGACCCAGGAGTCCGCGGCGCGCATCAAATTCCGGGCGGAGCGTGACACGCCGGAAGTGGCTGCCGTAAATGTCCGGAATCCCATAATGATGGGCCAAACGTTCGTTGAGAAACGTATAGTTCGCGTCCAGTAATCTCAATACGCTCTGGTCCTCGCGGAGCGCGCTTTCGAGAAATAGCTCCGTTTCCTGCTGGAATGCCTGGCGCAAGTTCTCATCGAATTCGGGAAACAACTTTGGATCCGGTGTCTTCGAACCGAGATTGCGCAGGTAGAGCCACTGCGAAGCGAAATTGGTCACCAGGCTTCTGGAACGGGGGTGGCCGAGCATGCGACGAACCTGCTGCTCGAATATCGCGGGATCCTTCAGTTTTCCGCTTTCGGCCAAATCTAAAAGTTGATCATCCGGTATGCTGCTCCACAGGAAAAACGACAAACGCGAGGCCAGTTCCAGATCACTGATACGATATGCCGTACCCGGGGGCACACCTGCCGGATCTCGCTCTATGCGGAACAGAAACTCGGGGCCGGCCAGTATTCTTTCAAGAGCAGCCTGAACTCCTGCTTCAAAGTCGCCTTCACTTCGGCCGGCTTCGTAAATGCGCAGCAACATTCGCACATCTTTATCCGTCACGGGCCGGCGATACGCGCGGCGTGCCAGCGTCGAAAGAATCTTTCCGGCGCACGGCTCTTCGTCTGCAGTGCGAGTGGGGCGGCACACAAAAATCTTCTGCCGGGCGGGTGTGTCCGCCACGCCTGTGACGTCATAGGGCCCGGTAATGACGAGATTGTCGATGTAGGGGTTGCCGCCCTTATACTGAACCAGCTGGAACTGCGTGAGAGGCGGCTGGAATACACCTTCGGCTATGGCGTTCTTACTCAGGAAAGTCACTGCAACCAGCCGCTGGCCCGACTTCGCCCGGAAGCGCACTTCCAGGGGCTGCTCAGCGCCACCGTGCTCGTATGTCTCGCTTGCGCGATCTCCTATTTTGCCCGCCTGTGAAAAAGTCGGTCCTGGCTCACCCTTGAGTTCCGGCCCGCCGCCGACGGTCAGCAGCTTGATTCTTTCGCCGTCCAGCCGGAAGTCGAGTTGATGCGGTTCGGCGAGTCCGCGAATATAGTCCCTTGAATTCCTCTGCAGGAATACCCGGATCGTATATTCAGCATCTGCCGGAAAGTCATGGCGAATCGCGATTCCGCCACGAGATCCAAACGGCAGATCATCGCTCATGCGATCATCTTGAGTGAGGAACCTGGGGATTTCATAAGTCTCGGAAAATGGACCGATCTCAGGCTGCCCTACAGCCATGCGGCCGATCTTGCGTGCAGCGGACATGTACCTCTCCATCAATACCGGCGTTACGGAGAGGGCGTCCCCTATGTTGTCGAATCCATGGTTCACTTCATCGACGGGAAGCAGCGATTCACTGTCGATGTCGATCGCAAGCAAGTCGCGTATTGCATTGGCATACTCCGCGCGATTGAGGCGATGAACTGCCGTCCTGCCTGGATCAGGTTTGGCGGCGGCCGCGCGGTCGAGCTCAGTTTCCAGGCGAGTGATCAATAAGTTATAGCTGGGCGCGTCCGGCCTGGATCGGCCCGGAGGAGGCATCGCGCGCGTCCGAAGCTTGTGTACTACTTTTTCCCACACTGCCCGGTCTTCGCCCACTTTCTCGAGATCCATTTTGTCGAGCGCCAGCCCGGCCGTGGCAGCCTTCTGGTTGTGGCATGTGACGCAATATGTATCCAAAAGTGCGCGGCTTGTTGATGCGGATTGGGGAATCGCAGCCGGTGGGTAGGCGGCTAACACCATTCCAGCACAGACGAGGATCCTTCGAAGCACGATATCTCCCTAAAAAAAATGGTGTTAACTAGAGCCAACATAGGTGCGTAACAGCGAAAGGGTCAAGAAAAAAATGGGCTGTAGCGGCGGTCTATGACCGCCGACATTCTCGAATTGTGACATCGCCGGCGGTCATAGACCGCCGCTACAGTTCTTGACACTGCGGAGTTCGGGTTCTACAGTTCCGCAACAATTGGTGGAGGACGGCATGAGACGCATTGTTCGAATGTTGTTGGCGGGACTGCTCTTTTCCGCCTTCGGCAGCGGCGCCATCTGGGCGCAATCAACAGCACAAATCAACGGCACTGTAAGGGATCAGAGCGGAGCGGTGTTGCCTGGGGTGGACATTACCGTAATGCAAACCGCGACAGGGCTCATGCGGACTACGGTTACGAATGAAACCGGTTCCTACGTATTCGCGAACCTGCCGATTGGCCCGTATCGGCTCGAGGCGGCCCTGCCGGGATTTCGCACTTACGTGCAAACGGGAATCGTGCTGCAGGTCGGAAGCAATCCCGAGATCAACGCCGTATTGACGGTAGGCCAGGTTGCCGAAGCGGTCGAAGTCATAGCCGACGCGGCTCTGGTGGAGACGCGGAGCACCGGCGTCGGCCGAGTGATCGACAATCAGCGCGTTCTGGAACTGCCGCTGAACGGGCGCCAGGCAACGGAGTTGATCTTCCTTTCGGGCATGGCGACCCCGGGGACGGGAGCGACCAGTACAACCACGCGGAATTATCCGACGATCCAGGTGGCCATCGCCGGCGGTCTGGCGACCGGAGTGGCGTATAACCTGGACGGCGCGAACATCAACGATCCATATAACGGGTTGAATCTTCCAATACCGTTTCCGGACGCGTTGCAGGAATTCAAAGTCGAAACCAGCGGCCTGCCCGCGCAGTACGGAACCTACTCGTCGGCCGCGGTCAATGCCATCACGAAGTCCGGCACCAACGCGTTTCATGGCGGCCTCTTTGAATTCGTACGAAATCAGATTTTCAACGCCCGCAATACGTTTGCGGCCGCGCGCGATCCGCTGAAACGGAATCAGTTCGGCGGCACGATTGGCGGTCCCATCGTGCAGAACAAACTCTTCTTCTTCGGGGGTTATCAGCAAACGACCGTACGGGCAGCGCCTTCCGAATCCTTCGGGTATGTGCCGACACCCGAGATGATGGCCGGCGATTTTACGACCATCGCCTCGGCGGCGTGCCCGGGCGGGCCAAGAACTCTGCCGGCGCAGTTCGGATTTGTGAATAATCGCGTCTCGCCGTCGCTGTTTTCGGCTCCGGCGGTGGCCTTGCAGAAATTGCTGCCGCCGGCATCGGATCCGTGCGGCAAGGTCTACTACGCAAAGATCAACAGGAATAACGAATATCTCGTTCCCGCGAGAATCGATTACCAGGTGAACGAGAAACACTCCCTGTTCGGCCGGTTCAACCTGTCGCGCCTGGACCAGGCAAGTCAGTTTGATGGAAAGAACATCCTCACGCTGGACGCGGGAGCGTCGCCGCTTCGAGTCTACGAGTTCGTGCTGGGCCACACATATCTCATTGGTCCAGGAACCGTTGCCAGTTTCCGTGGCAGCGTCAATCGATCGAATATCGTGAAGCAGCCGCCCGATTTTCAGGATCTGAACGAACTGGGCGTCAAGGCTTACCTGTATAAACCTGCCACCCTCCGGCTAAATGTGACCAACGGTTTCATCGTTGGTACAAATAACGGGACGTTCAGCCAGTACAACACCACGGCTTTTCACTTTGGCGAAGACATCAGCATGGTGCGTGGAAGCCATCAGATTGGGTTCGGCGGAAGCTGGATTCATCAGCAACTGAACGCTCTTTCAATGGTATTCGCCACGGCCCCGGTAACGTTTAACGGAACCATTACCGGAATGGGACTGGCCGACTTTCTTTTAGGAAAGCCAAACTCGTTCCAACAGGGCTCTCCCGGCTTGTTCTACTATCGTCTGAATCATGCCGCGCTGTATCTGCAAGACTCGTGGAAGGTGACGCCGCGGCTGACCGTGAATCCGGGTCTGCGATGGGAGCCGTATCTGCCGGTGTATGTCGAAGACATCGGTCTCAGTTATTTCGATCGCGCTGCATTTGATCAGGGGGTGAAGAGTACCGTTTTTCCCAACGCGCCGGCGGGATTGAGATTTCCCGGCGATGCCGGAATGCCGGGAGGGAGAAGGGTTGGTTTCCATCGGATGGGAGAAATGGCGCCAAGGTTGGGCATTGCCTGGGATCCAACCGGCAAAGGGACGACGTCGATTCGGGCGGCGTATGGAATTTTCTATAACCGGCCCAACCTGACCACCTACGGCGGGTACAGCAGCTCAGCGCCGAATGGCAACAGCGTCACGGTTCAGAACCCGTCGAGCTTCGCCGATCCATGGTCTGCTTTCCCCGGGGGCGATCCGTTTCCTGTGAACGTAACGAAGGATTATGTTTTTCCGCTGGCGGGCGCCTATTACGCGTTTACGCCGCATGCGAAGCCGACGTATCAGAATCAGTGGAACCTCTCTATTCAGCGCGAACTTTCAACGAACTGGCTGGCATCGGCGGCTTACGTCGGCACGAACATTGTTCACATGTGGACGGGCGGAGCTCTCAATCCGGCGGTGTACATTCCAGGAAGCTGCGTGCTCAATGGAGTGACCACCAACCCCTGCTCGACACTGGGAAATATTCAGCTGCGACGCGTGCTGAATCTGACCAACTCGCGGGAGGGGCAGTACTACGGCGCCATCAGCGGGCTCGATGACGGCGGTACCGGCAACTACCACGGCTTGTTGCTGTCGGTTCAGCGCAGGGCCGCGAAAGGACTGACCGTATCGGCGAATTACACCTGGTCCCACTGTATTGCCGATCCGGTGAAGACTTCCCAGACCGCTGCAGAGTACGTCATACCGGGTGACCGATCGTCGTCCCGCGGCAACTGCGGATCAGACCGGCGGCAAGCTTTCAATTCTTCCGCGGTGTATCAAACACCGGAATTCTCGAATGGAACGTTGAAGATTTTGTTCAGTAAATGGCAGATCTCGGGAATCGTGAAGCTGCTGTCCGGCCAATATTTCGATGTGACCGCCGGCACGGATCGGGCCTTGACGGGCACGGCCAACCAGCGCGGAAACCAACTGCTCGGCGATGTGTTTGCTCCGAACAAGAGCAGTTCTCAATGGCTCAATCCACTGGCTTTTGCGATACAGGCAAGCGGCACTTACGGAACAATGGGCGCCATGAGCATTCCCGGAATACGAAGTACGCAGATCGACATGGGCCTGACCCGGACGTTCCAGATCCGGGAAAGTCATTCACTCCAGTTCCGAATGGAGGCTTTCAACCTTCCGAACCTGGTGAACCTGAACAATCCGATCAACGCTCTCAACAATGTGAACTTCGGAAAGGTCCTCGGTGCGACGGATCCGAGGATCATGCAGGCTGCGCTAAAGTATATGTTTTAGAATCGGACGCGGGCTAAAGCCCGCGACTACATTTGGGTACCATGTTCGTCCCCAATATTTTGGGTACCATCTTTTGTCCCCAATATTTTGCGTATCATGATCGTTCCCAATGTTTTGCGTATCATGTTCGTTTCCAATGTAGTCGCGGGCTTTAGCCCGCGTTCATACTGACTGGGAGTCTCATGAAACAAGCAACTGTCCTCGACGTTCGGCAATTTGTCGATGAGCAGCCGTTCAGCCGCTTTCAAGTGCTCGTCGCAGTGGTCTGCGGAGCACTGGTGTTCATGGACGGATTTGACGCCCAGGCCATGGGCTTTGTGGCGACTTCGCTCACGGCACAGTTGAAAATCACGCGCGCGGCCCTGGGCCAGGTGATTTCGACGGGGTTGTTCGGCATGATGATCGGCGCCCTGGTGTGCGGTCCTCTCGCCGATCGCTTCGGGCGAAAGCCGGTGCTTGTGGCATGCAGCTTTCTGTTCGGCATTGGGTCGCTTCTCACCGCGACGGCGACTTCGCTCCAGACGCTGGTTTTCTTCCGGCTCTTCACCGGGCTGGGCCTCGGAGGCGCGATGCCCAATGCCATCGCACTGACGTCCGAATATGCCCCCAAGCGCTTTCGCGCCACCACCGTCATGACGATGTTCACGGGCTTCTCGATCGGGGCAGCCGTCGGAGGGCTTGTGGCGGCGGGGCTCATCTCGCGGTTCGGCTGGCAGTCGATCTTCGTTGTCGGTGGCATTCTGCCCTGCCTCATCGGATTCATCGCACTCGCGCTGCTGCCGGAGTCGATCCGCTTCCTCGTTTTGAAAGCTGGAAGCAAGGAACGGGTAAATCGGTATTTATCGAGGATCTCACCAGGGAGCGGGCCGTTCGACGAGTTGGTGGTTGGAGCCGATGAACATCGGTCCGGTGCATTTGTCGTGAAGCAACTCTTCACGGAACACCGCACGAAAATCACGCTGCTGTTGTGGCTCATGTTCTTCATGAACCTGCTGAACCTCTATTTCCTTAACAGCTGGCTGCCCACAGTGATCAACGACAATGGTATCCGGGTGGAGACGGCGATTATCATCACGACTTTGTTCCAGGTCGGTGGCGCAGCCGGGGCCTTGCTTCTAGGCAGGGTTGTGGATCGTCTTCTGTCTTTCACGGTACTCGCGTGGGCTTACCTTGGCGCTGCGGCCAGTGTATTTCTCATTGGGGAGGCGGGCGCCTCGATCATCCTGCTCGTATTGACGGTATCCCTGGCCGGATTCTGCG
>Ga0137403_10007338_pt1 | contig 12464 bp, 9 predicted proteins | sample CZOMad2_1_16fung_FD_122057 | JGI IMG/M metagenome (GOLD analysis project Ga0137403, IMG submission 122057) | Vadose zone soil fungal communities from Angelo Coast Range Reserve, California, USA - CZOMad2_1_16fungal (Hybrid Assembly) | ecosystem: Environmental > Terrestrial > Soil > Vadose zone...
GGACGCGGGGGCAGCGGCGTGATCAGCCGACGCGTGTCCGGCGGGTGGAGCGCCCCCGCATTTTTTGATCTCGCCGGGGGCAGTATTGGCTTGCAGATTGGCGCGTCCTCGACTGACTTCATTCTTCTCTTCATGAACGAGAACGCAGTGGACAGCCTGCTTAAGGACAAGTTTGAGATTGGCGGCGAAGGCAGCGCGGCTGCCGGACCGGTAGGCCGATCAGCGAGCGCTTCGACTGACGCCAGAATGAACGCGCAGATACTTTCCTATTCACGGAGCAAGGGTGCGTTTGCCGGGCTCGAACTGAAAGGCGTCGTGATCAAACCCGACAACGAGGACAATCTTCAGGTCTACGGCATGAACGCCCGAGACATTCTCACCGGCGCCGACAAGATCTCGATGGAGAACATGCCCGAAGGCGTGCGCATTTTCCCGCAGACTCTGGCGCGGCATTCGCGGCGGAGGTGACGGCGTGGACATGTTTCTACTGACGCGCTATTCGAAGCGGCGAGGAAAAACCGAGTCTTTGCGGCCACGTAATTACTGACTCGAATACTTTTTATGGGCGGCGGCTAACTTAATGTCGTACTTGTTAATCTTGTAATCTGCGCCGTTGTATCCCTTGGCGACTGCTGCCCAGTCATGATTGCGGAGCGCCCCGTCGAGACGGTTGCCTTTGATGAAGTTGCAAAATGCCTTGAGGTGTTCTCCTTCATTCTTCAGCATGGCCGCGTGGAAATCCTCCAGGTTCGCAAAACCACAGACTTCAAAGTTGAAGCCCATGACCTGGAACTTACCCCACGAGCACGACTTTATCGCCGCTACCTCATCGAGAGCGGCCGCTTCGTCGTAGCGGTCCCACTGATGTGCGCCGCCCTCGCCATAGCCACCCGCCGAGCTGTTTGAAATTCCCGGATGCGAACCATCGAAACGGCCGCCGGTGTATTTGCGGAACTTGTGACGCTCGAAGAGAATCTTCGGGCGCCCGTCACTTAGAAAACCCGCCCCGCGACTCTCAACCTCGGCCACAGCCTTAATCGCCGGCACGTCGCAATTGAGCAGCGCCGCAGCTTCCTGATAGTCATTCGCGTTTAAGGTCTTCGACGTGGTTGCCGAGCCGCTCCCGGCGTCGTCGGTTGGGGCCGTCGCGTCAGTCGCAGTTGCTTCGGTCGCGTCACTCGTCATCCCGCCACCGGCCGTGTCAGCGCCATCGGACTGCAAAGCGGCCATGGTTTTCGGACCGGCGATACCATCAGCCTGCAAACCCTTGCTCTGCTGAAAATTCATCACCGCGTCCCTGGTGCCCGGCCCAAAGTGGCCGTCCACACCCTTCGGATCGAATCCGAGATCTTTCAGTTTCTGTTGCAGGTCGTTAACGTCCTGACCTGATGAACCTTGTCTTAGTGTTGGCATGATTCGCCTCCTGTGAACTTTTTTATGGTATCGCTGTTAGCAGGAGGTTATCTGGCTTCCGCCTGCTAAGGCAAATGAACCGTTACTTTGGACCAAAGGGTTTCAGTAAGTTGTAGAGAATATCCGGATCGAAGCCGAAACCGAAGTTGGCCCTGAGTTGTTTCTTCAAATCGAACTCAGTGCGATTGGAATAAGTCAGGGCAATAGGAAACTTGATGCCGAGACTCTTAATGGGAACTTCCAGCTTGACGTTGAAAGATCCGATAGTTCCTTTGGGTGTGATTATTTTTCCATTCGCAACTTCATCTTCGACCAGACGCTTGAGTTGACCGGCAAAGCTCAGGTCGAACTGACCAAACCCTCTCGGGTCGCCCATGGGAATATCGAGTTGCGTGGAAAAGTCATAATCTCGCAGTCGGTTCATCCCCTTACCGGGTTGCGAATTGAAAAAAGCGAAAGCGCCGTTGACTGTGACACTTGCTTTACCTTTGACGACGCCATTGCTGTAGATGAAATTAAAGTTCGAGGTATCGATGAGTCCGGGACGCCGATTGTTGACATAGTCGACAGTGAAAATCGGGCCGTTTGCCACAATCTTGAGCAGTTCATTTCGTTCCTGGCGGTACTTACTGAACGCTGTCTGGAAGCTGGTTACGGCATTCTTGACTCCCGCTGATAGCTGCACCTTCTCCAGGTTGACAAACTGCGCCCTTACCACATTGTCGAGTTGGTCATCGGGGGCCGCGGCAATCGCAGCTTGCGCCTCTTCGAGCCAGGCTAACAGGTTCGGGTCACGTCGGAAAAGATCTTGCACCCTGTTAGCGTCGGTGGCGACAGCTTGAGCATTACCACTAACCAAGTTCTTCCATGTCCGGGCGTATCTTGGATCGCGCGGATCGCGATGATTGAAAAACTCATAGTGGAACGAGTAGGAAGATAATTGCTGTTTGTTGGCGACAAGTACATTCGGTGTATCCCCCAGGCTGGTATCAAAAGACACTGCAAAGGAGAACTTTCTTAGTGCCTTAGCTGCTGGAGAATTAGAATCGTCTTCGTAGCCACTAATGAATCCTTTGCCGGCAAAGGCGTTCAGAAGACCCACGGGGTTGCCACGAAAAGTAATCGTTGTTCCCTGACTTGTTTTCGTCAACCCTCCGTTCTCGACCGCAAAGCCAAGAATACTCGGCAGGCTCCCCTTGCTAACGAGCGAAGTACTCCCCGCATTTGAGGCTGCCCCGCCAACCTGCTTGTCTACCCGCGCGGATTCTATTTCGCTATTGAATTGCTCCCGCGGCAGCACGCTGCGCGTGAGCCCAAGGGCCAGGATTTTGGCGTAATTGGCCGGGTTCTGAGTGGGTCCAAATCCGGCAGCGGCCGTCTTGCGCTCGGCACCCGTCGTACCTCTCACGTCTTTTACTATTTCAGCTACGATTCTGTTCGTGTCCCTCTCGACTTCCAGTCTAAAATCTTCTGTAGCTTGGTCGGCGGCCTTGGCCTCAGATGCTTTTGTCGGCTGTGTTTGTGGAAGGCCAGGCGATGTTCGTATAGCATTCGCAAGATTGGATGAGTTGGTCGCAGGCTCGGAACGGGGATCCGTGTTTGTTGATCTAGTTATTTCCGAAGTCTGCGGGCGCACGGCCGCCAGTATTGGCTTTTCCACCGTCGCCGCGGGGGCTGCGCTACCAGCGATTTCCGTATCCAAATCTTTCAGTTCCTTCTGCAGGTCGTCAATTGCCTCCTGAACCTGCATCTTCTCTTCCCGCCCGATGATGGCGCTGACGGAGGCCTGGTACTTACTCAACGCGCTGATTCTTTGCGTCAGGAGGAGGCGGAGCTGCGTCTGGCGTTCCTTGATAAACTTTCGATTCAAATCCTTGACGTCCGGAAGTGTCGACTCGTTGCGGTCAATTATCACCAGCTCTTGAATTTCCTTTCTCAGGTCAGTGACGCTGATCGTTTCCCGCTGCTGGGCTTGAGCCGCAAAGGTGGCGAGAAAGATCAATGCAATAGTGATTGAGGTGGTGAGTTTGGCTTTCATGTTCGTTGTCCTTTCAGTCTTTCAGGCCTTCTTAAAAAAGTTGTAGCCTCTTGCCGAGTCAGAAACTGATCCGAACTCATCGTCTTGCGGCACAGTCTCCTGGAAGACAAATTCGCCGGCCTTCCCAAAGACCTTAATATTGAATTTGCCGCCCGAGGGATTTGAGAAAATCAAGAAGAGGGTGATGGACCTGAATTCATCGGTCGGCTCAGTAAAGACGAACGGTTGGCCGTCCCAGTCCTCTCCATCCTTGGCGAAAGCGACATTGTGCACCGTGCCTTCTGAAGTTACTTCAACAGTGATCGTTTCTCCGATGTCACACAGAAATTCTCTTTTGGTTTTCTTCAGCATACTTGAGCTTTCCTTTCGTTAATCGTTCGACCTTCTTCCGAGCCTATTGTCTTTGAGCTTGAAGGCTGCGCGGACGGCAATGAACCGGGGCACGATGACAAATTGCAACGAACGAGCGTCGTCTACCGCTTACGAGTAACCCCTTCCTCCAACTGTCGTCTGCGTTAACAAGTTTCGGCTTTGTCCTATCTTGTTTATGGGCCGGCCTGCGAAAACGTTTCTCACTTGTGCGTTGTGCCGCTCGTTTCTTCGCCAGCTCGAAACAATCGTCTCTCTAGCTCAGTTCTTCGACGGTTCGTCCTGGCTCTTCTCTTTTGGCTTCACCGTTGAGCGCACCACGATGAACTTGTTGAGCATGTCGAACCAGAAAGGCGCGCCAAGCGAGAGCGCGAGAGCGGTCACCAGCCAGCCGATGATCCGCAGGAGCCAGCCAGGGCCACTGATATAAATTGAGCGCGGGTCACCCTCGATTCTGGTCCAGCCGATCGGCAATCCCAGTTTTTTGATCTCAGCGAGGTTCTGCTGGACCCGACAGTCGGGCGTATTGTTGGCTCCCGTGCAGGGACCCGGCGGCAGCGTCGGATTGTCAGCTGTTGCAACGACGGTTCTCGGAGTAACGCTTGGAATCGGAGCCGCGCCGGAAGTTGTTGCACCAGTTCCCGGACGAACAGTGGGCGAGGCTTTGCTTTGCGGTGATCCTCCACCCGCAGCCGGCGGGTTCGCGGAATTCTCTTTCGGAGCATTCGCCGCGGTGCTCCCAGACGATGGAGATGCTGCGGGGGCCGGGTTGTTCTTCGCATACTCCTGGGCGGCCGCCACGAGTGAGTCACGCATAGCCTTATCGGTGGACAGGGTGCGCACAATGGCGAGCGTATCGACATTCAACAAAATGGTGAGCACCAGGCCTATTGACAGAACGATCAATTGAGATCGCCGCTTGTACCAACCTGAGACGCGATCCATCGAGCTGTCGAACCAACCTTCGATGTTCTCTCTGATCTTCTTCGGATCATCAGACGCCGCGTTAACAAAGGTCAGCAGCGCGTTCTTTACCTCTTCTGGAAGTTTCTTATCAGCTATCAAAGCGTCGCGAAGCCGCGGCATATCCTCCGCCACCTGCTTTAGCGCCCCGGCCCCAGTACCCGCTAAGCCGGAACCTGTGGCGCCCGCCGCACCAGACATGCCTTGCTCATCGGGCGGCGCGACAATGTCCATCAAAGCCAGCGCGAAGTTTCTGGAGGGAATGTATGATGGCAAGTTACTTCCCCCGGGCTGGTATGGTTTGGAAAAGAGACTATAGATCAAAGGATGTTTGTAGAGACTCGCAACCAGATTAGGATCGCGCAGCATTTCCTGCACTCCGCGCTCGAGATCCTTGCTGCGCTTCTTGGACCAGCGCTCAATTATTTCGTTGCCGGCTGAACAGATCAGACTCAGCAGCAAGTAAATAAAGATCAAGCCTATCGCGATGTCGATGATTGATGAACCAAGCATGTGGATCTCCTTTGGCGCCGCGGCCCCTGGCTGGAGAGAACTGATTGCTTTGTCGCCAGAACCCGCTGGATTGTGCAAAGTCAGCTACCGTTGGTAATTCGGTAGATCACTTTGGTTTTAGTGAGGGCGCGCCGCGTGGCGCACCGGTTAGTAAGCCTTGGGACAGGCGCCTTATACTCTCCGCGAATTGTAAGTGTCAAGAACTATTTGGTTCACAACCGCCTTACTTTGTTGAAGAACCTCGCGCTTGCGTGGATTTTCGCAAAGTGTAAAGCTGGCGATCGAGGAAATCCGATCGAATAAAGCTATGACGTTGAACGACAAAGTCGAACTCTGGACCATTGGCCACTCCACGCGCTCGATCGCGGAATTTATCGAGGCGCTGGCATCTTTTGAAATAACGGTTCTAGCCGACGTGCGCAGCTTTCCCGGCTCGCGCCGCTACCCGCACTTTAACCGCGAACAAATGGCAACTTCGCTGCCCACAGCGGGGATCGAGTACCAGCATTTTCCCGAACTGGGTGGTCGGCGCCGCGCGCTACCGGATTCAAACAATATGACCTGGCGCAACAAAACGTTTCGTGGCTATGCTGACTATATGGAGACTGGTGAGTTTCTTGCGGGGATAGGTCGCCTGCTGGATCTGGCGCGCACGCGCTGCACCGCCATCATGTGCGCCGAGGCGGTCTGGTGGCGATGTCACCGCAGTTTGATTTCCGATTATCTAAAGGCGAACGGCGTTCGGGTCATGCACATCATGGCCGCCGGAAAATCAAAGGAACATACGTTTACTTCGGCAGCGCGAATCGTGGACGGTGGGCTTTCATATCGCGGCCTCCTCGAAGGTGAAGGCAGTTGAATTGGCGTTCGTCGCGCAAAAGCTCATAATGGTCAACCAAAGCAAATCAATGGCAGTCGAACATCTCAGAATCCATCGATGTGAGCGTTGCGATCGCGAAACCGCGCACGTCGTTGAGTCCCTTGGTCAAGACAATCGGCCGCACTATCTTTGTTGGGATTGTGTTGAGCGCCATGAGAAGCGATTCAATCAGAAGCCCGGCTGGCGCAGGGCAAACCGTACGCAACGGTACCAACCGGCTGGGTAATTCTGAGAGTTCAAACTGCAAGTCTGTGATATCGGTACTTGAGAGGATCACAGACTGAAGGAAGGTCTGAACAAGTGTCTTCGACGCGTAGCGTCGGTATGAATTTAGCCCGGCGTTTCAACGCCGGGAGCAGGTGGTCAGCCGGCCTTGTCGCGTAGCGACAATTGAATTCGCAACAGTTTCAGGCGTCGCTACGCGACGTGAATACTTCGTTCGCCTTTCCCCGGCCTTGAAAGGCCGGGCTAAATTCACATCGACGCTACGCGTCAAAAGTACTTGTTCAGAGCTTCCTTCAGTTTGTGCTGTCGCCGCGACCAGCTAGAGCTTGAACTCTAAGCCAAACTATTTGCGCGCGTGAATGTCCTGGGTCTCTTCCCACTCTTGCCCATCATGCGCCAGTAACTCGTCAGCCTCTTTTGGGCCCCAGGTTCCCGCTTTGTATTTAGGCAAGTCAGTCGCTGCTTCGGCCTTCCAGGCAGCCTGCATCGGGGCGACGACGGCCCAGGCGGCTTCCACCTGATCGGCGCGCTGAAACAAGGTCGCCTCTCCCATCATGCAATCATGCAGGAGCCGTTCATATCCGGTGCTGGGAGTGTGACCAAAATAGTCTTCGTAATCAAAGTTCATGTCGACGGCGCCAATTTTGAGGACGGGGCCCGGGATCTTGGCGCCAAGACGCAGCGTGATGCCTTCGTCGGGTTGAATGTGCAGCACGAGTCGATTGCTGGCCAGTTGATCCACCGGCGTGTCGCGAAAGAGCACGAAAGGCGCGCGCCTCAACTTGATCGCGATTTCTGTGTCGCGCGCAGCCAGGCGTTTGCCGGTGCGCAGGTAGAAAGGAACATCGGCCCAGCGCCAGTTGTCGATTAGAAGTTTTAGGGCGACGAAGGTTTCCACTGTTGAATCGGGAGCGACGTTGGGTTCGCTGCGATAGGCCGGCACAGGCCGGCCATCGATCTCACCGGCGTCATACTGCCCGCGCACTGCGCGGCGCCCTGCTTCATCAGGCGAGGGACATTGCATAGCGTGCAAGATCTTTGTTTGCTCGTCCCTCACCGCATTGGCTTTAAAGGAAACCGGCGGTTCCATCGCGGTCAGCGTCACTAACTGCAGCAGGTGATTTGGCACCATGTCACGCAACGCGCCGGCTTCTTCATAGTATCCGCCGCGTTGTTCCACGCCGACTCTTTCGGCGGCGGTAATCTGGACGCTCTCGACATAGCGCCGGTTCCAGATCGGCTCAAAGATCCCGTTGCCGAAGCGGAACACCAAAATGTTCTGGACGGTTTCTTTGCCGAGGTAGTGATCGATGCGGTAGATCTGGTTCTCGTTGACGATCTCTCGGAGGTCCTGGTTAAGTTTGCGGGCCGACTCGAGATCATGGCCGAAGGGTTTTTCGATTACGAAACGCCGCCAGTGACTATCTTTTTCGTGAGCAAGTCCGACTGATCCCAGTTGCTCGACCACCGGAGCAAAATAATCAGGCGCAGTGGCCAGGTAGAAAAAGTAGTTACCCCCGGCCTTACGCTCGGCGTCGAGTTTGGTTAGTAGATCTTTCAGCCGAACAAACGTCTGATCGTCATCGAAATCACCTGACAGGTAATAGAGCCGCTCTTCCAGCCATTGCCAGGTGGTTGCGTCGGTATCTTCGGATGCCAACTCTTTCATGTCATCGGCGAGTCGCCGGCGAAACTCTTCGTCGTTCATGACGGCCCGAGCTACGCCGATGACCGCAAAGTCATCAGGCAGCAGATTGCTTTTCTTGAGATTGTAGAGAGCCGGAATCAGTTTGCGCTTGGTGAGATCACCTGCCGCGCCAAAGATCACGAGGATGCACGGTGGTGAAATCTGGGAGGTCGTTGTTTGCTTCTGTTCGTCCATTGGAACAAATCAACAAATACTTCGCGCTAAGCTTCGCACCAGCACTCCTCGCCCCTCTCCCAGTGAGAGAGGGGGAACCAGGATAGTTAATCTCTCGCCTTCGGCTCCAGATGCCCTCCGAATTTCTGCCGCATCGCGGACAGAATCTTTTCCGCGAACGTGTGTTCCTGGCGCGAACGAAACCGCGTGTAGAGCGCCGCGCTGAGCACCTCGGCCGGCACGGCTTCCTCAATGGCCGCCATAATCGTCCACCGTCCTTCGCCCGAATCCTGAACAAAACCGCTGTAATTGGACAGCTCCGGATCTTCGACCAACGCCATCGCGGTCAAATCGAGCAGCCAGGATGAAACGACACTGCCGCGCCGCCAGACTTCGGCGATGTCCGCCACATTCAGATCATAACGATGCTCTGTCGCCAGGTCTTTCGAGTTGGCGCCATGAAAAATATCGAATCCTTCGGCGTAGGCCTGCATCAAGCCGTACTCAATTCCGTTGTGGACCATCTTCACAAAATGACCGGCGCCGGATGGGCCGCAGTAGAGATAGCCGTCTTCGACGGTGCCGGCAGTGTCTTCTCGCCCTGGCGTGTGGGCAATGTTGCCGCGGCCTGGCGCCAGCGTTTTGAAGATCGGATCGAGATGACGAAACGTCTCTTCGGGTCCGCCAATCATCATGCAGTAACCGCGTTCCAATCCCCACACGCCACCGCTGGTTCCGACATCGACATAGTTGATGCTTTTGTCGCGCAGGGCAATGGCGCGGCGCGCGTCGTCTTTGAAGTAAGAGTTTCCGCCGTCGATGATGATGTCGCCTGAGTCCATGCGCGCAGCCAGATCAGTGACTGTCTTTTCAGTCGCCTCGCCGGCGGGCACCATGATCCAAATCGCCCGCGGCTTCGTGAGCTTGCCGATGAAATCGTCGAGCGTTTCAGCGCCGGTGGCGCCTTCGCTCGCGAGTTGCTTCACATTGTTGGGGTTCGTGTCCCAGACGACGCACTCATGATCACCGCGCATCAGGCGGCGCACCATGTTCGCACCCATTCGCCCCAGACCAATCATTCCCAGTTGCATCTTTGATACCTCGGTGCTTTGAAACTCTCCGTGTAACTCTGTGGCTCTCTGTGTCTCTGTGGCGAAATGTGTTCGGCCGATCAGGTTTCACAGAGAGCCACGGAGAAAGACCTTAACCTAATGCTGACTTCAGGGAAGACTCGAGTTTAGCCAATCCAGCATCCACATCCGCGCCCAGGTGTACTCGCAAGGCACGACGTCCACGTTCGACTAAGACTTCATAATCACCACGCGCTTGGGCCGCCTTTACAATTCCAAACGTGTACTTCTGTTCGGGCACCGGCAGATCCAGAGCATCATCGCAAGTGATTTGAAGAAACACGCCGGTGTCTGGTCCGCCTTTGTAAGCCTGTCCGGTCGAATGCAGAAAGCGCGGCCCAAAGCCGAGACAGGTCGCGACCCGCTTGCGGCCGCGCACGGCATGACGCGCGGACTGCAAAGCGTCTTCGTGAGTCTGGTTCATCTCAACGTAAGCCAGCAGCGCGAAGTAGTCGCCGGCTGTTAAGCGATCCAGGTGTGCCTTCAAGTATCCGCTCAATGAACGATCGGTGACTGCGTCATTCAATGCGCCGGCATTCTTCTCGTCGGCAAATAGTTTGACGCCTTCAGCTTCAAACATCGGAGTCTCAGCCGGCAGCGAACCGTTACGCTCGTATTCTTCGGTAAGCTTTTTGGTGGCGATCTTGCTGGCTTCGACATCGGGCTGGTCGAACGGATTGATGCCGATGATCGAGCCGGCGACGGCGGTCGCAATCTCCCAGCGAAAGAATTCCTGCCCTAGATGGTAAACATCGCTGATGGAAATCTGCGCCACCGGCTGACCCGCACGTTCGATGGCCGCGATGCCCGCGTCCTGCGCCGGATTCGGCTCAGGTTCGAATCTCAAATAGACAAACAGACGATCCTCGCCGTAGGCCTCGGGTGCGGCGAGTGTCTCCCGATCGACCGGAATCAAGCCACTGCCGTTCTTGCCGGTTGACTCGGCTAGCAATTGCTCCAACCAGGCGCCGAGATCGTAAATTGCCGGCGAGGCAACGATCGTCACTTTGTCGCGATGTTGGTTGTGTGCGAGACCGAGGACCGCGCCGAGAATTACTCCCGGATTATCCAGCGCCGCGACCTCCGGCACGCAGGCGCCGACCATCCTGCTCGTTAGATCGAGAAACTTTGGAATATCGACGCCGATCGCCGCAGCCGGCGCCATACCGAAATCAGAAAGCGCAGAGTAGCGGCCACCGATGCCGGGCACGCCCAGGAAGATCTTTCGAAAGCGATCGCCTTCAGCGGCTTGTCTGAGCTTTGATCCGGGATCGGTAATAGCCACGAACCGTTTGCCTACTTCGTCATCCCCAACTGCTTGCCGCGCGCGCTCGAAAAAATATTGTTTGAAGATGTTCGGCTCGAGGGTCGTGCCTGATTTACTTGAGACGATGAAGAGCGTGTTGGCGAGATCGATCTTATTTTCGATCGTCTTGATCTGGGCCGGATCGGTTGAATCGAGTACATGGAGTTCTGGAAATCCAGGAAGCTTGCCAAACGACTCGCGCATCACCTCAGGGCAGAGACTGGATCCACCCATTCCCATCAACAGCACATGAGAAAACTTCGCGTCGTTCACTTCTGCCGCAAAGTTTGTGAAGCGCCTGACGTTTCTTAACTGTTCGGCGACGACGTCCAACCAGCCCAGCCACTTGTCTTCGCCACTATTGGTCCAGACCGAGGGGTCGCCTTCCCAAAGCTTGCGCACCCTGCCGGCGGCTTGCCAGTCATCGAGGGTCGCCTTGACGGCGATAGACAAATCATCCGGCAGAGAGAAGGTTTGGAGATTGATATCGGATGTCATCGCGCGGCTGTTTTTTGTTAAGGCGCGTGAGCGGAACGCGTCGTGGCCAGACTGCGGAGACTTTCAGTGTAGGGGGCCCGGGCGACGCCGCGATCGGTGATGATCGCCGCGATGAATTCATGGGGGGTGACATCGAAAGCAAAGTTGTGAACTTCTACACCGTCGGGGGTTAGCTGTTGAGCGCCAATGTGTGTGACTTCCTTCGCGCCTCGCTGTTCGATAGGGATCTGTTCGCCGTTCGGCGTGTTGAGATCGACAGTCGATATCGGCGCCGCCACATAGAACGGGATGTTGTGTTGCTTTGCCAGGACCGCGACCATGTAAGTGCCGATCTTATTCGCCGTATCGCCGTTGGCGGCGATACGGTCCGCGCCGACAACCACGCAATCGACTTTGCCTTGCTTCATCACATGACCGGCCATGTTGTCGGTGATGACGGTAACGGGAATATTGTCCTGGGCCAACTCCCATGCGGTCAGCCGCGCGCCCTGCAAAAACGGCCTCGTTTCGTCGGCGATTACGGCGACACGTTTGCCGGCATCGATAGCGCCGCGAATTACACCGAGCGCCGTGCCATAGTCTCCGGCGGTCGCCAAAGCCCCGGCATTACAGTGCGTCAGGACTGTCGCGCCATCGATGATCAGCTCGCCGCCAAATTTTCCCAGCGCGCGATTTGAGGCGATGTCTTCATTGAAGATCGCCTGCGCCTCGCTGACCAGCCGCTGCTTGATCTCTCCTACGTCCTTGGTCTCGGCTTTGGCTTTCAGCAGCGCCGCGCGCATGCGTTCGATTGCCCAAAACAGGTTGACCGCGGTCGGCCGGGTCGCCTCCATGACCTTGCACATGAATTTGAAATCGTATTCCAGGTCTGCAACCGACGTTCCCACCGACTGGTTGGCGCCGAGTGCGAGACCCATCGCCGCAGACACCCCGATCGCCGGCGCGCCGCGCACCACCATCTGCTTGATCGCATCCGCGACTTCTTCATACGAGCGCAGAATCAGATATTTTTCTTCGGTGGGCAGCAGCCGCTGATCCAGCATGCGCACGCCTTCATTCGTCCATTCGACGGTTTTGATCATCAGCAGTCTCTAGGGGTATTGAAGTGCAGAAGAATCTTACTTTACCGGGTGGCTCATGGCAACGCGATCGCTCGAAACTCGCTGTCGCGATCTGATTCTCAGCCTCTGGAAAAGTTGACCAGCAAAGTTGCGATTGAAATCAAGGTAAACACAATTCCCATTATTAAGCCTAAGACCAGGAGCAAT
>Ga0137403_10007339_pt1 | contig 12460 bp, 7 predicted proteins | sample CZOMad2_1_16fung_FD_122057 | JGI IMG/M metagenome (GOLD analysis project Ga0137403, IMG submission 122057) | Vadose zone soil fungal communities from Angelo Coast Range Reserve, California, USA - CZOMad2_1_16fungal (Hybrid Assembly) | ecosystem: Environmental > Terrestrial > Soil > Vadose zone...
CAACGGAATTTCCAAGCCCGTTCAAGGTTTCGCTCCACTGGATTTCGTCACCAATGAATTGGCCAGCATTGACCCGACTCATTCCAGCGAGACCCTGCTGAATGAACAATTCACACTGTCACAACTCCAAAGCAAACTCCGCGATGAGCAGTTCTCCGTCGTCCATATTGCCTCCCACGGCCAATTCGATCGCGACGTGCGCAAGACGTTCGTCCTTACGTATGATAATAAATTGTCGCTGGACGAACTCGAGGCTTCCATCCGCCCAGCTAAATATCGCGGCCGTCCCGTGGAAATGCTCGTGCTGAGCGCCTGCCAAACCGCTGCCGGCGATGATCGCGCCGCATTGGGCCTGGCCGGTGTCGCCATCAAGGCCGGAGCGCGCAGCGCATTGGCGAGTTTGTGGTTTGTGAACGATCAATCCACCTCCGCGTTGATCACCGAATTTTACCGCCAGTTGCTCCAGCACCCGACCCTGTCCAAAGCGCAAGCCTTGCAGGCCGCCCAAATCAAACTGCTCAGCGACCGTCGCTATCGTCACCCCTGTTATTGGTCTCCGTATTTAATGATTGGAAATTGGCTCTAGCCCCATGAGTGCCGGCAAGTCTTCCGCAAAGCGGCTATTCAAATGGCTGTCTTCGCCAGCCGTCGTCAGCCTGTTGATCGTGCTGTTCGTCTTTATTGCCACCGTCCTGGTCTGGCGAACGGGGCGGCTACAATTTCTGGAATTTCAGACCTACGATTTCTTCATTCGTCACCAGCTGAGGGCCAAGAGCACTGGCCCCATTGTGCTGGTGGAAATGACCGAAGCGGATATCCACAGCCCATCGTTGGACTGGCCGATCTACGATACCAAACTGGCCGAATTGCTCCGCGCGCTCGAAGCCGACCACCCGGCAGTGATAGGGCTGGATATCTGGCGGGACATCCCCGTCCCCAAAAACGGCGTCGGTATTTCGGAATTCAACCAGGTGTTGGAAACGTACTCGAACATTGTCGCAATTTTTACGTTGGGCGGCATTGATCCGCCGAAAATACTGAAATCAAACTACGACCGGATCGCCTTTAATGACAACTTCGTGGTGGACTTCAATGTGGATCAAACAATCCCGAAGGTGCGCCGCAGTGCCCTTTATGGTAATTCGACCGACGGTAAAAGCTTCGATTCCCTGCCATTCCGGCTAGCTTCGATTTATCTGGAAGGGAAAGGAATTTACCCCGAACCCGATCCCGAGGATCCGAAATCCATCCGACTCGGAAAATCGCGACTGCGGCCAGTTCAACCTAACGACGGCGCTTATGTTGGAGCTACCACGGGCGAATTCCAACTGCTCCTCGATTTCAAATGTCCGGAAAGTTTCACCACTAATTCGTTTGTCCAGGCTCTATCCGGAGGAATCCCTCCCGGTTCCCTGCGCGACAAGATTGTGATTGTCGGTCTCCACACAGATAGCGTCTTTGACCAAACTGTAACGCCACTTCATCGGAATCATCTCGGAATTGTAAATCAGGCAATGACGGTCAACCAACTGTTGCGATTTGCGCTGAACGGAGAACAATCACTTCGCTTCTGGACCGATTGGGGCGAATATGGGTGGATTCTATGTTGGTGCCTTATTGGTGGAGCGGTCGGCTATTGGGTGCGCTCCTCCTGGCGTTTCGCCGTGGCCGTTGTGCTATCCCTCGCCGGACTTGCTGGTATTGTCTCAATCGCTTTCGAGAACGGTTGGTGGCTTCCTGCCGTGACACCCGCTCTCGGGTTTGTTCCGGCAACCGCTCTGGTCGTGTCCTACATCTCCGCCCACGAGAGGTCCATGCGAGGCGTGTTGATGAAGCTCTACTCGCGTCACGTGTCCAAAGAAATCGCCGAGTCTATCTGGGAAGATCGCGACTCATTTCTCGACGGCAGTCGGCCGCGCGCACAAAAGCTGGTTGTCACCGTGTTGTTCACGGACCTTAAAGGCTTCAGCACCATCTCCGAAAAACTGGTGCCCGCCCGTTTGTATGAATGGCTAAACGGTTACCTTGGTGCCATGGCCCAGGTAATCCAAAACCATGGAGGCGTGCTGAAGCAATTTACCGGCGATGGAATCCTCGCCCTGTTTGGCGTCCCTGTGCCGCACTCAACCGTCGCCGAGCAATCGGGCGACGCGACTGCCGCCGTTCGATGCGCCCTGGCCATGGGCCGCCGTGTAAATGAATTGAGCAAGGGATGGCACGACGCGGGTCTTCCCGCGGTCAGTATGCGGGTCGGCATCTACACCGGTGAAGTCGCCGCCGGCAGCGTCGGCAGCGATGACCGCTTTGAATACGCCGTCATCGGCGACGTGGTGAACACCGCTTCCCGCCTGGAAAGCTATGATAAGACCCTGGCCAACCCCGACTTGCTCCCCAACCGCTGCCGCATCCTGATTGGCGCGCCGACCCACGACTTGTTGGGAGGCAAATTCGAATCGCACGAAATCGGCCTGCTTGAAGTAAAAGGTAAAGCCAATAAAATCGCAGTGTTTCAGATCCTCAATGAGTTGCCCGAGGTCCCGTCCGGCAAAATGGAAGCGACCGCCGCAACCCAACTGGCCAAATGAATTGAGAAGATCAAATTATGCGCCAACAAGGTTTCAAAATCAGAATAACTTTGACAAATGGGGCTTCAGTGTTAAAAGGATCTGGCCGTTGGAGTTCAAAAAAATAGTCACCGATAATCTTATGAAAATTCACTCATTTTCGTTTTCTCCGCTTTGGATTCTGGCCGCTCTATTTGTAGTCGCTCAGGATGCGCCTCCAGTTTTCGCCCAGGCCCAAACGACTAACGCTGCTCCGCACGTAAAGTTTCGCCCCCCAATTAGCGGTACCCCTTCGGTCCGCGTCACGGGAGGCTCGCGCGGCACTGGCGAAGCCTTGACCACTCTCGACGTGCTGGCTCCCGACGAAATCGGCATCACCACCCAGGAGCAACCGTCCCTGTTCTGGTACCAATCCAAACCCGCGACCGCCAAGTTCGAATTGACTCTGCTTGAGGACAACAAGGTGAAACCCCTCGTCCAGTTTGAGATCGACCGTTCCTCCAAGGCCGGCATTCAACGTTTGAAATTATCAGAACACGGCGCGAAGCTCGCCGTCGGTGTGGAATATCAATGGGTCATCGCCCTGGTGACCGACCCGGATAACCGCTCCAAAGACCTCGTGGCAAGCGGCGTCATCAAGCGCATCGATCCCGCTGCGGACTTGAAGGAGAAGATTGCCTCAGCCACTCCGGCGTCTCTGCCCGGGGTTTATGCCGAAGGCGGAATTTGGTATGATGCCTTGTCTGTGCTCTCGGACCAGATTGATGCCCATCCGGATGACCAGGCTCTGCGCCAGACCCGGGCGGATTTGCTTCGCCAAGTGGGATTGAAAGCTGCCGCAAATTCCGAGATCGCCGAAAAGTAACCGCGCGACGCGCATCAGCGCGATTCCGGAACACGGTTAAGGCGCCCCGAAAGTTAGCTTAAAAGTGATGCCCTCGCCTTGCGCGCCCGAGTCGTTCGGAAGCTCCACGTGCTTCAGACGATAACCCCAGTATAGCGCAGCAGAAAAATGTTCGTTCGGCGATACCAACAATCCCGACCCGACGCTGTAGATTGATGTGGGCTTCGACGAGCCGCCCACATCAAAGGCCGCGCCGTAATCGAAAAACGGCGCCAGTTGCACAATACCCGCTCTGGCCTTATCGAACCATACGGGCACTCGAAACTCCAGGGACGACACGATGCCCCGGTCACGCACCAACTGGTTTTCGAGATAGCCACGAACCGACTCGGCGCCACCGACGCTTAATTGTTGAATCGCCAGCAGCCGTTCGTGGGTCCATTGGCCGCTGACCCGCAGAATCAATTGGTTCCGTGTCTTGAACAATCGCTGCACATATTGTCCCTGGCCCACCCATGAGAAAAAATTCGCATCCGGATCGCCCGGGACCCGGTTGTGGGTTGCACCGAGCACGTCGAGGCCGAAATTGAACGTGGATCGCAGCGCCAGAACGTTATTTTGTCCCCGATTCAGCCACTCCTGCGACAACGTCAACACCGAAACAATCATTTCTCCATTCGTCGTGGCGCCCGGAGATAAACCGAACGGTTGACCCAACAGCCAGGTTTGATTCCTGCGCCAATTGAAACCAACTGAAAGCGCCGCTTCCTGATTTGCCTTTTGATATACGGGTTGTCGCAACACCACTCCGTAGCTGGCGGTCAGACTGCTGATATTCAAAGACGTGAACGGCTCCTCCACGATACTGGTATTGAGCCGGCTGCCGTCGAAAGCGAGCGTGGTGTCAAATCGCGTCAGCGGCAAAACATAGCTGCCTTCCAGGTTGTCAGCGCCGGAAAATTCAGGACCGCTCCGCCCGGAATTCATAATGCCATACTTCAAATCGAGCGGATCGCCGTTTCCGGTCAGGTTCAGGTCAGAAACCAGAGCCCAAACTTCGTACTCCCCAACGCTCGGAGGCCGCTCGTTGTCAAACTGCAGTCCGACACGAAACGGTTGTTTATCGGCCACCTTGAGATCAAGTTCGCTTTCACCGGGAGACGTCCCCGGCTTTAGCTCCGCATTGATTTGGCCGACATTCGGATTTTGGCGAAGCAACTGCAAGCCGCCCTGCAATTGATGCAGGTTGAGCGGATTTTTCGCCCAACGCTCGATCCGATTGGTAATATAGGCATCGCGCAGCCACTTGTTCCCGTGCAACGTGATTCCGGACAGCCTGCCCTCGACGATGCGGAGCACAATCACTCCGTTCGTCGGATCCTGGTCGGGAATAATCGCGCCCGAATTGACGTAGCCGTGACTGACGTAATATAGCGACACATTGCGCCGGGCTTGCTCCAAATCATCACTGCTGACTTTCCGGTTCGTAAACCGCTTCGTGACCTCACTCAGTTCCGCGCCGGTGAACGCATGATTGCCCTCAAATTGAAACGCGCGCACGAACAAACCCGGCGCCGCCGACAGTTCATTGGTCGTGCTGGGGCCCGGAGGCAGCGGCGGAAGAATTTGGGCTCCCAGTGAGGTTGTGGAAACGTCAATCGCGAGCAGAATCAACCAGTGCGTTAACAATAATCTGCAATAGAGAGACGTTCTATTTCGATTCATTAACAGGTGAACCAGTCGCGCTCGGCACGAACCCGCCCGGTTCCATGGGCAGGCCGCCTCGGCCAAGCAAAGTGAAGGTGCTGACGTCCCCTGCCAACCGAACCGCACAATCCGGACGCAACTGGGATTCCGCATCGAGCAGGTTGGCCGGCAATCCAACCAGACTGCCGCTCAAGTCCACTTGCGGGGCAGAGACGCTGACCGTCCCCGGCAGACCGAACGGAGCCGAAGCATCGATAGTGCTTCCCGACTTGAAGAAATAACTCGATAAAATAGTTATGTTCCCACCATTCGCGGTGCTGGATTTGGAAATCAGCGCCCCGCGGTTCAAGACGAAGAATATCGGATTGATAATGGATAGGTTGCCACCGTCCCCTTCCGCCTGGGCCGTGAGCGTGCTCTTGAGCAAATAGATCTTCGAAGGCGCTGTCAGGGTGATATTGCCGCCACCGCCCGGACCCGCCTGCGCAGCAATCTGGCTGCGCTTGAGCGTGATGTCGCCACCCGCCGTCACAGAGATGTCCCCGCCGCTGCTTAGCAGGGCAGACGTGCTAATCGCGCTGTTGCCGGTTAGCAGGATATCCTTGTCACTGGTCACAGAAATGTTTCCGGCCGGACCAACGTCAAGGCCTGAAGCCTGAATGGACGAGCCGGTCCCTAAGGAAAGTTGGCCCGCATGAATATTGATGTTGCCGCCCGTGCCCGAGCCGAAACTGGAGGTGAAGATCGATCCCATGTGCTCCAACTCCAAGGAGCCTGCATTGACTCGAATGTTACCCCCCGGCGCCGGTGAATCAGAAAAGGTCGTAATAGCTTGAATACCCGTCAAAAGATCCTGCCCGCCCGCGAGCGGCGTCTGCCCATTGATATAAAGCGAATCGGTCGTGATTTGAACGTCGCCTCCGTTCCCCGAACCGAACGTCCCCGCAGTAATGACGGAACCGCTCAGGATATTAATAGATTGGGCGTTGATATTCACGCGCCCCGCCTGGCCCGACCCAAATGAAGTCGCGAGGACGGTGGCGCCATTTTGCAAGTCCAACGCGCCAGTGTGGATCGTAATGTCCCCCGCGTTTCCGCCACCAACCGTCTGCTGGGAGTTGACCGAAATCTGCGTGGGCGGCCCCAATTGCGCATCCAGCCGGATCGAAGATGCTGAGATGTCAATGTTGCCCGCATTGCCCGCGCCGTAACTGGCCGCGGAAACCTGCGCGCTGTTCACGAGCTCGAGACTGCCGGTTTTTATCGAGATGTCCCCTCCTTTACCGGTTCCACCTCCCGAAAAGAAATCGCCCGTGGTGGTCGCAATTTCCGTGGTCGGATTGAAATTATCGTCAAACAAGCCTCCGCCATCCAGCCGAATGGACTGAGCATTGATGTTAATATTTCCACCCGCCCCCAGGCCTGCAGTTGACACACACTTAATTTGGCCGCCGTTGACCAAAGTTAAGGCACCCGCCACGGATACATCAATTCCTTGCCCATCGCCTGACCCAGTTGTGTTCGCCTGGACAACGGAATTATCCACCGTCAACTGACCGCCGCGGATCACGATGCGTCCACCGCCGTCGCCGCTGGCATCCAGTTGAGCCGAGTTCTGTAAAATAATTTGGCCTTGTTGCGGAAATGCCGCGTTGAACTGCGCGACACTCAACGTCGTGGGATCCAGCGGGACTTCTCCTGCTGAACGCACGCTCACCACGTTAATTTGCCCCTGCGGCGCCTGTACCGTCCCGCCATCAACCGTAACATCGCCCCCGACCAGCGAGAGCGTTTTACCGTTTGGCACCGCGAGCGTGGATTGATTCACAGAAATACTTCCGGAATTACCTCCGAGAAAACCGAAGGCATTGACTGGGGCCGTGCTTAAACCAGAATCATCGGCATTTAGGGACGCCACGAAGCGGGCATTGTCGGATAGCTTAAGATAATTGGCCGTGCTGGCCGCGAAAGAGCCGCTCACGTCAATTGCGGCATTGGGGCCAAAAAGAATGCCGCTCGGGTTGATAAAAAACACATTCGCTCCCGTAATCCCAGAGCGCAGCGTCCCATCGATCGACGAGGCACTGCCACCGGTCACGCGACAGAGGATGTTTTGGATCGTAGCCGGGCCGGTAAACGTCGCAACGTCCCCGGCCGTCAGGTCGAACTGCGCGAAACTGTGGAACAGGTTATTCCCCTTCGTCAGCCCCATGCCAGCGGTAATATTATAACTCGGCCCGGACAAGGCCCCGCTGGTGCCGAATTTTCCATCCAACACCACCTGCGCCGGGATGGTTGCCTGGCTCGTTCCTAAAATCACAACCGCCGCTCCGCCGGCCAGCAGCCTCGACTGCCGAAACCACTCGCTGGCTTTTTTGACGCCAGTCAGTGGGCCTTTCGCAGTCGAGCGCGTATCCGGCATCGCTGTGAATTACTGCAGTTTTAAGAACACAAACCGCGATGTGCCATCCGGCAGCACCACAATTACCTTGTAGATTCCTTTGGCCCAACCGGAAGTATCCCAATTGTAGTGCCAGTTATTCTGATACGTGGCATTGACGTTCACCAAATTTGCCCCAGGCGTGCAATTTGAGTAGGCCTGGATCAACACGACCGGCGGCGTTCCCCCCGTGATGACCGTCGAGCCGCATTGGATGTCGAATTTAATCGGCTCAACGCTTCCCGCCTTAATGTTCTGCACCGGCTGTGTGCAACTGCCGTTGGCGCCAGCAATCGGCGAGTAGAACCCGGCGAAACTCAAACCACTCACAATCACATTTTGCGTGGCGGTCGTAACGTTGCCATTACCGTCGTCAAATTTCCAGGTCACGACGTTGGTTCCTACGGCGGTGATGGGGAAGGAGGTCGTCGTCGTGCCGGTTATCGCACCCGCGCAGTTATCCGTGGTGGTGGGCGTCGGAGGCGTGATGGACGCCGCGGTGCAATAGCTGTAATTAATATCCGCCAAGGTAGGCTTCACCGGCGGAACCGTGTCCTTCACGGTCACGCTTTGGGCGGCGGTGCTGACATTGCCATTACCGTCGTCGAAGCTCCAGTGCACCGTGTAGGATCCCTGCGCATTGTAGCTGGTCGGATCAGCGGTGGTCGCGGTAATGACGTTCGTTGTTGTCCCACAGATATCCACGGTGGTCGGAGTCGTCACCGAAGCCGAGCATTGGCCGCTGACTGCAGGCAGCACCGGCACCACCGGCGGCGTAGTATCCATGACCGTCACGGTGAATGTGCAATTGGTCGAATTGCCAAATGAATCCTTGAGAGTAACCGTGACCGGCGTAACCCCACGTGGGAATGGATAATCGGCGGGCGGAACATAGTCTACCGTCACGTCCCCGCAGCCTGAATAAATCACCGATTGATAAACCACCGGCTGCCCGCAAGTCACCACGATATTCGGCGGACAAGTAATTTCAAGCGGCAAGCTTTTGGCTTCGCCGTCGCTCACGAAATAGAGATTGGTGATTGAGGTTTCGACAGTGAACGGGATGATCAGGGCATTGCAATTCGAGCTATTCAAATCAAACGGACCCACCATCAACACATACCACTTCAAAGAACTGTCCTCGTTAGTTTCCAGTTCTTCCACCGTCTCCGGCAGCGGGCCGGTGTATTCGTAACCGCGCAATAAAATCGCCGTGCCGGCAGTCGCTTTGGTGTTCACCACCAGGATGCCTGACTTGCCGTCGGGTGCGATGGTGGACGTCGAGTCCATTTCCAAATTGGCACAGTCCGCCCCAGGAAGCTTAATCAGTTTATCCAGCGCGGCATTGTCGGTCTTGTCGCCATTGCTTCCTACGGTGCTCGCCTTCCAAACATAGCCCGCCGATCCTTTAATGCGCGCAATCGTCGCCGGGGATGCGCCGGCGGGCAACGGCGCTCCGGAAAAATACGTCGGCGTGTTGGTCATGGCCGCGCTGGGACCAGTCATGTTCGGAGTTCTGAGGGCATTTGTTTGGCCTGTCGATGCAGTGACATTGACGGAAGCCCAACCCAATCCTGTGCCGTTCATCACGCCGGTCCAACCGGCCTTTGCCGTGTGAGTGAGACAAACGATGACGCCAGCCACGGCGATTCGCCAGACCAGCTTGAGTTGGTTTCTTGAGTGGTACATGGTGGGCTCCTGATATTGCCGAGATTCTCTATTCACAGCGGCCTTCCAGTATTGGTTCGCTATACTGGGAGGCCGCGCGGACATTGAGGCTTAATCTAAAACGTGTCAACGACCAAGATGATGAAACAGATTCACCGTCGTCGTGAATGCATTGCCTCGTAAGTAGTATCCGCAAACGCCCTGAACCGACATCTTCGGATGTCCGGATAAGTGTAAGAATGCATCCCACAACTACTCATTGATTTCAAGTAATTTGGGCGCGCAATTCTTCCCATCGCCATAGACTTGCAATCCAATCGCCGGGTCTGTATAGGTTTCGCGCGGACGGTCATCCCCAATAACACATTGACTATTGTTTGTATTAATACGGAACCCAAACTGTTGAAAAAGCGGATGTGTTTTTTGCAGCGCTTGTATCGGGTTGTTGGCAGCATCCGCAAAAATATTATGGGAATCTCTCAACTGTCATGAGCCTCACACCTTTCGAGGCGGGCCTCATGCTGCACCTGATTGCTGATTGGTTGCTCCAAAATGAATGGATGGCGGTCAACAAAGTGCGACTCACACATCCCGCCGCATGGATCCATGGAGGCATTCACGGCGTGCTGCTGGGATTGATTTTTGGATGGGCCGGTGGCGTTACCCTGGCGCTACTCCACATTGTGATCGACACCCGGGTTCCCATTCGATGGTGGAACAAGGTCTTCAAGCGGTGCGAAGATTCATCCGACCTTCCGATTCTTTTAATTGGATGTGATCAGGTCCTGCATATTGGTTGCATCGCCGGCTGGATCGTCCTGGCGAAACACTTTCATTAAATCCCAAACGAACTTTTTGCGTGGAAGTCGTTTGCCAGTAATCCTAAAAAATTGTTACTGATTCGTAACTTGTAACCCTTCGACCGTGGCCTAATCTGGAGATTTATGAATCCTGCTGATTTGTTTTCCAATGAGCCGAACCCCTTGCATCTGGCGCCGGGCGAGGTGCTTTTCAAAGCAGGCGATCCTGGTGATGTCATGTTTGTTGTGCTCGAAGGCTCGCTCGATATCATGGTGGATAATCGCCTTGTCGAAAAATCCATCCGCGGTGACATCATTGGCGAAATGGCCTTGATAGATGAATCCCCCCGCAGCGGCACGGTCGCGGCCAGCGAAGCCTCAACTCTCGCCAAACTCGATACGGCCCGCTTTCAACGCCTCATCCAGCTCAACCCGTTCTTTGCGACGCACGTCATGAAGGTCCTTGTGAACCGAATTCGTCGTAGTGATCACGAACGTCTGAAGAAAGCGAGTGTTTGAGCGCCGCGCTCGTCCGCAAATCGGCAAGTAATCCGAAGCGCGTTTCCCGTTGTTTAACATGTTTCGCCATGATGTACGAAAAGCCCGACAGCTCTACGTTTTCTTGGAGCGTTTGCCTGTTATCTGATGCGATCGGGTTATTACGCGCCAGAGCGATCCTGAGCCGAATTCCCAAACCGTCTTTACTTCATCCCTTGGCACCCCAACAAGCGAGTTTGCCTTTGGATTAAACCAAAGGCAAAATTTGCAAAATCCCCTTATTTTCCCCAAGTGGCCAAATCCAATTTAGAAACACCCTCTGAAAGGGCCTCCGGGAAAGGTATGGCAACGTCTCCGCGACATTCCTAGGGTTTCGCATGAGAAGTGGCGCCGGGCGGGGCACTTGGCTCTCAGGAATGCCCTTTTCGCACGCGGTTGGCTCACACTCGATGGCGGCCCACCCTCGATTTTCCATCCCAGGGTGGATAGGAAGGTGTTGCTTCATCGTTATCGGATCAGGAACTGTCGAGCCGGCTTGCCGCCAACGTAAATGCAGATTCATACGCCCGGGACAGTTCTGGACTCCGGAAGGCATGCGCCACCAGAGCGCACTCACAGAAGCCAGAGACATCCATCATTGGGATGAACTTTGGAATACCGACTAAATGGGGGGCAGTGTCAGGATGCGCCCCGCAACACCATCTCGACTTGATTCTCGTTGACGTGTTACTACTTTTGTCACTACTCGCCCGCATAGTAGATCAACGTAAGGGAAAAGAATGCAAAAACAGCCGCAAAAATGGTGCATCCGGCAGGACTTGAACCTGCAACCTTCTGATCCGAAGTGAAAAAAATATGACTAAAACATTGATTTTATTGGGTTTTTTACACACAAAGACGCCGAATAACTTCCAGCAACGTGACAAACAAAGTGACAAAACCCATCCTTATTTTTGTTAGAGAATAACGCGAAAATAATTCCGAATTTTTTTGTCTGCTGAAAATCAGATTTCTGACTCTCAGACAGAAAACCTTGAACGGCCTCCATTCGACGAAAAAAACAATACTCCAAAACGACGGGAGGCCACTAACATTTTTTGACAAAAACCGTAACACTGTAAATTCGCTTATTTTGGAAAAAGAGTCAGAAATATCTGGTCTAACAAACGTGCCGCGAACGGAATGGAGATTTGGCTCTGACCATCCGCGAAGGCGCCGCCACCGGCTAAAACAGCCCAGAGTACTGAAAAGAACAAAATGCCCTGTATCACGAATCGGAGGATCCGATAACCTCAAATTTTTCCGAGCGATGCTAAACCCTAAATATCGGAATCATGCTTCCCTTGGGTTCTGGAAATCACAACGACGCCAAACTGGCCTCACGCAAGACCACTGGTTCATACGGTGCTTGTTGCATTTCTCGCAAACTCCCTAAGTGGCGGGGAAAAAAGGCGACAATTGTAGCGAATTCCGAATTCCGCTATTGCACACCGACACGATTAAAATAGGGTCCTCCGTTCGTAGCAGAGCGATCAAATCCAGTTGCACCAGTCTTGCCGGCGATGTTGCTTTGGATCGTTAAAAAAACCGGCTGTCCATTCATGTTGGTGCTGCGGCGAAGATAATAATTACGCGTATTGACGCTTTGCCACGATACGGTCACACCGCCCGGCGCAGAGGCATTCGTTGGATTCAACATGATGAGAGCCGATGCCGAATTGGTTGGATTCAAACCAGCAACCCACTTCTGCCAATTGTTCATTCCTGTTCCGTCAGTATCCTGATAATCCGCCGAACCATCGGTCGGCAATCCATATATTTGTGTAGATAATACTGTTTCTGGCCGTACCCGAACTAACGCCACCCAACGTTCCAGACGACCCCGAACTTGCGGAATTGCCGGCAACGGTGCAACTGTACAACGTTGAAGATTGAGCTC
>Ga0137403_10007340_pt1 | contig 12459 bp, 11 predicted proteins | sample CZOMad2_1_16fung_FD_122057 | JGI IMG/M metagenome (GOLD analysis project Ga0137403, IMG submission 122057) | Vadose zone soil fungal communities from Angelo Coast Range Reserve, California, USA - CZOMad2_1_16fungal (Hybrid Assembly) | ecosystem: Environmental > Terrestrial > Soil > Vadose zone...
AGCGCACCACTTCCCGTGAGTCTACGGGAGACAGTATCGTGGCCATTCAGGTTTTGGGAGACCAGAGCGCTGCGCGTTGTGACGCTAACGTGCAGATAACACGTAGCTTGCGTGAGCTTGGCGCGGAAGTCAAGAAAAAATACGGTGGAAAACTGGCACGAATTTCCTATACAGCCAATAGGCCGACCGGAAGCGCCTAGGGTAAATATCAAGAAAAACAGCATTTTCGCGATAAAAGGCGACGAGGGGTGGGGGTTACTAACTAAGTTCCCTCGGACGAAGCCTTGGGGAAGGCCCCCGAGAGAAAAAATCAAATCGGGCCTCTTGCAAGAAGCGTCCGCAGCGGAACTCGATTGCCACCAGATTCTGCCGTCAAGGTGGTTCGAAGAGTCTCTCCTTGGATAGAAACTTAGAAACTCGACGACTCCGCTGGATATGAAGCTGATGCCAGACTAAACCCGACGCGCTTGCTGCAATTCGAAACCTTGGGCCGGAGGCACGAAAATTCGTCGGGACCAAGCTCGTTCAGAAACGGGAATTCTCCCTGGTAGTCCTATCGCGGCCAGATGAGGATCGTACACGCAACCGAGTGCATGTTCTACAGCATCTAACAGAAGGAAGACCGGAAAAAGGCGTAATTTTCGGGAGGGTTTATGGTGCGAAACTGGCTGAAAAGATTGAGAGATGTTCGTGGCGCGCTGAGCGTTGCTCTTTTGGGAGTTGTGTGTCTCACTCTGGCGAATGCGCAGCACGACACGCAACCGTCCGATAAGTCGGTACAGCGCATCACGAAAGAAGTGCGTCACGAGTTGATCATGCTGCCGTACCTGGACGTGTTCGACAACCTCGCTTTCAAAGTGGACGGCAACAACGTGACGCTGCTGGGTTCGGTGACGCGGCCCACGTTGAAGTCGGATGCGGAGAGATCTGTGAAGGGAATTGAGGGTGTGGAGAAAGTTGACAATCAAATCGAAGTGCTGCCGCCTTCACCCATGGACGATCAACTGCGCTTGCGGCTGTACCGGGCCATCTACGGGTATCCGTCGTTAGAGAGGTATGCGATGCCGGTAAACAAACCCATCCGGATCATCGTGAAAGCCGGTCACGTGAGCCTCGAAGGCGTTGTCGACAGCGAGGCCGACAAAAACACAGCGGGTATTCGAGCCAACGGTGTGCCCGGCATTTTCTCCGTGGAGAACAATCTGCAGGTGGTCAAGTAAAGGCTGGGCTCACGCCTACTTTGGAATCACGAAAGCCCCGTCCTGTCGCTGGGCACAGCGCGACAGGACGGGGCTTTCGTGCGTGAGTTCACATCTGAGTGGTATCCTCGGCTTTCGAATTCCTGCCGAGGAGAAATACCGTGACCGCTGACCCACAACGCCAACTGCTACGTCATCTGATTGCGACGTTGGCCTATCGCACTGCGAAGGCAGTCCGCGGCGCACCGTCAGGGTTCGCACACTACCAGGCGCCCGGCGGCGTGAAAACTCCCGTGCGGGTGCTGGCGCACATGGGCGACTTGATGGAGTGGGCTCTGCGAATGGTACAGGGAAACAAAGAATGGCGCGAAGCCGCCCCGCTACCGATCAAACAGGAAAGCGAGCGCTTCTTTGGTTCATTGAAGGCGATCGATGATTTCCTGGCCTCAGATGCTCCTTTGCAATCTGTGGAGAGATTCGTGCAAGGACCCGTCGTCGACGCGATCACGCACGCCGGTCAGCTTGCCATGTTGCGGAGGCAAGCAGGTGCGCCGATCCGAGCCGAGGCGTTTTTTATTTCGGAGATTGCGATCGGGCGGGTAGGTGCAGACCAAGCTCCGCCAAAGCGGGAGCTGTAAAACCAGCGCGGAGAAGTGAAAGCTTTTCGCGGGCCGGGCCGCCCACTCCACGCGAACCTATTCTAAGTCTTCAACCTTGATTCGCAGCGACTTGAGAAACTTCTGGTCCTGATCGTCGAGCGTCAACGACGAATTAGTGCGCATCGTGACGGAAGTGGTCTCGCTCTCGCCACCCTTTTCGCCTTGCTTGGTGAGGCCGATCGTGGCTTCGAGGACGAGGAAGATATCGTAGCCGCCATCCTTGATGCGGGAGACAACATCGGAAATCTGATCGGAGTCGGCAAGCGATTCATTGATGGCTTCCCCGAGATCTTTCATGAGCCGCTTCAATTGTTGATCCATGTGCTTGCCCTTTCCTGAATCACGATAGGACCGTTTGTATATTGGATGCGGGGGCCCAAACTTCGTTCCGCCGGGGACGCGGAAACAAGTGGCTTATTGTAGCCCGGAGCTTGCTAAAATTCACCTATGGGAAGGGTCTCCACCACGAAAAAAATCGTTTTGGCAGTGCAGATGGTGGCCAGGCAGGCGGGGCACACGCGAATCGGTAAGGCGCTGCTTTCCGGAGCGCGAGTCACGGCAGCCTCGGTCGGGAAGATCCTCCATGTGCTCTGGTTGGAAGTAACTGGATTTATTTTCTTGTGTTTAGGCCTGATGGGCGCGGGCGCGGGACTTCGGGAATATCACAGGTACGGGCTGGGTTCCGGCAACTTGAACAAGATTTGGGCATCCGGCATCTTCGCCTTACTCTTCGCTTATTTCGCGGTTACGTCGTTCTGGCGGGCACGAAGGAAGAGGGTCTAAGGGCATCTAGATGGCCGAGAAAGTCCCCGGAAAAATGCTGACCCAAGCCGCGCATACGCCTGCCGATCTAGACGGCTTCGACACCGGCGCCCAGCTCGGCTATCCGGGTCAATACCCCTTCACTCGAGGCGTGCAAGCGACCATGTACCGCGGCCGTTTGTGGACCATGCGCCAGTACGCCGGCATGGGCGACGCCGAGGAGTCGAACAAGCGCTACAAGTACTTGCTGGCTCACGGGACGACGGGGCTCTCCGTAGCATTCGATCTACCCACGCAGATTGGTATGGATTCCGACCACGCGCTGGCGATGGGAGAAGTAGGCAAGGTGGGCGTTGCAATTGATTCCATTGAGGACATGCAAAGGTTGTTCGACCGGATTGACCTGACGAAGATTTCGACGTCGATGACGATCAATGCGACGGCGTCGATTCTGTTGGCGCTGTACGTAGCGGTGGCGAGACGGCAAGGTGCGGACATCCGGCTGCTCTCGGGGACCGTGCAGAACGATGTGCTGAAGGAATACATTGCGCGCGGAACGTATATCTATCCTCCGTCGCAGGCCATGCGAATCATCACCGACATGTTTGCCTGGACGAACGAGAATGTTCCGGAATGGAACACGATTTCGATTTCCGGGTATCACATGCGGGAGGCCGGATCGACGGCAGTGCAGGAGGTAGCGTTCACGTTGGCGGACGGGATCGCCTATGTGGAGGCCGCTCTGAAGGCAGGTCTGGATGTGGAGAAGTTCGCGCCGCGGCTTTCCTTCTTTTTCAACGCCCACAATGACTTCCTGGAAGAAGTAGCCAAGTTCCGCTGCGCCCGACGCATGTGGGCGCGGATTATGCGGGAGAAATTCAGAGCCAAAAACCCCAAGGCTTGGGTACTTCGCTTTCATGCGCAGACGGCGGGTTCTACGCTAACGGCGCAACAGCCGGAAAATAACATCGTCCGCACAGCCTTGCAGGCTATGGCCGCAGTGCTGGGCGGGACACAATCATTGCACACGAATTCATTCGACGAGGCTCTGGCGCTACCAACAGAAGAAGCCGCGCGAATAGCCCTGCGCACACAGCAAATTGTCGGCTACGAGACTGGCGTTGCGAATACCGTCGATCCGCTCGCGGGATCGTACTTTATCGAATCTCTTACCAACCGAATCGAAGCCGGGGCTCAGATTTATTTGGACAAGATCGAAGCGCTCGGCGGGATGCTGAAGGCGATCGAGCGCGGGTATGTGCAGCAGGAAATTCAGAGCGCTGCGTACGAATATCAGAAGGCCGTCGATAACGGGGATGCAGTGGTCGTAGGCGTCAACCGCTTTGTGGCCGAGGAAGAAAAGCCCATCCCGCTGCAACGCATTGATGAAGCGCTGGAGATGAAGCAGGTCGAACGCATACGGGCATTGCGCGCACGGCGCGACAAGAAGCCGTGGCAGGAGGCCTTGCACGCAGTGGAAGACGCAGCGCGCTCGGGACAAAACCTGATGCCACGAATCTTAGCGGCGGTGGAGGCGTTCGCTACGGTGGGCGAAATTTCCGATACGATGCGCCGCGTGTTCGGAGAATACGAAGAAGCGGTGGTCGTCTAACTGCCCAGCCGGGTCTCGATCTGGTAGTCGCAAACTTCGCGGCAGGGCTGGCAATAGAGCAAGCCGTCGCCACACAACCGCACACCGTCAAGGCTGCTGCACAGGCAGCAATATTTCGTGCAGAGGCACTTTTCTTCTGTGCAGTCGCACTGCTGGCAGGTGAAGCGCGAATTCGTCGTGGCCATGCCTAAAATCTAACGCCAGGAGCCATGCACTGCCAATCACCACGGACAAATTCGCGGTGTCTTTCGTAACCGGCGATGGCTGCCTGCGGTTTTCCTCAACCTAGATTGACCGTGCAAAAATGCGCGTGATACGTTGGTAAGTTCTTACCTCGTAGTCCAGTCCGTATACCTGATCGAGGTCCTTTTTGTCGGTTGTCGAGAGTGCTCCTACAATCCGCAAGACAGCATTGAATGCCATCCATCGCAAGATGGGCGCGAAGATGGTGGCCTTCAATGGATGGGATATGCCCGTCGAATATCCGGCCACCGGTGGCCTCGTCGCCGAGCATATGGCTGTGCGGACGGGGGTCGGGATTTTCGACGTCAGCCACATGGGCGACATCCGCCTCGCGGGGCCGCAGGCGTTGGCTGCGGTGCAGCATGTCAGCATGAACGATGCTTCGCGGCTGGCCATCGGCCAAGCTCAGTATTCGGCGCTCCTCTACCCGCAGGGGACTTTTGTCGATGACGTGATTGTCCACCGGTTGGGCGACGACGATTATTTGCTGGTGATCAACGCCGGCACGCGAGAGAAAGATTTTGCCTGGGTAAGAGACAACACGCAGCAATTCGACTGCCGGGTTACGGACCTGAGCGACGACTACACGCAAATTGCGATTCAGGGCCCGAAAGCGCATTTGCTCGTAGCCAAACTGACCGACGCCAACTTGGCTGCCTTGAAGGGGTATTGGTTCACGCACGGAACCGTCTGTGGATTGAAGAACGTTCTAATCGGGCGGACCGGCTACACGGGCGAGGACGGCTTCGAGATTTACGTTTCCTCCGACGAGGCCACGAGCGCAATGGTTTGGAACGCAGTCCTCGAAGCGGGCAAGGAGTATGGTGCTCTCGCTTGTGGGCTGGGAGCGCGCAACACCCTACGCCTGGAAGCGAAGATGCCGCTGTACGGCCACGAAATCTCGGACACCATCAACGTCTGGGAAGCGGGGCTCGACCGCTACTGCAAGGTCGAGAAACCGGAATTCATTGGCCGCGAAGCCCTGCTGCAAGCGAAGCCAGCGGGGCCCTCCAAGGTGCTCGCGGGCCTCGAAATGACAGGCCGCGGAATTGCTCGCGACGGCTACCGTGTGCTGGATCAAGCGGGTGCCGGGATTGGCTATGTCACCAGCGGCTCGCCTGCGCCATTCCTGAAAAAGAACATTGCGCTGGTATACGTTCCCCCCGCTTTTGCGGCCCTCGGCACGGCGCTGCAAGTGGAAGTTCGCGGCCAGGGCGTGGCGGCTCAGGTTGTAGCCACTCCGTTTTACAAAAGGCCAAAGATTTAGAACGCCGGGCGCTGGCGCCCGATCTCCCGCAAGGGCAATTTGAGGACACGATGGCTTATCCCGACGATCGCAAATACACCAAAGAGCACGAGTGGGTCATGGCAAACGGCACCTCGGCCTCCATCGGCATCACGCAATACGCGCAAGATTCGCTCGGCGACATCGTGTTCGTCGACCTCCCCAAGGTCGGTTCCGATATCGCCGTCGGGAAGACATTTGGATCGGTCGAGTCGGTGAAGGCAGTGTCCGATCTTTTTGCACCCGCCTCAGGAACCGTGACAGAAGTGAATGAAGAACTGGCAACTGCGCCGGAAAAAGTCAACCAGGACGCGCATGCCGCTTGGATGTTGAAGATCACGCTGAGCAATCCGAACGAACTGAACAGCCTGCTCTCCGCCGCCGACTACGAAAAGTTCGTAGCCGAAGAGGCCGCGAAATAGCAACCCTAGCCGCCAGCGCAAGCGGTTTGCTTCCGAAGATCAGTTGCGTCTAATTTCGCCGCTCGGGAGGCGTCGCAGCGCCCTGAATCGGCTAGGCATCCAACATCGTCTAAACTAGTCTTATGCGTTATCTTCCTAAGTCCCCCGGCGATCGCGAGGCCATGCTCCGCACAATCGGCGCCGGGTCCATCGACGATCTGTTTTCTCCCATTCCCGCCGAATATCGCCTCCAGCGCGACCTCCAGATTCCCCGCCAAATGGCGGAATCGGAGATCGTGGACTGGTTTCAGCAGCGGGCGCGAGAGAACGGCGAAGGCTGCACAGTGTTTCTCGGCGCGGGCGCATACAACCACTACCGGCCCGTGATTATCGACTCGCTCGTTTCTCGCGGTGAATTTCTGACTTCGTACACGCCCTATCAAGCCGAAATTTCGCAGGGTACGTTGCAGGCAATTTTTGAGTTCCAGAGTATGATCTGCGAACTCACCGGCATGGAAGTCGCCAACGCGTCAATGTATGACGGCTCGACGGCGGCCGCGGAAGCCATCATGATGGCCGTGCGCGTTACGGGACGCAACTCCGCCGTCATAGCTCGCAGCGTGCATCCCGAGTACCAGGAGGTCGTCAAGACCTACGCCACCCATCAGGGCCTCCCTTTGAACACGGTGAATTTCGGGGAGAATGGGCGCGTTGACCTCCAAGCCCTCGAGCAGGCAATCACCGACAACACGGCCTGTGTGCTGATCCAATCCCCTAATTTCTTCGGAACCATTGAAGATGTTGCCGCAATTGCCGACCTGGCTCACAGCAAGGGCGCGATGCTGGTGGTTTCGATTGCGGAAGCAATCTCCCTGGGGATCGTCAAACCGCCTGCCGAGGCCGACATCGTTGCGATGGAGGCCCAGTCCTTCGGCGTCCCGCTGGGCTTCGGCGGCCCGTATTGCGGCGTCCTGGCCACGCGCGAGAAGTTCGTCCGTCAACTGCCGGGCCGCCTGGCCGGACAGACCACAGACAAGAACGGCAACCGCGGTTTCGTCCTGACACTAGCCACGCGCGAGCAGCACATCCGGCGGGAGAAGGCTACATCCAACATTTGTACCAACCAAGCCCTCGTCGCTCTGATGGCGAATATCTTCATGACCGTCTACGGCCGAGTTGGCCTGCGTGAGCTGGCCAAGCAAAATCTCGCCAAGGCGGCCTATGCCGCGGATCACTTCGGCAGGGAAGCGAAAGTGCTCTTCGCGGGGGCTCCCCGATTCCACGAGTTCGTCGTGCAGACAACGGAAGATCCCTCCGTAATCAACAGCCGCTTGCTGGGACACAAAATCGTCGGCGGTTTTCCCCTGAAGCGTGCGTATCCCGAACTCGGCAACGCCTCGCTGTGGTGTTGCACGGAGCTGACCACGCGGAGCGCCATCGACACGGTCTGCGGGTTGATCTCCGAATACGAAGAAACCGCCAAGACCAGCGAACCCCGCATGCAGGAGGTGGCGCAGTGAACACCACTAAGGCAACGCGCCACGTCAATCAAAACGAAGGCTTAATTTTCGAAAAGTCCTCGCCCGGCAAAGCTGCGTGGAAGCTACCCCCGCTCGACGTTCCGGAAGTGGATGTTGACGTGGCACTAGGATCGTCCGCCCGCAAAGACCTCGGCGAAATGCCGGAAGTGAGCGAGATAGAAATCATTCGCCACTTCACCCGGCTCTCCACCTGGAATTACGCCATCGACCTTGGCATGTATCCGCTGGGCTCCTGCACCATGAAGTACAACCCGCGTGTCAATGAGGTCGTCGTCCGTCTGGATCGTCTCGCCAATGCGCATCCGTATGCGCCCGAGAAAATTTCGCAAGGCGCCATGAGAATTCTCCGGGTGTTGAGCGACGCATTGATCGAGATCACAGGCATGGATACCATCACGCTCCAACCCGCTGCTGGTGCGCAGGGTGAAATGACCGGGCTTCTCATGGTCCGCGCCTATCACGAGTCCAAAGGCAATGCCCGCAAGAAAGTTTTAATCCCAGATTCGGCCCACGGCACGAATCCCGCAACGGCCGCCATGGTCGACTACGCGGTCGAGAATCTCAAGTCCAACGAACGCGGCACGGTCGATGTCTCAGCCCTTGCTTCGCAAATGAACGAAGACGTGGCCGCGCTCATGCTTACGAACCCCAACACACTCGGCGTGTTCGAGGACGAAATCCACAAGATTGCCGATATTCTCCACGCCAAAGGCGGCCTGCTCTACATGGATGGCGCCAACATGAACGCGCTCGTTGGCAAAGCGCGCCCCGGCGATTTTGGCGTCGACCTCATGCACTTGAACCTGCACAAGACGTTCTCGACACCCCACGGAGGCGGTGGCCCGGGTTCTGGCCCTGTGGCCTGCAAGCAGATTCTCGAGCCGTTTCTGCCGTCGCCGGTCCTAATCTCGAAGCCGGACGGAACGCTTGGTTTCGATTACGACCGCAAGCAGTCGGTCGGTCGCGTGCGGGCGTTTTACGGAAATTTCGGAATGTTCGTGCGCGCTCTCGCCTATATTTTCGCGAACGGACCGGATGGCTTGCGCCAGACGACAGAAGACGCTGTGCTGAACGCTAACTATATCCGCAAAGGACTGACCGGAACCTTTGACCTGCCCTACTCCACTCCGTCCATGCACGAGGTCGTTTTCAGCGATAAGTTGCAGAACAAGAACGGCATCAAAACGATGGACTTAGCCAAGCGTTTGATCGATTACGGTTTTCATCCCTATACCACAGCGTTTCCGTTGATCGTGCCGGGTGCCCTGATGATCGAGCCTACGGAAAGCGAGTCGAAGGAAGAACTCGATCTGTTCGTCGAAGCCATGAAGAGCATCGCGCAGGAAGCCCAGCAGAATCCGCAAACGATTCTCGATGCGCCACACAACACACGAATTTCGCGGCTCGATGAGACCGCCGCTGCCCGCAAGCCCATTCTGCGCTGGAAGCGCTCGACCTAATGCTGTTGCGCTGAAATGAGATTGCGACTCTAAGAAAGTCATTTACCTGTTTGGGTTCCGCGCCTTCCGCTTACCGGAATTGGCAGCCCGCGCCTTCCGTTCGAGCTGCACGTTGTGAGCTGTCACAATGGCTGCCACGAGGCCTGGAAATCGCTTCTCAATCTCGGCGCAGCGCGATGTGTTGTGCATCTCCACGCCGCGCCGTTCGCCCCGAATCAAACCCGCTTCTCTTAGCGCTTTGAAGTGTTGGGAGAGGGTTGATTTCGGTATCGTTTTTTCGCTAACCTTCAGAAAGTTCGAGCAATTCAGCGAACACGCGGAGCCAACGATGTCGGCATAAATGGCCACACGCACCGGATCCGAGAGGGCGTGAAGAATGCCTTCCACCGTAACATCTTCCATGGCGGGGTGCATCAGAGGCCTCATGTTTTTGATGGTACGCGCGGGGGCCCTATTGTTCAATAGTCCATCTTTTCAGAACTAATGAATCTCGGCGACGCCTTGCCCCATCTCATGGAGCGGCAGTTAGTTTATGCCGAGATTTTCTTAAGGAGCCACATATGAGCAAGCTCAAAGGTAAGGTCGCAGTCGTCACGGGGGCGTCGAAGGGTATCGGAGCCGCCATCGCCAAATCGCTAGCGGCCGAAGGCGCGTCGGTCGTCGTAAACTACGCATCCAGCAAGGCTGGCGCCGACAAGGTTGTTAGCGCCATTACCGCAGCCGGTGGCAAGGCTGTCGCCGTCGGGGGTGATGTTGCCAAGGCTGCGGATGCTCAGGGCATCATCGATGCCGCGATTAAGAATTATGGCCGTCTTGACATTCTCGTCAACAACTCCGGCGTCTACGAGTTCAATCCAATCGAAGCCGTCACGGAAGACTCATTCCACAGGATGTTCAACATCAACGTGCTCGGTCTGCTGCTGACCACGCAGGCCGCGGTCAAACATCTTGGCGAAGGCGGAAGCATCATCAACATCGGCTCCGCCGTCAGCCGCATCACCCCTCCGCACAGTGCGGTTTATACCGGCACTAAGGGAGCCGTGGACGCCATTACGGGTGTGCTGGCGCGCGAGCTTGGACCGAGAAAGATTCGCGTCAACACCATCAACCCGGGCATGGTCGAAACCGAAGGCACAGTTGGCGCGGGCTTTATCGGCTCTGACTTCGAGAAGGCCATCGTCCCCCAAGTTCCTCTTGGACGTACCGGCAGAGTTGCGGACATTGCGCCGGTGGCCGTCTTCCTCGCCTCCGACGATTCGGCTTGGCTGACTGGCGAACAGCTTCTGGCCAGCGGCGGCCTTCGGTAAGGTGTGTTTCAGCAGGGCGGATACTTGTGTCCGCTGCCTTCGATGTTGACTGAGCCGCGAAGGCTTGGTCGAGGGCGGCGGACAGGAGCGTCCCTTGAATTTCAGATTAGAGAAGCTAACAGGCCAACTGATTCCGCGACAGCTTCAGCCCATTCAAATTCCCTAGCACCGTCACAGCGATGGAGTCGCCCTGGAAGAATTCCCGCGCCTGCTCCTGCAACTGCTCGGAAGTGACTTTTTCGATCAAGCCGATCAAGTCATCGATCCCATAGAAGCGGTCAAAGTACATTTCCTGGCGCGCCAGGTTAGACATGCAGGACATGCTCGACTCCAAGCTGAGAACCAAGCTGCCTTTGAGCTGGTCTTTCGCACGGCGCAACTCATCAGCAGGCACTTCCTCCGTCTTGAGCTTGCGGAACTCCGCTACGACCGATTCCACTAGCTTGACTGCCGACTCGCGCGAAGTGCCCGCATACACCGACAGACAGCCCGTGTCGCGATAGGGATTCAGGTCGCTATAGATGGAATAGGCTAGACCCTGCTTCTCGCGAATGTTCTGAAAGAGACGAGAACTCATGCCGCCGCCCAGAACGGTGTTGAGCACATAGCAGACGAAGCGTTTCTCATGGGCAATGGGATACGCCGGCACACCCACACAGAGTTGCACCTGTTCCAGGGCCTTCTTGTTGCGCATGGTAATGCGCGGCACGATCTTCGGCGCAGTACTAACATGGCCATTCGAGCCCGGCTTCATGGGCTCGAAATGCTCGCGAATCATATCCAGGAACTGCTTGTGCTTAAGATTTCCAGCGGCTGCAATGATCATGTTGCCGGGATAAAAGCGCTGACCGTAAAACTCGGAAACCACAGGCTGTTCGAAGCGCTTGACGGTTTCTTTTGTTCCCAAGATCGGCTTGCCGAGCGGATGGTCTTTCCAGAAACTCTGCGTGAAGATCTCGTGTACCAGATAGTCGGGGTTGTCCTCGTCCATTTTGATTTCTTCAAGGATGACGCCGCGCTCGCGATTGATATCTTTGGCTTCAAATAGCGGATTTAGTACCAGGTCGCTAAGAACGTCCATCGCCGCTGGCAAGTGCTCGTCCAATACCTTCGCGGTGAAGCAGATGCATTCCTTTGCCGTGAAGGCATCCATGTTGCCCCCAAGCGAATCCACCTGGCGCGCAATGTCTTCGGCTGTGCGATGCTTGGTCCCCTTGAAAAGCATGTGCTCAATGAAATGCGAGATGCCGTTCTCCTGCGCATCCTCGTCACGCGATCCCGTTTTCACCCAGATGCCGACGGAAATCGAGCGCACATGCTGCATCTCTTCCGTGATCACGGTGAGTCCGTTCGGTAACACCTCGCGACGAATGTTGCGTGGCCCGTCAGTCATGTCGTTTGCAAAATCCTCAAGAACAATTCAGGAAGGAGCCGGAAAACAGGCCTTCATCTATTGTACACAGACCGGCCGCCGCACAAGTGGGAGGTAAAGGCTTTTAATTCAAAGAGTTAAAGACGTACGCGATCCGATAGCTTGGAACCGGCTGGTTCCATCCTGTATTTGTTTGATGTAGTCTAGAATCAGTAAGATGCAAGCATTTCCGGTTATGAGCCCCAAACCACAAGCGACACTGTTAGGCCTTAGTTTTCAAGAGCTTAACCAGCTTGTGACAGAGGCCGGGGAGCCCGCCTACCGAGCAAAGCAACTCTTTCAAGCGTTGTATGCGGATCGGGCCGAAAGTGTCGATTCCGTCACGACGTTGCCGGTGAATTTTCGGGAAGCGCTGAAGAATCGGGGACTTGATGTTGGCTTACCGAAGATCGAGAAGAAGTTTGTCTCGAGCGATGGGACCGTTCGGTACCTATTGAGTTTTGGAGACGGGCAGAGCGTGGAAACGGTGTGGATGCCGGAAGGCGACGGTGGGGAAACGGGAGACGGGAGCGAAGCGGGCGACGAGGAGGTTTCGGATCCCGCTGTCCGGGATTGGCG
>Ga0137403_10000221_pt1 | contig 12457 bp, 13 predicted proteins | sample CZOMad2_1_16fung_FD_122057 | JGI IMG/M metagenome (GOLD analysis project Ga0137403, IMG submission 122057) | Vadose zone soil fungal communities from Angelo Coast Range Reserve, California, USA - CZOMad2_1_16fungal (Hybrid Assembly) | ecosystem: Environmental > Terrestrial > Soil > Vadose zone...
GCGGTGTGGCCGGGCTTCCACGACAAGGCCTACGGCCTCGCCTTCGACGTCGGCTCCACCACCATCGCCGGCCATCTCTGCGAATTGTCGACCGGCGATGTCGTGGCCTCGGCCGGCATCATGAATCCCCAGATCCGCTTCGGCGAAGACCTGATGAGCCGCGTCTCCTACGTCATGATGAACCCCGGCGGGGATGCCGACATGACCCGCGTCGTGCGCGAGGCCATCAATGGGCTGGCCACCAGCGTCGCCAGCGAGGCCCGCATCGACATCAAGGACATCCTGGAAGCCACCTTCGTCGGCAACCCGATCATGCATCACCTGCTGCTCGGCATCGATCCGACCGAGCTGGGCGGCGCGCCCTTCGCGCTCGCCAGCGATTCCAGCCTCACCTTCTGGGCCTCCGAGATCGAGCTGCGCATTCACCCGAACGCGCGCATCTATGTGCTGCCGTGCATCGCCGGCCATGTCGGCGCCGACACCGCGGGCGTCATCCTGTCGGAGGCGCCGAACGAATCGAACGAGATGACGCTGATCGTCGATGTCGGCACCAATGCCGAGATCGTGCTTGGCGATCGTCACCGGCTGTTGGCGGCGTCCTCGCCGACGGGACCGGCCTTTGAGGGCGCCCAGATCTCCTGCGGCCAGCGCGCGGCGCCCGGCGCCATCGAACGCGTGCGCATCGACCCGCAGACGCTGGAGCCGCGCTTCCGCGTCATCGGCAGCGACAAATGGTCGGACGAGCCGGGCTTTGCCGAGGCGACCAGGCAGATCGGCGTCACCGGCGTGTGCGGCTCCGGCATCATCGAGGCGCTGGCGGAGATGTATCTCGCGGGCATCATCAGCCAGGACGGGGTCGTCGATGGCGCGCTGGCGGCGCGCTCGGCCCGCATCCAGCCGGAAGGCCGCACCTTCTCCTATCTGCTGCATGACGGCGAGCCGGTCCTGCGCGTCACTCAGAACGACGTGCGCGCCATCCAGCTGGCCAAGGCCGCGCTCTATGCCGGCGCCCGCCTGCTGATGGACCGCATGGGCGTCGACCAGCTCGACCGCATCACGCTCGCCGGCGCCTTCGGCAGCCATATCGACGTGAAGTTCGCGATGATCCTTGGCATGATCCCCGATTGCGATCTCGCCAAGGTCACCTCGGCCGGCAACGCCGCCGGCACCGGTGCGCGCATCGCGCTCTTGAACCTGGCGTCGCGCGAGGAGATCAGCCGCGTCGTGCGCTCGGTCGAGAAGGTGGAGACGGCGGTCGAGCCGCTGTTCCAGCAGCATTTCGTCGAGGCCATGGCGATCCCGCACAAGACCGCGCCCTATCCCAACCTGCGCAAGGCGGTAGCGCTGCCGGCAGCGAAGGAGGTCGGCGCGACAGGCGACGACGGCGGGCGTCGGCGTCGGCGGCGGGGCGTCTAGACCGGTTTCACCATCACTGGAATCGAAGAGCAGATTCCGTTGTCATTCCGGCGAAAGAGGCTGTGAGGAAATCCCCGGAGGCGCTGGATCGGCATCGCGCGTCCTTCGAGACGGCCGCTTCGCGGCCTCCTCAGGATGAGAAATTTCCTTAGTGCCATCAAAGATCTGCCTCATCCTGAGGAGCGCCCGCAGGGCGCGTCTCGAAGGACGCCCGACGCCCGTGCAACTCTCGCGGAGGCCGTCTTTTGGATTTCTTCACAGCCTCTTTCGCGGGAATGACATGGAGCGGATGACGAGTCGGAGTGTGCTTCCCAGCCGTTACGTCCGTTTAATGCGGCGCCCTTACAGTCCGGCCCGACGATGAGGCACCGTCCCAAGAGATGCGGATGACGAACGATCGGTCGCGCCTGTTGAAAGCGGTCCGGCTTGCCGGCGCCGTGCTGGCGCTGTTGCTGGTCGCCGCATTCGCGCCGTCGCCGGCGGCGGCGCAGGTGCGCATCAAGGACATCGCCAGCTTCGAAGGCGTGCGCGACAACCTGCTGGTCGGCTATGGCCTGGTGGTCGGCCTCAACGGCACCGGCGACAACCTCTCGAATTCGCCGTTCACCCAGCAGTCGATCATCGGCATGCTCGAACGGCTCGGCGTCAACATCCGTGGCGAGAATTTCAAGCCGAAGAACGTCGCCGCCGTCATGGTCACCGCCACCTTGCCGCCGTTCTCGCGCGAGGGCTCTCGCATCGACATCACCGTCTCCGCCATCGGCGACGCCAAGAGCCTGCAGGGCGGCACTCTCCTGGTGACGCCGCTCATGGGCGCCGACGGCCAGGTCTATGCGGTGAGCCAGGGCCCCGTCGCCATCGCCGGCTTCAGCGCCCAGGGCGATGCCGCCAGCGTCACCAAGGGCACGCCCACCAACGGCCGCATCGCCAGCGGCGCCGTGATCGAGCGCGAGGTTCCCTTCGCGCTCGCCGATCTCCATCAGGTGCGCATCGCCCTCCACAACCCGGATTTCACCACCGCCTCGCGCATGGCCGAGGCCATCAACGGCAAGCTCGGCGGCCCGGTCGCGCAAGCCACCGATCCCACGACCGTCACCATGACGGTCCCGCAAAGCTACGGCACCGACGTGGCGCGCCTCATCACCGACGTCGAGCAGCTGCGCCTCATCCCCGACCAGGTCTCGCGCGTCGTCATCGACGAGCGCACGGGCACCATCGTCATGGGCGACAACGTGCGCATCAGCACGGTCGCGATCTCGCAGGGCAACCTCACGGTCCGCATCACCGAGACGCCGCAGGTCTCCCAGCCCGAACCGTTCAGCCAGCAGGGCGACACCGCAGTCGTGCCGCGCACCGACGTGAATGTCACGGAAGGCGGCACCGGCAACATCGCCATCGTCGGCGGCGGGGCCTCGCTCAACGACCTCGTCCAGGGCCTCAACGCGCTCGGCGTCACCCCGCGCGACATGATCGCCATTCTCCAGGCGATCAAGGCCGCGGGCGCGCTGCAGGCCGAAATCGAAGTGATGTAGGCGAAAGCACCATGGATCCCATCGCAGCCAAACCCGCGACAAACCAGCCCGCCGCCGCTCAGCCGGGGGCGCCCGCCATCGACCGCAACAGCCCCGCCTACAAGAGCGCGAAGGAATTCGAATCCGTTTTCCTCGGCCAGATGGTGGCGCAGATGTACAGCGGCACCGAGGCGAAAGGGCCGTTCGGCGGCGGTTTTGCCGAAGAAACCTACCGCTCCCTGTTCAATCAGGAACTCGGCCGCCAGATGTCGGCCGGCGGCGGCGTCGGCATCGCGGACGCGGTCTACGCGGAAATACTCAAGCTCCAAGGAGGCGTGAAATGACGCGCGTGGCGGCCACCCTTTTGGCCAGCATGAAGGCGCTCACCGATGAGGTCGAGGCCGAGACCGGCCTGTTGCGGCGCGGCGAGTTCGCCGAGATCGGCGCCGCCGCCGCGCGCAAGCAGCAGGCGGCGACCCACTACGAGGAAGCGCTCAAGATCTTCAAGGCCGAGATGCACCTGGCCGTCAGCCTGCCGGAGCGCGTGCGCCGCGACCTCCGCGCCGCCGCCCGCCGCCTGGAAATCGTGCTGAGCGACAACAGCCGCCTGGTCGCCGCCAACCGCGAGGCCAGCACGCGCCTCATCGGCCGCATCATCGAGGCCGCCAGCCAGAACACCGCCGCCGGCGGCTACACCGCCTCCGGCAAGCTCGCCACCGAGCCGACCGCCGCCACCGCCTTCGGCGCGCGGGTGTAGCAGGGCGGCTCTACGCCGCCTCGCTTTCTACACGAATATCAGGACCAGCGACGCCACCAGCAGCAGCGCCATCGCGATGTTGAAGGCGCGCAGCGCCCATTTCGCCTGCAGCAGCCGGCCGATCGCCGCGCCGAGCCCGGCCCACAGCGCGACCGCGGGCAGGCCGATCGCTCCGAATACGCCTGCGATCAGGATCGACTCCTGCACGAGGTCGCCGCCGACCGTCGTGTAGGCGCTGATGGCGCCCACGGCCATCATCCAGCCCTTCGGATTGACCCATTGGAACAACGCGGCCTGCAGGAACGTCAGCGGCCGCCCGGCGCGCGCGCCATCCGGCGTCGTCGGCGCGGCGGTGGCGATTCGATAGGCGAGATAAAGCAGGTAGGCCGCGCCGCCATAGCGCAGCAGCTGATGGATGACGGGAAGCGCTTTGAAGACCTCGCTCAGGCCCAGCCCGATGGCGAGCACCATGACCGTGAAGCCGATGGCGACGCCGAGCATGTGCGGGATCGTCCGTCGGAAGCCGAAATTGGCCCCGGACGCCGTGAGCATGATGTTGTTCGGCCCTGGCGTGACCGACGTCGCCAGCGCGAACGTCACCAGGGGGCCCCATATCTCCGTCACGACGATCTTCCGCCCTGTCAGCCAGCCCGGGTTCGTTTGTGCCCGATCGATCGCTTGCTGTCATGCCCGCCCGAGCGCATGGACGCCATGTCCGGCCGGCATCGATGGCGGAACAGCGTTGGCGGGGCTAGGCCGGCTGGGCGTTCGCGGACACCCGCCGCGATTGCGGCGTCGCCAGGCTGCGGGCGAAGGGACCGGACCTGAATCGGAACACCACGAGCAGCATGTCGACCAGCCGGCCGTCGCTCGACAGCGGCAGCATGAGGCGATCGACCTCGTAGTCCCGGCCATTGGCGAAGTTGGTGAACGGCTCGACCGAATAGAGCGGCCGCCCGGTCGTGGCCACGGTCTCGAAATGCTGCATGACCGCCGGGTTGGTCTTGAAGAATTGCACCTCGTCGAAGAACCGGCCGGTGCGGTCTTCGCCGCTGGCGGTCACCACGTGGGTGCCGACCAACCGGTAGCGGTAGCGGCGCGGCTCGTGGAACACGTCGATCAGCATGAGGTCGGGAAGATAGCCGGGGGGAATCTGCAAGGGGTCGATATCCCGGCGCGCCGGCATCGGCCGTCCGGCGCACAGGGACTCCCAGTAGTCGTAGAACCGGACCAGGTCCGGGTCGCTCACTTGCTCGCGGAAACCCGCCATCGGTCGTCACTGCATGAGGGCCGGCGCGGCGGCGCCGCAATCCCCGGCATTTGCGCGATCTTAATCATAGAATATTAAGGATGTGTCACCGTCGGCAGCCCCCTCCCTCAGCCGGGGCGGCCGAGCCGCGCCGGCTCGGCGACTTCCTCGGCCTCGCCGGCCTCGCCGTAGACCTCGGCGCGGATCACCTCGTCGGTGAGTTCGGCCAGATAGTCCGTCAGCGCCGCGTTGATCTGCGCGAACTCCGGCCACAGCACCTGATCGAGGAACGACTGCGGCACCTTCACCACGACGCTCTGCCGGTGCATGCGCGGATAGCGGAAGGGCCGCAGCCCGTAGCGCCGGCAGAGCGCGATGAAGAGCCGCCGCGACCACGGGTCCGGCAGGCTGAAACGGACCTCGACCGCCCGCTCGCGCCCCTCGCTCTCGCGCAGGCGCGCGCGGATGCGGTCCGCCGCCGCCCCGGCCGCCGCCCGCTCGCCCGCCGTCGCCGCGCCCGCGAACAGCGCCTCGATCTTGCGCAGCTTCTCCCTGAGCGTCGATTCGCCCGCCATGGTCGCTCAATCTAAGGCGATTCGCCGATCGCGCCGCCCTCGTCGTTCAGCGGCGGCAGCCGCCGCTTCACTGGCGAGGACTGGATGATCGAGGTGTTGGTCTGGGCGAACGGGACGATGCGGTCTATGAGCCGCTCCAGCGCCTCGACCGAGCGCACATGGGCACGGGCGATGAAGCAGTCGTCGCCGGTGATGCGGTCGCACTCGACGATCTCCGGCAGCTCCGCCAGCAGCTTGGCGACCGTGCTGATCTGGCCGCTCGTCGGGCGGACGCGGATATAGGCCGCGAGCGCATAGCCGAGCGCCGCCGGATCGACCTCGACCGTGAAGCGCCGTATGACGCCGGCTTCTTCCAACCGCTTCAGCCGCTCGGCCACGCTCGGCGCCGCCATGCCGAGCGCGCGCGCGAGGTCGGCGATGGAGGTCCGCCCGGCGCTCTCCAGGCTGCGCAGGAGGCGGGCGTCGACGCTGTCGATATCCTGGTCTCTATATCGAAGGCGTTTCATCTGAAATTCCAATTTTTCGAAGGTATATTCGCGACACAAACTTAGCCCATGCATAGGATATGCCGATACCGCCTGTCATTGTACAGGCATGTCATGTACGCCCACCGCATTTTCTCGTACCGCGCACGCCGTGCCGCCGCAGCTGTGGTTCCTGGTCAGCGCGGTCTTCCACTATCTCGGCCCCTCCTTCGCGGTCCTGCTGTTCGCCCGGGTGGATGTGCTGGGCGTCGCCTGGTTTCGCATCGCCAGCGCGGCTGCCGTCTTCGCGCTCTGGACCCGGCCCTGGCGCGTCTTCGCCGGCGCCTCGCGCCGCACCCTGGTCCTGCTGCTGGCGCTCGGCGCCTGCCTGGCCGCGATGAACAGCGTCTTCTACCTGGCGATCGCCCGCCTGCCGCTCAGCCTCGTCGCCACCATCGAGTTCATGGCCACGATCGCCGTGGCCCTGTTCGGGCTGCGCTCGACCCGCAACTACGCGGCGCTGGCGCTGGCGGCCATCGGCGTCCTCGTGCTCACGAACCTGCGCTGGGCGAGCGATCCGCTCGGCCTCGCCTTCGCCGTCCTCAATGGCCTGCTCTTCATCGCCTATATCGTGCTCGGCCATCGCATCGCTCGCGACGGCGCGGACCAGGGCGTCGGCCGGTTGGGCGCGGCCATGGCGGCCGCCTTCCTCTTCGTCATGCCCATCGGCTTCGCCCAGGCCGTCCCCGCGTTCGGCGAGCCGCTGCTCATCCTCGCCGGCATCGGCGTCGGCGTCTGCTCGTCCGTCATCCCCTATGTCTCGGACCAGCTCGCCATGTCGCGCCTGCCGCGCAACAGCTTCGCGCTCATGCTGGCGCTGCTGCCGGCGACCGCCACTCTGGTCGGCGCGCTCGTGCTGGCGCAGATCCCGACCGGGCGCGATCTCCTGGGCATCGCCCTCGTCATGGCCGGCATCGCGCTCCACCGCCCGCGGAGCGATTGAGCACCGCGCGCTCGCTGCACGCAGGCGATAGCTCGATGCTTGGTCAGTCCCGCAGGCCGGCCAGCGGCGATCCCGGGATCACGTCGCGGTCGAGGTTCCAGGCCAGGGTGATGCGCGGCCGGCGGCCGCGATAGGGATTGACGCAGTGAACGAACGGGCTCGGAAACAGGATCATGGTGCCGGGCGCCATCAGCGGCAGCTGCGGCGTCGTCACCGAGCCCGGCCGGATCCCGCAGCAGGCATCGACCCGCGGGTCGACGAACATGAGTTGTCCCGCATACTGATCCCCGGCATCGCCGTCGCCGGGGTCGACGCTGTAGACGATGCTGGCGGCCGTCCGCTCGTGGCTGTGCGGCAGCGAATAGTCGCCGCTGCGGTAGATGTTGGCCCAGCTCAGATCGATGACGGCGCTGTCGCTCTTCAGCAGCTGCTGACTGAAGGTCAGCGCGCGGGCGTCCAGCAGGTCGGCCTCCGGGCAGTCCCAGCGATCGAGGTGATAGACCTTGGTGCCGCCGAACGCAGGGACATGCCCGCTGGCGAGCCGGCGGTTGCGCTCGAGATCGTGGATGCGCGCAATGAGCCGGCCGTGGATCGCGTCGGCATCGGCGAAGAAGGTGATGAGGATCTCCGGATGAATGGCCGACCGCACGCGCTGACCGGCCGGCCAGACGGGAATCTCGGACGACCCGATCTGCACGGTCTCCGCTTCGGCGGCGCCAGCTTCGTCCGTCATCGATGGGCGCTCCAATCGCTGAACCATGAAATCTTAACACATGGCCGAAGGAAAGCCCCGTCGGCGTCGTGGCGTCGGCATGACTGGCATGCACACTGTGGCCCCGGTTGAAGATCGCGGAAATGGCGTCGGCAGTCGCCCTCGGCTATAGTGCGTACCTATGGGGCGCGCGCCGGGCATCTCGCATTCGATAAGCGGCGAAGTCGGGGCCGCGGTGCGGCAAGCATCCGACGCAACCTTCGGTTGGCGGGCCGGCCGATGGGCGGCCCTGGCCGTGGCCGTCCTGCTCATCATCGGGGCAAGCGCGCTGTCCTACCGCTCGCAGCAGGATCTGCTGAGCGCCGGCGAGGCCGTCGATCACACGCGCGGTATCCTCATCAAGATCGAGCGGCTGCTGTCCCTGCTCAAGGATACCGGCGCCGGCATGCGGAGCTATCTTCTCACCGGCGACAAGGAAATCCTCGAGCCGTCCGACACCGCCGTCACCGCCCTGCCGAAGGCGATGGCGGACCTGCGCGCCCTGACCGCCGACAACCCCGCCCAGCAGCGCCGCCTGGACGACCTTCAGCCCCTGGTCGACGAACGGGTTGCCCGGGTCGCTCGCCTGCTTGAGGCCGGGCGAACGCAAGGCGTGGCAGTCCTGACGGACGAGGAAACTCGGCATGCCCGCGAGACCATGGACCATATCCGTGCCATCGTGGCCGCGATGACCGAGGAGGAAAGCGAACGCGATCGCAGCCGCACCGAGGCGGCGCGCGCGGAGGCGCGCGCGGCGGGCTACCCGCTGCTGGCGGGAACGCTGCTCAGCCTGGCGCTCATCGTCTTCGTTTTCTACCGCATGAACAGCGAAATGGGGCGCCGGCGTACGGCCGAGATCTCCCTGCGCGATCTCAACGAGACGCTCGAGGAGCGCGTGCATGAACGCACGCAGCAGCTGAACGCCAGCGAGCGGCGCTACCGCAAGGTCGTCGACCTGATTCAAGAGGCCATCTGGATTCACCAAGATGGCATCATTCAATTCGTCAATCCGGCCGCCCTGAAGCTGTTCGGTGCCGCCACTGCCGACGCCCTCATCGGCCGCTCGATCTTTTCCCTCCTCCATCCCGACGATCGCGCCCGCGCCCTCGAACGCACGAAGACGGTGACCGCTGAGAAGCGCGCCGTTCCCGTGGTGGAAGCGCGCCTGGTGGGGCTGGACGGCCGCACGCGGATCGCGGAGCTGCATGCCGTCCCGTTCATGCAGGACGATCGCCTTCACGTCCTCTCGGCCGGCCGCGACGTGACGGCACAGCGCGACGCCGAGGCTCAGCTCCGCCAGTCGCAGAAGATCGAGGCCGTCGGCCGCTTGACCGGCGGCGTGGCCCACGATTTCAACAATCTGCTCACCGTGATCGTCGGCAATGCCGATGTCCTGGCCGAGCTCTGCGCCGGCGACGACCGGCGCGGCGAACTGGCGCGCGGCATCCTGTCGGCGGCGACGCGCGGCAGCGAGCTGACGAAGCAGCTGCTGGCCTTCTCGCGCCAGCAGCCGCTGGAGCCCCGGCGGATCGACGTCACCGCCCTCGTGCGGGGCATGGACAATCTGCTGCGCCGGACGCTGGGCGAGGACGTCGACCTGCGCGCCATCGAGGACCACCAGCTATGGTCGGCCGTCGCCGATCCGGCCCAGCTCGAATCGGCGCTTCTCAATCTGGCGATCAACGCCCGCGATGCCATGCCCGCCGGCGGCCGGCTGATGATCGAAACCCGCAACATCCACCTGGATGAAGACTACGCCGCCCGCAATGCCGAGGTGAAGGTGGGCGACTACGTCATGGTTGCGGTCACCGATACCGGCAGCGGCATGCCGCCCGAAGTGCTGGAGCGTGCCTTCGAGCCGTTCTTCACGACCAAGGAGACCGGCAAGGGAACCGGCCTCGGCCTCAGCATGATCTACGGCTTCATGAAGCAGTCCGGCGGCCATGTGAAGATCTACAGCGAGGTCGGCCTCGGCACGACGATGCGGCTCTATTTGCCGCGCGCCGCGGCCGACGCGCCCGCGCCCGTCGCGCCCGCCGTCCAGACGGACGTCCCCATCGGCAACGAAACGATTCTCGCCGTGGAGGACGACGTCGACGTGCGCCTGTTCGTCGTGGCGCAGCTGGAGAGCCTGGGCTACCGCGTCCTGGCGGCGGAGAACGGCATTCGCGCCCGGGCGATTCTGTCAGGCCCGGAGCGGATCGATCTCTTGTTCACCGATGTCGTCATGCCCGGCGGCCTGACCGGCAAGCAGCTGGCCGACGAAGCCGTGCGTCAGCGCCCGCAGCTCAAGACGCTCTACACCTCCGGCTATACCGAGAACACCATCATCCATCAGGGCCGGCTCGATCCCGGCGTGCAGCTGCTGTCCAAGCCCTATCGCCGCGGCGACCTCGCGCGCAAGGTCAGGCAGGTGCTCGACGGCGGGCAGTCGTAGCCCACGGGGCCCGGGCCATTTCTGCGCGTCATCACGGCTGCTGCGACGGGTCGCCCCACTCGCGCGGCCGCGCAAGGCCCGAGCTTCCGTTGTCGGCTCCAGGATCGAGCGAGGCCGGCGGTTGAACGAATAACGGCGTCGGGGCCGACACTCGTTCGACCCGCTGCTGAACGACGAACTTCGAGCCGCCCAGCAGCAGGCCGATGGCGACCAGCCAGCTCGCGAGGATTCGGCTGCCGATCTTCAGCCAGGAGCCGCCGGATCGGGGTAAGAGGGCCGGCGCCGCCGCGATGAGCCAAAGGCCCACGGCGGCTGCACCGCAGGCAAACCGCGGGTTCCCCACGGTCGGATCATGAAGCGCGACCAGGAAGCCGAGCGCAGCGCCGGTGACTAGCGTCGCCGCCGGCATGATCCAGGCGCGCAGGCTGCCCGCCGCTGCGAGCGTGAGGCCGGCAATCACGCAGCAGAGCGGGCCGAGATAGATGAAATACCGGGCCGCGCTGGGCGGCAGGCCCGTCGCCGAGAGCAGCCGATGCTCGCTCAGAATTCCCAGGGGGATGCCGACGGTGAAGATGACGGCGACCAGGATCGTCTGCCAGCGCGTCATCGGCGTCAGCGCGACGCCGAGGCCGACCAGCGGCAGGACCAGATCGTAGGTGACGATCGCGTAGGCGACGCCGCCCTCCATCAGCCCGCGATCGCCGGCAGGCCGCAGCATGACCGCCAGCAGCGCGGCGCCGGCGATCAGCACGCCGGCCGGAGCGAGCCATCTCGCCGCGGTCGCCGTGACGGGCTGCGCGCCGCTCATGCCACCAGATAGAAGACGCCCCCGGCGGCGATCACGGCGCCGACGCCGCGCGCGAGCCAGCCATGCAGCGGCTTGCCGAGCAGCAGGCCGACGACGATGCCGGTGATGTGGATCATCCCGGTCGCCAGAACGAAGCCGACGGCATAGGCCGCGGGATCGGCGGCGTTCGGCAGCTCGACGCCGTGGGCGTAGCCGTGACAGAGCGCGAAGATGGCGATCAGCGCCAGCGGCACGACCTCGACCGGCCGCCACTTGCAGGCGATCGCCAGGCCCAGCACGAGAATGGAAAGAGCGATCCCGATCTCCACGTACGGCAGCACCAGGCCCGCCATGCCCGCGATGCCGCCGACCGTCATGACCAGCGGGAAGGCGACCGGCAGCGCCCACACCGAGCGTCCACCCATCTGGGCGCCCCAGACGCCGACGGCAAACATGGCGAGGAAATGATCGAGGCCGGTGAGCGGATGGGCGAAACCGCTTGCGAAACCCCCGGTCGGCCCTTGCGTGATGTGCGCGAGCGCCGGCTGCGGCAAGAGCACCAGCGCGAGGATCCCGACAAGCCAGGGCAGAGTCGAGTCGGAAACGAGGCGCTGTCGGCTCTTCTTACGACCTTGGCGGCGAGACACGGTCGCCAGGTTCGCAGTGACGCTATCGCGCGCTTCGAGGGGAGCGTCTGACTTCTGGCTCATCGGTAGACCTCGCAACCGTGACGCGAGCGGACTCTAACGCGGCGGGATTGGAGAGCGAAAGCCGGATTGTTCGACACAGCGGGTTATACATGAGCTCCGCGGTTGCGCGACAAATGAGCGCATGGCCGCGCACATAGCGAGGCGCTTGCAAAGTCGAGCTCAGGTCCACAGGCCGCTGGAAGTGAGAAGGACGTTCGGTCCTATCAAAGCGCGGAACGCGGCGCCACCCACGAGAACATTCGCCGCCCGAACATGCCGCCGAGGATGACGAGAAGGGCCGCCGTACCGAGATTCCACAACAGGATCATCACGGTCGCGTCGAGACTGTGGAAGAGCGACAGCGCCGTCGCAGTGATCGCGGCGACCGCCAAACCTCCGGTCATCGTTACCGCCGTCGGTCGCAACGCCGCCGCGTAGCGCAACATCACGAGCATGGCGAGGGACAGCGGCAGGCTGGTCAAGACCAGGGTCGCAAAGCACCGAGCCGTCTCGCCCAAGAGTATTCCGTTGGGTCCGATGGCGACCCAATTGGTCAGGCATCCGTAGCCGATGGTCGACACCCATATGCCGAGCGCCGGCGCCGGCAGGAGCAACCAAAGGCGCGAGCGGTCGGGAAGGCTGGCCATGAATGACGCGATGGCCGCCAGAATGCCCGTGAGGAGCGAGGCCGAAGTGCCGACGATGAAAACAGGTTGCTGCAGGCGCTGCGCGAGATCGGGCCGCACGCCGTGACCGATCGCCAGCAGGCCCAGTACGAAACCCGCAAACAACAGCCAGACGGCCGCGCGCGCAAGCGG
>Ga0137403_10007341_pt1 | contig 12457 bp, 8 predicted proteins | sample CZOMad2_1_16fung_FD_122057 | JGI IMG/M metagenome (GOLD analysis project Ga0137403, IMG submission 122057) | Vadose zone soil fungal communities from Angelo Coast Range Reserve, California, USA - CZOMad2_1_16fungal (Hybrid Assembly) | ecosystem: Environmental > Terrestrial > Soil > Vadose zone...
GCCACTTTGAGAATGTGGCGATCTTTCGTCCAGACGTCGAAGCTGCATCCCACGCCGCAGTACGTGCAAACTGTTTTCGTCTTGCGGATTCGGTGCTCCCGCATGGCGGATTCCGCCTCGGAGACCTGAAGAATTGCGCCGTAGCCAGTTTCCGGTTCCACTCCTTTAACTACGTCGATCATGCCGTTTAGAGCGGACTTCCTCAGAGAGGTCAAAAAGCCTGCATGGCCGAGCATCGATTTTTCCATCAGTGCATTGCACGGACAAACAGTTACGCAATGCCCGCAGGAAACGCAACTGGACTCTCCGATCGTCGAACCGCCATCCCAAAGCACGCGCGGATTGGGATCTTCCCAGTTGATAGAAAGAGTTTCGTTGACCTCGACGTTCTGACAGGCTTCAACGCAGCGGCCGCAGAGAATGCATTGATCGGGATCGTAGCGGTAGAACGGATTCGTGTTGTCGACCTCGTAGGGCTTCGATCGAAAAGGGATTCTTTGGTGCTCAATGGCCAGCAACTTCGTCGTGTTATGAACCATGCAATTGCCATTGTTGTTATCGCAGACCGTGCAATAAAGAAGGTGATTACTGAGGATGCGATCAAACGCTTCCACCTGGGCGGCAGAGGCCGTTGCCGATTTTGTGGAGATTGACATTCCATCGGCAACTCTAATCGCGCAGGCCCGAACTAGGCGACCGTTCTCTTCAACCATGCATGTGTCACACGTCTGAACCGGACCGAGTTGAGGGTGGTAGCAGACGTGGGGGACCGACCCGCCAGTCCGGTTGATCAGATCGATGAGAAGCTCGCCGGGTTGGGCTTCTTGCACAACCCCGTCAATCGCAACCTTGAGCACAGTTTTTTCCTCTCTACAATTCATAGCAAGTGCGGGTCCAGTTGTAGGAAACAGCGAGCGCCGAGTAAACGCATAATAATTGGGGATTTCCGCGTATGAGGGACGCGCGCCTCTCGTTGTTCCTATGCGACCGAGGCGAGTAGTGGCAGCCCATGGACACTAGCGTCTATATATAGTCAGCGCCTAACTGAAAGGACTCGCTCCCAAAGTTGACGCCAGTCTGTCTGACATACGCCCTGGCACTTGAACTCTTTACCCCGGCCTCCGATTCTTCCGCCACATTCCGGGCACACCCAATTCAGAATGCCGGAGACCACATCTGCAGTCGCTTTGACGGTGCTCCACCTCATCAACACCATGCACACCTCACATAACGCCGAATTACCAGCGATCGCTAATCCTGTTCAGGCGGCGAAGTACCGCGAGACTTTGGCACATTCCGCATCGTCACAGAACGTGAATCGCAAAACTGCTGAGTGCATTTCCAGTTCCAAAATGCGGGGAAAGTTGGAACTCGATTCAAGTGGGCGCAGAAGTGGTTTGCGTGAAAACGCAACAAAGTTGTGAGCACGGCATCACAGCGGCATATGGCAATTCGCCAAGAGCGACGGTCGCCTTCGCAGTCCTGCCTCCTTGGAATCATCACCTCCACTGCGATGGCGGCTCGCTCCTTTGTCTATGTAGTAGAAGCAAGGGCTCGGGTGGCGTTGCCGTACATAACGCGGGGAAGCAAGATCCAATCTGTCGCTCTGGAATGCGGCCTGCCTCGTTGAAGTCTGAAGCCAGTCGAAATGCGGACATCCTGTCAACCGCAGGACGCTTAGCTGATTCTCATAAGGCGATCCCCAACCATCTAGTCGCCCCATGCCGCTGAAAATACGCAGTTAAGTCATATGGCGCTTGATTGGAAAGTAGCGTGCCTCTTGTTCTCGTACCAGGAGGAAAAGACGAAATGCAAGAGGCAGAGGCATACATCGGAAGCGCACAGCGCCTCGACGTCCCCAACGGCGAAAGCGCAGCTCGGGAAATGGCGGACGTTCTCTCGTGCCGCCTACCGTCGTTCTACAGAAGTGCTTATCGATTTCTGGGCAATGCAGCCGACGCGGAGGATGCGGTTCAGGACGCACTTCTTTCCGCTTACAAGCACTTGGACCAGTTTAGGGGGCAGTCCCAGATGTCGACATGGCTAACCGCCATTGTGAGCAATTGTGCGCGGATGCAATTGCGCAGGCGGCCAGGCCAGATCCACGTGTCGCTAGACGAGCGGATCGGGGAGGAGCAGGAGTATTCCATGTCAGACCGATTGGCGCACCGCGGACCAGATCCTGAAGACGAGTGCCGATATTCCGAACTAAATGCGCGTCTGAGACAGTTGGCGGCGCAGCTCTCGCCTCCATTGCGGAAGGCATTCCAGTTGCGGGACTTGGATGGTCTGACCACGAGCGAGGCAGCGAACCTTCTAGGAGTAGCAGACGGAACAGTGAAGGCCCAGGTGGCACGGGCACGCGCGAAGCTCAGGCAGCTCATGCGCCGGGGCCTCGAGCCACAATGTCGTGCGGCTCTGACCTGCCCTGCGTTGCTAAGTACGGCAAGCAAGTAAGCTCAAACCAGGAACAGATTCTATGTGGATCGTTCGACTCGCGTTACGACGGCCCTACACGTTTGTAGTGGTGTCGATACTCATCCTGATCATGGGCGGCCTCGCAATCGTGCGTACTCCCACGGATATTTTCCCCAACATCAACATTCCCGTCGTCAGCATTATCTGGAACTATAACGGCCTCACACCTGATGACATCAGCGATCGCATCGTTAGCGTCACCGAGAGAGCGCTTACCACGACGGTCGATAACATCCAGCACGTCGAATCGCAGTCGCTGTACGGAATTGCCGTCGTTAAAGTCTTCCTGCAGCCTACCGCGAACATTCAACGGGGTATTGCTCAGATCACCGCGGTTTCGCAGACGCAACTCAGACAGCTGCCTGCGGGAACGACGCCGCCACTCATTCTTGCTTACAGCGCATCGAGTGTGCCCGTACTGCAGTTAGCCCTTTCGGGGCAGAATTTGTCAGAGCAAGAACTCAACGACTATGGCCTGAATTTTATTCGAACCCAGCTCATCACGGTACCTGGGGCATCGGTTCCTTATCCCTATGGTGGCAAACAACGCCAGGTGCAAGTGGATCTGAATACGACGGCGCTGCAGTCGAAGGGCTTGTCGGCGCTGGATGTGGTCAATGCGATCAGCCTACAAAACCTGATCCTGCCCACAGGGACTTCGAAGATTGGATCCAAGGAATACGATGTTTCCATTACTAACGCGGCGCCGCAGACCGTTGCAGACCTGAACCGCATCCCGATCAAAACGATTGGCAGCACCACTATCTACATTAAGGATGTTGCTTGGGTACGCGATGGCTTTCCCCCGCAGACTAACATCGTGCGCGTCAACGGGCAGCGCTCCGTATTGCTGACCATCCAAAAGGCTGGGGATGCGTCAACGCTGAGCGTGATCTCGGGCATCAAGGGCCTTCTGCCTCAAATTAAGACAACGGTTCCACCGCAACTAGACATAGCGCCGCTGGCTGATCAGTCGATTTTTGTTCGTGGCGCGATCAGCGGAGTGGTCAGGGAAACGCTGATTGCCGCTTGCCTGACCGCTTTCATGATTCTCACTTTTCTGGGCAGTTGGCGGAGCACCGTCATCATCGCGACGTCAATCCCCCTTGCAATCCTGACCTCCATCATTGTGCTAAGTGCGATCGGCGAAACCATCAACATCATGACGCTAGGTGGACTCGCACTGGCGGTCGGGATCCTGGTTGACGATGCCACTGTGGAGGTCGAGAACATAAACCGAAATCGTGAAAGGGAACCAGACAAGGACATGGACACTGTTGTTCTGGACAGCGCCTCGCAGATTGCGACTCCTGCTTTCGTGTCCACACTTTCGATTTGCATTGTGTTCGCTCCGATGTTCTTGCTGTCCGGCGTGGCTCGGTACCTTTTTGTACCGCTCGCAGAAGCAGTGGTTTTCGCCATGTTGGCCTCGTATTTTCTGTCACGGACCATCGTTCCGACCATGGCCAAGTACTTGTTGCGGGGAGAGAAACACGAGGCCGGAGATGCTCCCAGCCGCAATCCGTTGGCGCGGCTTCAAAAGCGTTTTGAGGAGGCCTTCGAAACATTTCGTCGAAGCTATCGCAGCCTGCTGGAAATTTGTCTCCACCACCGGAGGGCTTTCCTGATTGCGTTCTTTGCGGCTTGCCTCGGCTCCTTGGCGATTCTGACTCCGTGGCTGGGCCAGGATTTCTTCCCCGGCGTAGACAGCGGCACATTCAAACTTCATGTGCGTGCTCCCACCGGAATGCGCATCGAAGAAACTGCCAACCTTTGTGATCTGGTAGAGCAGTCGATTCGGCGGCAGATTCCGGCCGGCGAAGTCCAGAGCGTCATCGACAACATAGGCCTACCCTATAGCGGCATCAATCTCTCCTACAGTAATTCCGCCCCGGTTGGCACAGCCGATGCGGATGTTCTCGTGACGCTGTCGGCCAACCACCACCCAACCGACAACTACATTCACCAGCTCCGCCTGACACTCCCGAAGCAATTCCCGGGCGTTACGTTCGCGTTTTTGCCGGCCGACATGGTGAGCCAGATCCTGAATTTTGGTCTACCAGCTCCAATCGATGTTCAAGTTGTGGGGAATGACATGGAAGGAAACAGGCGCTATGCCGACACTCTGCTGAGTAAATTGAAGTACGTCTCAGGAACAGCAGATCTTCGGATTCAGCAACCCTTCGACCAACCCTATCTGCGCCTCAGGGTCGAACGTACGAAAGCAGAACAGGTTGGTTTTTCGGCTCATGACATTGCGCAAAACCTGCTGGTGTCACTCAGCGGAAGTTTTCAGACTTCACCGACTTTTTGGGTGGATCCCAAGAATCATGTCAGTTATCAGATTGCGACTCAGACACCGCAATATCGCACCGACACATTGCAGGATCTAGAGAACATTCCGGTCACAGGCACCGACCCAACGGCGACTGCATCACTCATGGCCAGTCTGGTATCAACACAGCGGGGCGCCGGAATGGGAGTGGTTTCCCATTACAACGTAGCGCCAGTGATCGACATTTTTGGCGCTGCCGCGGGACGCGATCTGGGTGCAGTGGCCGGTGACATAAACAAAATCATTGACGCCTCACGCCAACAATTACCCCGCGGTTCCCGGGTCGTTGTCCGCGGGCAAGTTCAGACCATGCGCGCCTCCTACATCGGACTTCTGAGCGGACTGGTCTTCTCGATCGTGCTGGTATACCTGCTGATCGTAGTCAACTTTCAGTCCTGGCTCGATCCCTTCATCATGATTTCCGCGCTGCCGGCAGCACTCGCCGGGATTGCCTGGTTCTTGTTCATAACCCACACGACTCTGAGCGTGCCCGCACTCATGGGCGCCATCATGTGCATGGGCGTGGCAACCTCAAACAGCATTCTGGTGGTGAGCTTTGCCACGGAAAAAATGATGGAAGGAAGTGATTCCGTCAGCGCTGCATTGGAAGCAGGCTTCACGCGCTTCCGCCCAGTGCTGATGACCGCTCTGGCCATGATTATCGGCATGGTGCCCATGGCTCTCGGACTCGGGGACGGTGGTGAACAAAATGCTCCCCTTGGCCGGGCGGTCATAGGTGGACTGCTTTTCGCGACGGTTTCGACGCTGTTCTTTGTCCCAGCTTTTTTCAGCGTGCTGCAGGGGCGCGCTGGCATTCGACCAAAACAGGAACAAGAGCATTGAGCACCTAGAGGTGTGGAGCGATTATTTATGTTGCCTCAAACTGAAGAGATACGAACCGAAGATACAATCGGCGGGCAAACTGTCCCGTTGAATAATGTGGCAGTAGGGAATTCTCCACGCAGACGATGGCTTGCCCTGGCGATTGCGCTGCTCGCGGTTGCCGCCCTTTTGATATCTGGCATCTGGTCCCGTGTCAGGGCGCGCACCACTCTGAACGCGGAGACAGCCCAGACAGCCCTCCCCCCAGTATCGGTTGTTTCGCCAAAACAAACTGCGCCCGCTGAAGAAATCATTCTTCCTGGAAATGTGCAACCATTTATCTCTTCACCGATCTATGCACGAACAAACGGCTATCTGAGGAAGTGGTACTTCGATATTGGGGCCCACGTCAAGAAGGGCCAACTGCTTGCCGTCATCGAGACTCCGGAAGTTGATCAGCAGCTGCAGCAAGCCCGCAGCAACCTGTTAACCGCGCAGGCAAATCTCGAGCTTGCCGCCATCACTAAGACACGGTATCAGAGCCTGCTGACAAAGAACGCTGTGTCCCAACAGGACGTCGACAACGCGGTCGGTACCTATAACGCAAATAAGGCAATTGTCGACGCAGACAAGGCAGCCGTACAGCAGTACGCAGCACTGGTATCTTTTGAAAAGATCTACGCACCATTCGATAGTGTGATTACGGCGCGTAACACCGATATCGGCGACCTTATTAATTCTGGCAGCAGTGCCACACCAAAAACCGATCTCTTTCATATCGCTCAGCCCGGAAAGCTGCGTGTGTACGTAAACGTCCCAGAAGAGTACTCCCAAGGAGTCAAAGTGGGCATGACAGCAGATCTCAGTCTGGCCGAGTTTCCCGGGCGCAAGTTCCAGGGAACGCTGGTGCGAACAGCGGAAGCCATCAATATGACAACTCGCACCTTGCTGATCGAGATTGAGGTGGACAATCCTAAGAGCACACTTCTCACAGGCTCTTACGCTGAGGTCCACTTGAAAGTCCCGACCCAAAAATCTACTTTCCTGCTTCCAGTGAACACTCTGCTGTTTCGTTCGGAGGGATTACGAGTCGGCGTAGTGCAAGATGGGAAGGTTGTGCTCGCTGCCGTAACTCCTGGGCATGATTTCGGCAATCAGATTGAAATCGTCGCTGGCCTGAAGACGGGCGATCAGGTTATTGTCAACCCACCTGACTCACTGGTTTCCGGGCAGCAAGTCCAAATTGTTCAGGCAACCCTGCCGGGGGATTCCAAGTGAAATCCGCTGGAAGGACGATTTTGTTTGAGAACCGGGGGCAAGTAACTTGGCTGGCGATTGCGCTCACGATAGCCGTGCTCCAGTTGAGTGCATGCACGGTTGGACCAAAGTATCACCCTCCGGCGATGCAGGCTCCTCCCGCCTATAAAGAGGTAGGAAACTGGAAGCCTGCCCAACCCAGCGAGCAGAAGCTCGGCGGAAACTGGTGGGAAATTTTTCAGGATTCCCAGCTCAACACTTTAGAACAGCAGATCAATGTTTCCAACCAGAACCTGAAAGTGGCAGTGGCCCAGTATCAGCAGGCCCGAGCCGCTCTACGCTATAACCGCGCAGATTATTATCCGACTATCACCGCAAGTCCATCGGCGATTCGTGAGAAGTTTTCTTCGAACCGCGGCACCACGACTATCAGCAATGGCAAAACTATCAATGATTTCGTGCTGCCGCTTGATCTGTCGTATCAGGCCGACGTGTGGGGCCGGGTACGCCGCAATGTTGAGTCTTATCGGGAACAAGCACAGGCAAGCGCCGCGGATCTTGCGGTAGTCAACCTGAGCATGCACGCTGATCTGGCCATAGATTACTTCGCAGCGCGCACCTTGGATGCCGAAGAACAGCTGCTGCAATATACGGTCGTTCAGTACGAAAAGGCACTGCAATTGAATGAGGAGCGGTTCCGGGGGGGAATTGCCTCTGAGGTAGAGGTCGAGCAAGCCAGGACCATACTGGAAACGACCCGTGCTCAGGCGATCGACGTCGGCGTAGCCCGCGCCCAGTATGAGCATGCGGTGGCCGTGCTGGTGGGTAAACCTCCGGCCGAGTTCACCCTTCCGCATTTGCCGCTGACAACTCCGCCACCACCGATCCCTGTCGGTCTACCCTCCGAGCTGCTGGAAAGGCGGCCCGACATCGCCGCCGCCGAACGCAGGGTAGCATCCGCGAACGCTCAGGTCGGGCTGGCCAAGGCCGCCTACTATCCTCTGCTTACGCTGGCAGCAGCGGGAGGGTTTGAGAGCGGCCGGATTGGCACGTTACTGCAAGGTCCAAGCATTCTGTGGTCAGCGGGCCCGTCGGCTGTGGTAACGCTTTTTGATGTGGGCCGTCGGCGCGCAGTCTCCGATGAGGCCAGGGCGGGTTACGACTTTGCGGTCGCTTCTTATCGAGAAACCGTACTGGCTGGGTTCCAACAAGTTGAGGACAGCCTCGCAGCCTTGCGGATTCTCGAGCAAGAGGCTGGCGTCCAGGCTACAGCAGTGCAAGCGGCTCAGAAGTCGCTCGACCTTTCCACCACTCGCTATACGGGCGGCGTAACCAGCTATCTCGAAGTGATCACCGCGCAAAATGCCGCGCTCGCGGATGAAGTGACAGCGGTCAATATCTTGGGGCGTCGTATGGCGGGCGCGGTGTTGCTGATTCAGGCCTTGGGTGGGGGATGGGACCGCTCAAGTTTGCCCGAGCGGCCCGAATGCTGCGGTAAGCTGGTAAGCAGCAATTCCAATCCCTAACGAAGGGGTGCATCTCCGCAGATTCGACGACGTGGATGCTATGAGCCTGCGCTATGAACCTTGATACGATCACTGCCCCGATTCACACCGTGGAGAAGGGCCTGTCCTCTTCTCGCTCCGATTTGCTTGCCATCGAGGAGCCTCTGCAGCTTTGTCTAAACGGCTTCCCGCTCTCGATTACCATGCGCACACCCGGCTCCGATCTGGATCTCGCGACCGGGTTCCTCTTCACCGAGGGGATTATCGACGATGTTGGTCAGATTTTGTTGATGCGCGCCGAATCGGGGGAAGATGATTCTGAAAACTCGGGCGATAGGGTGACAATCAGGTTGAGACCCGAAGTCGCCATCGACCCCGCCCGCATCCGGCGCAATTTCTACACAAGCTCGAGCTGCGGAGTCTGTGGGAAGCTCGCGATAGGCGCGATAGAAGTTTCTCCGTCACGTCTCATGCGGCAGTCTGGCCCACAATTCCATGCGGATCTCATCTATTGCTTGCCCGACCTGCTGCGCTCCGCGCAAGACACATTTGACCGGACGGGTGGGCTTCATGCGGCGGGGCTTTTCTCGCCCGAGGGCAGCCTGCTCGGCCTGCGTGAAGATGTCGGCCGGCACAACGCCGTCGATAAACTGATTGGTTTCGCTCTGCGCGACGGCACGGTACCTCTCGGGGATTCACTCATTCTGGTCAGCGGGCGCGCAGGATTCGAACTGGTGCAGAAATCCGTAATGGCCGCGATCCCGGTCCTGGCGGCAGTAGGCGCGCCATCCAGCCTGGCCGTAAAGGTGGCACAACGTTTTGGCATGACGCTGGTAGGCTTCCTTCGCGGCGAGCGTTTCAACATCTATTCCGGAAATTGGAGAATTCAGTGAAACTTCGCATCCACCAGAACTCCCTGCGTTTGCGACTCAATCGTTCAGACGTCGAGCAATTCCGAAAGACAGGTATCTGCGCGGAATGCTTGCGATTCGGATCGGGTTCACAGCTGACCTACACGCTGGAAACCTCTCCACAGTTGAGGGTGATGGACACCCAGTATCGCCAAGACTGTATCCGCGTCCTGCTGCCGCTCCACGTGGCCCAGCAATGGGCGGGATCCGACGAAATCTCGCTTTCCCTTGACCGCGCCGATGATAGAGGTCCCTCTCTGTTGATCGAAAAGGACTTTCAGTGTCTCCACCGCGATGAGACGAGCCCGAACGACGATGTGGATGCTTTTCCGAATCCTTTAGTGGGCGATCAGTGCCGTGAAAACGCCAGATGAATCGTTGTTCGCCCGATTTTTTAAATCTCTGCTTTGTGTTCTAGAACTGCGGCAATGACTTCGGCTCCCGCGGCGCTGGTTCCACATTCGAGCTGCTTTGGGGAGAAGGCCGAGAAATCCCGAGCTTCTGCATCTTGTGGATCAGCGTAGTTCGCTTCAAGCCAAGTTTCGCGGCTGCGCCTTTCGGGCCGCCGATCACCCAACCGACTCTTTGAAGCGTGTGCAGAATCAGAGTGCGTTCCGAGTCCCTCAGAGTAGTTGCAGCCTGAGAGATGATGACACCCTGAGTTCCTGCCGCCGGCAGGGGATTGGGAAGCACGCCATCATTTGAAAGGATCACGGCACGTTCGATCATGTTCTGTAGCTCGCGGACATTCCCAGGCCACGTATACGAGCTGAATGCAGACATCGTCGTCGCGGGAATGTGTTCGATTTGCTTACCCATCCGGTGGCCACAAATCTCCACAAAATGGGCTACCAGAGCCGGAATGTCTTCGCGGCGCTCCCGCAACGCTGGCAGCAGGATCGGAAACACATTCAGACGGTAGTAGAGGTCGCTGCGAAACTCGCCCCGCTTCACCATATCCGTCAGATCACGGTGTGTGGCGGCAACCAGCCGAACGTCCACCTTGTGGGTGCGAGTGCTACCCAGGCGCTCAAACTCCTGTTCCTGCAGTACGCGCAGCAGTTTGGGCTGTAATGCGGGCGGAATGTCTCCCACTTCATCCAGGAAGAGCGTGCCTTTGTCGGCCAGCTCGAAACGACCAATCTTCTGCGCTATCGCTCCGGTGAACGCGCCTTTCTCATGGCCAAAAAGCTCACTTTCCAGCAGATCCAGCGGAATAGCAGCGCAATTCAACCTTACGAAGGGACGTCCGCAGCGCGAGCTGATGTTGTGAATCGCGTGCGCGATCAGCTCCTTGCCGGTGCCTGTTTCTCCCTGGATAAGAACGGTGGAATCCGTAGGTGCCACACGTTCGACTTGTTCGAGCACCTCTTCCAGAGCAGGACTGTTGCCTATGACCTGCTCGAATCTGCGCTCATAAGAAAGTTGCTCACCACTCTCGACTCTTTGGAAAGCTCCCACAGAGGACCTCCTGGGTACGCGTGCGCACTGGTTAAGGGGTTCAACTGTCCAGAGCGGCTCGAACATTCTCGAGCAGGACTTCATCGTCGAACGGTTTTGCCATGAACTCTACTGCGCCCGCTCTCAACGCCTGCAGGCGCATTTTTGTGTCGCCGTGTGCCGTGATGAAGATGGTCGGAATCCTGCAGTGCTCAGCGTTGAGCTGGGCCTGCAATTCCAGACCGGACATTCCCGGCATGCGAATATCCGCGATCAGGCATGCAGTCTGGTGCTGTTGGCCGGACTTCAGGAATTCCTCCGCCGACGCAAACGCTCGCGACGGCAATCCAACCGCCTTCAGCAGGCCCTGCAATGCCCCGCGCATCAACTCATCGTCATCGACAATCGCGACCAATTTCGCCTTCGCCTGAGTAGCCATAGTTGCAAGGTAACGCTCCGGCAGGGACCGCGCAATTATGCTTTGGTATGAGGGCTCTAATACCGCGCTGCGTGCGTCATTCGTGCGCCTCGGCTTCGACAGGCAGGGTGAGGTGGAAGCTTGCGCCGCGCGGAGAGTTGTCGGCAGCCCACAAGCGGCCACCATGAGATTCAATGATGGAGCGGCTGATCCGAAGTCCCATGCCGGTCCCATGAGGTTTCGTGGTAAAGAACGCATTAAAGATTTGGTCCGCCTGCTGCGGAGGCAGGCCTACGCCGGTATCGCTGATCGACACCATGAGTTGCTCATTCTCCGCCCTCTGCGATTTGACGGCGAGTTCGCGCGTCCCGTCTCCATCTTTCATAGCATCGATGGCATTGATCATAAGGTTCATGAGCACCTGCTGCAATTGCACGCGATCTCCTGTGAGCTGGGGGACATCTTCCGCGAGCTCCGTTCGGACTGAGATGGAATGTCGCGTTACCTCGCTGCGCATCAGGGCTACCATCTCTCGAATGATCTCGTTTATATCAACCAACTCCCATTGCGGAGTACCTTTCTTGAAGAGCAGGCGGGTTCGGCTGATGATTTCCGCCGCACGGGTTGCGTCTTTGACGATCCTCAACGCCGCTGCGCGCGCCTCTTCCACATCGGGGTGATCGCGATTGAGCCATCGCAAGCAGGTGTTTGCGTCGGTGACCGCGGCGGCAATCGGCTGATTCACTTCGTGCGCCAGTGAAGCCGTCAGCTCTCCCATGGTGGTGACGCGGCTGACGTGTGCGAGATCCGACTGCGCCTGACGCAAGGCCTCCTCGGCGCGGTTGCGCGATTGTTCAACACGCCGTTTTATCTCCATCACACCAGTGATCAGCGAACTCGCTATCAGGAAGACTGCAAATCGCAAGAAGACAGCCGGCTCAACGGCCGGTGGGACTGTCCTCCCTAGAAAGAAGTAGCCGAAGCCTATAGCTGAGAGACCGACAGACAAAAGACCCGGCCCCAAGCCTCCGAAAAGGCTGCTCAACGTGACAGCTAGAAGGAAACACGAGGCAGGAGCATCTATGGGCCAAGCCGCTGCCAATGCGATGCCGCAGGAAATCATTGCCAAACCGTAGCGGCGAACTTTGGAGAGCGCCTTCATTCGCGAGCGGTTCCTGGGCGGCCCAACGGCCTCCTCACCAGCCATCGCAAAGCTTCTGGATCCCGCAACTGTTGCTACCTTGATTGTGCCACATTCTCTATGTGCTGGATATTTGGCGGATCAATGCAG
>Ga0137403_10007344_pt1 | contig 12455 bp, 15 predicted proteins | sample CZOMad2_1_16fung_FD_122057 | JGI IMG/M metagenome (GOLD analysis project Ga0137403, IMG submission 122057) | Vadose zone soil fungal communities from Angelo Coast Range Reserve, California, USA - CZOMad2_1_16fungal (Hybrid Assembly) | ecosystem: Environmental > Terrestrial > Soil > Vadose zone...
CTCAACCACCTGGTGGACCGCGTCTTCCGTGTCGGCGAGGTTCGCCTGCGCGGCACGCGGCTCTGCGAGCCGTGCAAGTATCTCGACGGGCTCACGCGCGACGGCGTCATGGCCGCCCTCGTCCACCGCGGCGGGCTGCGCGCGCAGATTCTCGGCGAAGGAGTCATCCGGGTCGGCGACATCGTGCGGCCCGAGTAGCGAGCGAGGAGGAGCGATGCCGCCGAAGGTGACGATCTACACGAATGTCGGCTGAGGGCCCTGTCACCGCGCGACAGAGTATCTGTCGCAGAAGGGCGTGCCGTTCACCGAGCGCAACGTCGGGCGAGACGCCGGCGCGCGCGAGGAGCTGATGGAGCTGGGACTCACCTCGCTGCCGGTGATCCTCATCGGCGAGCAGCGGCTGAGCGGGTTCAACCCCAAAAAGATCGACGAGGCTCTTGCCGGCGACTGATTTTATATTTTGCGTCGGAGCGCCTTCGCAGGGCTCCGGCGCTCGACGGTCGGCGAATCGCTGGCCGCAGGAGACTGAGATGGCCGAGCCGTCACAGGCGAACGTCGACAAGATGTGGGCGTACGCCCGCAAGTACGCCGAGAAATCGGGCACGGCGCTGCATCCGGACGTGAGCGTCACCGAGGCCGTCGTCCAGGGGCTGGCCAAGCACATCGAGGAGGTCGGGCGGCCGCTGTGTCCCTGCAACTTCTATCCCGACCCGAAGGCGGAGGCCAAGCTGCGCCGCTGGATCTGCGCGTGCGACGAGATGCAGAAATGGAAGTACTGCCACTGCCTGCTCTTCGTCACGCCGGAGGGGCTGCCCATCACCGAGTACCTCCCCGAGGACCACGAGGGCCGGCACGCGTACGGTGTCGTCACGGATCCGACGCCCGACAAGGGCCGCGCCACCGCCAAGGTCCTCGAGCGGCAGCAGGCGGAGGGCACATGAAGCAGGCGCATCGGCAGGAAATCCGCGTCCCCGGCATGCCGGAGCCGATCAGCCACTTCACGCACGTCGTGCGTGCGGGGCCGATCGTGTTCGTCTCCGGCTGCGTCGCCAGCGACGAGAACGGCAAGACGGTCGGCGGCAGCGACATCGTCGCGCAAACCCGCCAGGTCCACGACAACATCAAGCGCTGTCTCGCCGCCGCCGGCGCCACGTTCGCCGACGTCTGCAAGGTGACGGTGTTCCTCAAGAACGTGGCCGACCGCGAGAAGGTCAACACCGTTCGCAAGGAGTACTTCGGCGCGCACCGGCCGGCGAGCACCCTCATCGAGATCTCGCGCCTCGTGCGCGACGATCTGCTGATCGAAATCGAAGCCACGGCCGTGGTGCCCGAGCGTGCGGCGCGACCGGCGCGCCGGCGCGCACCACCGACGAAGCGCGCGCGGCGACGCTGATGCCCACCGTCCGCCTGCGCGACGCCTCCGAGTACCCCGAGCCCGCGCGCCGGCTCTTCGAGCTGTCCAAGCAGTGGTTCGACTACGACTTCAAAGAGCCGCCGGCGATGAGCCGCGTGATGGCGTGGGACCCGCACTTCGGCGGGCCTCACGGCCGCGCCATGAAGCGCGCGATGGCGCCGGGCGAGTTCTCGCGCGGCGAGAAGGAGATGGTGGCGGCCGCGGTGAGCGGCGTCAACGCCTGCACCTACTGAGTGGAGGCGCACACTGCAGCCGGGAAGCTGCAGGGGATGACGGGCGACGATCGCTGGTACGAGGCCGCGTTCGTGGTGGGCATCACCAACGCGCTCAACGTGGTCGCCGACGGCCTCGGCGGCGCGCCGATGCCGCAGGTCGAGCCCGAGACGGCCCCCGCGGAGGTGCGGACGATCTTCGCCGACATCCGCGCGTTCTATGGGACCGGCGGCCCGGCGGCCGACGTCCTCGGGGGCGAGATTCCGATGCCCTTCGGCCTCATCGCTCACGACCCCGGCTATCTCGCCGACGTCTGGGCGGCGGTGAAGCGCGCGTTCAGCGAGCGCCGCCTGACTCGCCGCCATAAGGAGGCGCTGGCCTTCGCGGTGTCGCTCACGACGCGCTCGGCGTTCGGCACCGCCTTCCACCTCGGGGAGCTGCGGCGCCTCGGCGTGGGCGAGCGCGGGGTGATGGAGGTCGTCGGCGTCGCGCAGATGTTTTCCTCATATACGAAGATCGCCGACACGCTCCAGCTGTCGTCGGACATGGCCGACATCGCGCCGGCGGACGCGTCCGGCGTGCCGGACCCCGGCGCGGGGTGAGCCGAGCGGTGGCATCCGAGCGCGAGCGCGCGATCGAGCTGTGGCGGGAGGCCTACCGCCAGCAGATGGCGGGTGACCTCGACGGCGCGATCGAGACGTACCGGCGCTCGATCTCCACGTGCCCCACCGCCGAGGCGCACACGTTCCTCGGCTGGACCTATTCCTTCCAGGGCCGCCTGGAGGAGGCGACGGCCGAGTGCCTGCGGGCCATCAAGGTCGATCCCGACTTCGGCAACCCGTACAACGACATCGGCGTGTACCTCATGCAGCAGGGCAAGCTCGAGGAAGCGATCCCGTGGCTCGAGCGGGCCAAAGAGGCGCGGCGCTACGAACCCCGCCAGTTCCCGTTCATGAACCTGGGTCGGATCTACCTCAAGCAGGGACGCTGGTGGGAGGCGCTGAGCCAGTTCGAGGCCGCCGTCCGCCTGGCTCCGGCCGACGCCGATCTCGCCAAGACCCTGCATTCGCTGCGCGGCCGTCTGAACTGACGCGAGGAAGCCCGATCCGTGGCGCCTGCATGGCATCGCGTTTGTAGGTCCGGAAGCCATGACACCCAGAGACCGTTCGTCCAGCGTCCGGAATCGGCCCGGCAGGCCCTATCCGCTCGGCGCGGTGTGGGACGGCTCGGGCGTCAACTTCGCTCTCTTCTCCGAGAACGCGACCGCCGTCGAGCTGTGCCTGTTCGATGGCGAGCGCGAGACGCGGGTCCCCGTGGTCGAGAATACCGACCACGTGTGGCATGTCTACCTGCCGGAGGCGCGACCCGGGGCACGCTACGGCTACCGCGTCCACGGCCCGTGGGATCCCGCCAACGGCCACCGCTTCAACCCGGCGAAGCTCCTGCTCGACCCCTACGCGCGCGCCGTCGACGGCACGATCACGTGGGGCGATTCGCTCTTCGCCTACGAGGTCGGCGCCGGCGAGGACGCGGATACGAAGATCGACGCGCACGACAGCGCCGAGCACATGCCGAAGGGCATCGTGGTGGACACGGCGTTCACCTGGGGCGGCGACCGGCCGCCGCGCACGCCGTGGAACGAGACGCTGATCTACGAGCTGCACGTCAAGGGCGTCACCCAGCGCCACCCCGACGTGCCGGACACGTTGCGCGGGACCTACGCGGGGCTGACGGCTCCCGCCCCTCTCGAGCACCTCAAGGCGCTCGGCGTCACCGCCGTGGAGCTGATGCCCGTGCACCAGTTCGTCTCGGACCGCTATCTCAAGGAGAAGGGCCTCAGCAATTACTGGGGCTACAACTCCATCGGCTTCTTCGCCCCTGACTTTCGCTACGCGTCCGGCAGCGGGCTCGGGGCGCAGCTCAACGAGTTCAAGACGATGGTCAAGACGCTGCACGAGAACGGCATCGAGGTGATCCTCGACGTCGTCTACAACCACACCGCCGAGGGCAATCACCTCGGACCGACCTTCAGCTTCCGCGGCATCGACAACGCCGCCTACTACCGCCTGAGTCCCGAGAATCGCCGGCACTACGTCGACTTCACCGGCTGCGGCAACACGCTCAACATGACGCATCCGCGGACGCTGCAGCTGATCATGGACAGCCTGCGGTACTGGATCCAGGAGATGCACGTGGACGGCTTCCGCTTCGACCTGGCATCGGCGCTGGCCCGCGAGCTGAACGACGTCGATCGCCTCGGCTCGTTCTTCGACATCATCCACCAGGACCCGGTGATCTCGCAGGTGAAGCTGATCGCCGAGCCCTGGGACCTCGGCGAGGGCGGCTATCAGGTCGGCAACTTCCCGAACGAGTGGGCGGAGTGGAACGGCATCTACCGCGACAACGTGCGCGCCTACTGGAAGGGCGACGAGGGACAGGCGGGCGGCATGGGCCACCGCCTGACCGGCTCCAGCGACCTCTACGGCCGGGGCGGCCGCCGGCCGTACGCGTCGATCAACTTCGTGACCGCGCACGACGGCTTCACCCTCAACGACCTCGTGTCCTACAACGACAAGCACAACGAGGCCAACGGCGAGGGCAACCGCGACGGCTCCGATCACAACCTGTCCTGGAACCACGGCGTCGAGGGTCCCACCGACGACGTGAAGATCACCGCGCTGCGTGAGCGGCAGAAGCGGAACTTCATCGCCACGCTGCTCCTCGCGGAGGGCGTGCCGATGATCTGCGGCGGCGACGAGATCGGCCGCACGCAGCAAGGCAACAACAACGCCTACTGCCAGGACAACGAGATCTCCTGGCTCGACTGGAATCTCGACGACATGCGGCGCGACCTGCTGACCTTCACGCGGTTCGTGGCGGAGTTGCGCCGCGAGCACCCCGTGTTCCGCCGGCGCCAGTTCTTCTTCGGCCGCAAGTTCCAGGGCTCCGAGGTCAAGGACCTCACGTGGTTCCGCTGCGACGGCGGGGAGATGACACAGGACGACTGGACCAACCCGATCACGCGCTGCTTCGGCCTGCGCTTGGCCGGCGACGCCATCCAGGAGCCCGACGCCATCGGCCGGCGGATCGTGGACGACACCTTCCTAATGATGCTCAACGCCCACCACGAGCCGATGGGCTTCACGCTGCCCGCGCACCGCAACGATGTCCGCTGGGAGCCCGTGCTCGACACGCGCGAGCCGACCGGCCAGAGCAAGGGGCAGGCGCTGAGCGGGGGCGACGTCTATGAGATGGACGCGCGCTCGTTGGTGGTGCTCCGGCTGCGCCGCGAGAGCCAGGGGGGCGAGACCGGCGAGGGCGACAGAGCGGGCGACGGCGCCGGCGAGTAGGCTACGCGCCGGGCGCCTCGGGCGCCGTCTGGTTGGCCGGGTCGAAGTCGACGTGCTGCCGCGTCGTCTCGCCCAGCGTGCGACCGCCCAGCACGCGGCTCAGCTGCTCGGCGTCGGCGATCGGGCCGTGCTCGCCGCGAAAGCGGACGATGGCCGCGGCGTCCTCGAGACGCAGACCGGGCACCTCGAGCAGCTCCCGCTCGTTGGCGACGTTCACGCGGATCTTATTCGGTGACATGACGACCTCCCTCGGCGAGGACTGATCTCAGTCTACACGCGCGTCTGGCGGCCGGCCCAGTGGGGCTCGCGCAGGAGCCGCTTGACGAGCTTGCCCGCGGTGTCGCGCGGGAAGTCGTCGTGGAAGGAGACCTCGCGCGGCGCCTTGTAGTCGGCGAGGTGGGCGCGACAGAAGTCCATCAGCTCGCGGTCGGTGACGCGCTCGCCGGGACGGAGCTGGATGGCGGCGTGCACGCGCTCTCCCCACTCGGCGTCGGGCACGCCGAACACGGCGACGTCCTCGACGGCCGGATGGCGGTGCAGGGCGTCCTCGATCTCGGCCGGGTAGATGTTCACCCCGCCCGAGATGATCATGTCGCGCTTGCGGTCGCAGATGTAGACGAAGCCCTCGTCGTCCATCCACGCCACGTCCCCGACCGACATCCACTCGCCACGCGACGTCTGCGCGGTCGCCGCGGGGTTGCCGTAGTACTCGTCGAACACGCCCGCGTAGCGGCGCACGAACAGCTCGCCCGGCGTGCCCGGCGCCGCCGGACGCCCGTCGTCGTCGAGGATGGCCAGCTCCACGCCCGGCGCCGCGCGGCCGCACGAGCCGGGCTTGCGCAGCACGTCCTCGGGACGCAGCACGGTGTTCACGCCGAGCTCCGTCGAGCCGTAGAACTCGTAGAGCGCGGGTCCGAACATCGCGATGGCCTGCTCCTTCACCCGCATCGGGCACGGCGCGGCCGCGATGACGAGCGAGCGCATCGACGATACGTCGTAGCGCGCGCGCACCTCGGCCGGCAGGTCCACGATGCGCTTGAGCAGGGTGGGCGCCATGAACGTCGTCGTGCAGCGGTGCGCTTCGATGAGGCGCAGCGCGTCCTCGGGATCGAACTTGCGCATCACCACCACCGTGCCGCCGACCATCTGCGCGTAGAGCGCGAAGCCGCCGGGTGCGGAGTGGTAGAGCGGCCCGGCGACGAGGTGCACCTGGGCGGGGTCGAGACAGTCCAGCGCGGCCAGGCGCGGCAGGATGGCCGCGGGATCCGTCACGCGGCGCAGCGCGCCCTTCGGCTTGCCGGTGGTGCCCGCCGTGTAGACCATCGAGCCGCCGACGACGGGTAACGCGGGCGGCGGCGCCTCGCTGCCGCGCGCGAGCAGGTCGTCGAACGCCTCCGCCCACGGCCGCCGCTCGGGGCCGAGGGTGATCCAGCGCTTGACGCGCGCGCCGCCGCGAACGCGCTCGGCCATCGGCAGGAACGCATCGCCGACGAAGACCGCCGTCGCGTCGGAGTTGTCGAGGATGTACGCGACCTCCTCGGCGGTGAGGCGATGGTTCATCGGCACCCCGATGGCGCCGAGGGCGCGGAGGGCCGCGCCGGCCACGAGGGTCTCCAGCGCGTTGTGGGCGTAGACGATCACGTGCTGGCCGACGCCCACCCCCAGCGCCGCCAGCGAGTGGGCGAGCCGGTTCCGCATACGGAAAAATTGTTCCCAGGTCAGCGACCGCCCGCCCTCGATGAGGGCCGGACGGTGCGGCTGCTTCACGGCGTGAGCGGCCACGAGGTCCATGGTGCGAGAGTCTACCTCCGCCTGGCCCGGCTTGTGCACGCACGATGGAATGGCTCACGGTCGCCGCGACGCGCTCCGACGCCTGCAGCCGTTGCTGCAGGTGGTGATTCTCGCCTTCGCGCTCTTCTGCCTCGGGATCGCCCAGGACGTGTTCATCCCGATCGCGCTCGCCATGCTGCTGACGTTCGTGCTGTCGCCGATCGTCGAGCGGCTGCAGCGCTGGCGGCTGCCGCGCGTACCCGCCGTCATCGTGACGGTGGCCTTCGCGTTCTCGGTGCTCGGCGGTCTCGGCTGGCTGCTCACCTCGCAGGTCACCACGCTCGCGGACGACCTGCCACAGTACAAGCACAACATCACCGGCAAGATCCGCCAGGTCCGCCGCGTCGGCAAGTCCGACTCGCTCGAGAAGGCGCAGTCCACCGTGAAGGAGGTCATCGGCGAGCTGCAGAAGGACGGCGGCGCGCCCAAGGGGAAGCCCGCGCAGCCGGTGGTCGTGGAGCGACAGCCGCCGACAGGGCTCGCCGGCCTCCGCGCGACGCTCGCGCCGGTCGCCGACGTGCTCGCCACCGTCGGTCTCGTGATCGTGCTGGTGATCTTCATGCTGATCGAGCGGCAGCGCCTGCTCGAGCGGCTCATCCGGCTCGGCGGCACGTCGCGCGTGACGGTCACCACCAAGATCCTCACCGACGCCGCGGAGCGGATCGGGCGCTACCTCCAGATGCAGTCGCTGATCAACACGGGCTTCGGCATCGCCATCGGCACCGGCCTCTTCCTCATCGGCGCGCCGTACGCGCTGCTCTTCGGGGTGCTCGCCGGCGTGCTGCGCTTCGTTCCGTACGTGGGCGCGTGGGCGGCCGGCGGTACGGCCGCGCTCATGAGCCTCGCCGTCTTCGACGGCTGGCGCGAGCCGGTCATGGTGCTGGCTTTGTTCGTTCTCGTGGAGCTCACGATCTACCTGGTGGTGGAGCCGCTCCTCTACAGCCACAGCGCCGGCGTCTCGCCGCTGGCGCTGCTGATCACACTCGCGTTCTGGACGTGGCTCTGGGGCCCCATCGGCCTCATCCTCGGCACTCCGCTCACCGTGTGCCTCGTCGCGCTGGGTCGGCACGTGCCGGAGATGGAATTCATCGTCGTGCTCTTCGGCGACGAGCCGGTGGTCACGACGGACGTCGCCGTCTACCAGCGGCTCCTCAAGGGCGACGAGGCCGGTGCCAGGGCCGTGCTCGAGGAGTACGTCAAGACACACGAGACGGCCGACGTCTACGAAGACGTGCTGCTGCCCACGCTGTCACGGGTGCGTCGCGACGCCGCGCGCGGCGCGCTGACGCCGAAGGAGTCGGCCTTCATCGCGGCCGCCACGCGCCGGATCCTCGACGACCTCGACAAGCGCGTGCTGCCGGCGGCGAGCGCGCGCGACGAAGGCGGCACGGCGGCGACGCCCGCCACGCCCGCGCTGCGCGCGCTGGCGTGCCCGGCGCGTGATGACGTCGACGCCGCCGCGCTCGCGATGCTCGCGAGCCGCGTGGCACGCGACGGCGTGCGGCTGGAGGTGACCGATCCCGGCCTGCTCGCGGCCGAGGTGGTGGAGCGCGTCGCCGCCGTCGAGCCTGACGTGGTCGTGGTGGCGTCGCTCGCACAGGGCGGCCTCGCGCACGCCTGCTACGTCCTCAAGCGCCTGCGCGCGCGCTTCCCCGACCTGCCGGTGGTGGCCGCCTGCTGGAGCCCGCCCAACGATCGTCTGGACGAGGCGTGCGCCACCTTGCTCGACGCCGGAGCCAGCGAGATCGCCACCACGCTGCGCGAGGCGCGCGACCGCATCCTCCAGTACCGGCGCGTGCGCGCCGAGCCGGCGCCGCCGCGCGCGGCGTGACGGCTGCCGCGGGCGGCGCTATGCTCCTCGTGTGCGCCGGCCTGCCGCGCTGCTGCTCCTCCTGATCGCGGCCTCGCCGGCCGCGCACGCGCAGCCCGCGCGCTGGCGTGGCACCGGCGTCGTCGTGGCCGTGCTGCCCGCGCCCTCCAGCCTGCACGCCACGCGGCCGGTCATCGTGCTCGACCACGAGCCCATCCACGGCCTCATGGAGGAGCGCATGTCGATGCCGTTCATCGCGGCGTCCGCCGACCTCTTCCGCGACATCAAGGCCGGCGACCACGTGGCCTTCGCGCTCGCCGAGACGCCGGACGCGCTGCTCGTGGTGAGCCTCGAGCGGCTGTCTCCTCGATCCCCTTAGCGCGGTAGGCGGCGTAGGAATGCGGCGATTGCGCGACCGATCTCGGCGGGCGAGTCTTCCTGCACGAAGTGGCTGCCGCGCACGGTGACCTCCTGCTGGTTGGGCCAGCGGCGACAGAAGTCACGCTGCGCGCCGACGAGGATCGAGCCCGGCCCGGCGTTGACGAAGAGCTTGGGCAGTGGTGTCGTCGAGAGCCACTCGGCGTAGGCGGAGACGATCGCGGCCACGTCGGCGGGCTCGCCGTCGATCGGGATCTCGCGCGGCCAGGTCAGCGTCGGTCGCCGCGACTCGCCCGCGTGGCGGAAGGGCTCGCGGTACTTGTCCATCTCCTCGTTCGTCAGCCCGCGCAGAACGCTCGCGGGCAGGATGCGCTCCACGAAGACGTTCTTCTGGAGCACCAACTCCTCGCCAGCGGGCGAGCGCATCGCCTGGAAGATCTTGCGCGCGGGCTCCGGCCACTCCGCCCACGTCACCGGCCGCACGAGGGCCTCCATGTAAACGAGCGCGCGCACGCGGTCGGGATGGCGGCGCGCCCAGTCGAATCCGAGCGCCGAGCCCCAGTCGTGCATGACCAGCGTGACGTCGCGCAGCGCGAGCACCTCGAACCAGGCGTCGAGGTAGCGCGCGTGGTCTACGAAGCGGTAGCTGCCGCCGGCGGCCTTGCCCGAGCGGCCCATGCCGATGAGGTCGGGCGCGAGACACCGGCCCGAGCCCTGCAGGAGCGGGATCACGTTGCGCCAGAGATAGGACGAGGTCGGGTTGCCGTGCAGGAAGACGATCGGCGCACCGACGCCCACCTCCACGTAGGCCATGAAGCTGTCGAGGACGGGCGCGCGCCGCCGCTCGTAGAAGTCCGCTGCCGAGACCGAGGCCGCCACCGCGTCAGCATTATAATCGCGGCCGAAATCGAGGAGCGTCACGGGTTCCCCGGGACGCGACGAGCGTTTGCCGGGGGAGTCCGAGGGGCGCGTAGCCCCCTTCGCTTGAACGATCAGGGGGCCATTTCGGGGCCCCCATGCTGAAAGGATGCAATGGCTCGCTGGCTCGTCGGCACGAGCGGCTACGTCTATCGCGACTGGCGGACGCGCTTCTATCCGTCTCAGGCTCGCCTCGGCCGTCGAACGGCCTGCGGCTTCGCACTGCCACCCGCGCTGCCCGCGCGTGCGTGGCTGCGGTATTACGCGGCGCGCTTCGACACCGTGGAGCTCAACAGCTCCTTCACGCGCTTCCTGCGCCGCGCGCGCTCGGCGGCGCTCTGGGCCCTGTGCTGATCCAGCTGCTGTCGAGCTTCCACCTGCGGCTCGACCGGCTCGACGGCCTGCTGCAGGCACTCGCGCGCCGCAACGTCGCCCGCGCCGTGCTGGAGGTGCGCCACGCCTCCTGGCTCGTCGACGAGGTCTTCGAGCGGCTCGCGCGCGCCAACGTGGCGCTCTGTCTGCACGACTTCCAGGACCAACCGGTAACCGGCCCGCTCACCGCTGACTTCGTCTACGTCCGCCGCCACGGTACGCGGCGGCGCTACGGCGGCTCGTACACGGAGGCGATGCTGCGGGCCGACGCCGAGCGTGTCGATGCGTGGGACAGCCGCGCGCGGCGCCGCGCCGCATGACGACGCTCTCGACGCGCTGCTGCGTCGCCGGCGGCGGCCCGGCCGGGATGATGCTCGGTCTGCTCCTGGCGCGCGCCGGCGTCGACGTGATCGTGCTGGAGAAGCACGCCGACTTCCTGCGCGACTTTCGCGGCGACACGATCCATCCTTCCACGCTCGAGGTCATGCACGAGCTCGGCCTGCTCGAGGCGTTCCTGGCGCTGCCGCACACGGAGGTCCGCGAGCTGACTGGGATCGTCGGCGGCGAGCGGATCCCGATCGCGGACTTCAGCCACCTGCCGGTGCGCTGCCCGTTCATCGCCCTCATGCCGCAGTGGGACTTCCTCGACTTCCTCGCGAGCCATGCGCGGCGGTATCCGACGTTCGCGCTCCGTATGAGCACCGGCGTCGTCGGCCTGCTGGAAGAGAGCGGGCCGGTGATCGGCGTGAGCGCGACGGCGCCCGATGGCCCTCTGGAGGTCCGCGCCGACCTCGTCGTCGGCGCCGACGGCCGTGACTCCACGGTCCGCGCGGCGGCCGCTCTCCGTGTGGAGACGCTCGGCGCCCCCATGGACGTGCTGTGGTTCCGTCTGCCGCGCAAGCCGGGCGGCGTGGACCAGACGCTCGTCGGCCGCGTGGAGGCCGGGCGGATCTTCGTCATGCTCGACCGCGGCGACTACTGGCAGTGCGGCTTCGTGATCGCCAAGGGCACGCTCGACGAGATCCGCGCCCGCGGCCTCGCGGCGTTTCGCGAGGAGGTCGCGCGGCTCGCGCAGACGCGCGCCGACGCGAGCGTGCTACGCGACTGGGAGGACGTGAAGCTGCTCACCGTGCGCGTGGACCGGCTCGCGCGCTGGTTCCGGCCGGGCGTGCTCTGCCTCGGCGACGCCGCGCACGCGATGTCGCCCGTCGGCGGCGTCGGCATCAACCTCGCGATCCAGGACGCCGTGGCCGCGGCCAATCTGCTGGCGGCGCCGCTGCGCGAGGGACGGCTGAGCGCCGGCGATCTCGCGCGCGTGCAGCGCCGCCGCGAGTGGCCCACGCGGGTGACGCAGCGGATGCAGGTGCTCGTCCAGAACCGGATCGTGCGGCGCGTGCTGCAGAGCCGACGTCCCCTGCGGCCGCCGCCGGCGGTTCGGCTGCTGGCGCGCTTCCCCCGGCTTCGCCGCCTGCCGGGCCGGCTCATCGGCCTCGGAATCCGCCCCGAGCACGTTCGCGTCTGAGCCCGAGTCGGTGACCCCGCCGCGCAACCGCGCGACGGGGCAGCATTGTAACTTCGACATCAGCGCCTAGGAAATATTCTTCCCTTGACCCCACAGGCGTGTGAAAATGCCGCGGGGTATGAAACGGATTTCCCACCGCTGGTCCGGCGTCGCCGCGCTCCTGGCGCTGGTCGTCATCGCAACCTGTGGCGCCGCTCGCGTCGTGATCCCGTTCACCATCGATCCCGCCACCATTCCCGTCCCGCGCGACGCGCGCTCGCTGAACAACCACGAAGCCGCCGTGCGCGGGCTGACGGGGATCCTGGTCCGCGAGCTGGGGCTGCCGATGCCCGCGACGTTCACGCTCTACGTGTACGGCGGGCGCCAGACGTTCGAGCACGGCCTCGTGTCCGACGCGCAGGTCGCGCCCGCGCGCGCCGCCGAGCTCTCCGAGTTCGCGGTCGGCATCGGCAAGCGCCGTCAGCTCCTGCTCAACGACGACGGCGCGCAGCCGCGCGGCCGCGAGTGGCTGCGTCTCATCGCGCACGAGCTCGCGCACGTCTCCCAGATCGAGATGGCGCAGGGCGAGGGGCGCGCCGAGCAGTGGCTGGCCGAGGGCATGGCCGAGTGGGTGGCCTTCACGTCGCTCGAGCGCCTCGGCCTCGACAC
>Ga0137403_10007345_pt1 | contig 12455 bp, 12 predicted proteins | sample CZOMad2_1_16fung_FD_122057 | JGI IMG/M metagenome (GOLD analysis project Ga0137403, IMG submission 122057) | Vadose zone soil fungal communities from Angelo Coast Range Reserve, California, USA - CZOMad2_1_16fungal (Hybrid Assembly) | ecosystem: Environmental > Terrestrial > Soil > Vadose zone...
GCGGATGCGCATGGGCGGTATACGATAACGAAGTTGAGCAGCGACAACTACGACGTGCGGGCTTCCGCCAATGGAATTTTCTCCGAATGGCAAAAGAATCTTCCGGTACAGAATGGCCGGACAAGTGAATTGACGCTGCGGCTGATCTACGCGCGCGAAATGCCGAAGTCCCACGCCAAATCGACAAAAAAGAACTAACGGGAGATCAAATCCTTGAGCGCGGCGAGGTCGTCGCGGCTGGTGTCCGCGACAGCGCAAAAACGCAGCCCGCTCTGTTTCCAGGAAATCCACTGATAACCGTTCATCGCGCCCGCGTATTGTTCGGCATTCTGGGTCGCGTCGGGCCAAATAAAAACACTGATGAAGTGCTTGCGGCGGCCATAGACCAAAGCCGCGACCGTGTGTCCCTGGAAAACGTCGAGCCTGCCACCAACGAGCGGAAAATCCTGCGCGGCAAAATCACGTACAGGCGGAGCGAACGCGGTTCTTCCGTCGAACCACGGCTTGACGGTGTGCTGGTCGGTGGAAGTGACATCGGTCAAGTGGCCGGGCTGGAGCGCACGAATATGTGCGTCCACAAGTTCTACGGCAGCGGCATCGGCCGCCGTAACGGAAACGTCGCCGTTATCGCGAGTTCTCTGCGCGAACTTCCAGGAGCCCCCAATGGCGAGCAACAGAAGCGCCGCAGCAGCGAGCAATCGCCACGGGGTAAGCTTCCATGAAGAAGCGGGTTGGGAAGCCGCGTCCAACTCGCTGCGGATTTTGCGCTCGAAGCCCACGGGAAGAGGCTCACGAAGTTGCGCGTTTTGCATGGAAGAGCGCAACGACTCCAGCGCCTGTACAGCGCGCCCGCAGGCGGAACAGCTTTCCATATGGCGTCCGAATTCGGCAGCCTGCATCGCGTCCAATTCGCCGTCGAGGTAGGCATGGAAGAACGGGCGGGAGTCATCACAGGTCATGGACAGCCTCCTTAGTTCCAGAGCTACCGAGCAATTGCTGGAGCCGCTCGCGCGCCCTGGCAAGGGTGGACATCACGGTGCCAATGGGCATAGCCGTGATGGATGCGATTTCCTTGTAAGAGCAGCCTTCCAGTTCGCGCAGAACGATGACTTCGCGAGAGCGCGGCGAAAGCTGTTCCAGGCCCTTGGCCAGACGTTCGCGTTCGCTCCCCGCCAGCGCCTGCGCTTCCGGGCCGGGCAGGGGCGAAAGATGCAGTGATTCATCGAATTCGACTGCGCTGTTCATCGGGCGGCTCTTCTCCATCCAGGTATAGCAAGTGTTGCGCACAATTTGGAGCAGCCAGGCCCTAGCGTCACTACCGTGAAAACCTGAAAAAAAGCGAAACGCCCGAAGCAGGGCTTCCTGGGTCACGTCTTCAGCGTCTTCGCGGCTGCGCAACAACCAGCGCGCCAGATTGAAGGCAGCGCGCAAATGCGGCAGCACGAGCTGGTCAAAGTGCTCGCGGTCTTGCACTGGTAAAACGTCCGTCCTTTTTCCCGGATTCAGGGTGTCCAACCTTACCTAACCGCCGCAGGTCGAGATTTATTCCCGCTTTATATGACGGCCAGCATAGGCCGAACGCTTCACATTTTGGGGAATAAAACTTTGAGGCTCCGGGTAGAGCTAGTCGGTAACACGTTGTCCAAGCTGTCCACGAGCGGCGCGCATCTACGGCGCATCCGAGCGCGCCGCTCATTTTGAAACTGGAAAGGATTCCGCACATGAAGAAGGAAGATGAGATCAAGTTTGACCACAACGGAGACGGCATCGATCGGCGCGGCTTTTTGAAGTGCATGGCGTGGGCTGGAACGGGAACGCTCTGCGTCATGAATGGCGGCGTGATGAAGTCGTTCAGCTTGAGCCGCCTCGGCGAATTGGACCCTGCCGCGGCCAAGGGTGAATTGAGCTTTGTGCAAATCAGCGACAGCCACATGGGCTTCAACAAGCCGGCGAATCCAGACGTAATCGGAACGCTGAAGGCAGCGATTGAGAAGATCAACGCGCTACCGGGCAATCCGGAATTTCTCTTGCACACGGGAGACGTGACGCACCTTTCAAAGCCGGAAGAGTTCGACAACGTGCAGCAGATTCTGAAGGACGCAAAGGTGAAAGACGCGTTCTATGTGCCGGGCGAGCATGACGTGGCAATCGACGAGGGAAAAGAGTTTCTGGCGCGCTACGGCAAAGGAACGACGGGTTCTGGTTGGCAGAGTTTTGACAAAAACGGTGTGCACTTTGTGGGCCTCGTGAACGTGATGAACCTGAAGGCGGGCGGCCTTGGCACGTTGGGGCACGAACAGCTCGAATGGCTCGAAGACGATTTGAAGGCGAAGAAATCGAGCACTCCCATCGTGGTCTTTGCGCACATTCCGCTGTGGTCGGTTTATCCGGAATGGGGTTGGGGAACGGAAGACGCGTCGCAAGCGTTGGCGTATTTGAAGCGATTCGGTTCGGTCACGGTTCTAAACGGCCACATCCACCAAACGATGCAGAAAGTGGAAGGCAACGTGACGTTTCACACGGCGGCATCAACGGCGTTTCCGCAGCCCGCGCCAGGCAAAGCGGATTCGCCGGGGCCGATGAAGGTTCCCGCGGAACAGTTGAGGAGTTTGTTGGGCGTGACGAGCGTGAATTTTGTGCAGGGGCACAAAGCGCTCGCAGTTGTGGATACAAATCTAGGATAAGAGGAAAAACAGCATGAATCGTATTGTTCGAATTATCGGTATGGGAATTCTGCTGGTCGCAGTGTTTGATTGCGCGACCAGCTCACGGAGGCAAACGAATGCGGCAACGCTTGCGTCGCAACAGACGGCACAAGAGATGGCCGCGACCGTGAAAATCGACAACTTCAGTTTTTCGCCGGCAACGCTGGAAATCAAAGCCGGCACGACGGTGACCTGGACGAACTTGGACGACATTCCGCACACCGTCGTCAACGACGACAAGATTTTCAAATCAAAGGCGCTCGACACGGATGACAAATTTTCGTTCAAATTCGACAAGGCGGGAACGTATCCCTACTTTTGTTCGCTCCATCCGAAGATGACGGCGAAAGTCGTCGTTCAGTAGAGAACCACAATGGAAAACCCATTTGATCCTCGGTCGGTACTCTTTGCGAAACACGCGCAACACGTTGTGCTGGTTCACTTCCCGATCGGACTTTGCCTGACTTCTGTGATTTTTGAAGCGCTGGGAAAGTGGAGAAAGAACGCGGCGTTGATTTCCGCGTCCTATTACAACCAATTGGCGGCTGCGATTGCATCGATTCCGGTCGTCGCGACGGGACTTCTCGCGTGGCGATTCCAATTGGAAGGTGCGCACCTGAAGGGCAATCTATTGCTGCACCTCGTGTTCGGCGGGCTGGCCAGCCTGCTGATGTGGTCCGTCGTGGCCTTATACCAGAAGTCGAGTTCACAGTGGGTGCGCGTGCGATATGGGGTGCAAGTCGTGACGGCAATCGTCATCTCCATTACAGGGCATCTCGGAGGATTCGTCAGTGGCGTGAATGGAGCGGGATAGTACTCGCGGAGCGCCTGGTCTGTGTACATAAGTATAGTATTTTCATACACTTGCCAAATTGGAACAGGCGTCCACTAGAACAGTAGTACTAAGACCCGGGTACCCCAAAAAGTGGCTCCTCCGGCCCATTGAGCAATACGGGCCGCGACGGTAACTTTGATTAACGGGTTGGGGGCCGCGCGGGGACAGCGGTTCCGCAAGGAGCCGTGTGCGAGCTTCCAACCCGGTAATTTTCTCCCTCTCAGAGATCACTCCGCACCGCGCAGCACTCCCCTTCTCTGGCTGCGCGGCCATCCGAATGCATCACAATAGAGCGAGCATTTTTCCAGAGCGAACGCTGTGTTGCAGGTTAAAGACTTGCAGCAACGCGATGGCGTTCTGGTGCGAGGCGGATGCGACAAGTGAACGGCGTTTCAGACAGGCAATTTTGGCGGGCATTTCTGCTGGCGGCGCTTTTCTGCGGCACAGCGGCAAATGGCGCGATGGCCGCGCCCGGCCCTTTGCCGAAACTGAAAACGGAGACGGCCGCAGCGTTTGACCGCTATGTGGCGTTGACGGAAGAGCGAAATTCAACCGAGCTGAAAGGTGGCGCAGCCTTTCTCTGGCCGGACACGCTTGCCGAAAGTGAGCGGCGAGCGGCATACGAATCGCTGCGTGCAGGCGCTACTCGAATCGAAAAACGGCAAACGTTTAGCGGGGGCAACGAGATTCGCTGCCCGAACGGACTGATTCATCATTGGGAAGCAATTGCTTTCATAAAGGGCGTGAAGATTGATGACGTTTTGCGGGTGCTCGAGGATTACGACCACCATTCCGAATACTACAAGCCGGACGTAGAGCAATCGAAGACGCTGCAACACGACGGAGATCACTATCGGGTATTCCTGCGATTCCGTCGGCACAAGGTCATTACCGTGGTTTTGAACACGACGCATGACGTGAAGTATTTCCGCGATTCACCGCAACGGGCACACAGCCGGAGCAGCGCGATCAAAATCGCCGAAGTCGAAAATGCGGGCAAGCCGGATGAAAAAGAAAAATCCGCGGGCGACGATGAAGGCTTCCTCTGGCGGATGGAAACATGGTGGCGGATGGAAGAACGCGACGGCGGCGTTTATATCCAAAGCGAAGTCGTGTCGCTTACAAGAGATATTCCGACGGGAGTAGGCTGGATGATTGGCCCGTTCGTTAATGGAATTCCGAAGGAAACTCTCGCGTTCACGATGGAAGCGACGCGCAAGGCCGTTCTGGCAAAACAAATCTCGCATTAACCAATGCGTTTCGCGTTACGTTTCTTTGAGAGCGCATGCGACCACACCGGGACTGCTCAAGAGCGGGTGCAGCCAGTTGCCTGATTTTCCGTTTTCCGAAGGAACGAGGATCAACCGATCCGCCCAATCCGACAAGAGTTCGAACGAGTCGTAAACGCTGTAAGAATAGGAAACGCCGTCACCATCGGTGATGCGATAACCCTTGCCTTTCGTGCGGAGCCAGTCGTAGATAGCCCAAGTGCGCGTCTTGTACATCGCAACTTTCGCCAGACGCGCAAGCAAGTTGCCTTGGCCGAATCGATTGCAATCGCCAATTACGACCGCCTTTTTGGCCACCCGCAACATTTCCCGTACAACGACTTCCGGCCTATGCACGTGGTGCAGAATTGAAAACTCGCAGACGACATCGAAGCTTGCGTCCGCAAAAGGAAGCGCGAGACCGGTGCCGCGAATCAGCGCGCCGGAAGTGTGAACATCATTGCGAAGTGCGATGCCGAGAAGCGCATCAACCGGTTCGATGCCGCAAAGGAAAGCGTTCGGGAGCGCGGAACGCAAATCGTGAAGCCGGTATCCCGTTGCGGTTCCCACATCCAGAACAGATCGCGCGCCGAGCATCTGCAGGATGGCCTCAATAAATTTTTTATTGAAGGTCTCTCCGTTCCCTTCGTGCGCGTGCATTTGTTCATAATTTGTAGCAGTTTCGGAATAGTAGCGGCGCTGGGTTGCGACCGCTTCTTCGACAATGGTGGGCATGCCCCCTCAAGTGCGGCGGATCCAGGAAGGGGGTAAACGTGTGGCCGTTACGCAAGCGTAGTGTAAATCGCCGGTGCAAAATGGTTCAAGATGTTTGAGGGTGCAAGAAGGAAATTGTTTCGGGAGGCTGTTCCAAACTGAAACAAAATCGCCGTGCCCGATTTCCAACGAACAGCAATTACCGACGACGCTGCAATTGATTTTTGCGCGCGGCAATCGACTGGAAATGCTCTAGCATTCGGGCGGCGTAAGTCTCCCATGATTCGCGCGAGGCAGTGCGCTCCGCAGCCGCGCCAAGGGCCGCTCGCAGCTCTGGCGCGGTGCAAATCTCGCGCATGAGTGATGCGAGCAATTTGACATCGCGTGGATCGCGCAAGAGCAAGCCATTCTCGCCGTCCACGATGATTTCACTGGCCCCGGCTGCGCAGCTTGCGATAACTGGCAGGCCACATGCCATCGATTCAAGGATCGGAAGCCCGTACGCATCTTCGAGCGACGGCCCGACGTAGGCGTCGGCGGCGGCGTAGAACTGCAGAACGTCCCGAGAAGATTCGAGGAAACTGAGGCGCGCGCCGAGGCCAAGCCGTTCGCTGAGTTGCAAAAAGGGCTCGCGATTGTCGTTGCCGAGTATCAGAAGGCGAATCGGTAGATCCAGACATTCGGTCAAAGCCCGGAGGGCCGCGTCCAGCCCCTTTTTCTTCCAATCGTTTCCGATCAACAAAAAAACAAATTCGCCGGGCGCGATGGCAAGCGCGGCACGCGCCTCGTCACGGCGGGCGAGTCGCGCTTGCCGGTTGAAATAGCGAGTGTCGACTGCGTTGCGAACGACGAGCACATCCGTGCGGCCAAAAAACCTCTCGAGCTGCTTCGCAACGAGGGTAGAAACAGCGGAAAGAGCGATCCGGCGGTCGCCGTAAATGCGACGCTCCAGCATCATAATTAGCCGGTAGTAAAGAGTGCGGTGGAGCGTTCGCGGCCAGTGCAGCGGTGAATTGCTTCTTAGGCGGAGCTGCGGGCGAACTTGTTCATAAAACGCATGGAATACGATATGAACAGTGATGGCATCGGCGTCCGGCGCGTTGATTCCCGGCGAGTAAAGCAAATCGGGAACGAATCCGCGGAACGTTTTATCGCGCCACCGCGCGAATCGATTTGCGAAGTACCACCAGCTAAATTGAAAAAGATGCGGCCCGGGAATCGACGAAACTCTGCGCCAAAGAATTCGTCCAACCCCTTCCGATCGAGGCGGGGATTCCGCCAGCAACACCGCAAGGTCAGCGACGCGTTGAGAATAGAGATCAACGTCGACACCGTGTTCAGCCGTCAGTTGCTGCAACAATTCGGCGAGAACGCGTTCTGTGCCATGTTGCTTGTCGACGAACGGAGAGATGACCGCAAGACGCAACTTAGAGAATCCAACGCCGGCGGGGCTGTGCGGCGGCGAGTCGCGCCGCCTCGAGTTCCGTGGAAACTTTGATGTGCGGTAAGCGGAAGAGAATACCAAGCAATAGCCAGAGATAAGCATTCAATACAAAATCTTGATAAGCCTGGATACCACCCACCATGAAAGGACCTAACATTAGAAACGCAAACCAGAAAATCACAACTCCGATTGGAAACCAGGGCGACCCGCGTAACTGGCGTAGGATTTTCCAACTACTCATGACAATTGCCGTCGCCATTACTAGCCACAGCAACAGGCCGCCGATTCCCATCTCGACGATGAGACAACCGAACCCGCTTTCTACGCCGGCGCCCAATGGCTTAACTCCAATAATTCTGGCGACGTACTGGATTCCCAGTGCCGTGGTGCCAATTCCGTAGCCATACGGCCAACGCTCGTAGGTAAACGCGCCGAGAAAATTCTGCAGCGGATAGTCCCTCGCACGATGAGTGAGTTCGCTTGCGGCGCTGGTTGGCGACATGGTTTCAGAATAGACGGCCAGACGGCCTAGCAGCGCTTCAGGAAACGCCACGAGCAACAACGCTACGGCAAGCCCGACTCCGAGCGCCGCTCGGACGACAGTGCGTAGAACACGCATTGCCTCTCGCTGCCGCCAAGGCGCGCCCCACAAAAATGCTCCCACGACCACGATAAGATTGATTAGTCCCCACAAAAAGACGCCGCGAGAGGTAGACAACAACATACCGGCTGCAATCACCGCGACAGATAGAAACGCCAGAGTCCGGCCTCTCCTGTACCGCAGTAACGCGTATCCAAGAAAGCCGAGGGACAGGAGCCACGCGATATCGAGCAAATCACTATACCGGCCAGTGCTGACAAACACGGACGTGGGGCGATAAACGATAGCGCCGGAAATTGGCGCAACGCGATAAAGGGCGCTCAGTTCACGGATATCCTCCTGCATCACCGCGGGGTTCAGAAACGTCGGCCCGATAATAGACTGCGCGATACCAAGTCCCGTGATGGCAAGAATTGGAATTAAGTTCAGCCTGAAAAATCTCTGAAGCTCGAATTCTGAACCAACCAGCGCATATCCGACTAGCATCAGCGGTACGTAGTAGAAAAACAGCTTCATTCCCAAGACGCCAAAAACGAGATGTGGTGAGGCGGGATTAAAAACCTGGAGCACTCCAAACCACACCAACAAAAGCAGCGGCACCAGGAACGGCGGCTTGAAGCCCTCAATTTGCTTGCGCCGCCAGGCAAGAAACAGCGAAAGGTACACGACGGCAACTAGAAAATCCTTTGCGAAATAAATCGCCATGTTGTTGCCAAGGTATTTCCTTGCAAAGTCCTCGAAGAGCAGCCATATCAGGAAAATGTAGAGCGCGCGGCGCCAACTGTTAAGCATCGCGACGACAAATGCGCAGACAAGAAAGGCAAGTCCAGCATACGCAAGGCCCGCCGTATCGCCCGCCAGAATGAATTGCGCGGCCTCGTAAGCCCCGACAAGCATGGCTGCAAAAGCAATAACGCCCAGAAGCGGGCTTGCGCGAAGACTACCGCTCCAAATGCGAGATGGGACGCTCATTCTTTTGCTCTAAAAACCCAAACGTGATTGTCGCCTTTCAGTGATTCACCGGAAAATATGCTGGCGACGGCGGTCAATACCACCGAGAAAGACTTACGAGAAAGCTGGAACCCGTTCGTTGGAAATACATGATGTTCGTGTAATTCCAAAGATGTTCTCTTAAGAAACTGGCGCTTGAGCAGATCAACGAAAATTGGCGAAATATGCGTCGGTTCGCCATGCTCATCCATCGTCCGAATCTTTCCGCGCAACAGAAATTTCAAGCGGGCAGGCAGGGATTCTACATTGGGCGTCGTGACAACCGCCACGCCGCCGGGCATCAGTAGATTCCCAATATTTCGCAGGAATCCAATCGGACTCTCCACATGCTCGATCACTTCAATAGCGGTCACCAGTCCAAATTTCTTTGTTCCAAGTTGTGAAGCAAAATCCGGCTGGTCGAAGTTCACGACTACGTGCGGCAGCTTGGCTCCAAAACCTTCGGCGCTCATGTCTGCTCCAACCACGTCGCACCCAAGAGACTGTAGCCGTTCCGCCATGGCCCCGGGGCCGGTGCCTAAGTCTGCGGCAAGCAGTCCTGCAGTCGCATACCGGGTAAGAATTCGATCTGCGACGAAGTGATGTAAACCACTGTTGGTCGTGGTGCAAATCATCAGCGATTATCGGTAATCCCTTTTCCGTGCGTACCGGCGAACCATCTCATCATACGTCAGATGGACTCGCGCGATGACGCTTCCCGGGCTAGTAAAACCCCACGGTCCTTAATCTGTATTGTTTTGGCCGTGGCTACTTTTCTCGCTTGGCTCTTGCGCCGCTTTTACGAAGAACTTTTCTCAGCATGAAATCCCGCTTTGCCTACAATCGACGATACGCCTCTCTATGCTTCTCAATCATCGCTTGCAAGGAGAACCGAGTCTCTATTCGCTGCCTGCCGGCTTCCCCCAATTTCTGGATCTGCGAGGGTAACTGCAACAGCTCCCCCAATTTGCAGGCAAGTTCCCCGGCATCGCTTACGCGGAAGGTAATTCCGTCTTCACCCACCACTTCTAAAAATGATCCCAACGCCGACGCAATCACGGGAATTCCTCGCAGCATGTTTTCCGCGACGACCAATCCAAATACTTCCCCGCCTAGCGACGGAACTACAACGACGCTCGCGCGTGCCAGCTCTTTCTCCAACTCTGCCGACGCCAGCTTGCCGGTAAATCTCACGCGCCCAACCAACGGCGCTTGCGCGGCCACAGCTTCGAGCTTCGCGCGCTCAGGACCATCACCGATGACGACCAATTCAAATTGCGCACCCTGCTCGCAAAGTATCTTCGCCGCATCCAGCAAAACCCGTGCACCCTTGGTCGAGACCAGCCGGCCTTGAAACGCAATCACCGGGGCGCGCGAACTTTGCGGCTCCGTTTTTCGCGCCGGACTAATTTGAATCAGCCCGTGATGAATCGTCGTCGCGCGCGGCAAATCGAGTTGCTCGCCGAGCCATTTCGTCGGCATGATGTTGGCCGCCGCTCGTTTGCTCAAAAATCGCCGCACAAAAGTGAGCAGCCACAATCTTCTCGAAGCAAACCACCCAAGCGCCGGATCGCATTTCCAACACTCCCCTCTTCGCCCAGCCATGAAATGCCCCGGGCATGGTTCGCCGCGCGATTCAATGAGCAGTTGCCCCGTCGGACAAATCACCTGAAAACCGTGATGCTCGATCACGACCGGCCTGCGCCGCAACAATCCCAGTGCAAGCGGCGCCAGCGCCGGCCCGGCGAGGTGCACCACATCCGCGCCGCGCACCACGTGCATCAATTGCCAGAAGCCAGGTTGACGGACCACCGGAAATGGCAACGCGCTGTCTTCGAAATCTCCGCGCGGCGTTTGCGTCACCAGCGTGATTTCAAATTCCCGTGCGCCATTTTCCGCGCGCAACTCCGCGAGTCCGCGAGCGAGCGACATCACAATCGTCTCCACGCCGCCGATGCTTGGTGCAAAATAATGTGAGTAAATAAGGAGCTTCACGCCCCATTTTTCCGGAGTACGCCTACGCCGTGGAGAATGCGGGCCTCCGGTGAGCCGACTTTGCGCGCGAAGTCCTCAAACGCCGAATTCCAGAGGGCGTCGTCCGCAAATAGAAGTTCTCCCAGGCGTAGAAAAGGATACGCGATTTCGAACTCCCAGAGCATGTGTTCGTATGTGTGCAGGCTATCGTGCAGAAAAATGTCGATGCGGCCAAGTTCCGGCAGCAGCCGCGGCAAAATCTCCTTCGCGTCGCCCAGGTGCACGTGCCACGGTTTGCGCAGCCATTTCGGCACAAACCACCCGGCATCTTTCCCCTCCGGCAGATAGGCAGGATCAGGCAGCCCGATCGAATGGAGCTTCCCGCGCTGGTTTCGATGAAGGGCCAGCAGGATGTACGCCGACGAAACGCCGTTCGCGATCCCCGTCTCCACAACGCATTCCGGCTTCAATATCCGTACCGCCGCATAGGGAAACAAAACTTTCTTCGCATAAAGGTCCGCGCTGGAAATCGCCAGCTCGCGGAATTTCTGCTCCGCGTCGCGCAAGTGCCGCGCAAACGCCGGTGACGTAATCGGCTCGTCCAGGTAACCACGGATGGCTTCGACCGAGGCGCCGGTAATCTTTGCCAGAAATTTTTCGTCGGCCAGCGTCAACTCGCGCAACATGGCCCCCAGCGCGTACCGCGGATTCTTCATCGCGAACCGCGCACGCTGTTTCGCATTCTGCATGAGCCACTTCATAGGCCTTCCAGTCTCTACGAGCCGCGCACCCGAGCTACTCCGGCCTCGATCGCACGAATCAGCCCTTCCGTCGTTTTTTCGGGTGACCACTCCCGAATCAACTCCAAAGCCGACTGCCGGACTTGCTGCAGCCGTTCCCGGTTCGTTGCCACGGCCGAAAGTTTCTTCGCAAGCGATTCAACGTCGCCCACGGGAAAGACAAACTCCGGCGCCACGGGCAGGACCAGGTCCCTTGCCGCGCCAACACGGTTGCTTGCCATCACTGGGCAGCCGCAGCACATGGCTTCGTTCACCACCATGGCGAAAGGCTCGTAGGAGGAAGGTAATACCATTAAGTCTACTACTTTGTAAAGCCGTGGAAGAGATGATTGATTGATGAATCCGAGAAACTTGACGCGAGGCGCAATCCTCAATCGCGCTGCTTCCGCTTCCAGTTCCGCGCGCTGGGCTCCCTCACCGGCAAAAATCAATTTCGCGTCGCTCAGGTTTGCTTTGGCAAACGCCTGTAACAGGTCCATCGGCCTTTTCCATGGCTGTAGCTTTGCGCAGAAGAGAATCGCCAGTTCGCGTTCGCCGATTTCAAGTTTGGCTCGCTCGGAGCAGCGATCCACCTTTGCAGCTTCCGCCATCCACCAATCGTTGTCGACGCTGGCAGGCGTTTGCGTGATTCGTTCGTCTGGTATTCCGAGCGAACGCATCATTTCGCGGCCACCGGAGGTAGGCACGATTACCTGATCCGCCATGCGAAAAATGCATGGCCAGACGATTTTCTTAAGCCACTTTTTCCAGGCTTTACCGTCGCGCGGTTCAAGGGTCGAAGTGTCGGCCCCGAAAATGAACGCCGCCTCCGCTTTTTTCGCCGCTCTTTTCGCAATCCAGAACGACGCACGCAAGTATCCCGTATAGCAGAGCACGGCGTCGAATTTTCCACCCCGAATGATTTTCTTCAGGCCCGGATTGTTCATCCCCCAAAAAGTTTCCGCTCCAGAACCTTTGTTAGGCACATGCGTCCACTCATATCCATCAAGCAGCGGCACATCCCACTTCACTTCCGTGCCGAACTCCGGGTCATGCCCGGCCTCGGCACCGCGCAAGCTGCAATAGGCCACATGCAATTCCAGCCGCGGATGCTTTGCCATCCGCCGCAAAATCGGCGCCATGTA